>ULSN01060835.1_pt1 | contig 23371 bp, 25 predicted proteins | sample 1956771 | NCBI WGS metagenome assembly ULSN01 (sample SAMEA4835709, study PRJEB28245) | human gut metagenome | biome: gut microbiome; material: fecal sample | place: Denmark | collected 2008
GGCTAGGAGCTTCTGCCCTTTCAGGGCGTATTGGGTAATTTAAACCGTACAGGTCGATATTTTTTGTTAAGAAATAGTAAAATCGGCTTTTCCCGTGCAAGGATTAGCCGATTTTTCATTTTATCTTCAGAACTCACGATTCAGATTCCGATTCGGGAACTGCCTTTTAAAGAGGAACAGTCCCTTTGGGTTCAGGAGCGTTGAGTCATTAAAATGAACTAATAAATTAGAGAAATATGAACAAGAAAGTATTTAGTGCAGCTATTTTAGCTTCAGCTGCAATGGCAATGACTTCTTGCAGCTCAAGCAAGAATGCACAGAATGAGAACGCAACAAAGGCTGAGAAGATAACAGAGGCAGAGGCTGCCCGTCCGTCGGCAGATGAGGAAATGGACGAGAGTTATCTTGTCCTCTCAGAGGCTCAGCAGAACATCGTGAAGAAGAATAATGATTTCGCTTTCAGACTCTATCAGCAGATCAGCGGCATGGATTCTGAGGTGGTTTCGCCAATGAGCATCGCCTATCTGATGGGAATGCTTGCAAATGGTGCCGACGGCATGACTCAGCAGGAGATTCTGAAGGCAATCGGTTGCGAGGGCGTGAGCGTGAAGGAACTCAACGACTGTTATAAAGCTATGATGCTTTCGGCTGGTAAGCTCGACAAGCAGACAACCGTAAACATTGCCAACTTTATCGCCATCAACAAGAATTTCAGACTGAACAGCGATTTTGCTCGCACCGTGGCTGATTCTTATCAGGCTGGCGTAGAGAGTATGGACTTTACCAATTCTAAATCTGCCACCCGTATCAATGACTGGTGCAAGAAGCAGACTAAAGGCATGATTCCTAGCATCATCGACCAGGTAGAGCCTGCAGCCGTTTCTTACCTCCTGAATGCTATTTACTTTAACGGAACCTGGCAGGAGAAGTTTGATGCGAAGAACACCCGACTTGAGAACTTCAGCGGTTACACACGCGATATTAAGAAGGTGAACATGATGCACCTGAACAAGAAGTTTGCTTATACAGAAAACGATATGTTGCAGGCTGTTGAGTTGCCTTACGGAAACGGAAGTTATCAGATGACCGTTCTTCTTCCTAAGGCTGGCAAGAGCATCAGCGAGGTGATGAAGGAGATGGATGCAGATAAACTTCAGAAGTTGAGTAATGACATGGACCGTTGCCAGGTGGATTTGAAATTCCCTAAGTTCACTACCGAGATGGATCTGTCGCTTAATCAGATTATCAGTAAATTGGGCGCTCCAAGTATCTTCCAGCCAGGCACGGCAGATTTCAGCCGTTTTGCCAATGGCAGCTTCTACGTATCGAAGATGTTGCAGAAGGCAAAGATTGAGGTAAGCGAGCGTGGAACAAAGGCTGCTGCCGTAACAGCTGCTGTGATGCTGACCTCACTGGGTCCTAACGAGATGAAGCGTGTTGAATTTCATGCCAACCATCCATTCGTTTATTTCATTACAGAACGTAATAGTGGCGCCATTCTCTTCATGGGTCAGTTCCTGGGAGAATAATAACAGAGAATTTGCAGGTTCTTAAAACTAGAAAAGCGAAAGCCAAGTCCGTAATCCGGAATCTGGCTTTCGCTTTTTCTATCTTGTTTTATTCACTTGTTTACTCCTGAAACTTTTCAATGAACTCATCCTCTGTGATAATCGGAATATTGAGTTCATGGGCTTTCTTGTTCTTCGAACTCTGCGAAGCTGCATCGTTGTTAATCAGGAAGTTAGTACTCTTGCTAACGCTTCCCGTAACCTTGCCGCCCTGGCTTTCAATATAAGCTTTCAGCTCGTTGCGGTTCTTGTAATGATGCACATCTCCGGTTACGACGAAAGTCAGCCCTTGGCATTTATTTCCCGTTTCTACAGGCTCCTGCTCCTCGATAATCAGCTCGGACAGCAGATGCTGCACATGCTGGAAATGAACATCGTCCTTGAACCAGGCGATAAACTTGGCACTCTTTTCAGGTCCAATACCATCAATGCTTGCAAACTCATCATCAAACATGCTCAGGCGCGCTGTTTCTATCAGTTCCTTCACCTTGTAACGGCTGAGCAGTTTTTTAGCCACATCGCCGCCGCAGAGCGGAATATTCAAGGCGTAGAGCAGATGACGGCCGTCAGTATGGCGGCTTTTCTCTACACTCTCCAGAAGATTGCTTACGCTCTTCTTGCCAAATCCTTCGAAACAGGAAATCTCGAATGCATAATTCTTCAGTTTGTAGAAATCTGCATATTCCCTGATAAAACCATGATTGATGAATTTCCAGACAGTCTGTTCTGAGATTCCGTCAATATTGATTCCTTCCTTGCTGACGAAGCGGGCAAATTTCTTGAGTTGTTTGGCTGGGCAGGCTGCATTGGTGCAATGGAGAGTCTTTGTGCCACTCTCACTCTCGCGCACTACAACTGGCGCATGGCAAACCGGACATTCGTTGGGAATGACAAAACTCCCCACAACCTCTGTAATATTGATTACCTTCGGGATAATCTTATTGGCCTTGATGACCTGCAGTCTGGTTCCCTTGTCGCCAATGCCCAGACGCTCGCATTCGCTTACATTGCAGAGCGAGGCACGCTGCACGGTGGTTCCTTCAAGTTCTACCGGTTTGAAAACAGCTACAGGCGTGATGGTGCTGGCTGCGCACGACCATTCGATGTGGTCGAGTACGGTGTCAGCATGTTCATCTTGCCATTTGAAGGCAAATCCTGCCCTCGTAGCGTGGTGGCCTGTAACCGAACCGGTAGCTGCATAAGCCGTATCATCGTAGCAAATCACCAGTCCGTCTACCGGGAAAGGATTCTTCTTGCTTGTCACCTTCTCCGTAAACTTGTCTATTTCCAGCTGGATATTTTCTGTGGTAGGGTGGTCAATGCGCTCACGTTCTACAGGATTCATTCCCAGGTCTTTCAGCATCTGCATGCGTTCGCCCCATGAGGTAAGTTCCCGCTCAGTATAAACCAGGGTGAACGGAATCCATTGGATGTGGCGCTGCTTCACCTCATCAATATCCTTCAGCGTGAGTGAGCCTGAAGCGAGGTTTCGTGGATTGGCGTAATCGCCTTCGCTTTCGATGATGAACTGTTCGAAATCAGCATACGAAATGACGGCTTCTCCTCTTACTACAAGATGTCCTTTCTCTGAAATGGTAGCAGGAATGCCTGAAATGGCTGGAGCCAAGTGGGTAATGTTGGTGCCGATGTGTCCGTTACCGCGGGTAACGATTTTGGTGAGTTTTCCGCCGTCATAGGTTACTACGAGGGTCAGTCCGTCCAGTTTCCATGAAATCCAGATAGGGCGGTCTTCAGCCCATTTTACAAGATCACTTACCTGTTTGGTCTTTGCCAGAGAGAGGGCGGCAAATTCATGCTCCTCTTTCTTTCCTACGATAGAATCTTCTGACACGCGATTAGTTGGGGAGTCAGGCAGAATTTCGCCTGTTTCCTCTTCCAATCTCTTGAGCTGGTCGAAAAGGGCGTCCCACTCATAGTCGGTCATGAGTTCGCCTTTTCCGTTATAATAACTATCCGAAGCTTGGTTGAGTCTTTCAACCAAGCTCTTCATCTGCAATAGTTTCTCTTCCATAATGAATGTTTGAGGATGTTAATCAAATGTTGTGTTTTTCGATGGCCAGAAATTATTCTGCAGGTTCCATGGCTATGGAGAGCTTTTCAAAGGCGAAACGCTGACCTCTGTTTCCTCCATAGTTTACACGTCCGCAGATGCAGAAACCCATCGAAGACAGAAGGTTAATCATCGGCGTATTGTCAAAGTTGGTGTCAACCTTGATGCTAGGTATTTTTTCTACCTCGCACATGCTGTTCACCTTACTGATGAAAATACGCGCCAAACCTTCACGCTGGAAACTAGGCAACGTGGCAAAGCGATGTATTACATAATAATCGCCATCAGTAATCCAGTTGCCTACTAATTTCTTATATTTGGGTTCACCATTCAATATGACTGCTCCATAGACAACCACCTCTTCGTTTACAGTTAGAACGAAGGCGTTGCCATTTTCTATGTCTTTTCTGATGTCTTTTTCTGATGGATATTCCTCAGTCCATTGGTGACGTCCCGATTCTATCATACTTTGGCGAGCCTGGTCGATGACTTTCCAGCAAGCAGCAAAGTCCTTAATATACGCCTGTCTGAAGTTTGTCTTCATATTAATTACGCTTTTATTATTCGGGTGCAAAATTAACAAAAAAAAACGAATTAAACTAAAAAACGGAGGAAAAACTTCACTTTTTTGTTCGTTTTCCTCCGTTTTTCTTGTTTTCTGCTCATTTTGAGCTATTTTTCCTTTGCTTTTTGCCAGGAAGCCGGGTGAATAAGATTCTACGCCAAGCACTTGTCGAGCTCAGCAATGATAGCATCTTTCTGTTCCTTGATATGCTGACCGATGAATACGATTTTTATCATGCGGTCGCCCAATTCCTGATCCCATTCCTTCTGCAGCTGTGGGTTATTCATCAAGACCTGGGCGAGTTCGTCTTTCGGCATGGTAGCCAACCATTGGCCAGCCTGCTTTACAGTCTTCTGCTTGCCAGCCTGTTCGAACATGTAGCACATGTCGCGCTCATCATCGAAATAGCAGATTCCCTTGGCGCGAACCACGTCTCTAGGCCATTTTCTTGCTACGAAATCATCGAAGAGACCCAGGTCGAAAGGTTTGCGGCGATAGTAGACAAATGTACCGATTCCGTATTCCTCAACTTCTCCGCCTTCATGATCATGGTCATGGTCGTGATGATGGTGATGATGATGATGTTCATGCTCGTCATGATCATGGTCATCGTGGTCATGATGATGATGCTCATGTTCGTCTTCCTCGTCATGATGGTGATGATGTTCATGTGCTTCTTCTTCATCATCTTCTTCATGCTCTTCGTTTCTTTCTGATTCAATTTCCTGAATCCAACCGGCTGAAGTGGATACGGTTTCCCAATCAAACTTCTTGGTGTTGACGATCAGATTCAAGTCAACGTCACCATAGTTGCATTCAAAGATTTCTGCCTTAGGCTGGATGGCACGGATAATCTGCTTCAGGTGCTCCAGCTCCTTAGGCTCAACCTCTGCAGCCTTGTTCAGAAGAATGATGTTGCAGAACTCAATCTGCTGGATGACGAGCGAAGCTAGATCTTCCTCATCCATATTCTTCTTCATCAGGTCGCTGCCGTTGGAGAATTCATCCTTCATACGCAAAGCATCTACTACGGTAACGATGCTGTCAAGGCGCAGAATGCCATTCTCGATGTACTGAGGACCGAGGGATGGGATAGAGCAGATGGTCTGTGCAATAGGAGCAGGCTCGCAGATTCCGGAAGCCTCGATGACAATGTAATCGAAACGCTTCATGTCTACGATTTCCTTGAGCTGTTCTACCAGGTCCATCTTCAATGTGCAGCAGATGCAACCATTCTGGAGAGAAACGAGCGAATCATCTTTCTGACCTACTACGCCACCTTTTTCTATCAGGGCTGCATCAATATTGACTTCACCAATATCGTTGACGATGACGGCAAACTTAATACCTTTTTCGTTAGCTAAAATCTTGTTGAGAAGGGTTGTCTTTCCACTACCCAGGTAGCCTGTCAAGAGCAATACAGGCACTTCCTTCTTTTCGTTCATATTAAAATTTTTTAATGTTATACTTCTTAAACCCAGTCTGCTGATAATGCTGCTTTCTCGGGCAGCTGTCATCTGGCAGTCTGACGGTTTTGCGAAACTGCAAAGATTGTGCCACACCTTATTTTTTTGCCATCTTTTTTTCGTACACCCCTTTTTTGTCAGTTATCTTGTGTTATTTTTAGGTTATATTTCATGTTTTTCTCATTTTTCTTTGGTGGTTTCAACTAGAAATAGTATATTTGCAGAGAAAATGTGTTTCAAACAGCACATAAACTTAATGAATAAACATATTTAATATACATAAGTAAGTTAAGATGAAAAAGTTTAAGGTTTTAGTTTTGACGGTTGTGGCAGTCCTTGCGCTGTCATCTTGCGGCACTACTCAGACGGTGCCTCTTACCGGTCGCACTCATCGCATCTCTGTATCCGATGAGCAGGTTCTCAGTCTGTCTAATCAGGAATACACAAAGTACATGGCTTCTGCCAAGAAGTCGACCAATGCAGCCAATACGGCGATGGTTCAGCGAGTGGGAAAGAGACTCGCCAATGCTGTTGAGCTCTATTTGAAGCAGAACGGATTTGAAGCCGACGTGAAGAATTATTCATGGGAATTCAATCTGGTACAAGATAAGTCTGCCAATGCATTCTGTATGCCTGGCGGTAAAATCGTGGTTTATGAAGGACTTTTGCCTTACACTCAGAATGAAACCGGTTTGGCAATCGTTTTGGGTCACGAAATAGCTCATGCTGTGGCTAAACATAGTGCTGAGCAGCTCACCAAACAGCAGAATCAGCAAACCGGTACAAGTATCCTGGGAACTGTGTTGAACCAGACAGTAGGTAATGGTGTAGGTAATGTGGCAAGTGCAGTTGCCGGACAGTATTTCTCATTCCGCAATCTGAAGTATTCCCGTGATAATGAAACCGAGGCAGATTACATGGGGCTTATCTTCGCTGCCATGGCTGGTTACGATCCTCAGCAGGCCATTCCTTTCTGGAAGAGAATGTCACAGGGCTCAAGCAGCAATCAGAGCGATATTTTCAGTGATCACCCTTCAGACGCCAAGCGTATTGCTGCCTTGCAGAAGGAAATGCCTACCGCACTGAAGTATTATAAACCTCAGACAACTTATAAGGTAGGTTCTGCGAGCAAGACTTCTACAACCAAGAAGACCAGTAGAAAAAAGAAGACTACAACCCGCAGAAAATAAGGAATTTTCCGAATCTCTCGAATCTGATGAAATGAATTCATATTCTCTTTCGAATCTCTCGAATCTGAAGAATCAAATTAAAATAGTTAAGTATGGAGTATTTATCTCATAACCTTTGGCTGGTATGGACGTCGGTGATGTTCATCTGCCTCATCTTAGAGTTGTCTTCCGGCGATTTCTATGTTACTTGTTTTGCCATTGGTGCGCTCATCAGCATTCCTGTGGCATTGGTAGGAGCACCTTTCTGGGTGCAGGTAGTGGTTTGGGCTATCTGCTCTATGCTTAGCATCTGGTTGGTTCGTCCGCATCTGCTGAAATCGCTACACAAGGGTGGGGAAGACCGCCGCAGTAACGCCGATGCGCTGGCAGGACAGATAGGGGAAGTGACCGAGATGATTCCTGCCGGAGGATATGGTAGAGTGAAGCTGGATGGAGATGATTGGAAAGCGGAAGCTCCGCATCTTGCCGAACCGCTTGCTGTAGGCGATAAGGTTCGCATCTTAGGTCACGAATCTATCATCCTCAAGGTAGAAAAAGTTTAGGTAGGAAAAGTTTAAAATCAACATTATTCACTTAATCGTATAAACATCATGAACATAGGAATTTATGTGCTGGTGGCTCTAGTAGCACTTGCACTCGTAGTGGTTAAGAAAACCATCGTCATCATCCCTCAAAGTGAGACGAAAATCATAGAGCGTCTCGGACGATATTTTGCCACGCTCAAGCCGGGTATTAATGTCATCATTCCTTTCATTGACCATGCCAAGGATATTGTGTCTATGAGAAACGGAAGATACGTTTATACAAACAGCATCGACCTTCGTGAACAGGTCTATGACTTCGACCGTCAGAACGTAATCACTAAGGATAATATCCAGATGCAGATAAATGCGTTGCTCTATTTCCAGATTGTGGACCCATTCAAGAGTGTGTATGAAATCAACAATCTGCCAAACGCCATAGAGAAACTGACCCAAACTACCTTGCGTAATATAATAGGTGAGATGGAACTTGACCAGACTCTTACCTCCCGCGATACGATTAACACCAAACTCCGTGCAGTTTTGGATGATGCAACCAATAAGTGGGGAATCAAGGTAAACCGAGTAGAATTGCAGGATATTACACCTCCTGAGAGTGTGCTCCAGGCGATGGAAAAGCAGATGCAGGCTGAACGCAACAAGCGTGCTACCATCCTGACTTCTGAAGGTGAGAAGGAAAAGCAACGTCTGCTCTCAGAAGGTGAGAAGGCTGCCATCGTGAACAAGGCTGAGGCTGCCAAACAGCAGGCTATCCTGAATGCAGAAGGTGAGGCTACTGCCCGCATCCGTAAGGCTGAGGCCGAGGCTATTGTCATTCAGAAGATTACGGAAGCTGTAGGACAGAGTACGAATCCTGCCAACTATCTCTTGGCCCAGAAATACATCAGCATGATGCAGGAAGTAGCACAGGGTAAGGATAATAAGGTGGTTTATCTGCCATACGAGGCAACTAATCTCTTGGGCTCTATAGGAGGAATCAAAGACCTTTTTAAGGGATAAAGACCTCTGAGTCAACGGATAATGCCCTTTGGCTCAAGATTGGCTCAAAAAATAAAGAACTCTGAATATCAGTAAACTGCAAGTTCAGTAAGTAAAAAATATTAAACAGGATAAAAATGAAGAAAATCTGTATCGTTGCAGGTGCAAGACCTAACTTTATCAAGGTTGCGCCCGTAATTAGAGCAATTCGTAATGCTCAGGAAGCTGGTAACGAAATCAGCTATCAGTTGGTTTACACAGGAAAAGAGGATGACCCGACTTTGGAATCTTCTCTTTTCGATGACTTAGGCATTCAGAAACCGGATGCTTATCTCGGCGTAGACTGTCCAAACATGAACGAACTTACCGGACAGGTGATGGGTCAGTTTGAGCGCTATCTGCAGCAGAATGCTACAGATGTTGTCATTGTGGTTGATGATCTGGCTTCAACCATGGCTGTGGCTATTGTTACCAAGAAGCAGGGGGTGCAGCTTGCTCATATTGCAGCAGGAACCCGCAGTTTTGACATTACCATGCCAAAGGAAATCAACCGTCTGGTGATTGATGGCTTGTCAGATATTCTCTTTACCGCTGGCATTTCAAACAACAGCATCGCCAACAAGGAAGGTGCAGAATTGTCTAAGGTTTATATGGTAGGAAATGTGCTTATCGACAACATCCGCTTCCTTCAGTCTAAAATGCAGCGTCCTGAAGTCATGGACGAGTTTCATCTGAAAGAAGGTGAATATATGGTTTTGACCTTGAACCGCAAGGCCATCGTCAATAACATTGATGAGATGAAATCGCTCATTTCTGTCATAGATGAAGAGGCGCGCCAGGCTGGAGTGAAGGTCATAGCTCCGCTTCGAGGTAAAGCCTTGGGCTTCGTGCTCGCATTCAAGGCTTATCAGGAAGAGAGTAATCATCAGAGTGGAATCCAGGTGGTTCAGCCGCTCGATTATCTGTCGTTTGCTTATCTTACAGCTCACGCCAAAGGTGTGATTACCGATTCGGGTAATGTGGCAGAAGAAGCTACCTTCAATGGAGTTCCTTGCATTACGCTCAACAGCTATACTGAGCATATTGAAACCGTAAAGGTGGGTACAAACGAATTGGTTGCTGAAGATCCGGAGTTACTGAAGCAATCTATGCAGAAACTTCTGAAGGGTGAATGGAAGAAAGCGGGCATTCCTGACAGATGGGATGGTCGCTCAGCAGAAAGAATAGTCCAGATTCTCGCTGAATAGAATCTAAACTCATAGGTATAATCTCATGGAGAGAGATAATTCTATGTAAACTGATTCTTTTCAGAATAAACTTAGAGGTTCACTTCAATATGATTATATTGAAAAGTGAACCTCTTTCTTTTTATGCTTTATCTTTTTCTTAAGTTAAAACCATCCTTTTCCTTAATTCTTTTCAGGCGCCTTTGGCACAGGATAGTCGTATTGCTTGAAATAGGACGGCGTCTTATTATCATACCATACTCCTTCTACGTTTAAGCCGATAGAGAAAGTCTTTTTGGAATTTGTGTATCTTACACCGGCTCCTAAAACATTGGCACCAGGTACTCCCATTCCGTAGCCACCCGGCATGATTCCTCTTCCCATACCCCAAGGATACATTCCGTAGCCCCAAGGCGAATAGCCGTAGGGACCATAGCCATAACCGCCATAACGGCCGTAAAGAGAATTGTAATTGTTGGCAACACTAAGCTGACCGTAAACGTAAGCCTCCCAATGCTCATTAAATTGGTAGCCCAGAATGCCGTAGACTCCACCGTCATGATAACTGTCTCCACCATAGTTTACGTTGTTGATATAAGTGCCCAGAGCCAACCAGAGTTTGTTGTCTTTGGTGAGTGGCGTTAGGTAGATTGCATCGATGGTCTGGGTGAAACCGCCACTGTGAGGCACATTCTTGCCGAATGTGGCAAAGGCAGAAAGATCTACCGAGAGATTCAATCCCTTGTGCAGCCCCCAGCCATAGCCCAACGGATAACTCAAGCCGTTGGTAAGGTTGGAGATGGGATTATTATAATAGGTGCTGTCTAGCGAAGCATCACCCAGCAATCCGTTTTTGCCGAGATTTTCTTTCTTATCTGATAGTCGGGCAGGAGTCATATATGCATTCTTCACCGGTTTTCCCTGATAAATCATAGGTTTTCCTGCCTGGTAAACCGTATCGCCAGGCAGCAACCATTCTTCGCGCGGACTGTCCGGACTGTGCAATGGTCCGAAGCTTACCTGTTGCTGTGCACTTGCTTCTGTAGTGAGGAAAGTGCAAAAAGCGATGATAATATATATTTTTTTCTTCATAATTGATTGCATTTTCTGTCTTCTGCTGCAAAGATATGAAGAATGTATGAAACAAAGTAACTTTTCCCGCATAAAAAATCAATTTTTTAGAATAAAATCATTATCTTTGCATCCGATAACATAAATAGATGTAAAATTATACAAAAATATGAAGAAGATCATCAGATTATTGACACTCGCTCTTCTTACGGTGCCTGTTACGACATTCGCTCAGAGTGAAGGCAATCAGAACACATCAGAACCAGCCGGAAAAGTTGTGGCGTCTAAGCCCGATTCTCTGCTCGACTGGGAAACACCGCACGATCCAACTTGCCCTCAGGTGTTGCTGGAAACTACGATGGGCAACATTCTCGTGGCTCTCTACAACGATACTCCCAAGCATCGGGATAATTTCCTGAAACTTGTCAATTCGGGCTATTATGACGGTTGCATTTTTCAGCGTGTCATCAAGAATTTCATGATTCAGGGTGGCGATTATTCATGCAGAAAAGTGAACATGGAAAAGCCGCAGAAGTTTGATGTAAACTATACGGTTCCGGCAGAAATCATCTATCCTAAATATTATCATAAGCGCGGACAGCTCTGTGCTGCTCGCGAAGGAGATGATGAAAATCCGACGAAAGCTTCGGCGTCTACTGATTTCTACATCACCTGGGGCAGAAATTTTTCTCCACGGCAGATGGAATATTATGTAGAAAAACTGAAACGGGAAGGCAAGTATTACGCCATTCCTTCAGAACAGTTGCAGAAGGGATACATCAAGCATGGTGGAGTTCCTCACCTTGACAACGGCTACACTGTTTTCGGAGAGGTGCTTGAAGGCATGGATGTGGTTGATAAGATTCAGAATGTGGCTACCGATAAGGCGAACAACGACAGACCTCTCACGGATGTCATCATCCTGAAAGCCAAGCAGATGAAGTAACTTTCGGATGGTAAACTGAAGAAATAAGTAACTGAGCCCATTAAAAGGGAAAAATCGATAAGTAAAAATATTAAATACGAGAAAAATGAAGTCATTAAAGGAATTATATAGAGTAGGTAAGGGACCATCGAGCAGTCATACGATGGGACCTCAGCGTGCAGCCAAACTATTTCTGGAGCGTTGCCCTAACGCTTCTTATTATGAAGTAACCCTCTATGGAAGTCTGGCTGCTACAGGTAAGGGACACATGACTGATGTGGCAATAGAAGAAGTGCTCAGACCTCATAAAACTGTGAATATTATCTGGCAGCCACAGACTTTCCTGCCTTATCATCCCAACGGAATGAAATTTGTGGGCAAGGATCTGAACGACGATATTATTGATGAATGGACCGTTTACAGTATTGGTGGTGGAGCCATATCAGATGGTACTGCCGGCAACGAAGAGCTGGGCGCCAAGGATGTTTATGATCTGAACAAGCTCGCCGACATCAAGCAATGGTGCTATGATAACGGACGCTCATTCTGGGAGTATGTTGAGAAATGCGAATCGGATGATATCTGGGATTATCTCGATATGGTTTGGCAAACGATGAAGCAGAGCATCAGGAATGGTTTGGACCATGAAGGTGTTTTGCCTGGTCCGCTGAAGCTGCAGCGTAAGGCTGCCACCTATTATATAAAGGCGAAGGGTTACCGTGCTTCCCTGCAGAGCCGCGGCTTGGTTTATGCTTATGCGCTGGCTGTGAGCGAAGAGAATGCTTCGGGTGGCACCATCGTTACTGCTCCTACCTGTGGCGCCTGCGGCGTATTGCCAGCCGTACTCTACCACATGTTTACTTCTCATGATATGAGTGAACAGCGCATCTTGAGAGCCTTGGCTACAGCCGGATTGGTGGGTAACATCGTAAAGCAGAATGCTTCTATCAGTGGTGCTGATGTAGGTTGCCAGGGCGAGGTAGGTGTTGCCTGCGCCATGGCTTCGGCTGCAGCCTGTCAGCTTTTCGGAGGCAGTCCGGCTCAGGTAGAATATGCTGCCGAAATGGGATTGGAGCATCATCTCGGAATGACCTGCGACCCGGTTTGCGGACTGGTTCAGATTCCTTGCATCGAGCGAAATGCCTTTGCTGCCGCCCGAGCATTGGATGCAGACCTCTACGCTTCCTTCTCAGATGGTCATCATACCGTATCTTTCGACCGCGTAGTAGAGGTAATGCGACAGACGGGACATGATCTTCCTTCGCTTTACAAGGAAACGAGCGAAGGTGGTTTGGCAAAGGGATTCCCAAGAGATATTTAATCATAAGATTCAATTTTCGTAAGTGAACTTCACACGCCCTGCAATAGCATAAAGCTTTGTATATTTCCTGATGCAATGAAGCTTTTGCTCTTGCTGGGCGTGTTGTATTTTGGGCCTTTCTGTCCTTCCCTTTATTTTGGCACGCTATTTGTAAGCCCCCTTGCCAAACAATAATAAAGTAAATACGAATAAAAAACATTTTATATTATGGCACAGAAAGGTAATATTGGTGTAACGACAGAGAACATTTTCCCTGTCATCAAGAAATTCTTATATTCAGATCACGACATCTTCCTCCGCGAGATGGTTTCAAACGCCGTGGATGCTACACAGAAGTTGAAGACTCTTGCAGCTCAGGGTGATTTCAAGGGCGAGATTGGCGACACAACCGTTCGTATATCTCTCGATGAGAAGGCTGGAACCTTGACTATCAGCGACCATGGTATAGGTATGACTGAGGAGGAAATTGATAAATATATCAACCAGATTGCATTCTCAGGCGTAACTGACTTCCTTGATAAGTATAAGGAGAATGCCAACGCCATCATCGGCCACTTTGGTCTGGGCTTCTATTCTTCTTTCATGGTAGCCAGCAAGGTAGAAATCATTACCAAGAGCTACAAAGAGGGAAGCAAGGCTGTAAAGTGGAGTTGCGATGGTTCACCTGCTTTCGAAATCGAAGATGCTGACAAGGCTGAGCGTGGTTCAGACATCATCCTCCATATTGCTGATGATTGCAAGGAATTCCTGCAGAAGAGCAAGATTGAGGAACTCCTGAACAAGTACTGCAAGTTTATGGCCGTGCCTGTAGCTTTCGGCAAGAAGACCGAGTGGAAGGACGGCAAGAATGTGGAGACAGATGAGGATAACATTATTAATAATGTGGAGCCTCTCTGGACCAAGACTCCTAGCACCTTGAAGGATGAGGACTACAAGAAGTTCTATCACACCCTTTATCCAATGCAGGACGACCCGTTGTTCTGGATTCATCTGAATGTAGACTTCCCATTCAATCTCACGGGTATTCTCTACTTCCCACGCATCAAGAGCAGCATCGACATGCAGCGCAACAAGATTCAGCTCTATTGCAACCAGGTGTTCGTAACCGACCAGGTAGAAGGCATTGTACCAGAATTCCTCACATTGCTTCATGGTGTAATCGATTCACCGGACATTCCACTGAACGTAAGCCGCAGCTACCTTCAGAGCGACAGCAACGTGAAGAAGATCTCTACCTACATCACCAAGAAGGTAGCCGATCGTTTGAACTCTATCTTCAAGGAAAACCGCAAGGAGTTTGAAGAGAAATGGGATGATCTCAAGATCTTCATCAACTACGGAATGCTCTCTCAGGAAGATTTCTACGAGCGCGCAAAGGACTTCGCACTTCTGAAAGATGTTGAGGGCAAGTACTTTACTTTCGAGGAGTACAAGACGCTGATTAAGGACAACCAGACCGATAAGGACGGCAACCTGGTTTATCTCTATGCCAACAATAAGGAAGAGCAGTATTCTTACATCGAGGCAGCCAAGCAGAAGGGATATTCTGTACTCCTGATGGAAGGTCAGCTCGATACACCGATGGTAAACATGCTGGAGCAGAAGTTGGAGAAGAGCCGCTTTACACGTGTTGACGCCGACATCATCGACCGCCTCATCGTGAAGGAAGATGCTAAGAAGACCGATTTGAGCAAAGAGCAGTCTGACAACTTGACAGAAGTTTTCCGCTCTCAGATGCCTCAACTCGACAAGACAGAATTCTTTGTTGAGATTCAGGCTTTGGGCGAACAGAACCAGCCAGTGCTCATCACTCAGAACGAGTACATGCGCCGTATGAAGGCGATGAGCCAGTTCCAGGCAGGCATGAACTTCTACGGTCAGATGCCAGACAGCTATAACATCGTACTGAACTCAGACCATGCTCTGGTAAAGAAGGTATTGGAAGATGCTGAGGCCAACACTGCTGAAACATTGAAGCCAATCCTTGCAGAAATCAAGGGTCAGGAAGCTCGCCTTGCCGTACTCCATCAGGAGCAGAACAAGAAGAAGCCAGAGGAGATTACCCAGCAGGAGAAGGATGATGTTCACAACACAGAGAAGGCCATCAGCGATGAGAAGGTTAAGCGCAACGAAATCATCTCGGGCTATGCTAAGAACAACAACATTGTTCACCAGCTCATCGACCTTGCCCTGCTTCAGAACGGTATGTTGAAGGGTGCTTCGCTCGACGCATTCCTCAAGAGAAGTGTTGACATGATTAAGTAATCCAACCTGTAAAAAGGTTTGAATTAAGAAATAAAACTTTGCGATGCGTAACATTTCATGTTACAAATTGTATCTATCATATGTGCTAAATGTTTCAAAACGAACATTTAGCACATTTTTTTTCGCTTTCCTTTGGTGGCTTTCCTTTTTTTTATTACCTTTGCAATATCGATAAACGAAAAACATGATTAAAAAAATCGCCATCATGGAACAAACAAATTCAAATTACAGCATTATTGCTGATTATTACTCTGAACACTACAACGAGCTGAAGTTGTATGTCATGTCCCGTTCGCTTCCGGCAGACGAGGCTGAAGACATCGTGCAGAATACTTTTGTGCGATTACTTCGAGGCGATAAGATGATTACGCCTGTTACTTTACCTTGTTTTGTATACACCATTGCCAAGAATCTGATTATCGATTATTACCGCCGCAAGCATAAGATAGAGGAGTATGAACACTTCCTGGGAGCTAGCGACTGGATGGGAAGATATGATATTGATGGCGAATCGGTCTTCTCTGCCCAGCAGATCAACGAGATTTTGGAGCGTGGCATTGCCCGGCTTACGGAGAAGAGAAGCAAGGTTTACCGCCTGAATCTCTTCGAAGGAATGCAGGTGAGCGAGATTGCCCAAAGTCTGAACCTTGGATATAAGGCAGCCGAAAACCGGCTCACTTTGGCTAGAAAAGAAATAAGAGATTATATGAAAAAAGAGTTGGCTAGTTAAAATGCTAGTCAACTCTTTCTGTTTATTCTTACTGCCTTGCTTTAAGGCTATTCTTAACTGTCTTTTAGTTTTCCTTAAACCCGATTACTCTTGTCAAACCTTTATCAAGATAAAAGGTTTGGGTTACTTCCTGCTTATCACCCTGATGGTTGGTCAGTTTGTACGTAGCCCTTAAATATAATAAGGTGTCGGGATAAGCAGTATCGTTATAATCAATATTATTCTTGATGTAAGGCAACTTGCTGACATTTTGTCGCATCGCCTTCATCTGGTCGAAACTGATCATGGCGGTAGGAGTGAGGCGGGAGAACCGCTCATAGCTGCAGTCCTGATCAACTAGGTTTTCATCAAGAAAATCCTTGACCAGAGATTGAGCCTTGTGCTGATTGCCACACGAGGTGAACATCAGCACAAGTCCTGAAACCATGACAAACATCATTTTCTTTATCATAGACATCTTCTTTTTTATTAAGCCGCGCTGCTTTTATTAAGCCGCGCTGCTTTATTTAGCACGCTTGCTTATTTAGCCACGCTGCGGAGAATCTCCAGCAAATGGTCCCAAACCATCTCTACTGTAGGAATGAGAAGAGCCTCGTCTGGGGTGTGAACATTGCGAAGGGTAGGACCGAAACTTACCATATCGAGCTCAGGATAACGCTCTGAGAAAAGACCACACTCCAAACCGGCATGAATACCCTTTACCAATGGCTTTTTGCCGAAGAGCTTTTCGTAAGCCTTCACAGCCAGGTCGGTAAGCTCGCTGTTGGCGCGCATCTTCCAAGCAGGATACTTGTCGCCTACACATACCTCGGCGCCAGCCAGAAGGAAGGCTGCTTTTACGGTGTTGGTCATGTTCTCCAGATTGCTCATCACGTTACTTCGCTGAGAAGCTACGATGTTGATGCTGTTTTCATCGGTCATCACGCTTGCCACATTGCTTGAGGTTTCTACCATCCAGGCAATCGCCTCATCCTGACAGGTAGTAAGCGGACCGTTGTCTACAGCCTGGAGAGCCATTACGAACTTGTCAGCTACAGCTTTCTCGATGACAGGTGCAGCATCGGTGCTGCTCATATTGAACTGCATAGCCTGTTCGGTTACGTGGAATTCATCTTCTACTTCTGATGCAAAGATGTTCCAGTCGGCACGAACCTGTTCCTTATCAGCATTCTTGACGGCGAAAACAATCTTTCCGTCGCGAGGAATCGCATTGTGCATTTTGCCGCTGTTGAAGCTTACGAGGCGCAGACTTCCATCCAGTTTCTCATTTTCGAGGAAGAGGAAGCGGGCAAGAATCTTGATGGCATTGGCGCGCTTCTTGTTGATGTCATCGCCCGAGTGACCACCGTTGAGACCCTTCAGCGAAGCTTCCATGAAGAAATAACCCGCAGGAGCCTCTTCGCGTGAGAAGTGGAAAGTGGCATGGGTTGTCTGACCACCGGCACAGGATACGAAGATTTCGCCCTCGTCCTCTGAGTCAAGATTGATGAGCATCTTTCCGGTCATAAAGCCCGCCTTCATGCCGTGAGCACCGGTCAGTCCGGTTTCTTCATCACGTGTAAAGACGCACTCGATAGGACCATGCTCAATATCGTTGCTTGCCAGGATAGCCAGCTCGATGGCGCAGCCAATACCGTCGTCAGCGCCCAATGTAGTGCCTTTTGCCTTAAGCCATTCTCCGTCTACGTAAGTCTGGATGGCGTCTTTGTGGAAATCGAAATCAACATCTACCAGTTTATCGCAAACCATGTCCATGTGGCTCTGCAGGATGATGGTTTCAGCATGCTCGTAGCCTGGAGTGGCAGCTTTACGGATGAGCACATTACCGGTTTCATCTACCAGCGTTTCGAGCTGATGAGCCTCTCCGAAAGATTTCAAAAACTCAATCATGTTCTCCTCGTGCTTGGAAGGACGAGGTATTTCGTTGATTTTTGCGAACTGCTCGAACACGAGAGCAGGCTTCAATTCACTTTTATTCATTTATTTTCTATTATTTTGTTTTGATAAAACATTTATTTCTGCTATTTTGTTTTGGTTATTCCCAAAAAAATAGTACCTTTGCACCCAAAAGTGCACTAAGGCACTGCAAAGGTAATAAAAATGATAAAATTAATGTTATTAAGCGTGTTAATAATTGCTATTTGCATGGCATTATTTTGCGTAAAGTTGATTTTTAAGAAGAACGGCAAGTTCTCTTCCCAGCATGTGCACGACAATCCGGGCTTGCGCAAGCAGGGCATTCATTGTGTGGTGGATCAGGACCGCGAGGCAAGAGAAGCCAACAAGGCTTATTAGAAAATAGTAATAATATAATATGATAGAAAAAATGAGAAAGAACATTTTGAGTTCAGTGGCAATTGCAGCTGTTGCTGCCCTGTCATTGGCATCATGCAACAAATCTCAGCCTCAGGTAGAGGCTAAGTCAGAGAGCAAGGCTCCTGCTGAATTGAAGATTGCTTATGTAGAGGTAGACTCTATCATGACTCAGTATACCTTTGCTAAGGAGTATTCTTCTATCTTGGAGAAGAAGGGTCAGAACATTCAGGCTACTATTGCGCAGAAGGGCCAGCAGCTCCAGGCTGCAGCAGCCAACTTCCAGCAGAAGATTCAGCAGAATGCTTACACCCGTGAGCAGGCTGAGGCTATCCAGGCTGGACTGCAGAAGCAGAACAACGACCTGCAGGGCTTGCAGCAGCGCTTGAGCAACGAGTTTGCTGCTGAGCAGGAGAAGTACAACAAGGCGCTCCACGACAGCATTGCCAACTATCTTGCCCGCTACAACAAGGACAAGAAGTACAGCATCATCTTCTCTAAGAGCGGCGATAACCTGCTCTATGCTGACAAGGCTTACGATATTACAAAAGAGGTGATTTCCGGCTTGAACAAGGCTTACAAGGGTAAGCTGAAGAAAGAGGAAGCTGCTCCTGCTAAAAAGTAAGAGAAATGCTTCGTAAGGAAAGATACGATTTTATATTGAATCATTTCAGAAGTGCGCTGCCGAATGTAACTACCGAGTTGCAGTTCGGTAGCGCATTTCAGCTTCTGGTGGCTACCTTGCTTTCTGCGCAATGCACCGACAAACGCATCAACATGGTTACGCCAGCTCTCTTTGCCCGTTATCCTGATGCGCAGCACATGGCACAGGCGAGCGAGGAGGATATTTATGAGTTGATCAGTTCGGTGAGTTATCCGAATGCCAAGGCGAAGCATCTTGCTGAAATGTCTCGCCAGCTGGTTGAGATGTTCGGAGGTGAGGTTCCTGAGGCTGCGGATGATTTGGAGAAGTTGGCAGGAGTGGGGCGCAAGACGGCAAATGTGATTCGTGCCGTATGGTTCGGTCATGCTACGATGGCGGTGGATACGCATGTTTACCGTGTGAGTCATCGTATGGGTTTGGTTCCGAAAACGGCAGATACACCACGAAAAGTAGAAGATTATCTGATGAAACACATTCCGGCAGAGGATATTCCGAATGCGCATCATTGGATTCTGCTGCATGGCAGATATATTTGCAAGAGTACAAAACCACTCTGCGATAAATGCTTTTTTAATGAATATTGCCCAAAACTATTAAAGGACAGTAAGCTTTAGGTAGTGATTAGTTTTTAGTGATTAGTTAGTAGTGATTAGTTTGTTAATCACTAACCACTACTAATTAATCACTAATTAAAGTTTTATTGTTTTATTCAAGAGATAGTTATCCAGAATCACCATGGCTGCCATGGCTTCAACCACCGGCACGGCTCTTGGCAAAACGCAAGGATCATGACGGCCACGGGCAGTCAGCGTGGTGGCATTTCCTTCCAAATCTACCGTATTCTGCTCCATCAGAAGAGTAGCCACCGGCTTAAAGGCAACACGGAAATAGATATCCTGACCATTGCTCAAACCGCCCTGTATTCCTCCGCTATGATTGCTCTTTGTTGTAATACGGGCAGCAACATCCTGATTCACAGCAGCATCTTCTGGCACCTCTGCAGCATCAGCCTTCGGGATAAAGACATCATTCTGCTCACTTCCGCGGGCAGTAACTCCGGCAAATCCCTCGCCATATTCAAAACCCTTCACGGCGTTAATGCCAAGCATGGCAGCACCTAGTTGGGCATGAAGCTTGTCAAACTCAGGCTCGCCCAATCCTACCGGGCAACCCTTGATGACGCAAGTGATGATTCCGCCAATCGTATCGCCGTCAGCCTTAACCTGGGCGATGAGATCTTCCATCTCCTTCGCCTTCTGCTGGTCAGGACAGCGCACCGGATTATCTTCTATGGTGTTGAGGTCATACAAATGATAATCTTTCTCCAGCGCTATGCTGCCCACCTGTGAGGTATAGGCCGTGATGCTGATGCCCAGCTGGCGCAAGGCAAGTTTAGCCAAGGCTCCGCCTACGCATCGGGCAATGGTGATGCGGGCTGATGAACGGCCGCCGCCACGATGATCGCGAACGCCATACTTCTCGTGATAGGTGAAATCGGCGTGAGAAGGACGGAAGAGGCAACGCATATTCTCATAGTCCTGAGAATGCTGATTCTGATTGCGCACCTCAAAACCGATAGGGGTTCCTGTAGATTTGCCTTCAAACACACCACTCAGAAACTCCACCTTGTCAGCTTCCTTTCTGGCAGTAGTGATGTGGCTCTGTCCGGGGCGTCGGCGGTTCAGCTCGCTCTGGATAAAGTCCATGTCGATTTCTATGCCTGCAGGAAATCCGTCAATAACGCCTCCTACAGCTGTTCCGTGACTCTCGCCAAACGTAGTGAGAGTGAAAAGATTACCAAATGTATTCCTCATTACCTTATATATTATAAAAGGTGTTCGTTACTTGTTGCAGCCGCCTTCGCAACCACCCTCGCAGTTGCCATCCTTGCAGTCGCCGCCGCAGTTGTCGCAGCCACCTGAGCAGCCACCACCTTCGCCGCTGATCATCTGAGCCATCTTGGCAATCTCCTCAGCAGTAGCCTCACGGTTCTCGAGAATCTGACCGCAGAAGTTGAGCTTCAAGCCAGCCAATGGGTGGTTCAGGTCGCAGGTTACCTTTGTGTCGCTGATGTTCTTTACTACTGCGTTGAAGTGGTTGCCATCTTCGTTCTGCAATGGGATGATAGCACCAACCTGTACGTGCTGTGCATCAAACTGGCCGTTGATGGTAAAGATCTGCTTGTCGAGCTCCAGTACACGCTCATCATAGTGCTGACCGTAAGCCTGCTCTGGGTCCAACTGGAAGTCGAACTCTTCACCCTTAGCCAGGTCTACTACCTTCTCTTCGAAAGCTGGCAGGGTAACGCCCATGCCGCTGATGAAGATGAATGGGCGCTCGTCGGTTGTGCGCTCGATGAGCATCTCTTCGCCGTTGTCACCATTAGTTACATCATACAGTGCGTATGAAACTACAATAAACTTGTTCTTGTTGTTTGTTTCCATTTTTATCTTTATTTTTTATTATTTCTTTTTCTTTTCTGAATGCTTACGCTCTTTACCATCTCCATGCGCTCCAGATAGATAGGGCGCCATTTGTCGATGATGTCCTGCAGACTTTTGCTCTTCTGCGAGAGTTCAGCATATTCCTCGCCGTCGGTCAGATTCTCTTTCTTGAGGTCCAGCATTCGGGCGATGAGCTGTTTCTGATGTTCCTCAGCCGCCTTGAGCTGGTTGCCCAGTTTTTCGAGACTTTCCATAAAGGCGAGTGCCTTGTCTATATGATTTTCCTGTACCATTATGCTTGTTTTATAGGTTGAATCTTCTGCAAAGGTACAAATAATAATTGGTATAAACGAAGAAAACGGGCTTTTTTTTCGATGATATTACAAAATGATAGTAAAAATGTAATATCTCTAACGTTCTGATGCCTATTCTATCATATTCTTGTTGATTTAAGTCAAGAAATAGACGAAAAACTGAAAATATCCCAAGAAATGTTTGCGTGCACAGAAAAAAGTTCGTATCTTTGCAGCGTCTTAAAGAAAAAGACTATAGGATAATGTTTAACAGAGCCGCCGTCTACGGATGTGCAGGACTCACAAAGTAAAGAAAGGTAAAAAGATTATGAAGAAGATTATGGTATTAGCAGTAGCAATGTTCGCTATGGCAACAGCTACTTTCGCAGCAGAAGAGGAGACAAATGCAACAGCTGCTTACAACATGAACATTAAGATGTCTAGCTTGGCAGATGCTTTGAGCTTGAACATCGACCAGGTTGAGGCTGTAGCTGATGTACACAAGAACTTCACCGCAGATATGATGAATGCTGCAACAGCAACTGGTGAGGATCGTGCTGCAATGATTGACAAGGCAGTTTTGAAGGATCTCAAGTACATGCACGTTATCTTGAACAACAGTCAGTATCGTAAGTACGTGATGCTTCTCAACACTACTCTGATCAACCGTGGTTTGAAGTAATCATCTTTTTATAGATGAGAAAAATAAGAGAGAGATTTAAAATAAGAATCCCAGTCGAGGTTTTATCCTGACTGGGATTTTTTTTTGCCTTTAGGGTTTGTGCGCCCATGCTGTCTGCAGAATTTATTACTTTACGATTTCTTTTCCTGCTGCCTGCCAGCCAATAAAGCCGGAATCGAGTTCTATTACCTGATAGCCGTTCTTTGTCAATATAGCTGCGGCATTCTTGCTTCGCTTGCCGCTTCGGCAGTTCACGGCGATAGTCTTGCTTTTGGGAAGAGTGGCAGTGGCCTTCTGCTCGAAGTCTGATTTCAGTACGTCGATGTTGATTGCGCCACGAATATGTCCATTGGCAAACTCCTCTGCGGTCCGTACGTCGAGACGGATTACTGCGGTGTCAGCGATGGCTTTCTCATAGTCATCAGCCGACAGACTCTTATAGCCCTTATTTTGCGCCTGACAAGAAGACAGGCTTGATAGCATGGTTAAAATGCTCATGATAAATATTTTCTTCATTCTCTAATCTTTTAATAATTATGCGCCTTTAATCTAGGAGGATAAGCCATGCTCTACCCCCTACATTCTTGCAATATATCTGCAAAAATACAAAAAATATTCAGAAAGTTGATTATATGGATGGATTTTGTTTGCAGGGCGAACTCGATTTAACCTTATTTTATCATTTTTATCCCATGCAGCTCGTTACTCCGAGCGTAGTAGCGATAGCGGTCAGAATGCTGATGGCTATCTGAAGAATTGTTTTCCAAGTGTTCGCTTTCATTTTTCTTAGTGTTTAATGTTTAGTGTTTCATGTTTACTTTTTTGTGGGCGGATAGGCTGGGCTAGGGGCTAGCCCCCTAGCCAGTCTATCCTTGGGCTATTCAAGGCCGTCGCCAGTATCGTCCTTGCCGGTAGTACCGCCGCCTGATTCAGAGCCTTGTCCGTCGCTGCCCGTCTGACCGGTGTTTGAACCGCCTGGGGTAGAACCGCCTGGCGTATTATCCGGAGTGGTTGGGGCGTTGAGGTCAACGTTGGTCTTACCCTCCTTAATCGCCTT
>ULSN01060908.1_pt1 | contig 23303 bp, 19 predicted proteins | sample 1956771 | NCBI WGS metagenome assembly ULSN01 (sample SAMEA4835709, study PRJEB28245) | human gut metagenome | biome: gut microbiome; material: fecal sample | place: Denmark | collected 2008
AGGCCAGCGAATTCGGTCTTGATGCTACGGAAGTAGGTAAAGTTATCGAAATGGCTATTATGGGCAAAAGCACCAGCAACAGCTATACCATCGGTGACAATGACTATGATATTATTCTGCAGCTGGAGCAAAGCCAGCGCACTAATATCAATGATGTTATGAACCTGCGCATTTCTTCTTCCGCAGGTCAGTTTATCCGCCTGGGTGATATCGCAGATGTGCGTTACGGCAGCGGTCCTACACGCATTGAGCGTGAGGATAAGCAGCGTCAGATTGTTGTTTATGCCAACACAGTAGGTATCTCGCCCGGTGATTTAATCAGCAAGGTGCGCGATGAATATATTCCCGAGCTGAATTTGCCGCCGGGATATAACTATAAGATGATTGGTCAGGCCGATAATATGGCACGCTCCTTTAAAGAGGTTTACAAGGCAGTTATTCTGGCAATAGTTGTGGTGTACATGGTACTGGCGGCGCAGTTCGAAAGCTTTTCGCAGCCGCTGATTATCATGGTATCACTGCCGTTTGCGATTATCGGCGCTATCCTGGGCCTGCTTGTTGCTGGACAGACGGCGAATATGATGAGCATGATTGGCTTTACTATGCTTCTGGGCCTTGTTACTAAAAATGCAATTTTGCTGATTGACTATGCCAACCAGGAGCGGGAAAAGGGCATGTCTATCCGCGAAGCAGTGCTTTTAGCCTGCTCGCTGCGTCTGCGTCCTATTCTGATGACAACATTGTCTACGATACTCGGTATGCTGCCGATTGCTCTCGGTATCGGCGAAGGTGCGGAGCTGCGTCAGTCTATGGGCGTGGTGCTGATTGGCGGCTTAACAACCTCCACCTTGCTGACGCTGGTGGTTGTTCCGTTGATTTATCTGCTCTTTGAGGAGTGGAAGGCGAAAAACTATGTGCAAAGAGGAGAATAGGCGTGAAACAGTTGACACCTAAGGCTTTTGCCGATTATCTGGCAGAGGCTGCAGAAAAAATCCGTCAGGATGGTTTCAGTATTGTTAAGGATAAGCCGATTAATTATGGCCAGCAGATTGCAGTGCAGTTTTGCGAGGCCAAGGCATCTATTAATATATATAACGGAAAAAAGGGACTGACGCATGTTTATAACGGCGATAGTGCCTTGAAGCAAAGATTAATGCTGCTGCTGGAAGGAGTGCAGACTGCGTCTGATGAGCTGCAGCCTGCAGTCGCAGGAGCAACCGTAAGCAACGGTCTGTGGGCAGGCAGTGATGAATCCGGTAAAGGTGATTTCTTCGGCAGCCTGGTTGTGGCAGCCACAGTAGTGGACAATACAACGGCAGCGAAGCTGCAGGCTGCGGGCGTTAAGGACTGCAAGCTGCTGACGGATAAAAAAATCCTGGAGCTGGAGGATGTTATCAAGGCTACAGTTGTTGATTACAGCGTGCTGGAGCTGAAGCCGAAGATTTATAACCTGCGCTACGAGCAGGTTGCGGCAGCCGGCGGCAAGCTCAATCAGCTTTTAGGCTATGGTCACGTGGCGGCGCTCAGTCAGGTGCTGGAGCGTCAAAAGGATTGCCACAGCGCGTTGATTGACCAGTTCACCCAGTCTACGGTAAACTTAAAGGCTTTGCAGCAGCGTTTCCCCGGCTGCAGTGTGCGCCAGCAGCCTAAGGCAGAAAGCAATCTGGCGGTTGCCGCTGCCTCGGTGTTGGCCCGCGCCCGCTTCTTGCGGACGATGGATGAGCTGGCGCAGCAGGCCGGCGTAGGCGAGCTGCCTAAGGGCGGCGGCGAGCAGGCAACGGCCTGCGCCCGCCGCTTAGCAGAAAAATACGGCAAGGATGCTTTGCGTGAATATGTAAAGCTGCACTTTGCCAATTACAAAAGAGTGTAGAGATTATGAAAAAACTTATTGTTAACGCAGATGATTTTGGCCTGCATCCTTTGATTAACGCAGGTATTATCAAGGGCTATAAGGAAGGATTTATTACCAGCACCTCACTGATGCCCAGCGCGCTCTGCTGGCAGGAGGCTGTGCAGCTGGCGCAGGAAAATCCTCAGCTCGGTATAGGCGTGCATCTGACGCTTGTCGGCAGCGTGGCGCCTGTGCTGCCTGCAGGCAAGGTCAGCAGTCTGCTGGATGAGCAGGGTCTGTTTTTGCCTGATTACGTTGCCTTTGCCAAGCGCTTTTACAGCGGCAGCGTCAAGCGCAGCGAGCTGGAAGCGGAGCTGCGCGCGCAAATCGAAAGGGCGCTGGAAGCCAAAATAAACATTACGCATATCGACAGTCATCAGCATACGCATGTGCTGCCGGGAATTAATGCACTTGTATTAAAGCTCTGTAATGAGTATAATATTATAAGGGTACGTATACCTAAGGAGGCCTATACCTTTACCGGAGGCTTTCATACAGGTATCGGCAGAATGATCGGACGCAGCGGGCTCAGCTTTTGTGCTCAGATGGCGGCGCAGCGCGCCGACAACCTTGGACTGCAGCATCCACAGCATTTCTTCGGCATGCTGGCAGGCGGTCATCTGAATGCGGAGCTGGTAGGCAACATCCTGCATCAGCTTCCTGACGGTGTCAGCGAGCTGATGACGCATCCCGGCCTTGATTCTGCTGCCTTGGGAAAAATATTTCCCTGGCAATATCATTGGCAGGATGAGCTGCAGGCGTACCTTGACAGCGGCAATAAAAAGCTGTTGGAGCAGGAGCATATTCAGCCTGTTAATTTTACGGCCTGCTAAAGCTCTTGTATAAAAAATAAGCTCATTTGGAGTCTGTTAGATGAATAAAAAATTATTGTTCCGCCTAGGTCTGCTTTTTGGCTTCGTCCTGCTGATTTCGGCGGCGGTTATTTATTTCACATTTGATATACGGACCTTGGAATACCTGACGATGTTTGAGCCTCGCTGTATTCTGCTGGCTTTGTCATGCCTTGCGATAGGCTTGATTTTTGACGGCCTGCGTCTGATAACCCTGGCTTCGGTGACGGACGAGAAGCTGACCTTTCATCAGATAGTGAATGTAGTTCTGAGCAACTACTTTTTGGCGTTGGTAACGCCGGGTGCCAGCGGTGGCGCTATTGCTCAGGTTATGTTTATGCGTAAGGCCGGGGTGCCCGTAGCCAAATCTACGGTAGTAGTTTTGGTGCGCACCGTCATGTCCATTATCTTTCTTATTCTGCTGGTTCCGGTGGTTCTGCATAGTGACGAGGATATAGTAAAATGGATGCCGGCGTCGGTACTGACGATTCTTTCGGTGCTGTTTATATCGTTGCCGATAATCGTTATTTCCTTGCTGCAAACACGTTATCCCGAGCGGGCGATTATGTGGTTTACCCGCAAGCTTTCGTTTACTACGCAGCGCAACTGCTTTATCTGGTATAACGAATTTAAAAATGCCGTTGTAGTTATGGGCAAGCATCCGAAGATGGTTTTCCGTGCGTTTATTGAATCCGGTGTGAGCCTGCTCTTTATCTATGCCACCGTGCCTGCGTATTTCACCGGTCTGAATATTGATTTTGACCTGGAGCAGGTTATGGGACGCATGGTGCTGCTGAATTTAATACTGTATTTTTCGCCGACACCCGGTGGCAGCGGTGTGGCGGAGGCAGGCTTCTTGGTGCTGTTTTCCAATATTCTGCCTAACGGTGTTGAAGGTATTATGGCAGTTCTCTGGCGCTTTACGGCAGAATATCTGCCCTTTATGCTGGGAGCGGTAGTAACAATCAGGGCCTTTGGCAGCGATGTGCTGAATATGGCATCGCTCAAAAGCAAAACTACCGAGGGTAAGAAAAATGAGTAGCTATAAGATAAAATTTGAAGTTATTTTGAGGGATGGAAACTGATGAATCAGATTGAAAAAAACAGCCTGCTTATTGTAGCAGGTACTGCGTTATTTATGATTATGTTCGGTATCGGCAGCATTCCGCTGCTGGATCCGGATGAACCGGTATATGCGGAAACAGCTAGAGAGATGCTGGCTGCCGGTGATTTTTTGTCACCGAGAATTTTTGGCAATTTCTGGTATGATAAGCCGCCAATGTATTATTGGCTGGTTGCTGTTGCTCAGTTTATTTTCGGTGACGGTGAGTTTGCGGCCCGCTTTCCTGCGGCATTGATGGCCTGCGGCACCTCTGTGATGATGTATGTAGGTATTACCGGTCTGTTTAATGAACGTGCAGGCTTCTGGTCTGCGATGATTCTTACAAGCTGTGTAGAATTTTTCTACATGGGCAAGGCGGCGGTGACAGATACGACGCTGCTCTTTTTTATGACCGGTGCGCTGCTGAGCTTTATCCATAAGCGTTATTGGCTGATGTATGTGTGCATGGCGCTGGCTACCGTTACCAAAGGTCCTATCGGTATAGTTTTTCCGGGAGCGATAATTTTTCTGTATCTGGTGGCAATGGGCCAGCTGCGTGAGATTTTGCGCATGCATGTTATTCGTGGTTTATTGCTCTATTTTCTCATCGCATCACCTTGGTATTACGCTATGTATACCGTGCATGGCATGGAATTTATCAATACCTTCCTGGGCTTTCACAATATAACGCGCTTTACTACGGCTGAGCATGCCAATCGCGTTACCTTCTGGTATTATTTTCCTGTAATAATCTTAGGCTTGTTCCCCTGGACCGGTATGCTGTGGCAGGCTGCGAAGGCATCTGTAAGCGAAAGCCGTATAGATGATATGCGTAAGCTGCTGTTCTTCCACGTTTGGTGGATTTTCGTGCTGCTGTTCTTTACTATCTGCAAAACAAAGCTTGTATCCTATATTCTGCCTTTGTTCCCTGCTATGGCGGTAATTATTGGCTGGAATATAGCGAGAATGCAAAGCAGACTGCGTCATAATACAACCTTTTACGGTTGGGCGGCAGGCAGCGGTATTATGTTTGTCCTGCTTGGCGTGGGCTGGATTATCGGTGCGCAGTATCTGCCGGAAGCTGACTTCAGCCTGGTGATGTTGGGCGTGCTGACCTTGCTTTTGGGTGCAGCGGCAGTTTTCGCTCTGCTGTATTATCGCGATATCGAGCTGGCATCCTGGCTGCATGTGATGATCGGCGCTGTGACGATGTGCGTGGCCTTTGCTTTTGTGATGCCTGTGATTGCTGACCGCTTCAGTGTAAAAACTATGAGCAGCGTGTATAAGGAGCAATGTGAGCAGCAGACGCCTGTTTATGTCGATAAGTTCCTGCGCCCCGGCTTCATGTATTATGCAGGTAAGCCCGGTATCGAAATGATTCCGCAGACCGGTGCTTTGACTGATGCGTTGCGTGACGGCAGCAAAAAATATCTGCTGGTGCGCGGTTTGGAATACCGTCGCGTGCAGAAGGCAGGTCCGTTGCCGAATAATGTGCGCACAGTAAAGGAAATCAGCGATATTTATCTGCTGGAGCAAAATTGAGTATTAATAATCAATTGTTGCGATAAAATTAACATTATAAACTGAAGAAGGGCTGGGGTTTGAGGAATTTCTTAAATTCCGGTCCTTTTCCTATCTCGCAATGTATGAAGTTCTTGCAAAATCAAAGCATGCTGTAATCAGTATGCTTTTTTTATGATATAATATAAATTAGTATAGAATAATTTTGAGGTGAAGCCAGTGCGGATAATTGAAGGTGCAGAATCATTTCTGCTGGAAGGAAAGAATAATAAGGCAGTTTTGCTCTTGCATGGTTACACCGGTGCGCCGTCGGAAATGCGTCCGCTGGGTGATTATCTGCATGCGCTTGGCTATACTGTGAGCTGTGTGCGCCTTCCCGGCCACGGCACGAGTATCAAAGACCTGGAGGCAACCACCGCGACGGATTGGTATGCTGCTGCCGAAGCGGAATGCCTGGAGCTGTTGGCGCGTTTTGACAGCGTTTATGTGGCGGGCCTTTCCATGGGCGGGCTGCTGGCCATTAAGCTGGCAGCAAAGCTGCCGGTAAAGAAGGCTGCCTTTATTTCGGCACCGATTTTTGTGCAGGATAAGCGTGCGCCGCTGTTGGCGTTCTTGCGCTTTTTCATCCACTATCTGCCCAAGCATAAGAAGAATTATCAGGAGCTGCAGGAATATTGCATTTCCTATGCTAAAATGCCGACGAAGCCGCTGATGAGCCTTTTTAAGATGCTCAATGAATGCAAAAATAAGCTGCTGGCAGAAATCAAAATCCCCTGCCTGATTTTGCAGTCGAAAACAGAGCATACCGTGCAGCCGCGCAGTGCCGAATATATCTATAATAAATTGACTGCAGCCGCCGGCAGAAGGCTGGTATGGTTTGAACACAGCGGGCACATTTTGACACTGGACCGCGAGCATGAGGCAGTTTTTAAGGAAATCGCCGATTTTTTTGCGGAATAAAAGGATATTGAAGGGTAAACGAAGAAATATGGATAAGTCACTGTTGAATAATAACGAATACAGCTGGTGCTTTGCCTGTGGCAAGGATAATCCCAGCGGATTGCATATGCGTTTTGAAATTGACGACGACAAGTGCACAGCGTATTTTACGCCGCGGCGGGAGCACCAAAGCTATCCCGGTCGTATGCACGGCGGACTGGTAGCCGTATTGTTGGATGAGGTGACAGGCAATTATCTTTTTGCCAAGGAGGGCAAGCCTTCCTATACGGCGAAGATTGAAATCCGCTACCGTCAGCCGTTGGCGATAGGTGAAGAGGTTGTCTGCACCGGGCGCGAGCTGAAGCGCAAGGGGCGTATGGTGGAAATGCAAGGAACTATCTGCAAAAAGGATGGTACGCTGTTGGCGGAATGTCTGTCGAAGATGATGATTGTGGATGAAACGCCGCAACCGTCGCGCAAGCTCGCCGCAGGCGAGGGTGAAGAAGAATAGAGGTAAAATTATGCAGACGAAGGATGTACGTGAAAAAATATTAAATTTTATGCGTGAAGAAAGCTATGCACCGATGACCTCGGAGGAGCTGGTGGATGTGCTGGGGCATGATGTTAATCCCAATAAGTTTTGGGACGAGCTGCTGGCGCTGGAGCAGAACGGCGAGATTATCAAAACACGCTTTGAAACATACGGCCTGCCGGAGAAAATGGGCCTGGTTGCAGGACGCTTTCAGCTGACGAGCAAGGGCTTTGGCTTTGTTATTCCGGATAACAAGGGCGATAGACCGGACGTGTTCATTCCGCCGCGCGCATTGCATGGTGCGATGAACAATGACCGTGTGCTGGCGCGTGTGAATAATGCGGCGCAGGGCAAAAAGCCTGAGGGCGAAATCCTGCGTATCATTACGCATGCTAACAATAAAGTTGTAGGCGTATTTCACCAGACCGGTGATTTCGCCTTTGTAACGCCTGACGATAAGCGCATCGGTCAGGATGTATATGTTATGCGCAAGCATTTTAATGGTGCGAAGGACGGTCAGAAGGTAGTAGTGGAAATCACCGAATGGCCGCAGGAGCACCGCAAGGCTGAGGGCAAGGTTACCGAGGTTTTGGGCAACATCGGTGATGTAGGACTGGAGATTCTGTCGATTATCAAGCAGAATGATCTGCCGCTGACCTTCCCGGATGAAGTGCTGGAGGCTTCGCGCAAGGTGCCGAAGTCTATTAAAAAGAGTGAGCTGGCAGGACGTCGTGACCTGCGTGAGCGCACTGTCGTAACCGTCGACGGCGAGGATGCCAAGGACTTGGACGATGCGGTTTATGTAGAGCAGATTAACGATAACGAATACCTGCTGGGCGTTTATATTGCGGATGTCAGCTATTATGTTACCGAGGACAGCGTGCTGGATAAGGAAGCAAGAGAGCGCGGCACTAGCGTTTATCTTGTCGACCGCGTACTGCCGATGCTGCCGGAGCGCTTGTCGAACGGCATCTGCAGCCTGAATGCCGGTGAGGATCGTTTGTCTATGGCTTGCGAGATGCATATCGACAAAATGGGCAAGGTTCTTGGCTACGAGATTTTCCCGGCGGTTATCAATGTCCGTCATCGTTTGAGCTACAATATTGTGCGTGCGATTTTGGCAGGCGACAAGGAAATGTGCGACAAGTATGAGGACATTTTGCCGATGATTGCCCGCATGGATATTTTGCGCCAGATTTTGCATGACAAGCGTGCGCGCCGCGGTGCTGTGGACTTTGATTTGCCGGAGCAGAAGGTTATTCTGGACGAAAAGCTGCATCCGATTGAAATTGTGCAGCGCATCCACGGTAATGCGGAATCTATTATCGAGGAGTTCATGCTGGCGGCTAACGAAACCGTTGCTCAGCATATGTTTAATCAGCACTGGCCGTTTATCTACCGCGTGCATGATATTCCGAACGAGGAAAAGATGCAGGAATTCGCCAAGCTGTTGGCAAACTTTAATATTAAATTTATTCCTAAGGAAGAAACGGAGCCGATGGATATTCAGCAGGCTGTGAAGGAAATCGCCGGGCGTCCGGAAGAACGCCTGGTAACTACGGTAGCACTGCGCTCCATGAAGCAGGCAGTTTACCAGACGGATAATATCGGTCACTTCGGCTTGGCGGCGAAGTATTATACGCACTTTACCTCGCCAATCCGCCGTTATCCGGACCTTATCGTGCATCGCCTGCTGCGCGCCTGGATGGCTAAGCCCACGCTGAAGGAAGCAGATGCCGAAAAGCTGGGCGATAAGCTGGATATTATTGCCGACCATTCCTCCATTCGCGAGCGTGCGGCAGCGGATGCGGAGCGTGCAACCGTTGACCTCAAAATGTGCGAATATATGGCAGACCATATCGGCGAAGAATTTGACGGCGTTATTTCCGGCGTGACGGCCTTCGGTATGTTTGTTGAGCTGGAAAATGGTGTTGAAGGCCTGGTGCATATTTCCAGCCTGATGGATGATTACTACGAATATTACGAGGAGCGTTATGCGCTCGTCGGCACGCACAGCGGTCACACCTATCGTCTGGGTGATAAGGTGCGCATTGAGGTGCTGCAGGTAAATATCAGCGACGTGAGCATCGACTTCATCATGGCAGGGGAGAATGCAGGCGTGCGTGAGCACATCCGCCAGCAGCTGCTGATGAAGCAGAAGCCGAGCAGCGGACGCAGTTCGCAGAGCATCGCTATTAGTGCGGAAACGCAGAAGAAAAAGCACAAGGGTGCGAAGAATAAAGAGGCCGGACGCCGCAGCGCTAAGCACGGCAAGCCTGCACCGAAGAGCAGCTCTAAGGGTGGCAGCAAGTCCGGCAAAAAGAGCAGAAAAAAGAATAGGAAAAGCAGATAATTATGGCAGAACAAAAGATTAAAATTATAGCAGAAAATCGTAAGGCACGCCATGACTTTACCATTTACGAAACCTTTGAGGCAGGCATTGCACTGACCGGTACGGAGGTAAAGTCCCTGCGTGCGGGCAAGGCAAACATGAAGGACAGCTATGCGCAGGTAACACGTCAGGCGGAGGTCTTTGTGTATAATCTGCACATCAGTCCCTACGACCATGGCAACATCTTTAACCATGATCCGCTGCGCAGCCGCCGTCTTTTGCTGCACCGTGCGGAGATTAACAAGCTCATCGGCAAGGTGAAGGAAAAAGGCTATGCGCTTGTACCGCTCAAGCTGTACTTTAAGCATGGTCTGGTGAAGATGGAGCTGGCGCTGGCAGTAGGCAAGAAGCTGTACGATAAGCGTCAGGACATGGCCAAGCGCGACGCAAAGCGCGAGATGGAGCGCGCGCTGAAGGACAGAAATCGCTGATAGACGGGTGAATTCACAAATTCTTCATGCACAGCGATTTGACTTTTTGACTAAAGAATAGTAAAATATCATTGTAGCGTATCGGCTCTTTTACCGATATATTCCAATTTGGGGATGTACTGGTTTCGACGGGGGTAGGTGCGGTATGATAAGCGAGCCGTGGTTCCATCTGCACGATAATCGGTGGGCACGTTTAAATATAAACGCTGAACAAGAATACGCTTTAGCAGCTTAATCTGCTAACTGTCTCTGAGCCTCCTCCCGCGGGTGAGGAATGACAGTCAATTGTGGGATACCTTAAGGCTGATTCCTATAGGCTTTAAGGGAAACTCTTTAGGATAGCAATGTGAAGGCCCGTCGTCAGGCAATCGCAGCGCGAAACAAAGTATGACGTCTGCGCTCGGAGAAAGTTGTATGGCAATATTTTCGGACAGGGGTTCGACTCCCCTCATCTCCACCAGAATTAGTCCAATCGTGACAGTTGATTGGTGGAATAAAAAGCAGAGGATAGTGTATGACAGCACTATCCTCTGTTTTTGTTTTTGAAAATGATTTTATATACGTTTACAGCCTTCTTATTATCAGCTGATAGATTCTATAAAATTTTCAGGACCATTCCTGACTTTGCATTAAGCCTTGAACTGATTAGTCTTCGATATCAATACGTTCAATCTTAAAGATTACCGGACGTGTACCATCGGAGCAGCAGGTAATCATAGTGTTTTCTTCTTTCATCCAGCCTTTCATAATGGAACCGCCTTGCAAACCAGTGTAGATATAACGCGAGATTGCATCCCAGGCTTCGGAGCAGTGAGGCTTAGTTGGTCCGCCTGCTACGGTTTGCGGATCAGCGCTGCTTTTGACAAGAGTGTTTAAACCAACCTGCCAGAAGCTGTCACAGGTTTCATCGCGGCGAAAAATAAATTCATCACCTACGTTATAGCAGGGGCAAGCACCGGATTGCGGATCGGTGCAGTAGGCTTCCTGCAGCTCGGGGTACAGTTTTTTGTCGATAACAGTGACTTTTACTTGGTATTTCATAGATATCATCCTTTCTTGAAAATAAAATTTTGTAATGATATAATTGCTAAAAAGACTTTATGAGGTGAGAATATGCTGACGCCGCGTTATTGGTTTGCTCATGATTTTAGCCAGTTTTATGAATATTTTCTTACTCAGCCGCATTGTGTAAAAAATTTTCGCAAGGGTGAGCTTTTATGGAAGCCTGCGCAAGCACATGGAAAAATACATTATATTGTCTCTGGTGTAGAAATGCATTATGCTGATCATGAAAGCGGCAGAAGAAAGATAATCAGTTTTCATGGTGAAGGAACAATATTTCCTGCTTATAGCCTTAATGATTATAAAATTGAGCTTTCTCTGGTAACAGAAGCTTTGACGGATATGCAGGTACTTGAATTTACAAGACCGCAGTTTAAGGCGATGTTTGAAAGCGATTCAGCCTTGCGTGAGCAGGTGATTAACTGGTATTCAATGTATGTGAATCGCTTCTTGTTTGAAACCATACATCAGGGTTATAATTCGTCGTTGGTAAAAATCAGCAATATGCTGTATTTGCTTTCAAGCAATCAAGCGGAAACAATAGAAATGACGCAAAATGAGCTGGCTGAAATCTTAGGCTTAAGCCGTGTACAATTAACGCGTGGCCTGGCAGCTTTGCGTGAGAGAAAGATTATTACTACGCAGCGTGGCAGGATAAGTGTGATAGATATGCCGGCGCTAGCATCGCTTTGCTCGTCAGAAACATTATAGTTTCTTTGGCAGATTTTATCAGCATCAAATGATACATAAAAGCAAGGGCTATTCCGTTCATAATTTGAAGTATATGGCAAATTTTGCTGAAATTTATGTTATATATTACAGTAGTCCTTTGTGCTATAATTTTATATATAGGTAACGTGAAATGCGAGGATGTTAAAGCAGATGGGCAGATTTGTTAATCCTGATAACATTGCTTTTCAAAATACAGTTAACGGAGAAATATATATATAAGAGCGGATTGCTAAATGAAAATTTTTAAAGCATAAAAAAGCCTACTGGATTACATGGTCAGTAATTCAGTAGGCTTGATTTTTTGGAACATGGCGGTGTTCAACCGATAAACAAAGTATAACATATAATAACGAAGTAATCGTGGAAAAAGGTGCGCGTCAGCCTTTTTTCGCTTGCAGATGATAATTTGTGCCAAGTGTCCCGAATAATATATCAAATTCTGGACACCTGCTGTTCTTGATGATGCTTCTGATTCTCATTATTCTAACCAATATGATTGGCAATGACGATTAGAATGGTTAGAATATGGGTAGAATAGAACTGAGGAGTGAGCAGAAATCCGCACCTTGCTAATGTTTTTTACCATAATTAATAGCATATAATAAAGGTTGACGCTTCGCATTTACGCAAGGCGCCAGCCTTTTTCAAAACGATTGATATTGGAAAAAAGCAGCCTTTGTCATATAATATGTATAAATAGGTGAAAATTTCACTGAATGATACTGTTCGATAGTTTTATAAATACTAGGAATTTGGGGTGTATACGATGAGTAGATTTGACTTTTTGAAGAGCAAGGACCAAAAGCTATATAAGCTTTGCACACAGGTAGAAGAGCGCGTGAATGATGATGCTGATGTGTTTATGCTCAAATGCCGCAGAGCTTTGGAATGTGTAGTTACTGTTGCCGGTTGTAATGGTAAAAGCTTATACGAAAAGGTTAATGACATAAAAAATAATTTGCAGATATCCAGAGAGATGCAGCATGAAATTTTTGCATTAAAGGATATGTGCAATGAGAATATCCATTTTGAAGAAAAGAGTAGAAGCGAAGTTGATGTTGCCAGAACACTTGCTAAGCTGGAGCACATTTGCCATTGGTTGGTTGATGCTATTATTGATAAGCAAGTGAAAACGGTTATTTCTGATAACGTAAATGTACTGAAAAAAAAGACGCGCGAGCTGGAAGAGGCTTTTAAGAAAAATGATTTTGCAGCGGTAGCAAGGTTGAGTGAGGAGATTAAAGCCTTGTCTGATAAGCAGCGTGAGGATATACATGTCATTAAGAGTGGTTCAGATTTAGATGCAGATGATAGGGAATGTTGCCAATCTTGTTCATATCAAGTTGATGGTAAATGTAAAAATTGTAAAAGTGCATACTATAATTTATGTTTAGAAGTTGATTCTGGGTGTGTTTTTTATCAAAGCAACTTGGCGAATAAACAGCGTGATGATATACATAGTATTAATCGTAGTTCGTCAATAAATGCAGATGAATTATATAAACAAGCCAAGCAAAAAAAAGATAAAGAAGATTATAAAGAAGCCTTTAAGCTCTTTATGCTGGCTGCTGAGAAGGGACATGCTGCTGCGCAATATGAAGTTGGATATGCGTATTTTTGGGGCAAAGGAGTAGAGATAAATGTAAAAGAAGCGTTTAAGTGGCATACGCTTGCTAAAAACAATGGAATGAGTATGCAAAGGGACGATTAGCATCTTTAAGTAAAATAAACTCCAACATGTCAATCGTGTAAGTTTTGCGATGGTAAATACTGTCGGAGATTTACATATAAAATTATGGCTGTTAATCCTAATTGGACAGTTTGTAGTCACTATGCTACAAGGTATTAAGACCACGCCAAGACATAACTTTTTACAGCTACTAGAAAAAATTGAATAATTCCGCACAAAACAATACAGGCTGACGCTTCGCGTTTACGCAAGGCGTCAGCCTTTTTATAATAAGAATATTATTATTATTATCATTATTGTTTTTCCTTTTTTAATTGTCGGTATGTCCATGGAGGTATGGGTTTATCTTTATTCCATAGCCCTTTTTTCTCATGTTTAGCTTTAGCTTCTAGACTTGCATATGAGGAATAATCAGATGATTTATCGTATTTTTTATAGTGCTATGCGGCTCCCTTTGCCAAAAGTGTAGCATTAATGTCTCGTCCATCGACATACACTTTTGCCAGCTTTCTTTTATAGCGATCTTCTCCATATACACGTAGTACCAAATTTTTATTACTTACGAGTTCTTTTAAAATTCCTGTAGCCTGAGGACCATATGGTTGAGACTTTTCTGGAGTGTCTATCCCATAAAGCCTAACGTTATATTTATATCCATTTTTCTCTCGAAATACGAGAGTGTCACCATCTTTAACGCGAACAGCAATACCTTCGACTCTTTGGGTAGTATCCTTAGTGTTTTCTTGCAAATAGGTGGATTGAGTATTAATTTGTGATAAAGAGAAAAAGGGGGCGATACAAGGAGCAATGTAACTGACTGTAAATAATAATATAAAGGCGATAATAAATTTTATCATTATAAATCTTTTTTTGTAAACACTTGCTGCAGTTTATAAAGCAAATATAGTAGCCAATAAGAGCAAAGTTCCTAGTACGGGTATGAGACAACCGGAGGAAGCAGTAGCATGTGTAGTTTTAGAAGAAATTTTACCAGTAGGAGTTTTGGTTTCGTGGCTATCGTATCTTATAGTAACACCTTTTGCATTAGCATCTATTGAGTTTTGTTGATCTAAAAAATTAAGATAAGCAGCAATATCATGGTCAGAACTGGTATGTTCTAGTAAATATCGTTGTTGTTCGGCGTTAAATTCGATATTTTTTTCAGCCATAAGTTTAGCTAGTTCTAATTGTTTTTCTACAGGTAGGGCCTTATATTCCGGTGAATTAAATATATCTATTTTTGAAAGAGAATTACTGTTAGTAGTTTGCAAATCTTTACGCATAATAATTTACCTCACTTAAAGAAATTATATATTGATTTCATGAAAGACTTTTTAGTTTTTTCGACGTAAACAATAATGACCACGGCTGGTAACTCTATCCGTAGTGATTGCTGATTGTAAATATTATCACGTTTTTGTAGCTCGGATAGAATCTGAATGAATCTACGAATATCGTTCTGAGCACTAGCTGCCATTAAACGATACTTTTTTAATGAAAAGTTATCTAACACTTGTTTAGCAAGAAGCATATCATCTTTGGCTAACCAAGATGCAACATTGAGCATTTCTTCGTCAAAGGTAATTTTAGGGCAATATTGGTTAAATTGGGAATTGATTCTTGTGCTTATTTCCAATAAGTCTTGTTGATAAGTTAGCCAGTTTGTGGTTATAACAATCTGTTGCTTACACTGAGTATCTTCAAAATACATAAGTAACTTTTCCATTAATTGATATTTAACGGCATCCGGTAAATAATGAGGAAGAGTTTCAACTAATCGCATCATCGTTTGGTCAGACATTTTTGTGAAACCGGTTTCCCACTTATGCATGGTTGATATAGCATAGTCATAAGCTGTTTGACCATATTTTTCTTTATAGTCAAGCATAAGCTTCGAAAGAGATGCTTTAGGCAAAGAGAAAAAATAATGCTTTATATCACCTATAATTGGTTGAAAATACTTGTTTAGTCTAGCGTCAGCGTAGTACGATTGATAGTCGAAATATTTACGTTTATATCGTTTCCTGTATCCCATGATATTCTCCAGTAATCATTGTGTTAAATAGATTAGCTATCTTATAATTTTAACTTATATTATATCATATTTCGCAATAATTGAATATATCTTTCGTTAATGCATGATTTTTAGTTTATATAGGAAAAATGAATGGAATTCATGCAGTCGCCAAGAGCTTTCAACTGACTGGTAATTTCGTAGTAATATTAAACAACTACATCCACAGCATTGCTTCGATAATAGGCAAAGCATTATTGTTAAAATACATTGCCCCTTGGTCTGACATGCTAAGCAGCCTACACATAAGGTAGTATTTTTACTACGCAGAGTTATGTATTCTGCATCATGACCTGTTTTCTTGACTTCTATGGCAAATTCTTTGAATAAAGCATAGAAATTACTGTTTACTATCAGACTGATGAAAATAACTACGACATTTTTGGACATTTCAGTTTCATATCTTTTGGTTATAATTTTTAATACTTTGAGTGTTGTCTAACATAAGGTTTTTGAGCGTTATTTAAAGTGCTTGGCGCCGGTTCATATAAAATGTTTCTGAATTACCCTTGACGGATTTTGCAAAATGATAAACAATTTTATTTAAATAAATTTCCATAACAGAGTATTATTTTAAGAGGATCTTGCATGATTGAATATTTTTTACAGGGTTTGACGATGGGACTGGCGTATGTGGCGCCCATCGGTTTACAGAACCTTTTTGTTATCAATTCCGCGCTGACGTACACGAGGCAACGTGCCTTGCTGACGGCGTTAATCGTAATATTTTTTGACGTAGCCTTATCGTTGGCGTGCTTTTTCGGTATCGGCACGATTATGCAGCGTTATGACTGGCTGAAGCCGGTGATTTTGCTGTTCGGCAGCCTGATTGTTATTTATATAGGCGTAAGCCTGCTGCGAGCAAAGGCGGAGGCCTTGGACGAAGCCGCTGTGCCTGATAGCGTTGCGCAGACGATAACTACGGCCTGCGTGGTGACCTGGTTTAATCCGCAGGCGATTATCGACGGGACGATGATGCTGGGAGCGTTTCATGTTACCTTGCCGGAGGCGCAGTCACTGACGTTTATTGCCGGAGTTGTTACGGCATCCTGCCTGTGGTTCACCGGTCTGACACTGATGATTTCGGTTTTTCGCGACAGGCTTGGTGCAGTATTTTTATGCAGAGTGAATATTGTCTGCGGCGGCGTAATTGTGTTTTACGGCGTGAAGTTATTGCTAAACTTTTGGGAACTTGTATGAGGCTGGAATATCATAATAGGGATGTGGCTTATTGCGTAAGCTGCTTGCCTATAACAGCACGAGGATAATGTACTTTCGCAGTACGTTATCCTCCTTTTTGTTTTTAGGATGAATTTAAGCATCAGTGATGCAAAATTTTTATTCTATAGCTTTTTTATTAGAGCAATGACAGTTTCTGTCCATGACGTCATATATAATTTACTTATAAGATTCCTTAAATGAAAAAACAGCACTGAATATATAAAAAGGAGCGGATAGATTATGACGAAGAAAGCATTGAAAAAGCAATTAAAGAAGCAACTGAAAAAAGCTGCCAAGCAGGAAGCAAAAAATAAAAAAGCTATAAAATTACTCAAAAAACAGTTGTCGGTTTTTGAAGCAAAGTCAATGAGTTATTTGGAGCGGCTTTTTATGAGCAATGTGGATTATCCGGTAGATGATTTCAGTGCTATTGCCTATGTTGATGCAAGCTATAGCGACAATGAGCGTTTTGGAGCTATCGGTATAGTACTGCTTACAAGCAGCGAGGTTATTCAGTATTCGGAGATCCCGGAGAATTTGGAGGACTGCGCTCTTACCTCCACTAATCATGAGCTGCTTGCTGCAGCTAAGGCAATTCAAATGGCCAAGGAAAGACATATCAAGAATCTTATTATTAAGCATGATAATAGTTCCATCGCTGAATTGGCTAAAAGCCATTCTGTAAGCAAGACAAGTATGGAGGAATGGTACAAGCAATTAGTTATGAAGCATAGAGAAAAGATGAGCATAACCTTTAAAAAGGTCAAAGGACATTCCAAGGAGTATTTTAATGAGCTTGCTGATAGATTGGCATATAAAGCTATGAAGGCGGAGCGTGTGAAGCGCGCTAATACACCGCTGTTCTTTTCCTTGGGCGATAAGTTTCAGGAGGCTTTGGCTAAGGTAAAGATTTGCGGTTGAATATTATATATACTTGTTTAATTTTATCTTGAACTGCTTGTCTTGGGAAAACACATTTAGTAGAATTATTATCCTCGGAAGCACGTGGCATATGAGATGTATTTTGTAGTATAATTATATAAGCTACATACTTCCGGAGGTTAATAACATGACTAGAGAAATGCATATGGGCGACATTGTGCGCCATTTTAAAAGAGAAACTGTCGAAAATCCTACGACGGAATACTTATACAAAATACTGGCCTTTGCCGAGCACACGGAAACAGGCGAAAAGCTGGTGGTGTATCAGGCGCTGTATGCTCCGTTCAAAATTTGCGCCCGTCCTTACGCTATGTTTATGAGCGAGGTGGACCGCGAAAAATATCCTGCAATTAAGCAAAAGTACCGCTTTGAGGTTGTAACAGAGTTCTGATTTTGCCAGACTGATTAGCTGATTGGCTGGCGGTGTTGCTGATTTTATTTGCAGGGGAGAACGGAAATGCTTTATCCGATTTTAGAGCAATATGATGTTGATATAAAAAAAGCGCTGGCCTACGGTTTTGTGCGGGAGGGCGCAGGGCTGACACTGCGCAAGCCCTTGCCGGAAACGGAGTTTTACGCTGTCGTTATGCTTGCGGGCAAGGCCTTATCCGTAAATGTTTTGGAACGCGATACGGATGAGGAATACCTGCCCTTTAACGTTGCGGATAACATCAGCGGTTACGTGATGAGCGTGCGCGAAAAAGCAGAGGCATTACTGGAAGAAATAAAAACGCAGTGCCTGATAAAAAGCAACGTTAAGCTGCAGCTGATGGATTACTGTTCGCAGCGCTTCGGCACTGTTCCCGACGCACCGTGGCCGGAAACGCCGGAGAATTTTACCTTTAAGACGGCGCGGAAAAACAAATGGTACGCTTTGTTTATGACGATTTACTATAAAAGCCTGGGCATAGCGAAGGCGGGGAAGGTTGATGTTTTAAACATTAAGCTGCCACCGGCGAAGATTGTGCAGCTGGTGGACAGGCAGCATTTTTATCCTGCGTACCATATGAATAAAAAGCATTGGCTGACGGTGATTTTGCAAAAGGATGCGGACATTTCGCTGGTGCAGGAGCTGTTGGCGGAAAGCTATCAGCTGGTGGAAAAATAGCAAAGGAGATTGAGCAAGTGTTACATATAGGTTGTCATTTATCCTCATCGAAGGGCTTTTTGGCGATGGGAAAAACGGCGCTGTCAATCGGTGCCGATACGTTTCAGTTTTTTACGCGCAATCCGCGTGGAGGCAAGGCGAAGGCCGTGAAGCCCGAGGACGCGGCGGCACTGAATGCGTTGATGCAGGAGCACAATTTTGCGCCCATTCTGGCACACGCACCGTATACGATGAACCCCTGCGCAGCGGACGAAAAACTGCTGGAGTTTGCGCAGATGGTGATGGAGGGCGATTTGGCGATGCTGGAATATGTGCCGGGGAATATGTATAATTTTCACCCCGGCAGCCATGTGAAGCAGGGCGCTGAGGTTGGCATAGAAAAAATAGCAGCGCTGCTCAACAGTGTGCTGCATAAGGATTTACATACCACGGTTCTGCTGGAAACGATGGCAGGCAAGGGCACGGAGGTTGGCCGCAGCTTTGAGGAGCTGGCGGCGATTTTGAGCAAGGTACAGCTTAACGAAAAGATGGGCGTCTGCCTTGATACCTGTCATATTTTTGACGGCGGTTATGATATCGTTAATGATTTGGACGGCGTACTGGCGCAGTTCGATAAAATTATCGGCTTGGAGCGCTTGAAGGCTGTGCATCTGAACGACAGCCTGAATATCTGCGGCAGTCATAAGGACAGGCATGCGTGCATCGGTGCAGGCAACATCGGTCTGGAGGCGCTGTCGGCGGTGATTAACCATCCGGCGCTGCGCAGCCTGCCGTTTTACTTGGAAACGCCGAACGAGCTGCCGGGCTACGCTGCGGAAATAAAGCTGCTGCGTGAGCGCTTTGCAGAGTAATATACCAAGAATTTTTACAAGAGGTGAACGATAGAAATGGAAATGGCTTATACAGAGCTGAATGCGAAGCTGTGCGCTTTTTTGGATAAAACGCCCAACAGCTTTTTCGCAGTGAAAAATATTAAGGAGGAGCTGGCGGCTGCCGGCTTTACCGAGCTGCAGGAAAACAGCAAATGGCAGTTGCAGGAGGGCGGTAAATATTACGTGAGCCGTAACGGTTCGGCGCTGCTGGCCTTTGTGATTCCACAAAAGGCTTATCTGGGCTTTCAGGTTTATGCCTGCCACTGCGATTCGCCGGCGTTCAAGCTGAAGAATAATGCTGAAATTGTGGTAGACAAAAAGTATGTGAAGCTGAATGTGGAAAAGTACGGCGGCATGCTGCTGAACACCTGGCTGGACAGGCCGCTTTCCGTTGCCGGACGCGTGCTGTGCAACGTTGACGGCCGCTTGGAAGCGCGTCTTGTTAATGTTGAGCAGGACTTGATGATGATTCCGAATCTGGCAATCCACATGAACAGGGAAGCCAACGATGGCGTTAAGCTGAACGCGCAGACAGATATGCTGCCGCTTATCGGCAGTGCTGCGACTAAGGACGGCCTGCAGAAGCTGTTGGCGGAGGCCTGCGGTGTTACCGCAGAGCAGATTGTAGATACGGAGCTTTTCCTTTATAACAGAATGCCTGCGACTACCGTGGGTCTGGAGCAGGAATATGTTGCCGGCGGCAGGCTGGATGACCTGCAGTGCGTGTTTGCCGGATTGCAGGGCTTTTTGGCGGCAGAAGCAGGCGAGAGTGTGCCGGTATTCTGCATGCTGGATAACGAAGAAGTCGGCAGCGGCACGAAGCAGGGCGCGGCGGCGACCTTCTTAAAGGATGCGCTGCAGCGCATCAACTTGGCACTGGGCAGGGACGAGGAGGATTATCTGGTGTCCTTGGCCAACAGCTTGATGCTTTCGGCGGACAACGCTCATGCGGTGCATCCCAATCATACGGATAAGAACGACCTGACGAACAAGACCTATCCTAATGAGGGCGTGGTTGTCAAATACAGCGCTAACCAAAAATATACTACGGATGCGGTATCCGGCGCGTTGGTGCAGCTGCTGGCTAAAAAGGCGAACGTGCCGCTGCAGCTTTTCTATAACCGCTCGGATATGGCCGGCGGTTCTACCTTAGGCAATATCTCTACCGCTCAGGTAGCGATTAAATCGGTGGATATCGGTTTGGCGCAGCTGGCGATGCATTCCGCCTACGAGATGGCCGGCGTTAAGGATACGGCGTATCTGGCAGAGCTGGCGCAGGCATTTTTTGCCGCCGCTGTTGCGGAGGCTGCCGACGGAACGTACTGCCTGAAATAACAATTTAATATATAATGTGCAAAGGGCATAGCAGGCTGCAGTGACGCAGCTTGCTGTGCTTGTTTTTTTGCATTAGTTGCGGGCGTTTCGGCGTGGTGCTATACTGAGCTTAGGAAGATTTATAAGCGAAAGTGGTGATTATATGTTGCAGGCAATACGCAGATTATCTAAAATTCATCTTGTAACGCTGGTAATCTGCCTGCTGGCGGTGGGCGGCGCTGTTTATTTCTTTTTGGCGCAGCGTGCAAGCCGTCATGCGGCGGAGCTTTTTAATTATTATATGGCAAAGCAGCAGGTGCTGACAGGCACAGTGACGGCCGAGGAGCTGCGCGCCGATATCTGGGGTAATGTGTATTTTAAAAATCTGACCTGGGATTCGCCGGAGAACGAACGCCTGGTAGATGTGCCCGAGGGACGCATCAAAATTAAGCCGAAGGACATCATCCTGCGCATAGCAGGCATTGATACGGTGCAGGAGGTTGAGCTGCACAATGCTTATATTCATCTTGGCTTTGATGATAAAATGCGCCTGGATATCCTGCAGAATAAAAAGACGGCGGAGGAAAAAATTCTGCTGGACGAGGTGCCTATGGAAAAGCGCCATCTGCAGATTAAGGGCAGACTGCCGAATATTAAGCTGATTTTGCATGATACGGTGCTGTCGGCGGAATACAAAAAGCGTCACTTTGTTTTGAATGACGTGGAGGGAACGGCGCAGATACATGAGCATCAGCAGCTGGAGCTGCATCTGGCTGCAGGACGCTACGGCGGCAGTATTGCAGGCAAGGGACTGAATATTGACGGTAAGTGTGACCTGCATGGTGAGCAAAAAGTGAATATCAACATCTGCCTGTATGATGTTATTCCGGATTCGCTGGGCATGAAAAATGTTAAGGATGCGATGACGGTAACAGGGCAGATGACCGGCAGCCTGAAAAAACCTGTGATTGATGGTGCGCTGGCGCTGAAGGAGCTGCATCTGAACGATTTGTATTTTACGAATATCGACGGCACCTACCATTATGAAAATGCGCTGATAACCTTTCAGGACGTAACAGGCAGTATTTTCGGCGGTACCTTTGACGCTATCGGCCTGTATCATTTTGATAATCGCTATTACAAAATTGATGTCGACGGCAAGGATCTGATGGCTTCGCTGGCTGCCAAAAGCAGGAAGATTAATACGAGCGTTGCTTTGAAGATTAAGTTCCGCAACGAGGGACGTCATGGCAATAATTTGGTATACGGCAGCTTTTCTACTGGTAAAGGAACGTACATGATGGTGCCGTTTTTGAGCCTGCGCGGCAGCTTCAGCGACCAGAGCGGTGAGCTGGCGTTCAGTAATGTGGAGATTGAAACCAAGGTAGGCACGTTTGAAAGCGATGTCTTTAAGATTGTGGACGGCAGATTGCAGCTGGGCGAGATTTTCCTGGCGAACGGCGAGGGCAGGCGTATACGCGTGAGGTAGAAGGGATGCGCTTGCAAAAAATCATAGTAGTTTGGTAAAATAATATCTGTGAAGCATATAATAGAGAAATAATTTTTTATGAGCTTGGAAGGTAGATGATTATGGCAAATAATTGGTACGAAGATTTAAACGAATATATTAAGTTGGGAGAACCCAAGCTAGAAGAAAAAACTGTTGCCTGGCAAACTGCAATAGGCTTACAGGCTGTAGATGGCTTGACAACCTCCGGATATTTGCTAGAAACGGCAAAAGATAATATTGAAGGCAAAATAACTATTAAAGAAGCTAATGCCAGAATCAGCAATTATTATGAGGAACGCTCCGACAGACATGTCATAGAAGACACTACTAGAGAAGCAGACATAGTTGCCGGACGTATTACTGCCTTGTTGGCGGAAAAGGCTTTTAGCTTTACGCCTGCTGCTTGGATGTCAATTCACCGATATCTGTTCAAGGATGTTTTTATGCATGCCGGTGAAATAAGAACGTATAACATAAGTAAAAATGAATGGGTTTTGAACGGGAAAAGCGTTTTTTATGCATCCTATGACAGTATTCCAATGACTATGGAATATGATTTTAAGACAGAAAAGGCTTTTTCCTATCAAAATTTAAGCAGAAATGAAATTATTAAGCATTTAGCACAATTTACTTGTGATATATGGCAAATACATCCGTTCTGTGAAGGTAATACGCGTTCAACTGCAGTTTTTATCATTAAATATTTAAATTCTCTTGGTTATTTTATCGGAAATGAATGTTTTGCCAAGAATTCCTGGTATTTCCGTAATGCCTTGGTAAGAGCAAATTATAATGATTTTCAAAATGATATCCATGCAACGACGATTTATTTGGAAAGATTTTTTGAGAATTTGTTGTTTGACGGAAAAAATGAGCTGAAAAACAGGTATCTTCATATTGCTTGGCAAGATAATCAAAAATAAGCTTATTCTTGAGATTTTTTGTATAAGTTTTGACATAGGTAGCAAAAAATGCTCCGCTTACCCGATTTAAAGGGTAGGCGGAGCATTTTATTATTTACTGTTAAGTTCTATTGCCAAAAGTTTGATTTGTTCCTGTGTTTTATGTTTTCTTCTGAAATCCCAAGGCTTTTCAATTTTTTCCTGTGACCATAAGCCT
>ULSN01007547.1_pt1 | contig 23047 bp, 18 predicted proteins | sample 1956771 | NCBI WGS metagenome assembly ULSN01 (sample SAMEA4835709, study PRJEB28245) | human gut metagenome | biome: gut microbiome; material: fecal sample | place: Denmark | collected 2008
CACAAATAAAAATATCCTCTGCCTCTTCAGTTGTATGTGATTTAAAAACATCAGAGAACAGAACCTTCCAGTTCAGGTCTGCAGGTCTGTCATTTCCCACATACTCGTTGAGAGAGTCTATCCACGACCCTCCAGCCTTTGCGTTAGTGGTATGAGAGCTTTGGCTTCCAACACCATTACTTTTACTTTCTGTATTTTGCGATAATGGTTTGCCGCACGCCCCACAAAACAATGCCCCTTCTTGGTGGGGCTGACCACAATGACTACAATAATTCATCTTTATTCACTTTATATTCTTACCGGCAGCGTTCCAATGGTAAGCTTTTTCTTCATTATTAACTAATTTCATGTCTGTACCATTAGCATTAGATGTGTTAAAATCCTTTACCACAGCTTTACCCATCAACTAACAAATGCTTGTCCTTAACATAAAGCTTGTTGCAGTAGACAAAGAAATTAATATTTGAGCTTGCAAATCTTTCTGCTTCTATTGTACTCTTAATAAATAATTGCATCCGCGACCAGTACAATTCTTTACACGTATGTAGTATAGACCCGTATAAGAAGTATAGAATCGAACACTTGCATTTTTGGTTGCAGCTTCATCTTTGCCTAATTGATTACCATTCCTATCTGTAATTATTAGATCTAGGTCGCAAACTCCGTCACTTTCTACAGAGACAGTAACGTACCTTCCACTACTTTGCTGGGAACGCCAATCTGAATATGAATTTCCGTTTACATATCCTCTGTCTAAAGATCCATAGTTAGTAGCACCACTTTGATTTAAAGTCACCTTAATGGATTTTTTACCAGCTTTAACAGTAAAATAGTCACTTCTGTCTTCATAGCTAGAATTGCCATTATATGATACCGTCACAGAACTTGAATTCTTTGAACTTATAGAAAACCATTGTGAACTTGTATCTTGCAGTGTATATCCTCCAGGATAGTTTGTACTTATTGACAATGTGACAGACCCCGAATAGCTACTAAGGCTACGTGTGACATCAGAAGAATATCCATCGACATAAAGAGTAGAAAGTTCTTCTACTGCTTGATTCTTATTGCTTGTAGCATTACTTCTGATCTGACTAACACTGTAAGGATGCTCACCTTTATAAATACTTCCGTTAGAAGAATATGCATCAGCTTCACTTATCAATCGTTCGTATCTAGAAACAGTTGTCGTCAAAGAATTGTTACGCCAATTAGAGATGCCATCAGCTAAATCTTTAATTAACTGAAGGTGATTATCACCAATTTTGTTTGGATAACTTCTCAGTTCCTCAATTAACGCAGTATTTAAGTTTAACGAACCTTTTTCAATCAAAGCGTCGGCTTCCTGAATGTTATTTTGGGCAGAATAAACACTTGTATAACTTGAATGAGATAGCAAGTTCTCTGCTTTTACATAATCAACACAAGAAGTGGTTATTGCATCTATACGTGACTTCAATGAAGAGTGACTCGCCAACACATTATTGTTGTCAATGTTCGATAAAGCATTCAGTTCTGATACTCGTTTTGTAAGAAAAGACCTTTCATCACTTGGCCATGTTCGATCTTTAAACAATTTTTGAGCCTTGCTAATTAAAGCCTCTGAATAGCACAATGCAAATGTATCTATTTGATGATTATAATCCGAATCAGATATTTGCTTTTCATCATAAAAGCGTCTTAAAGATAGCAATTGCTTTTGATATTCATTTTCAAGAGAATCATCCTTCAAATGCTTTGCAGGGTCAGTTTCGGATATTTTACCATCAATGTCGAGTCCTAAAATAGCCATAGAATGCCTTTTAAGATAATCAACATGAGGATTAGACTCTGGAGGAGTTTCTGGAATAGACACCTGAGTTTCATAGAACACAGCTATTGCTGATAATAGACCTAAGCCGACTAACAGTAAAGCTAAAATTTTACCCAGTATCTTCATAAGATTAGTTGATATTTAATGATTATCTTTTTCGTCCTGAGAATTATGGCTATCTTTGTCTTGGGATTCTTCTGCCTGTTCCGAAGATGACTCTTGCTCCTTCTTTGCTTCTTCCGAAGTCTCAACAGAATCTGTATTTGCTTGCTGATTCAGTGAGTCTGTTACTACCTCAGTAGATTCTTCACTCGAGTCTACAGAAGAAGATTGAGACATTCCCCACAAATAGTAGCCAAGACCAAGACCAATGGCAGTAAATATGAGTGCACCAACGAACATTTTTAACAGGAGTTTCCAATTAGGGAAAATTACAGGAAGAGGTCTAAGATGGAAGCTATTATTTGCGCGTTCTGACATTTCATAACTCTTCAAAGGTGAGCATGAAGGCTTTTCTTTCAATTCTAACTCAAACTCGGCATCCGATTTCGAACCTTTTAAGTATTTCGAGTTAATAGTAAACTTGTAGATACTGGTCTTGTGCTTAAGTTTTATAACTAAAGGTTGAGATACTGGTACGTCTGTCTTAAATGTACCACTTTTATCTTCATATCCAAAGCACTTGATCGCAATCTTTAATTTACCTTCTCTTAGTTCTGATTCTGAAAAGAGTGCAGATTCTCCAAGAGGATAATTTCCAATCTTTATATTTGCCTTCTCTGATAGATCCTCACCAGTTTCCTCATCATACACGCGGAAATCGGTAGCTTTTAGTTCGTACTGGAAGTCAAGTTTACAGTCTGGTAACTGAGTATCAATAACAAATTTCTTGTTTCTCTTGGTAATAGTTTCCAGATAATCTGCCTTTTGATATTCTATAGTATAAGCCTTCTGACTATCAATCATCATGCCATCAGCCAAATCTACTCCATCAACCTTTATAGTTACCTTCGAATCTGACGAACTGCGAGTGATTGCAACCCATTTCGTGAAGCCATTACTTGAAATATCTTCATATGTATCAAGTACACTTAAATTTTCGTTATCAACAAAAAGTGTCTTTTCAAAATCATAATAGTATGATTCAAAAAGTTTATCTCCGAACAAAGATTGTAGACCTTCTTTAGGGATGATTCTGTAGGCAATCTTTCCTTGTGAGGATTTCTTGACCATAGGATGTACGTCCCTAATTGTGTATTCACGTTTAAAAACATCCTCTAATCCGGATGTGTGTTCTGTCAGTTTTGTGTCTAGAATAGCGTTTCTTACTACAGTAATGGCTTGATTAAGCATGTCTGCAGGTACAACCAAGTTTGCAGGAATGTAAATCCATGCCTCTTGATTATCACCGCTTCTACCAGGGATGTATCTCAAAATACGTAAGTAGCATCCTTCATTGGCATGGGAGATGCATATTACAACCTGTTCTTTTCCTTCTTTGAAAGCAAGATGTTTGTAGAAGTTTCTATCATCAGATCCCTCTGCAAAACTTTTTATTTCACCTATACTCTCATTTATTGAATAGATTACTTGCTGCCCCTGCGAAGTACTTGTAACAGCAAAAGATAACATGCCCTTCTGTGCTTTTGGCATGTATTTTTTATCATCATTTTTCATATCGTTACTTATTTATAATCCTAATGTTTTTTTAAGTTTACCGACCCAGCCCCTATCATGACCATAAACGGTATCAAGGAAACATGAATACACAATCGATTCTGATTTACCAGGATGGAATCTGCTATAGTCTTGGAAACATACATCTCCAATGTTGTATGCTATCAAACCAGGTTCACCATCATTAATATCATACTTTTGACACAAATTTTTGAGATTCTTATAGAATCCAAGGTAATTCTCAGAAATATACTGTCTCAATATATCGCTTTCAGAATTTGTTTCAGTCACATCGAATTTATCACTTTTTGTAACCATTATATAAATTCTATCTGTGGTTTTGTCAAATATGCCTTGTTCTTCGATGTAACGCATGCAACTTCTCAAATAAACGTCTTGAGTATGTCCCTTATAAGGTCTATTTTCTGCACCGTATTCAATGACAAAGAAATGAATTTTTCTATTCTTTGATTTGTTTTCTACAAGTATATTCTTCAGATTGGCCAAAGCTTTTTGTTGATTCTCCATCAATTCTTTTCCTGCTAAGTCTTGATGAATACAGCAGAACAACTCACCAGCCAAATCAATAGCAGCACAACGATAGTATTTATGGTCAAATTTAACGGAGCCATTATTGCTTTTCTTCTCATAACGTCCTTCTAGGTCGAACTTCATTTCATAAGTATCAGTAACAGCTGTACTACCAGGAAGACGTACTACTTTTCCTTTCTTAAAATACTCCGACAAAGTTGACATATAGTCAAAGCCTTGACTATTAGTCATTGGAGAAAAGTCTTGACATACACGACCACTATTTGCAGCACTTAATACACCTGCTAATGCACATGTCTTTCCAGAAGAAGGAATTCCCCAGAAATAGAACTCCGTAAAACCATCTTGAATATTTGTCAAATCTCCATTAGGTTCTGGCAGTTTTACTTCTGCGTCTGCACTCGATGGAGGATTATTCTTCATGAACTTAATAAATTCAGGATCAATTCCTGCTTTATTCTCCAGGTCTGAAAGAGAGATGAAACCTGCTTCATGAAGTCCATAAATGATAAATGAATCAAATGCATTATGATCATAATAAAGCATGTCCAGAATATGTTGGCTTTTGATTTTCTGGGATTTCATTTGCTTTACTATAAAATCAAGAAGTTCTCCCTTTTTATCCATTATAAATGGATCGTCATCGATTTCCTGTTTTTTTCGAAGAATCTTTTCTGCTGGAGAATACTCCCACTTTACACCATCAAGCATTGCTTCTGCCTGTTTCTGGTGTGCTCCAGTTGGGAACTCACGAAGGAAATCCTCAATGTCGTCCATTGAAGGATGACTTTGAGTTAGTTTTTTCCAACATATATCTTCCAGTTTTAAACGAGCCTCACGTAGTTTTTGACCATCTGGGAATTTTGCAATAAAATCACGAAGACTTTCTTCTGTTAAGTTAGACTGGATTCTATCCCAGTGCTCAACTTCCGCTGCAAATTCCTTCTCTTCGATTTTTGCTCGAAGGTCAGCTCTGTCCTTTTTCGAATAAACTTCTTCAGGCAACGCAAAAAGTTCCTCAACGGTAATAATACCTCTTTCGACAGCATCAAGAAGTTCCGAAGGAGAATTATCCGCTGGATCTTTAAGAATTTTTTGTTTTTCAGTCATTGTATCTATTTTATTTTTCGTTCATTTGAGTAACAATAGAATGGATCTCTTCATCAACATCGTAGTTAAAAGTCTGTCCCCTACGTCTTCTACGTTTAGAGCCGGCATCACCCTTAACAACAATGTTTTCTGTTTTATTTTCCTTATCGTCAATACCTTTGATAACAATTTTCTCTTTTCCACTTTCCTCTATTGTTCCCATGTGAGTAACGATAGATTTGGATTTCACTTCTGTTGTATCTTTGTCAAGTGTTTCTACAATTTTAGAGGTTTTATTGGTATTTGCATCTGTGTCAATTAGCACATTGTTGACATGTCTTTCCACCCAAGACTTATCTCTGCCCCAATAAGTATGCAATTTTCCATTCTGATCTCTTGCACTATGAGTACAGAATAGAATATAAGTACTTCTAAAATATCTATCTTGAATGAGATAAGGCAGGAACAACAAAAAGAATGCAGGAAGTCCGATCAAAGACCATAAAGTAAAGCCATCAGTTGAGAACAAACTTTCAAGAGAAGCAATTTTCTCATGAACTTCTTCTATATTTTTGTTGTCAACGTCAAATACCTCTACATTATTTTCTGTACCTAACTGTCCTTCTGACATAGAAACTAGCATACCATGCCATTCCTCAACAACTTGGGACATCTTACGTTCATTTCCCATCATGAATACATTCCAGACACTCACACCTTGTGCAGTACTGGCAATCCATTTTCTAGCGTCAGATTCCAATTCTTTGTATTTGGGAGATTGTAACTTTAAACAAAGTATAGAATCGTCAACCTGATACAAAAGTTGGGTTGTTGTTAATTTGAAGTCGTTTTGTAAGCGCTGTTCATGATTTGTGATACGTTGAGCGCAGTAATCATCGTAAGCGACAAACATGCTGTCAGCAGATGCTGTTGCCTCTGTAAATGATGTAGACACTAAATCTTTATTTACATACACATTCCAAAATTTCATGAAATACGTGAACGCATATCCACATGCCAAAATGAGAAATATGACGAACGCACGTTCAATCCAGATATTACGTTTGAAATTGTGTTTAACGGTCTTCATCTTCTGAAGCAGCATCAATAGTGAAAATAATCCCACCATTTCGATGAGTACAGCAACGAGTGCCCACCCAAAATCCGCCTTAGAAAAATATACAGCCCCCATAAATGTTACATAACCTATGAACATTAATGAGATGAAGGCAACTACATGACCAAATGAGAATTTAAGTCGTTCTCCCATTATATTTGCAAATTAAAAAAGAGCGTGAGCCAGATCAACAAAACCTAAAATACATACAACAATGCCAACGAGTTTAATTATCGTTGCAAGAGTACCTCTTGCAGAAACTAATGTTGGTACTTTCTCGTAAACAAACCATCCAATTAAGATAGTAATAATTGCTGTTACCATATTTAATTAATTTAAAATTCTACCATAGATATCAATTATATGTTTAATTCCTTTTTTGGAATTCCTCAACACCAGTCTTCCTTTATTTTTCCGAACCAAGCGTCTTAGATAGACTGTATCTCGAAATCCTTCATGATTGAGATATACGACATTATGTGTTTCTCCGAATTGCATGAACATACCTTCTTCTGTGTCATAGACGTTTAAAGCATTAGAGATGTTTATAACACGACCTGTAGCCTTTTCAATGAAACAATAATGAGATTCTTTAAATGCCCAAAGATATTGGCAATCCGAATGACAGGTTATTTCATCATAACAAGCAGGTATTATGACTCTTGACTCATAGTTACTCCATAACCCATGTTTCCCGGAAATTATAAACTCTATGGTATCAAATGAGTCATATAAGATGACATCGTCACATTCGAAGTCTACAACAATTTGTTCTTGGTTAATGGAGAAGAGAGCTTTTTTATCTAACACGGATATACATACCAAACCACTTTCTCCAAGAAACTGAATGTCATCATATATAGGTGGAAATAGATACTTCCCTGTTTCGTCCATAATTCCGTAAAATGATTTGCGTTGAATAATTGATATATTATCCTTGGTTGCAATCACTTTATGTTTCAAATGACCGAGCCTGGAATCTCTCCGTTTCCTTTCTTCTATTAGAGTTTTAATTTCAGGTGTCATCCTTTTTGGTTGTTATAGAATCAAGTAATCGACGTACTGTATATGAACCGCAGCCCATGCTACCTGCAAGTTCTATGATCTCTTTCCATTCAGAACAGATTCTACCAACATTATGTGCCTCGTTAAGTCTTTCATAAAGAGGGGCAATAGAAGACGTAATTGTATTCTTGTATAAATGTCGCAGGTAAATTTTATCCATAGCGTCATGGAATCTGCCGGAATAGACAAATTTCTTTTCGCAGAAATCAAACCAGTCATATACGCTTTCGCCTTCTTCCATTTGAAGGAATGATCCTTGTTTATATTCTTGGCAGTCAGAACTCAATACCAACCAATTCTTTTCATTAAGTTTGATTAGTTCGATACTGTGATGTCCTGCTGGAATAGTGAAAGAAATAGTTTCTCCAGGAATTATATCCCTAAATAGAATACAAGGTTGAACAGCTTCTTTCCTATAAACTGGATGGCTTACTTCATGTGATAAGTTGTTTACCCTCTGTCGAATTTGTTCAATTGAGAGATTCCTGTTTAGATGATTGAAAACCATTAACTTAATTCTATATAAAAAATCATCTGATATAGTACATACAATAAATGTATAACGATGCCAGTATTCATCATACTGCAATGTTCTGCAGTATGATGAATATAGATAATGAGATATAAATTTATTTACCTCCATAATTTAGTCCAAGTCTATCCAAGACTTGTCGTACAGCGAGAATGTCAATACCAAAGTTTAGACCCGTTGTTGCGTGTCCATTGCCATCGTCCTTCACACCTAATTCGTGAACTGCGATAATCCATCCTTGATTATTACATACTGGACCACCGCTATTTCCTCCGTTGGTTGACATTTCATATTGAACCATCGGAACATCTCTGCCGGTAACAGGGTCAGTGTCTCTATATGCGCTGATGTGTCCTTTAGAGAATGATGCTGTAAAACCGTTAGGATTTCCGAATGTTGAACATTCTTTACCAACCTGAGTGTGAGATTTCATCAAATTGAAATAAGGAACAGTTTCGTTATTTTCAAGTTCAACACTAAAAATCGTAACATCCATTCCTCCTTGTTCAAGAGGAGAGGTGAACTTTATATTCTTAATGTTACGCTTTTTCTCACGGTAGATATTACTATCATCTGGACTATTCGCATCATACAATACAGCAACAGAACCACCTTCGTCAGCAAGAACATGCGTATTTGTAATAGCTAATCCGTCTGCATTGATAAAGAATCCTGTACCGATACTTCCTTCTGCTTGGTTGACAATAAGGAATGATCTTTGTTTCATATACAAAGCAAGATCTTGTAAATCTGCTCCTGGTCCTTCTGCACTGAACAACGCTCTAAAGGAAACAAGACTGTCTTTCACGTGTGCTTCTGTATAAATGTCTTTTCCACATTCCATTAACACTAAACGATTAAGACATTCCTTTTTTGCATTCGCCAACTTGACATAAGCATACACGGTTGCATCGTTTTTGGTATAAGTAGTCTTTCCCTTTGAATCTGCTACCAAAAATACCCTTTTATTGAGATAATTGTTCTTAATAAACACCTCAATGGATGTACCTTCTTCTTTTACGCCAAGCATCTTGACCTTAAGTCCAGAATGCATTATAAGTGTGTTTCCCTTCACATCAACGATTTTACCTTTATAATCGTTGATTTTGAAATCAGATGGACCACTGATTGCATTCCATACGAATACTACGCCAATTACAATAGCGATACCTATAAGGACTTTCTTAAAATCCATAATATCTTAATTCTTGATTTCTGTTATACATGGAGATTCTACTATCACTGTACGACCTTGAACCTTTCCTTTTCCAGGTTCTATCGTAACTAATGACGAACCATCTGTTGGTGCGCCATTACTATTAACCGAGACCACACTAGCTGGTATAGAATCACTTTTAGACATCCATACAGAATGTAGAGCTTCTCCTGAAAGCTTAATCAACTCGAAGTCAGCCGTACCATCTGTATATTTTGTAACCTTATAACGTTGCTCATCAGCATCAGGCGATAATCTTGTCCACATATAGACACCTCCACGATTTATAGGGTTAAATCCATATACGACTTCTTGAATCTGTTTGGTATTTACTACAGGTTCTGCAACCACGGGCTCAGTTGGAACCGTATTATGTTCATTTACATTTGCCCCAGTACTTTCATTTATCGCAGGATGATTAGGGATACCTACATTATCTGTAATATTTACCAGATGTTGTAGAGTAGTTCTCACACTAGCAGAGACGAGTTCTGCTGGAATTGTACCATTATATGCAATTCGCATAACTTTCATTGTTGCCTGGCATAACTCGTATAAAGCTTCCTGTAATTCTTGATTAGTATTCATATTCTGTATTATATAAGCTGTATTTGTAACTTAGTATCTATCTTCCAAGAATTACCATCTTTTATTAAGGCTCCTGGCTTTTGAACTTTAATGTCTTTGGGCTTACCAGTTACGGGTAAATCTTGAACAAATCTCTTGAGCATACCTAAATCCGCAAGCATTTCTCCTTTGCAAGAGTTATTAATAGTATATGTAGCAGAAGTAGCTCCCTCAGCAAATTCAACCTCAAACCATGCGCCCTTAGGACTATCAGAAAGAGATCTACCCAAGATTGACATATTTCCTGTTGCATCTTGACTGAACATTGCGTACTTTTTTACTTTTGAGTTTTTGTTCGCAGGTTCTACAGGAGTTTCAACCTTTTCCGCTTTTTCAGAAGTTGTTGTTGTAACAGTCTTTGGTTGTCTTGTTGCAGTAGATATTATTGATGTTGAATTGGACTTAAGATACCGAATTTCTGCTGCAAGATTTTCTATGACAGCTCTCTGGTTGCTGATTTTGTCATTCATCGCATCCAATTCTGCTGCAATCTTTTCCTTGCTTTTACTGTCACTACTTGTACCTTTCCTTAAATTTAATCTCATGTTCTTATTCATAACAAAGATAAATATAAGAGCAACAACAAGCAAAATCGTCAATGCAGCAATAGCATAAGAACATATAGACAGTTTTGACTGTATGCCTGTTATGTCAGACTGCATCTGCTTAATATCTTGGAGAATGCTTTGGACATCTATATGTATTGAATCGACATGTTGAGGAGTAATCTGCTCTTCAACATTTGCGACAGAATCCCTTGATAGTTCAGTATTGTTAGCTGCCGACACAGGGCAACCTGTGCCAGCAGTTATTATTACTGAAAATACAAGAGAAAAAATCATTATAATTTTTTTCATGATTCTCATTTATTGATTAGAAGATGCCATTTGACGACCGAGCTGGAAAATTGAATCCTTCAGTGGCCAGAAGAACATAGGTTCTTCAAGGTTAACAACAGTACCCTTTGCAGCAAGACCTTTCTGAAGGATCTGCATTTGCTTGAAACTATTTTCTGCAAATTGCATGATTTTTGCCTTAAGACCACGTGTATTTATGTCAGTGTTGTCAAGTACAAGAGCTATAAAATCTTCATCCTCAAACATATCAAGGAATCTCTCGAATTCATTGAAGAGCTCTGTCTTATGAGAAGCAATGTCTTCAATCTTTATACGTCTGTTAGAGTAATCTTCATCTTTCCAGCCATAAACAAGATTGCGTTCTGGATCAATTGTAGAACCACTTGACATAACAACACCACCAGCTGCGGTTACACGCTTAGGATCATCAGCGAATCTTACATCAATCTTCTTGACGTCGATATTTTCACTACTTAAACGATACTCAAAAATCTTGGTAATGATTTCATTCAAGCATGTTGCATCTCCAATAAGTGGGATGTACTTGCTACCCATTCCAGTGAAAGTAATATGATGAGGTACCTCTACACCATCACGAAGGAATGCAAGAGCCATGTAGTAGATGACACTTGACAAATGAACTAACATCAAGACTTTGAGCTCAGAGCCATCAAGGTAATCAGAGAATCCATACTTTTCTTTACTGAAGAGATAGCTAATCACGTCAGATGAATCTGAAGCGGTATCGTCCATAAATGCTCTAAGGTGTTCTTTGATTTCATCTTCATCACTTAGATTTGCATATCTTGCAGAATTCAAATAACCTTTGAGGAATCCGTTCTGTTTTGAAACAGCAGGATTGGTTCCATCTCCCCAAATATCGTTAGCAGCAAAGATTGCAGAATAAGATATTTTTTCACCGCCATCAATAGGGTTGATATAAATTATATCTGAAGTACCACCACCTATATCAACGTTTGCATAGGTTTCACCGAATTGAAGTTCTGGCAAGAACGAGAAGTAAGGAGCAACACCTTCAAGTGCCTGAATATTGAGACTCTCATTAACATTCTTAATATTGCTCATAGTTGCACCGACTTCTATTCTGGCATCATTCCAAAGTCCACGGAATTTACCAATAAGACTTTTGCGCATAGACTGTGGGTATGTGAATACAAGCTTGAAGTCAGGACGACCACCATTCATAACAGCTTTATTCTTCATAATCCACATGAGTTCCTTAAAGAACATCTTTACACGGTCTTTTGCCTTTGGATCAGAGTCACTTGCACTCCACTTAATATCTGTACGATAGATACAATCCTTGTTACTGCCAATCTCATTCAGATAGTTAAATCCGACATTGATGTTACCGAATATCTGCGGCTCAGCAGTTGTCAGATTTGGAATTTCACATACAGCTGTACGCATTGGAAGCTTAAACAAGCCATCTCCTATAACACAAGGTACAAACTCACGCAAAGCAGGAGTCAAGAATTCAGAGAACTGACCAAAACCTGCGTTCGGAGATCCTTTTTCATGATTGTTGAGATAAACTGTCTGCAAATCATCTTCAGTAACATCCAATGGTTTAACTCTATCACGGTTAATATTTCCATTTCCACCTTGGCTATAGCCGTATGCAATATGAGTATTTGTTGTACCAAAATCGACACAGAATACATACTGACGTTGATTTGCCGTAACGTCTTTCTCGCACATGATTGGAACGATAAGTCCCTTTGCATTACTTGAAGTTACATTCAACTCTACGACATCAAAAGCTTCTTCAAGGTGAATGTGAACAGTCTTAACGGCACCACGTGAGCGTAAGTTCTCTTGTTTTGCAAGAGGTTTAGTCAAATCATTAAGACTGAAAAATTCTGCTTTTTTCTCATCACCCTTATAGCCAAGCATGATATTATACACATTCTTGCCTCCACCTATCATTTTATAGAATGGGAAGAATGCGAGATCAAAAGCAGACCTAAAGTCAAAGCAGTCAACGATAGAGTCATTTGTGTATACACGAACGAACTCCATATTTCTGCCATACTTAGTTGGAATGTTAAGATGAGCAACGACCTTTCTATCATCACTATCAGCATCAATCTCTTCGATAGAGAACATATCTGTCAGAGTAACAGCACCAGTAATCGCATCAACAACAAAAAGATCCTTAGGTTCAAAGAACTTGAAAATCTCTTTCTTCAGTGGCAACAGGAAATGTGTTAGACCACGATTACCGGTAAAGAACTTGTTCAGATGCAAGTCATATGAAACCTCAATAATTTTGTCTTCCAGGAAATCGTCAATTGTTACGAAAGGATATGTTGTTCCAAAGAAACCAGGAAGCTGACGTGTTGACAATGTAGAAGGCAAAGATGGATCAATGTCGTATGAAGCCCATTTTTGTCCCTTCCAGTAAATCGCACCGTCCATTCCATGTTTGCTCAGAACAAGAGGAGTCTTAACCTCCGAAGATGCACCATTTACGATTTCGGTAGCATATCTCGTAGATGTAGCAATAATCTCATATTCACTATCGACATCTATGATAATGTCTTTTTTGCAGAAAATCTGCATATTTCCGATTGACACAGAGGCTCCATCAACGTCTTTGACCGATTCATAGTTGTCATCAAAATCTCTTGCATATCCACCAGGTTTTCCAATGGCATCTTCATATTCCCTCTTAATTTCAGCATCATATTGGTTGCGATTATCGACAACATAAGTTGTGATTTCACCGGAAAGAGTCTGTCCAAACTTATCTATGTATTTGTGAACAAAACGACGGAAATCAATGCCACGCTGATGTAATGGTACAATCTGTTCATCAAAAAGATTGCCACCACCAACACGAAAGAATTCATTCTTATTCTGACGACGCCAGTTAGGACTAGAATATACTAATGACAAAGGAGATGTACCACCGAGGATTACATTATCATAACGGAAGATGTAAATCTTGTTGTAACCATTTAATTTAGGAGTGTTATCAATTCCGTCTTGTAATGCTTCTGCAAGTTTGACATGTTTAGGGTTTTTGCTGTGTTTTAGGAGGTCCACGTCACTAGCATCCCATGGTATAATTTGGAGATTATGTCTATCGTGTCCATAAACGAAGATAAACTCCATCATGTCAAGCCACTCACTAATAAGAGCATGATATGCTGTAATACCTGTGTGGGCATTATAGGGATCTTCCATTTGCTTGCTGTTTATTTCACTGAATGCACTTATAAATAAGAAAAGACGTGCATAAGGTGTTGGGATAGAAGTTCCCATCTTATTTAATGACACACCACTTGCTCTCTGGGCATCCTCAATCTGCGATCTAACAACCTGCGAATTGACAAAGCCTTTGCCTCCAATAGAAGTGTTGTCTATACAAATTGTACTCATACTTATTAGATATTAATCTTTGTATTATCTTTCATTATATTATTAGATGCTGTACGCAAGATGTCAAGCAGTACATACTCTTTCTGAGGAGTCTTGAGGGTTCTTCCTTGTACAAAATGTCCATTATCCGTGAGCGCATTGTTCATAGCAACATCCATGTCTTGTTTCACAAATGTCGGCACAGACTTTTTGCCGCCCATGAATCCACCCTTTTCAACGGTTTGATCTTTATGAGCAAAAATTCTATGGAATCCGTAATTCTCTTTCTCACCTGTAGGAGTTTCTAAGTTGAACAATTTTAGCTGATGACCGTTCTGGTCGCTATTAAGTTCATCAAGCCAAGACTTATACAACTCATAGAATTCATGCAAATAATAACAAATATCCTGAAGTTTATTCGGCTCACTTGGTGAAGATTTGGTATCCCATGTTAATTCTTCAAGACCCAGCTGGCTGAAATATTGTACTTTTGAGAGCCCCTTCTTATCACCTTCGATGCAATCGTGGAAATATTTCATTGCAAGTGTAAGAGAGCAGAGTGGTCTTATCACCGAAACTGTTTTGTCCTTAAGCAGGTCAGAAAGGTCTATACAACTTTTACCATTGGCTCCATATAGTTCTCCTTCAACAGCATACTTGAAATATTCTGTCTCAGCATTGCCTTTTTTGACATTGTTCGGATCATCTGTAACAAAATGGACTATAGACATTGCAGCTACAAACTCAACAAAGTTTGCTCTATTAAGCTGTTCCTTACCACCAATATTGTGGTCAAGCTTAGTATCATTGCTATCTCCTACATAGTAGATTGCATTGACATTTTCATTTAAGCCAGAATCTTCATAGTAAGACAAAGCTGCTTTGGTCTTAGAATTGAACAGGCTTGAGTTAATTGGGCTTCCTGGCTTTGGAATGAGTGAGAAATAAGGAAGAACCATGATTGCACCAAGACGAGCTTGATGAAGTTTCATCTCATTGCTGTTTCTTATAGCAGTTATCAATTCTGGTATTCCACTGGACCCAGTTCCACCAAATAACGAGCCGATAATCATGATGCTATCGGTTGCAGGATTAAAAAGTTGAACAAAATCCTTGTACTCGGGAGTTTTTTTCAATTCGTGAAATACAACACTTCCAATGTTTGGATTACCTTTAAAGCCAACTGTCATGTCAATTTCAAGTTCTGCTTTATCTGGATCTATACTTGTATCATAGAGGGATTCCAGCAAGAACTTTGTTTTGTAAAGGTCATCTCCCAACTGTTCATATCCTATACTTTGCTTGTATTGCTTCTCGTTTTCCTTTGGAGCATAATTTAGTTCATAAGTGCTTGTACCGCCTTTCCCTTCCTCTGCAAGTGCATCTTTCATCTGACGCATTCTTGCCATAAAGAATTGGTCCTTTTGATCCTGATGAGCCTGAAATGCTGTATCGTGAATATTAGAGTAATTTTCAATACAAGCCAAAGTCCTATCTTTATCGGCATTTGCCTTATCATAATCTATAATGATAGGAAAAACCTGAGTTTCAGAATCAAAGCCGTCAACTCCAGCTGCCAGCATAAAATTAAGCGAACGAAGAACTCTACATCCTGTTCCGCCTATTCCGAAAATGAATAATCTTTTCATGTTATTCTTAATTTATTAATTAGGCCACTTATGAGGGATTGCTGCACCATTACGTGTCATACCCTTAATGAGTATTGAAGTGATATAGAAGAAAAGGATTGCATAAATTACACATCCCAAGTCAAATGGCAGACGAACATCACCACCAGCATCAAGATTATCAGAAATCTCAGTCTTCTCATCAAGAACTTCCTGAAGTTGCTGCTCGTCATCTGTTTGGTCTGCATACTCATTGTCATAATACTTTTCCATTGAAACATAGAAAGAGTTTCTGCGGAACATAGAGTCTTCGTCAACAGTGTTCGATTTACCAATGATAGCGAAATCTGCAACGAGATAAGAAAGACCTCCTGCCAAGCAAAGAGCAATAACCCAAGAAGGGATGTTTGCTGTTGACAAAGAAGTTTTACTGTTACAGCATCCGAAATAATACGCTGCTGAAACAACAACACCAACTACAAGGGAAACAATCAGCCCTGTAAGGAAAGCATTCTCTTCTACGAAGAACTGGTTGTGAAAACCGTAATTGTCTTCGAGATTAACCCAGAAAAAAAGTTTGTCCATAGATTTAATATATTTTTGTTAATTATTATTTTTTCTTAAACTTAAAACTTATGTCAATAAGATTATCAGAGCATGTACCTTCAAGTAATCCCTCTAGTAAATATTTTAAACCAAAAGTCTGTCCTTGGATAGAGGCATTTGACTTGATGTTCTTATCGTCTTCATTATACAGATTAGTCCATTCCTTTGGAATAGAATTTTTTATAACTACACGGAACTCGCTTTCCTTCTTAGGTCTAACCGATGCATTCTTCTCGATTTCTTCGGTTATTGAAAGACGCGAATTTGAAATAGCAAAATCATTAATTTCTTTTCCATTCAAGGTAACCATAATATTATCTTTTATGTAGTTATCATTACCTATACAAGATGGAAATGTAACGCATAGATTTGTTTTCGAGTCATTTTTGTTACCTTTCCATACATTGTCTTTGCCAAAATGTTTAGGATCTGAAAGTTTATGAGAATTATGCATGTTAATATCATGTCCACCCATAACAAGTGACAGTTCTGCACCCAAGTCGTTGTCTTTTGCAAAACTATTGACTTTGCCAGACTTTCCTATTACTATAACGTAGAAAGGTCTATTTTCTATTTTTATTGGGTATATAGGTTTATTTTGATATGTTATGTAAGCATCTTTTGCTGAAGTTGCAGAAAATGTAGAAGATAATTTAAAAATACCTACTGCGAGATTTGTGTGAGTAAATGTATTTTTTACTGCACCCTTAAAGCCCGTAAGCGTTTTCTTTGCATGTTCTATATCTTTATTTGTAAGATCATTTCCCACTCCATAAATGCCATCTGTCACAAGGCAAGCAGCATCAACAGAATCGTTTTTAATCAAATTGACCATCTGCTTGAACATTTCATTAAAGTAAGAATCTTGCCCATAACCACTTTTGGCTCTCAGAGCTGCATTAACACCGCCGGAAGCATCAACCGAGGTGCTAACTCTAGTTTTTCTTGTGTTCTTTCCCCAAAAATACACAGGTGAGTTTAATCCTTTATACTGAGCCAAGTTTGTTATGGCATTCCCGAATTTTCCATCCGATCCATCACTAAAATAGCCTTTAATACTAGCAGATGCATCAATGTAGACTATCATTTTTGTAATGTCTAAACATTCCTCACTAGTAACTGGAGGCTCACTAGTAACTGGAGGCTCACTGCCCTTTCCCGTTTCTCCAGTTTTTGACCCAGCATCGCCACAACTTATAAAAGTAGACGCGAGTGCAAAACTGAAAAATCCAAGTAAAATAATACTTTTTGCTTTCATTTTTTATTTTCTAAATTATTACTTTTGCTGGTCTAAACAACTGACCGTCTATCATCAATCCTACATCTGCAATATCAATGATGATTCCAGCAGTATCAATTCTATCAATTCTATCTAATCTTTGTAAATAATCAGGGCAGAAAGTTCCGATATTCTTTGTTGAACAATCAGAAGCATCCTCATAGTCACCATCGCTAATGACTTCAATGAATGGTGCTGGTACAATTTGTTTAATTCCCACCCCTGCTAGCATATCATCTAATAAAGCATAAGACCACATTGTCGCCTCTCTATTAAATCTGATTCCATCGGTCCTTCCTTCATCTATCATAAATGGAATATTTACATAAGCAGAATAAATAGCGAGTTTTCTCATCCAACATGAGATAGGTTCCATTTCGTTAAGCAAAAACTCTTGAATTTTAGTTTGTGCTTGTGTAAGACTTGTCGAATCAGTAATATCAATACAAGTCAAACCTTCGAGGGTTCTTCGTGCTCCGTTTCTAATGCTTTCCTGCATAATCTCAGTTTCTGTATTGTCACCATTACAAGAGACTATATAGTCAACCTGAAGAAGAGTGTCTAAGACCTTTTGCATTTGTTCAATTACCTGCACTTTAATCAAAGAAACCTGTTCTTCGATACTTGATCCAACATTTTTCTTGATATCTGCTATTTTTGCTTCATATTCATCTATCAACTGCCTTTTAATATCATTCAGTTGATTTTCGTACTTCTTAGAGTTTTCGTTGATAGCATCTTTTATTTTTTGAATATTAGAAGCCGATAGAAGTTTAATCTGTTCTTTTGCTTCTGCCTGACTATTTGCCAAGTCAAGTTGTAGCTGTTTTATTCTCTCATTTAGATTGGCTTTTTCGATTTCTAAACGCCTTATCTGTTCAGTCAATGATTGTTCTTTGTTTGTGTATTCTTCCGCTAAGTTATCCAACTTTGGTTGCAAACCCTCAACTTCTTCTGACAACAAAGTGTTATTCTCTTCAACAACTTGTTCTTGTAATAAACCACCCGATTCTTGGTCATTTGAAATAGAAGCGTTCGTTACAGAGGAAAGCTTATCGATCAACTCAAACCTTTCAATTAATTTATTGAAAAGCATTACTGGATTATCATCAAACACTTTAATATTTTTCTTATCCATACATTTTTCAATTAACGTGCGCAAAATGAGTTTAATTAAATATTCTTTGTCACTCTTCAAATCATAAGTCTCTTGAACTTGTTTCTTAAGTATCTCGTTGGCATTATATAAACGCCATTAACGAAAGTTCTTCTTTGCACTTTGAGTTCTGCGTACGAAAAACCCTTATCAAAGAATTTGAATCGTCCTTTTTACGACTGAATATACCCATAAGAATATAATTATGAATTGAAAACTAATGGCCACAGACTCTTTTTGGTAATTGGATTTTGGAGGTCAAAACCCTTTGGAGGTAATCCTGCTGATTGGCAATTATTAATTATCAATGTTATATTGTCAAGTTTATCAATTACAAGGCTGACACTTAACTCCGATGTTGAAAATTCCTCTGTCTTAAAACTTTCCATCATCGAAACAAATTCCATATTACCCTCACGTAAATATTGAACAGTATCTTCTTCATTGAGATACGATTGGACTAATTGTATTTCACAGTTGCGGCTGATCTGAATTTCTTTCGGTTCTGTCTTAAAAACAGTTCCAGGCTGACAATCTGTGTCTGTATCTTGATGGTTAAGAAGTTCTATATAATCAATATCGCCTTCTTTGTTGATATAAGATAAGCCATATGAAGCATATATACGCTTGCTTACAAACTTTACCCTACTTTGTTCACTATCGAACTCCTCAGCAATTATTTCAGCACCTTCAACTACGACGGTTTTTTGTCTATCCTCTCGACTGTCAACCGTTGTGTTTATAGGAGAGTCTAAAGTAATAAATTCAATATTCTCTGTCCTACTATTCTGAGATATCGCATTTTTTAGCCTCTGCTGCAATGGTACAAGCTTACAACTTCTGCCTGACATAATAACAGTATCTATTGCAGGACGTTTCTTTCCTAAATATTTTTTGAATTTATCTATAACGCCGTATGTACACTCGTCTAAGCACTCGTTAAAGGCTTGGTCTTCAACAATGTCTTTAGTGTTAACGGTGTAAATAGTACCACCTACATTTTGTAAGGTAAAACGGATAACTTGGTTGCCCGGATTACTGAGTTTTGATTTTATCTGATTTTTAATAACCTGTTTAAGAATTACACGCTGTGAATACACATCGCCGTCACCCTTTACATCATATCTTGCTATGATAGGATCAATTCCAGCCAAACGACAAACAACGGTAGCGATTACAAAGTCAATATAGTTTCCGGCTTTACCTGTTCCTAATTTTCCTTGTATTTCAAGTTTATGATAACATCTTGTAGAATTCCACTTCTGCTTAAAGTATGTTATGTCTAGAGTACCAGCCCCCATATCATATACTAAAACCCGTTCTCCTTCAGGATCCTTTAATTTTTTAATGTCTGAATGGTACTCCTTCCAGTGGTTCATGTAATAAGCTGCTACAGAATCACTCTCACTAACGAAAGTAAGTTTTCGTAAACGAGGGAATACACTATATACTATATTTTTTAATATAGAACGATGGTACGGAGTATAGGTATTTGGATAAGTTAATGCAAGTTTGTTAATATTCTCAACTTTACCAATTATACCTGCGACAAAATACTTAAATAAGACATGATAAGACTCCTTAAAAATAGAGTTTATGCTGAGCAAACTATTTGCTTTGTCTTGTACATCTCGCGCCATCTCTTTAACAATATCGCCGCTTGCATCTTTGTGATAATAGCTAAACATCTCATACTGAATATCCTTTGGCAAAAAGTCATTACCGACCAGAACCTTTAAGCAAGGTATTTGTGTCAAGAAGCGGTCTCGAAGAAGAGAACTTGTAGGAGCGAGGAAAACAGCTTGACTGCTATATGGTAATAACACATTTGATGTTTGTTCTGAACAAAGAGATGATTCGTTTACATCCTGTTTCTTAGATGATTCATATAATAGTACATCAGAATTCAAGAATTTTGTTCCATTCTCTATGTCATCCTTCCTGTATTTTACCAGTTCTGTGTCCTTACGTATGATTTCCTCTTTCTTTGACTTCAAATCGATAAGGTCTTTATCGAACTTACATACTATTGCAGATGAACCATAATCCACACAAAGCCATTCCGAATGAGGAAGTATATGTAGATGCCACACAAGCATAAGAGTTTTTTTCTTCTCATTCTCTGCCAGAAGACTCATTGGTAAAGCATCTGAATTTTCCCAATATTTAATATCAATAGTTGTTACAACTTCAAAATCATATTTATTCGTGCCGATATAATCAATTTCTGTTGGGCAAAATTCAAGATTGATAACTAAACTGTCATCGGAACCATCAGCAAGGAAAATTGATCCATTACTCCTGATTTTTTCAGAGAAATCATCTTTATATCTTATAACAGTTGTAATTTGTTTCCCAGACTTGTCCCTTAGATACAATTGGTCTGTTCCACTTTCTGAGATACGAATACTAGATATATGAACACCTGCATAAGGCTTTATCTGTTCACTGGCTTTGTTTGCAAGGCAGATTTCAATAGGAGTAACGAGTGTACTGCCAGGTGCAAAGCTTCTTTTCTCTAAATGATGGCAGTTTAGACCTGTAATATCGGAAGGAACATCAGAAAGCTCTTTAATGCATACCGATAGAGTAGATGGTATAATACTTTTTTCAATGTATAACTTCTCGGTTTCAATTGCCAAATTAAATTTTTGGTCTTTATTTTCATTACAGCAAAATCTACCGTGCTGCAAGAATACAGAGAACTGAGTGCGAGATTTGCAGAGTCCATTTATTTTTTCAAAGTCTATATACAAAGGGATAACACAAACTGGTTGTGAGTAACCGTTGATGTCTTTGGCTTTAGACTTTACTCCTGTAGTTATATATTTTCCTTCCGAATATGCACCATTTTCATACCAAAGCAATCCTTCAACTTCTTCATCTTTTTCATTTTTCAACTTCAGCAAAAACTCGAAATCAATATTTGACTGCTTAATGAGGGTGTTCTCAATTGAATCATATATAACAATTAAGTCGCCTATTCTTTTGCGTCCAGAAGTTTCATAGTGGAAAGTCTCATCATCGAGCAGGATCTGGGCTTCAACGTTAGGTTTGGACTTTGCAAGAGTTATCGTTATCTTTCCTTCTTCAGAAGCTACCAGTGCTCCATTAGTGTCTTCACCAATCAATTCGAAGCTAAGAAGAAATTCGTCTATATTGTTGATTGATGTTATTGCTTCAGGATTAAAGTCTAACTTGACTTCGACATTAAAAGGAGAGTCTCCATCATTGTACTTTACTATGCTAGGAGTTGTACTTTTGATTTTTAAAAGGTTCTCTAAATCGTAATCAATACCTGCAGGAACTTTTACATTAGCTATTCGAAACGTAACATTATGTTCCCGGCTCGTTCTCCTGAACATGTAAAACAAGCACTTTTTCTTTGAAATGGGTTGAATAGAAAAAGTAAAGTTCAGTTCTTCACTTATCCCTTCCAATCTATAAGGGGTTAAAGTAATCGTCTGTTCCATTTAATATGGCAAATAATACTTTCAGGAATATTTGTTTTATCTTTATGCTTTAATAATCACTCAAGTAACCAGCTATTAAATTATTTCTTTCAAAAACGCACTCGGGACGTATGCGGAGGTGATAGTAAGTAGACCATCAATGACGATTGCGACTCTTTGTTGTCCATGATAACGGGCTACTTTTCCAATTAACCCTTTAAATACGCCATCGATGACGCGCACTGTCTGTCCTCTTTGGAATTTGTGGATTTCTGCCGGTACTATGATGACATCCTCAGCCTCTGAAGCACATATAATCTTAAGACCCTCTATCTGGTAATCTGGTACAATGAGAGGCTCTTTGATAAGTCTTGCTCCTTCGTGAGTATGACGATAGTAAAAACGGAGATAGGGGAGGTTTACGTTGTCGTAAACAAATGACTTTATCTCTTCTTCCGTTCCACGTGCAAAGAAAATATTGGGAAGACGAGATTCTTCAACGGTCTTTCGCTTGCCGTCAACTTCCTTGACGGTCTTGATTGTCGGATAGTATGCCTCTACATGCTTTCCAACCAAATAATCGTATGCCTTCTTTTCGCGTCCGTAGGTGACACGGAGAGCATACCAATGGGGAACTTCCTTCGGCTTCCTCTTGATGGTTTTGAGAGTAGTTGAGCCGTTGGCTCTTCCTCCTTCACACCTCGGGATAGCCAAAGCAGGCTTTGCTTCTCCACTCGGTTTGTCATCGGTTCGCGACAGGGCATTTTTGGTGGACACCCCTGTTTGTGAGTTCTCCGCCAAAACTGGCTCTTGAACTTCGGGGAGGGCATCGGGGGTAAGCCCGGTGCGGGGAGGGATTTCACCGCCTCCATGGGTGTTATCATCAATTGATGCGTTATCAGCGAATTTCATATCGGTGACCTTACTTTGCTCTAGACAGAACTCAGTTAAGGACATAAAAAGGGGTCAGTAGAAATTTAGTGGGGATAAATTT
>ULSN01026885.1_pt1 | contig 22865 bp, 20 predicted proteins | sample 1956771 | NCBI WGS metagenome assembly ULSN01 (sample SAMEA4835709, study PRJEB28245) | human gut metagenome | biome: gut microbiome; material: fecal sample | place: Denmark | collected 2008
TATAGGGGTTATAGTCGTACAACTATAGATTTTCCTCAACGCCGCCATCTTGTCAGAAAATCACAAGCGTCTGATTACCAATACCTTTCCGATTTTCTTCATATTTACGATATTCTCAAAGAAATAATAAACGTCTGAAAATACGAGAATCTCAGGCAAGCTAATGTAAAGAAGATTCATTCTTAACAAAGCCGCATCACTACATCTTCAGGATATTCTTTCAAGAAACTACTTGTTGGATAATACTTGCCAGTCAACGCATTCAAATTCTCCTTAAAATGGGAAAGCAAGCGAACCAAATAAGTTGGTGTACCAGTACGAAGCCAAAAGTCGCTTAGTTTCTTCTTGCTTTTTTGCTGTTAAATTCCGTTAATACAATAAACCATCTCGGATTTTAGAAGTCTAAATGATGGTTTTGGTAGAAACCATGACTCTTTTTGTGTCGAATGAACTCCACCCTTCAGTGTGATACTTGTTGGGTATATAAATTAACAATAAGTATAATAGGAGAAAATCCGATGAAAAAATTTATGAGAAATTATTCAGGAAAACTACAACAACTGCTTTGTTTGCTGACATGCGTGCTGATGATTGCGGCTGTCAGTATCCGAAGAGACGGCAAGATAGCAGGACGCTATGTGAATCAGCAACAGACGGTCGCATCAAAGACAGAGCCTATGGTTGTACTTGAGGATGGTTCCGTGCGTTTGAATACTACAGAGCTTGGAAAAGACATTGTAGGCTATGGAGGCACAGTGCCATTGGAAATTACCATGCAGGATGGCAGGGTAAAGAGTATCAGAGCACTCGCCAATTCAGAAACTCCCGATTTCTTTACTGAGGCTTCTGCACTTCTTACTAAATGGAATGGCAAGACGATAGAAGACGCTCAAAAGATGAAGGTGGATGCCGTGTCTGGCGCAACGTTTTCATCAAAGGCCATTATCGGAAACGTACAGCGAGGACTTCAGTATGTAGCCAAGAATCCTGTAAAGACTTCAGTATGGTCAGAGTTTGATTTCTCTGCCAAGGCTATAGCCGGTCTGATTGTTGTGCTCATGGCAGCCATCGTACCGCTTTTCATTAAGAACAGACGATATAGGATAGCTCAGCAAATTCTGAATGTCATAGTGCTTGGTTTCTGGTGTGGCTCATTTCTGAACTATACATCAATCGTCAGCTATATGTCGAATGGCATGAACATAGTGGCATTGATAGTACCGGTCATCATGCTTATCACGGCATTCGTATATCCGCTCTTTGGCAAGAAATCATACTATTGTACGCATGTGTGTCCCTTTGGTTCGTTGCAGGAACTTGCAGGGAAATGCGTAGGATATAAAATCAGAATAAAACCAACTACTGCCAAGCGCCTGGATATGCTCCGCCAGATTCTGTGGGGCATACTCATGCTGTGTCTGTGGACGGGTGCATGGTTCGACTGGATTGATTACGAGCCCTTCTCGGCCTTTGTATTCCAGTCGGCATCATGGGTGGTCATAGCCATTGCCATAACCTTCGTGGCACTCTCTACGGTAATCATGCGACCATACTGTCGCTTTGTCTGTCCTACAGGTTCGCTCTTGAAATACAGTCAATATTCTATTTTAAAGAAATAGAAATAGAAACAAGCCGGTTATTAGAACGCATCACAAAAGTTGCATTCTGATAACCGGTTTTTGCTTGGTATGAACTTTCAGAAAAACAAAATCATCATTTCTAGGTATTGCATATTTTCAGAAAAGTCAGTACCTTTGCACCCGCAAACAAGACCGAGGCAGAAATGGCATACATTCCAGCCTCAGCCGGAAAGCATGGAATAAAAGCAACGGATAAGTGAGAAACAGTCATTGCCCATATCATTCCTTACATATTATATAATAAGGTGAAAATACCTTTTTATATTTATATCCCTGAAGAATGTGCTAGGCCCGACGTATAATTACTCCTTATGGTACCACAAATTATTTTCCAGCACAACGGAAATAACTTTGATATGATAAGAAGCAACTATATACGTAGGGGCGTATTGGCTCTATGCATGCTCATCATGACGATGGCTGCATGGGCACAGCACGATTCAGACTCCCTCAAAAATGATTTCAGTAAGTCACATCAGCAGGATAGCTATAGAAAAAATCTGCATGGTGACAAGTTAAAACAAACCCAACATCTGGGCGAAGTAGTGGTTCGTGGCAACCAGGTTAAGCGTGTCAACTCGTCGGCATTCAATGTCATGGCGGTAGATACTCGCCGCCTGCGCAACACCAACCTCGACCTGGCGCATGTTCTCGACCGTGTATCGGGCGTAAAAGTGCGTGAGGACGGTGGTCTTGGCTCTGGCGCAAGCATCAACCTGAATGGCTTCACGGGCAAGCACGTGAAACTCTTTATCGATGGTGTGCCGATGGATGGAGCATCATCCAGTTTCAGCATCAACAATATACCTGCGAGCTTTGCCAACCGCATCGAGGTATATAAGGGTGTCGTACCCGTAGATTTCGGTGGAGATGCCCTGGGAGGTGCCATCAATATCGTGACCGACCACTCTCCGCATACATACGTTGATGCCAGCTATAGCTATGGCTCATTCAATACCCATCGCAGTAATCTCTCTCTTGGATGGACGGGCAAATCGGGGCTTATGCTCCGTCTGAACGCCTATCAGAACTATTCAGACAACGACTATAAGGTAAAGACGCAATGGACTGATCTTGAGACGAATGCGGTGAGCAACGAAGAGGCGTGGTTTCGCCGGTTCCACGACAGATACCACAACGAGGCTGTCATCTTCCAGCTGGGTGTGGTAGATAAGACATGGGCCGACAAGCTCGTCTTCGGCTTGAACTATAGCCATGAATATGCACAGATACAGAACGCCAACCTGATGAAAATCGTGTTTGGAGGCAAGTATCGCACAGCGCAAGGATGGACTCCCTCGCTACTCTATGAGAAGCGAAACCTTGCTATCCCAGGTTTGAACTTCCGATTGTCGGCACGTTACGACATGGTGAAGACCAATAATGTGGATACGCTCAGCCGTACCTATAGCTGGACGGGTGAGTATAAGGTAAATGCCTATCAGGGCGAGGGAGTTCCAACACTTGCCGAATTCAAGGGCTACACTCTGGCAACCGTTGCCAACCTGACCTATCATCTTGGCGACCAGCATTTCTTTACGCTCAACGATACTTATACCCATTATCGCCGCCGCACCACCAATGCGGCATCCAATAGCGTTCAGAGTTCAGCAGCCACCTTCATGCGCCGCATCAATGCCAAGAACACCCTGGGACTGTCATACAAGTTTATCCCCAACCAGCATTGGAACATGGTGGCCTTCCTGAAATACTACGATTCACATGTTAGAGGGCCTGTGAATATCGCTTCATCCGGACGTGCCGACTATCAGGAGCAGGAACGTTCTACCGATGCCTTGGGCTATGGTGCAGCAGGAACTTACTTTCTGTTACACAAAGACTTGCAGGTAAAACTGTCGTATGAGCGCACCTATCGCCTGCCCACCGACCGTGAGCTCTTTGGTGATGGCGATTATGAGGACGGCAATGCTACCCTCCGCCCTGAGAAGAGCGACAACGTGAATCTGAACCTGGGCTATCAGCATACTTTCAATGATGCACATACCCTGAGTGCAGATGCAGGCTTCAACTATCGCTACGTAGCAGATTACATCATCCGAACCATCGGACAGAAGGGAGTAGCCGTGAGCACCAACCACGGCAAGGTGCTGGGAATGGGAATGGACCTGGGCTTGCACTACAATTACAAGGATGTGGCAAGTATCGGTGGAAACTTCTCCATGCAGAACACCCGCGACAGAGAACGACTCAACAGTATCGGGGCAGAATCGGTAACCTATGGCGACCGTGTGCCTAACTTGCCTTATACCTTTGGCGGTGCTGATGCAAGCTATACTTTCAAGCATGTGTTGGGCAAGGCAAACCGACTCACCTTAGGCTGGAACATGAGATACGTACACCGGTTCTTCCGCTCATGGGCAAGCGAGGGTGCTAAACTCTATGTGCCAGAGCAATGGAGCCATGATGCCAACCTGGTGTATGCGATACAAGGCGGCAGATACAACGTATCGATAGAGGCAAACAACTTCACCAATGCCCTACTCTACGACAACTATAGCTTGCAAAAGCCGGGGCGCAGTTTCAGCATCAAGTTCCGCTATGTGTTTTACAAACAATAGTAAGGGTATTATCTTAGGAAAATATTGATTCAGAATACATTATAATTAATCAATAACATACGTTTAAAAGAATGAAAAAGACTTATTTATCACTGTCAAGAATGGCAGTGACAGGGCTATTCTTGTGCCTTTTCGGAATCACACCCGGGTTTACAAGCTGTAGCAGCAGCGATGATATTTCGGGTACAGATAGTGGTTCTGGCGATGTAAATGAAGGAGGTTCCTCTTCGGGTTCCGGTTCTACAGAAGAAGTAAAGAACGGAAAAGGCTCTTACTTCATTGCCGTAAAGACCGACAATGGAACAGAATACATCATGCAGACCAATAGTCTGACTGCAGGCAATCTTGACATCAGAAACAACATCATGGAATTGCCCCAGACAGAATATACCTGGGTGTTCAACAACCACGATGCCATCGGTATGGTTTATCAGCAGCAGTTTGCCGGTCTGGGATATGGATTGCGCTGGACATCGGATGATTCTCAGTTTTCCAAGCTGGGTGAGTTCCGCATCGATACCCGCTTCTCCAACTACGGTTTCTTCAACAACCAGTTGCTGACCAGTGTAGGAGGTCAGGTTTCTGCCGACGGCAAGCGAAACGACGGAGCAACCTTCGCCTTCTGGAACATCACTGCAGACGGAGTGAAACTCGATTATACCAAGACCATCTGGACGGAAGACATCACAGGCAATGGTCAGCAGATTACCTTCTCCAGCATCATCGACAATGGCGACGGAACTTTCCTTACAGCGATGGTTCAGTCTGCATTCCACCAGACAGGAACCGGCGATGGATCCAGCATAGGTGATGTGAAATATCCCGATAGTGTATGGGTGGCAAAGATGGATAAGGATCTGAACGTACTGAAGGTTTATCGTGACGACCGAATCAGCTATGCTGCCGGTCAGTATCGCTCTCAGGTACTCCACGAAGTATTCAAGACCAACGATGGTACGGTGTATATCTTCTCCAACGCATTCAATACCGCAACCACCCGAAAGGCTGGTGCTCTGCGCATCAACAAGGGAGCAGAGGAATTTGATAAAGATTATTATTTCGACATTCAGACTCCTGCCGATGGCTACAAGTTCCGCCGTGTATGGTACATCACAGACAGCAAGTTCCTGCTCGAAATCTACAACGAGAAGAACATCAGTACCATAACTGCCGGTCATCAGTTTGCCATCGTTGACATGGCGAGCAAGAAGTTTACCTGGCTCAGCGGCATCCCTACGAAGAATCTCATCACATCGGGTACAGAGACCGGAGGCGTTCCGATGTATGCTGACGGAATTCTCTATCTCCCTATCACCCAGTTTGGTCAGGATGCAGCCATCTATCAGGTGAATCCAGAGACGGGTGTAGCAACCAAAGGTATCAGCATCAAGGGTGTGACAGAAATCAGAACACTCGGAAAATTAAACAGATAAATTCATATCATTCATACATAAATAGAAATCAAAAAAACATGAAAAAATTATTCTTTTCAGCAGCGCTCATGGCGCTTGCATCCTGCATGACATTCACATCATGCTCTGATGATGACAACAACGAAAATGGTGGCGGTGCATCCGTCATCGATCCTAAAGAGGTTAGCTTTATCGTAACTTCCGGTGACCCAACAACCGATCTTACGGGAGGTGTCTATATGAAGGTTTACAATGACCTTTCAACAGCCAAGAATGGCGAGAATGTATATGGCACAGCAGATGCTGTGAAGTGTTACGACAGCTTCACACAGGTTACTTACAATAAGACCAGCGGCATTTTTACGGGCTATATCTATGCCCGTGGCGCTTCTGCTGAGGGTATCGGCAGACTGAAGGCAGGTCTCCGCAGCTATCAGGTAGAGAATGGCAAGATGACAGAGGTGGGTTCACCAGTCCTGGTTTCCGCTTTCGGTAACACAGGTACATTTGGCACTTATTCCTACGCCGCACAGATCAGTCAGCCATACGCCATGGTAGTGGATAAGACTGGTGCTGGCAAGAACATTGCGGTTGATCTTACCCAGTATGCCATCGACGGAGTAAACCCTAACATCTCCAATATCGTGGATATGGGCAATAATCAGGTAGCAATGGTTGTGAATTACAGCAACCGTGATTCAGCCGCAGTTGCCATCTGCGATTATAGTCTGAATATCAAGAAGATGATTTACGACGAACGCATCGGCACATCAGTGGGAGCCATGCGCTCTGTGCGCTACACCCAGAGCGGTGCCGATGATAATGGCAACATCTATGTTTTCTCAGGTTCCAGCGCTACAGACAGCAAGGTGGGTGCCCTGCGCATCAAGAAGGATGAGACAGAGTTTGACAAGAACTATCAGTTCAATATCTTTGCCGCATCAGATGGTTACCGTTTCCGCAAGGCATTTCACATCAGTGGCAGCAAGTTCCTGCTGGAATTCTATCTCGACAAGAACAAGTATGGCAACATGGATGCCTCTGGCAAGATGGCTGTAGTGGATATGGATGCCAAGACCCTGACGTGGGTAACCGGACTGCCTGATGCCTCTACCGTATCATTCGGCTGGGGCGATGGCTATGCTGATGCCTACTATCTGCCTGTGGCTGCTCCTACAAGCATGAGTGGCGGTTCAGGCAGCGGTTCTTCCGTTACCCCAACCATCTACAAGATAGATGCAAAAACAGCTGGGGCAAGTCCATTCATGACCTTCGGAAATGGCGACTTACTCAAGGCTATCACAATTCTTAAATAATGAATTATAACGTATTTTTCAAATCTTATATATCGTATGTATAAACTCAACAGAATGCTCGTAGTCGCCTTGGCGGCTATGGGCTTTGCTTCGGCAAAAGCACAGACTACCCTTCCTGGAAGCATCCAGGAAGCAGTGAAGGAAAATGTAAGCGCAAAGGCTGTGATGGAGAATATCATGACCCGCACGAGCGTAAGAAAGTTCAAGCAGCAGCCCGTAGAGGATGCCAAGATAGAAGCCCTGCTCCGTGCCGGTATGGCAGCACCTACAGCGAATAATCTGCAACCATGGCACTTCGTGGTTCTGAAGGACAAGCAGGATATCGAGAAATACGCTGAATCCAATAAGTATCATGCAGAGGATATCAAGAAGACACCTCTCTTCATCTTTGTCTGCGCTGATACCACCCGTATGGCAGAGGGACAGGGCAAGGAACTCTGGGTACAGGATTTGTCGGCAGTTTCCGAGAATATTCTCCTGGCAGCTCATGCCATGGGACTGGGAGCCTGCTGGACTACCATCTATCCTATCCAGAAGAAAGTGAATGGCATTTCAAGGACATTGAATTTGCCAGGAAATCTGATTCCATTGAATGGCATCATCATCGGTTATCCTGACGACCCGGAACAGCCAAAAGATAAATGGGATACCAATAAGATAACCTACGGAATAAGATGAAGAAAAGAACATTGATTTTAGCAGCTATATTAAGTATGGGAATGGCTGGCAGCATGATTGCAACAACCAGAAGCTCACACTCTGAGGTAATGACCAAGGAAGCTGATGGTACTTACATCATCAATACCACCACTCTGTGTAAAGACATTAAAGGATATCGTGGCAATACGCCCCTTTCTATCTATATCAAGAAAGGTAAAATTGTAGAAATCAAGCCGCTTGCCAACCAGGAGACTCCCAACTTCTTCAATAAGGTAAAACAGGGTTTGCTCAACAAATGGAATGGCATGAAAGTCAGTAAGGCAGCTACTGTCCAGGTAGATGGCGTTACGGGTGCCACCTTCTCCAGCAAAGCCGTAAAGGAAAATGTAAAGCGTGGCATTACTTATTACCAGAAGCATAAATAAGGTAAGGATTGATTCATAAAAAATCCCGGCAGGAGATAGCATGCAGCTATTCACTTGCCGGGATTTTTAGCAATATAGCTTAGCCCCTTGAATTTCCCATTTTCCTGGAGAGAAACATAAAGCCCTTATTCCTCCCCATTCAGGCATTCGCCCGTCTCATAACTTTTCGTCATATCCTTTAAGATACCAATCATCTCCAGCCTCAAGCTCTCAGGCTTCAGTACGATGATATTTCTGCCATGCCACAACAGTTCCTGAAGGAAATCACGGCTGGGGCGAATGGTGAGGGTATATTCCCGATACATTCCATCTTTCGACTCCTTTACTTTCTGCTGACTCTCATGCAGCGGAACCTCCTCGATGTAATTGTATTCCGGATAGAAGGCACGGATGCGGATTTTTTCCACGGGCACATCTTCCATCCGATAGATACCAAAGCAATCTTCATAATAATTCTCTGGAGTCAGAAACTTCTTCATCTTTGCCGACAACGGATGCTTCTCGCAAATAAGCTTCAGGAAACTGATGCGGTCGAAAGGAAGACAGCGAACGAGTTTTCTCACATCAACCTCAGCATTCAAATCAGCATCTCCATCAACCTCAGCACTTGAATTCTTCACTCTTCGTTCTTCTCTCTTCACTTTCACTCCCACAACGTACCACCGTTGTTTGAAATATCTCACGAAAGCCGGTTGTAACACGATATCGCTCTCTGCCCCGAACCCCGAAACATACTTAAACTTCAGCAGATATTGCTTATCTATCGCTGCAAGAATATCATCCAGATATTCCGTGTTGTATGGCGGCGTATCGAGCATCACCTTATTGTGAAACTTCAGCATATCACCTAACGAAGCCAACCGCAGGGAACTCAGCATCCATTCCGTTACATCATCATTAGCGATCGGATCACGCTTCAGATAATACCGATAGCCGTCGCTCTTGTCGCATTCCACAGTAATGCCAAACTGCGACTGGATATTTTCACGATAACGATGAAAGGTACGTTTGTCCAGCTCATCCTCATCCTGATTAGCGTTGGCATCACGCCACTCATTAGCAATCTCCTCAAAGGTAAGATGCTTACGATCCAAGAGGCCTATCAGCCAACTATAGAATTTTACACGATTGTCCATAATCTCTAAAAATCTAATGAATATTTACGAGAAATGCCTAAAAAGAAAAGGAGAAAAGATAGCCAACAAAATGGTAATGCTAAATGCTGGCGTTTCTGACTTTTGTCATATACCAATGCGCGATACACTTGTGCCCGATGCTTGAAATGAACTGTGAACAAACTCGTCTCTTTGCATGAAACACATGAATTTTTAATAATGCTAACACAGATCTATTGCCTGATGTCAGTTTCTTGCTGCCTCTATCTTTTCTCCGAAAGTTTTAATCTACTTAATGAAAATTTCAATCCTCGCTCCATTATCGGGGCAAGTCTTGCAAATCTACCAAATCTACAGTCCAGTTCAAACTCTGAATTTTCAGGTCGAGCTCCCGATACTGCTTGGCATAGGTATCAGCCTCCTTGCGAAGAGCCTTTATATCTATGGTTCTAACATATTTAAGTTCGTTTCTGCCAAAGCGAGTATCGTTGGCAGCTACGTAGTTCACCACCTCTTTCAATGCCTTGACACGCATCGACAAGACGTCTCTCTTGGCTATCAATCGAGTCAAGGTGTCTCCGTCCTGAACTATCTGAACGTTGGTGATGTTGATGCGATAAATCAAGTCTTCCAACTGGACGAGTGCTTCATCCAGTTCCTTGTACAGTTCCTCCACGTTATCGCAAGGTTCATCGCCCTCCTGCACTTTGGCGCTCTCCTTGATACGTTCTTTCAGTTGAGCCACTTTCTTCTGCAAATCGGCTCTGATGCTCAATGCTTCTGCTAACTTCATAATCTTCTATTTTTATATATGACGTTCTAATTTTATTTTTATTGCATCACAAATTATTTTTCACCTTTCCAAACAAGGCACACCCTCAGGCCAATGAGGGTCATTCTCGTTTACATCAGGATAATGAATATCTCGCTGCTCTGACACGCTGCGCTCATAATTCAATTTCACATTAATAGTGAAATCATCCATACGAAGAATGTCTGGCAGGCACCAAGGCTCATGAGTATGCAAGGCATGCATCGCATAACAGATACACAAATGGTCGTACGCCTTGTTGTGCAGATAGCCTTCCGCCCACGACGTGCCATCGTCGAGCGTATCAGTCAACTCTCTCAACGTATCCTCTTCGGTGCCGAAAAAGTTGGCAGACGCACCATTCACGATGGTATCCATCTTGCAATGTCCTGTACTGAGCAACTCATCTGTCAGATGAATCATATAGTCGAAGTCGGAACCGTAATAGTCATCATTCTCCAGATGCAAGACCGAGTCTTTGTCAGCATACTCGAATCGAAGCGTACTGTCCAAGTCGTAGCAGAAACGGTCGTCCACCTTGTATGGCGAACGGTAGAGCGTAAGCCAAAGGTTACGGCACTGCTCAAAACACTCCAAGGTGAGCTTGTAGAGTTTGTCGTTCAACTGGCTCAATCGTTCCACCTCGGCAGCAGTAGGATGAAGCATCATCTCGTCGAGCGTCACCTCACGAAGCCCGAGCAAATCGTCCAGCAAATCCCGCTCCGTATCACTGAAGTTACGGAAGAACCAACCTGGATTATTATCCTCACGATTCACCACCTTCTTGATACGACGTTCCACATCTTGTATGATGGCACGCTTGTCCTCTATCGTTGACTTTTCTCTTAGAAAATCAACGAAATTGCAGTGAGGCTCCGAACTATAGCTACGGTTGTTCTCAACTTCATCAATCAGTTTTTTCCATTCCTTTTCCATTTACTTCCTCTTTAAAGATTACGTTTCCTTTTTTCCATTGATACACCTCTCGCTCATATCTCAAGCTGACATCCGTCCAAAAATCATCCATACGGAGGATGTCAGGCAAAGAGTAATGCTCATGACTATGGAGCGAGTGAAGGAGATGGCAGATGCAAAACTTGCCAAAGGCAGGATTATCCAGATAATCAAGATTCCACGACGTGCCATCATCCGCCACCAAAGGTTCATACGAATACCGCCCACTATCCCTAAAATTGCAATGAAAATGGAGCATATACTCGAAGTCTGAGCCATAATAGTCATCATTATCCATCTTGAGGACGGAATCCTCATCATTCCAACTGAAGTCAACGTGCTCCTCCACATCATAATAATCCTCATTTGCCATCAAACTCGGTGAGTGCAACAAAGACTTCCAGAGGTTGCGACCTTGCGCAAAGGCATCCTTCGACAGTTCATGAAGTTTATCGTTCTGATGTCCCAAACGCTCGATTTCTTCCTCTGTAGGATTTAACATCATCACATTGAGAATCTTTACCCGAGTACTCCAAAGGGAATCAAGCACCTCCCGCTCCTGTTCACTGAACTTACGGAAGCGGAAACTCTTGTCCGCATCATAACGGGCAATCATCTTGATGCGACGCTCTACTTCTTGTACAACTCTGCGCTTGTCATCATCCGACGCTTCGCCCACATACTCCATCAAAGCGAAGAAAGCCTCCGTTTCAAACGGATCTTTCTCAATTGTATCGATAAGTTGAATCCAATTTTCCTTCATCTTCACCTACGATTTCACCATTACTAACTTCTATTATCTTATCATCGCCAAAGCTTCCTCCCCGTATCTTGTAGGGAGAGTTTCGCTTCAACGTCTTCTCCAAATATTCCAGGTCTTTGGGACGGAGATGAGTGAGAGCGAAATCCACCTCATTCAGCTGTGACTGATTGCTCAAGGCGAGATGCTGAAGATTGTGGCACATGAAGATGTCCAAGCGACGCAACTTGTCGTTCTTGCTCAAATTCAAAGACTCCAAATCTTTGGCTCCATCAATATGCAACTCCTCCAAGAGTGGATTGGCAGAGAAATCCAACTTCTCGTTTCTTATCTCGTGGAAGTCGATGAACTCCAGCAAAGGATTCTTGCTCACGTCGAGTTTCTCCTCGCCATACCCAGAATAGCCCAAGATACGCAAGTTAGGACATTCCGTGAGAATCACATCTAAGGTTTTCACCTCGAACATGCCACATCCATCAAATCCGATAATGGCATCTTCCTCTTCCGAACAGATGGTAATGGTGTTGTACATGCCCTTCTCAGGATAGGAATGACCTGCCTCCACCCAAGCCAACTTTTCGGAAGCAGGTTTCTGTTTGCCTGTCACGACCTGTACCTTTCCATCGCCCCAAGCAATTCTTGCCTTGCTGTCTTTCTTCAGCATCAAGTGCAAGCCTACGGTTTCCCCCATTGTCCAGTCCAACGTCTGGATATTGATTGTTATCTGTGCCATAATTTCTTGTTTTTAATGTTTACGTCGGCAAAGATAATGCAAACGAGCGCAATGAAAGCTTGCTTTCAAATTGCCGAGTGCAGCTTATCTTATGCAAAATTACAGGTTAGATGTGTCAAATCGTGACGCAAGCGAGAAAATTATCTCAAAAATCTTTGTATCACCTTGTACCAATAGTCCCAGGAGTAGCCTACGGAAGGATGATTCACCGCCATCACTTTCATCTGTTTTCCATTACTCAGAAGATAAGCACCTGTAGCAACAGGATAACCATCCACTACGATGTCGTCGCCATCTTGCCAGCCTACATTAGGAAGATTATTCCAAAGCCTCTTGCCCCATACGATGATGTACTCAGGTTGGTACTTTTCGATGACCTCGAAGAAAGCCTTGCCAGCCTGGTGATATTGTTCGGCTGTGCCAGCCTCGCGAGGACCACCCATCGCCACTTGCAGATAGTTGAAGAAGATGACCGAGTTCCAGATCTTCAGCCTCATCGCTTGATCAGTCTCCTCACCTACCAGCGAACGCTCAAACTTCAGGAAAGTCCGCATCCAGTCCTGCCGTTCCTTGTTCTCATTGAGATAATCATCAAGCACCTGCTGCGTAAAGCCTATACACTCCCGATGCAGACGGCAGTCGCCACAATCCGTACAACTCTCATCACAATAATGACTCTCGCCCAATATCATGATTCGCTTGTCGAATATCCCCCCGTTGGCATAATCCTTGCCAACGAAAGGCTGAAAGAAAATATTACGATCCATATCTGATTACTTTTACTAGATACCCCAAAACTCTATCCATATTTTCTTTTATATTTTATATGTCTAAACACTAACCAGCCATAAAAGCCACCCATTGCAGCCATAGAATAGAACAAGAGGGAAACTAAGTTCGACCATTTACCTTCCACACCCATAACATAGAATCTATCTTCTATATGTTTGGGTACCATATCTAGTGCTCCTATTGACAAGCCCAAGAAGCACAAGGCTAAAACTACAGCCAACACCAATTTTAACTTTGCATTCATACCCCTTAGAACAAATGAAAACGTTTATACTCTTTTCTCCAATCTTCAAACTCTTTATCAGTAGGCTTACCAGAAGCTGGATACATCTTATTATATTCAATCTCCGTATGAGTAGGTTTCTCCTTACGATAATCCTTGGTAGAATCTTTCTGAACCTCAAGACGGCGCTCCGACCAAAAGACGATAGACTTATAGTTTCTATCCTTTGCCTCCTGCTCCATTTTCTCTCTACCTTTTAAGAGATACAGTCCATATCTATATCTCAGATTCACCCATGCGATTCTTTTGGGTTGAGCTATTCCACGAATGAAATCACGATAAGCAGAAAGCGTAAGGTAACAAGCCTCGCAGACCAAGACCGAATCCCCATTTGCCAACAAAGTCAAGTCTTGCAACATCCGTTGTATGGTCATAGTCTCCGATTTCCGCCAAAGCATCCTTCTTTCAGAATACTCTTCCCTTTCAGCTTCCTTCTGCTTTTGCCAATAGCCATGAGGGGTCAAGAAGAACCAATAGCCAAATAATACTACCAGCCCGGCACTCAATACCGCAGCCAACCTACATACTCTTTTCCTGATGTTCTTTTCCATTGTTACATTACCTTATATAGTTATACATTTGATTTCGGCTGCGAAATAACTATATAGATATGTCAAATGGTGACAGAACATCAAGAAAAAACGGTTTTACAAAGTAAAAAAGTCGCTATTTTTTTGGGCAATCAACAATTTCCGAAATCTTCACTTCTCCATCTACTATTGTCTCAAACTTGATTTTTGAAGGTCGTTTGGAATCACCATCATATATAAGTTCCCGTCGCGATGTTATCTCATTGGCACCATTGTCTTGCGCTTCCTTAATGATGGCTTCTTCACGACTTTCCAAACTTCTCCATTCTCCACCACTTCTTTGCCATTCATTGTCCATCGGAACAAGATTTATGACTTCGTTTATTCCGCCTTGATTCTTCTGAAGTATATGACCGGCATCTTCTTTGCTGGAATCTAATCCATCTTTAAATTTATCAACAAGCGTTCTTCTGTTATCATCCAAATCTGCCTTTACATCATCAGAAGGAATGGTTCTATCCTGTTCTGCTAAAACTGTTCGTCCCAATTCGTCGGTTTTAAACGTCGTTGTTCCATCTATCACATATGTCTTATTTGGCATTGTTTCATCCAAAAACATATTGGGAGCTTGATTGATTTTTCCTTCTGAGCATCCAGAATTTCCATATACAAAATCCCCCTTTATTGTAATTCGAGAGTTTTCAGCGGAAGGATCATCCATGTAGATTTCCAAACTTCCATCTTTATTCTTCTCACAAACAAGTTTATCTCTCCAGTAGTCGTTATTTTGGAAACAGCGTCCATCTTCAAAAGTACCACTAATATTGTCGTATATTTCTGGATGATTCTCTTTTAACCAATCCAACGCTTCTTGTCCTTCAAAGTGCTCCGTGACATTAAGTTCCATCTTTTCTGTAAACAAGTCTGACGTCATAGAAGACGCATCCATAGAAGAATCCTCTAATTTCAAGTCAGTATCTATAAAAAGATCACCTTCGCGTTTATTACTTTTCGAGACTGGTTCATCGAATATACGACCTTCCAATCGCCCCTGCAATCTCTCCTGATTATTAGATGTCTTCCAATCAGAAAAGTCTTTGAGTGCATCTGGTTTAAATTCCATACTCATATTTATCAAATATTAAAATTAACTATTTAGAATTGTTTATAAGCCATTCTTCAGCCATTTTTTTATTAGCAGAAGAATGCAATGAGAAGTCGGCAAACAGACATTTCAAGCAATATCGACAAGACACATAATCAAGAGGGACTCTTGTCTTAACCAAATCAGTCAGCTTCTTGTTTAGTTCCTTGCTTTGACAATATTGTCTTACACATTTTTCAAATTCTTTACGAATACCCAAGAGGTCTGTCAACAATGACGATAGGTCGTAAATGCTAACACTATTCCACAAAGAAATGTGGTTGTTCTTCTTATATTCCTCTATCGTATCCAACAAAGCCATTCGCACCTTCGAAGGCATATTAAAAGCCCTTACAGACTTTTCTATTTGAATGATATCAAAGGCTTTTTGGGTATTTTCAGTTTGACCTGCCAACAAAAACTCTATTATATAATTAATGTCATTTTCTGAATTCAATTCAAGTATGGAGTCTTTTTGTTCATTGAAAATCACTCGTGAATTCTCCATTCTGTCTATCTTACACAATACAGGACTGACCCAATCATTCTGATAGACAACAGCGACTCCTGTTGGCAGTTTGGCTATTTCGTCTATTTGCTTATCATTCATTCCGGCTGCCTTTCCTGACACTTTGCGGTCATCCTCGTCCGGCAGTCGCATCACGATTTTGGTGTTAGTGTTTTTTATTGCAGCCTTATCTACAGATGTCGGTGACTGGTCTACAATAACAAAACCTTCACCATAAGTACGCATTTCAGCAATAGCATTCGTTATCATCTCCACAGACTTGCCAGCCATGTTACTGCCTTCTTGTGATTGCTCAGTAGACACTCTTTTCAATATATTGTGAGCTTCTTCAAGCACAGTCAAATGCTTTAAGGCTGAATTTGGAGTATTTGCCCCTGTCATTCTGTACTCACTTAACCGCATTATCAGGATACCCATTATCAATGATTTTGTTTCTTGCGAGCCCACACGACTCAGATCGATGATACAGTTCTCGTCGAATAAGACCATATTAGATAGTTCATTTACTGAGAAAATTTCACCATTCAAACCATTCGTCAGCGACTCCACACGTGTCAACAGCGCACCTGAATAATTACTCTTCACTTCTTCAGAGTATGCTGATTCGGTAATTACTTTTTCCAAAGACAGGAACAAATCAAGGAAAGAAGGGTATACATCCTCACCTCGTGACAGTCTGTTAACGGACAAACGCAAATCCCAACCACAGCTTTCATAAGCATCAAGCATCGCTTTTTTCAGAACAGCAGGCATTGCTGAATACATCGGCCAGCAAACATTGAAAATCTCGGTAAGACGGTCTATGTGCTCCAGTACATGAACACCAGTAGGAAAACTGAATGGATTGATGCGGAGCAATGGCATTATCAATGGATTGGTGCCAAATACGTTCACATCGCCAAACACGTTCTTGTATTCACCTTTGGCTGGTTCTATGACCAAAAATTTTGTACCAACTTGCTTGGTTTCGTTTATCAATTTATAAATAGTCTCGCTCTTTCCACAACCTGTAGAACCCGTAACAAATACGTGTTGAGTCAGACTTTTCACGTCAAGTTTGACACGATTCTCGGTATACGCCTTTCCCAAATCAAAAATGCAGCCTAAAGACACTTCACGCTTCATCAGACTCTCATTGTTACGTATCACTTCCTTTGCCAAAGAGACATGCTCTACGACAGGGAAGCCAGGTACCGACTTATGAGGCAGACTCAACAACATAGCCAATTCCTTACTGCTCAACAATGACGAATTTTCTACCTTTATGTTTTCACCATTCACTGTCAAGTTGTTCCAGAATACCGGATGCGATAAATGACAAACTGAATTGGTCAGCATTTTCATTTTCTGAGAATTATCAATCCATGAGTTTATGGCTGAAGTCTCTACTCCCGACTCCTCACCTTGCATGATAGACTTGAAAATCGTGGAGGCAGATTCGGCTGAAGCAAAATCATTATCATACGAGAAGAAATATGAAGCGACGGACCATAGACCAGTGCTTTCGGACATGGAAATTCTTTCCAGTTCCTGGTCGATACGTTTCGTCAACTCCTCTATGTGTTTGTTGTGAATAGTCAGCGTATAGTTTTTGCTCGAGCCAATAGTTGCGGTTTTGCCCAACGAGTCCGTGAAAGTCTCAGAATGAGACTCAGCGTCAGACATGCTTCTGTTCTCCGTATCGCTTTGCGAAGTTCCGTATGTGTCTGTCGTACCACTTGTTTTGCTTTTTCCTGTAGCACCTACCGCAGACATTACACCACCTGCAGCCATGAGAGGTATACCGATTGCAGCTCCAGCACCAGTAGCCGACAATCCTAAACCAACTGCCGACAACACTCCGCCCAACACACTACAGCCAACTGCAGTTTTGCTTTTCTTCGTCTCACTATCGCTTTTGCCGTGCGAACTGCTTGTTCCGTTTGTATGACTTTCACCAATGGTCTGTGTCTTGGTCTTTCCTTGTGTCACACCCTTGCTCCTATTAATGGCGTTCGCCAACGATTCATTGGTAGAATATGCCAACTGTTGCGTAGCCATTGGCGACAACTGGCTATAAATCGTTTCATAGCCATTTCTTATCTCCGTCACAACATCCGTCGTAAGATTAGAAGCAAGAATAATGGCAGTATACCGCTTACCCTGCATCGCTTGAGCCAGTTTCTCTGTACCCTGCACATAGTTTTTGTTGTCATACTTGCCGTCTTCATCCTTAAAGGCAGGGATTCCGACATACGAGCTTAATGACGAGGCGTTTGAGATTCGTCTCAACACTTGTTCCTGCAAAGAAGAGTTTTTCCCTCTGTCTATAATGGAGCAATCCTCTATGTCGATGCCAGGAAATTGTCCCACCAAAGAAGACTTGAACGTATCGGCAACGGAAACTGTCGTGCGCTTAGAGTCGTTGTTCTTCACTCCCATATAGAAATCGGTCTTGTCCCGATAGCCGTCAATGACAAGGAACACAGAACAATCAGCAAATGACATAGAACTTATGGCACTTATAAACTTGTCCGTTGCAAATTCATCCTCCTCATACACCATTCTGTTTATTTTGAACAGAACAATACTAGAGTCCACACCCTCCGCCTCTGGCATGGACGCTATATCCATGCTGTCCAAACGCTTCAGATAGCTTTTGAGAACTACATCATCTACCAAATTGAGAGCATTTTTTGCCATGTCAATCTGCTGACGATATTCACACAGATCCGAGGGAGAGGTTTCTAGAACCTTCTGCACAGGCATTTCGGGACCTGCGTTTTTTATTACCACAGGTTCCTCATACTTATTTGCAGAACGTCCGAAAACTTCATCCAAAGCAGACTTATCCTCGGAGCCGTTGCCCATGTTATCGTAAATTGTACTCATTTTCTCGAATCATTAATAGTAATCAATACTCCACCTATAAGCACTGCGCCACCAACCAAAGTCAAGAGTGTCTTACCGACACAAAGTCCAACAATGGTCAAAACTGCACCACCAGTAGCGACAGACATAGAAACGGTCTTTTTGCTACGTTTTGCTTTTCCCTTTGGCTGATGATGACTCGATGTCTGCATCTTAGTCTTCTTATCTTCCTCATCCAACGAAGCCATCTTGTCTTTTCCGACAATTTCTATGACAGCCTGATAAAAGGCTAGCTTTTCCACAGAGAAGTTGGAATCCAAGTCATTCTTTACTGTGAACAGGAAATCCTCGTCCCATTGCTCTTTAGGCAAGACCTCATAACCAGCCTCTTTGTTTTCCTCAAACAGATTACTAAAGTTGGCCTTCGCATAATTCAGCATCTCTGCGAAAGTCTTGCCTCGTGGATCCAAAAGCAATTCGTTTGAAAGCGCCAAACGTACCTCTTCAACATCTCCACTTTTTACTGATTCTATAAATGTCTGTTTCATTGTTTTCTTGATTTAGAAATTTATCAATCCGTTTACTCTTTCTATTATTCCCTTCATCCATTCGAGGTCGCTCTCTTGTTTTTCGATCTCTGCCTTGGTTTGCTGGGATTTCTCCATGCTTTGTTTCAATTCATTCAGCTTATTCTGCAGATTTTGATCAATTTTTACAAGAAAGGCCTTCATCTGTTCTTTGATTCGGACACTTTCTTTCTTTGCATGTTCAGCTACAGCTTTTTTAGCATGTTCCAATTGATGCTGTATAGGATGAAAATACTCTGTAACGACTGCTGACATATTAACATAGTCTACAAAATTTGCCTCCCACTCAGTGACCTTTTTATCATACCACTTAGTCTCATATCTATCTGTACCCCAATTCCAAGGTTCCCAGAACCAATTAGTTTTTTTCTCCTTATATGAAACACGCTTTGTACGGGTCACATTTTTGCCTTCATCCACCGTTTGTGTTTGGTTTCGGAGCAATTTGTCCACATCAGCAATGTCTCTGCTACAAAATCCAAAGGTTTAAGCGTCAGTTTAGAGTCAGTCACAGCCAGCCCAAGATCCTTTATGTAACTTACATATTGTGCTATAATGTCCTCGTAGAGATCTCTATAGCCTCTTTCAAGAATAGCATTTGTACGTGAATCCAATTGGTTGAGTATAGACTGACTCTCTCTTTCAACCTCAGCTACTTGTCTTATCGCATCAGACTTTTTGACTCTTGTGGAGTTACCATAACGATAAATGACACTATTAATTCTTTTCTTTGTACCATTGACAAAATCATCAATGTCCTCTGTCACATTCTTTGCAAGTTCCTTTCTCTCTATCAATGTAGACAAAGTTTTGGCTGATCTGCCAGATTCAATCTTGTCTTGAATAACTTTTATCGCCTCATCCAGTTCTTCCTTTTTCTTCACATTATCGCGAATATCAGCTTTCAAAGACGCAATGGCTTTAAGTTCGTTGAGTCGATTATTGAAAGTGTCAACCAAATCTCTCACTTTTTGGGTTCTCGCATACTTGTTCACGTACAGACTAATAGCCTGCTCAATTGACACAATACCACTATGGATTTCTATGTTCAAATCCTTGTCCGCATTGACCAATAAAGATTCCATTCTCTTTTGGACTGATATCGGCAAATGGTTGTACTCGTAATAGTCATCAAACGCAAACTCTTTGAAGTTTCTCAAGACATTAGCGTACGAATCTTTTACGTTATGAATCAAAGGTTGTGTTCTTGCTTCCAATGCGGCCTGTGCCGAGACTGGGAATATGTTTGGATATAATATTCTGTTGTCCTCCAGCACATTCTTTGCCTGTTTGAGCGCATCTTCAGGAGACTCATCTTCAGGATTAAAGCTATCCATTTTATTTATCGCAAAGATGTAGCGTTCGCGAGATTGCTTGCCACCTTTAGCCATACAATCACAAACATAATCCATGAAGTTCTTCTCATCGTTCACATTAAGCTGTGTTCCATTCATCACAAAGAGAACCAACGACTTGTCCGAGTTCTCCAGCATTCTGTATGTCATTTGCTGATGATGAGGGTCACGCGAGTTGTTAGGTCCCGGAGTATCCACAAGCACAAGTTTCATACCTGCGCTCTTCACACAAGGAATTCTACCATATATATCTATCGAAGAAATAGATTCATCCGAATTCCATTCTTTCATTGTTTTGTATATGATGTTAGAATCCTCTCTGATAACTTTTCCATTTTTATCATATGCTTTAGCAGAAAAATTATCTTGCTCGGTGTCTATGATACGGACGATTGTTGCCGTTGTTGCCATATTCGCAACAGGCATCAGCTTTTTATCAATGAGCGCATTTATCAATGTCGATTTTCCTGAGCTCATGGTCGCTACGACATTCACCTCAAACAATTGGTTCTTTGATTTCTTGAACGCCTCAACAATAGAATGGTCACGCAACTTTTCGATAGGACCATTCTGTATATCAATAAAGATTCGGTTCACCTCATGCTCGACCTCTTCTACAGAAGGCTTTTTCTTGAAAATGAACGATACTGAGACATCTTTTGCCTCAGAAATAGCAGCCTGCAAATCCTCGAAATCGGTTTCCAAACCAACGAACTCAATTTGAAAATTCTTGTCGCGACTCTCTTCCACCAATATGTCGGCTATGTTGTTCGCCCACTCCTGCAGACGTATTTTTCCAAAGTTCAACCGACTATTGGGCTTTGGAGTTTTCCCTTCAATCAAGACGCTGGTCTTGATTAAATAGGGATTGTAGGTGATCTTTATATTTTTCATAAATCTATGTTGTTTAATAAATTTGTTAAACCGGAAAGGGCGCTGAGGTCATTTTTTTTCGACCTTGTACCAGTTCCATAAAGTCCTAAGTCGTAAAACATCGAACCAAACATCTTCATGTATTGCTCCTTTGTGAAGCTTTCCTGCTTACTCAATTGTTCTTGAGGCGCACTGGCCAAATAAGCAGCTTTTGCGGATATTGGCACGACGGATATATTCTTGCCATTTACCATGCTGCGAACGTATATCTTCACTTCGTTTACAACCTGTTCTATGGAGTCATCGTCCATGTTAAGTTGGTCCAATTGGTTCAATGCAATGACTATTCGCTTGCCCTTTATCCCTGCGATTGTGCTTAGAAACCTTTTCTCGTCGTTGCTCTCAAAATACAGCGCATTCATCACATATAGAATGATGTCGTAGTTTTTTGAGTTCAAGGCATTGGCTGTTATATTCAAGTGGGTGCTCTCGTTGGCATAGTTCACACCTGGAGTGTCAATAAGAACACATCTTCTGTTTCTCGTTCCCTGCTTAAAGTGTAAAGCAATATGCATTGCATCCAACACAGATATATCAACTTTATCTGTCCAGGCATAGCTGAATCCATCTGTCATGGTTATTCCGTCTTCATACGGTTTGTTGTATATGTACTTCAATTGGCTTGTGCATACGGTGGACTTAACTCTCTCCACCTTACTGCCCACAATGGCATTTATCAACGTGGACTTTCCTGCACTCATGTTGCCAACCACAAGAATGGAATATTCTTTTTGTTGCTTGAACAACTGGTCATTAAGATACAATCGTTCTATCTCGTTGTCCGTAAGTTTCTTTGAATCCAGGAAGGAATCATGGATTTTTCCTAATGTTTTTTTATCATAAAACCTTTGAAGATTGCAAAGTTTGTCAAAAAAAGAAGGCTGATTCAAAATCTTCTGCTCGCCAGATATAGAAATGATTCTAAAAATATCACTCCAAAAAGAACTTGACATAGTGAAGAGTTTCAGTCCTTCAAACTTCAAAGATATGGCACTTCTTGCTTTCTTTAAGGATATCGGCTTTTCCCAATCACCATTATATGTATCATTAAGCAAACACCGATACAACTGCTCAAAACAAAAACGAACCTTTACATTGGAAACAAAGAAGAAACATAATACTTCTTGAATACCAGAAAGATATTGCATCTTTAATTTCAGAGAGAATCGTGTTATTGGGTGTTCTTGGATCAAAAAGCTATTGACGATGAAACGTTCGACGCTTGTCCCATCCTCATTGTCTTGATTCACATTTTGCTTGAGAAGCCTATCTTTCAATATGTTACTCACATTATTTAAAAACCCTTTCATACTACAAAAATATTTTCAACATCTTTGGCTATGTAATTAAAAACTATTTGTTATATAATGTTTGTTCTTTTGCTTTTAATCCAACTTTATAAATTCAAAATCATTTGGATTGCAGCATGCTTTCTTGTAGTCGAAAGCATAGATGCG
>ULSN01075177.1_pt1 | contig 22777 bp, 21 predicted proteins | sample 1956771 | NCBI WGS metagenome assembly ULSN01 (sample SAMEA4835709, study PRJEB28245) | human gut metagenome | biome: gut microbiome; material: fecal sample | place: Denmark | collected 2008
CGAACGGAAGCGGAAATATGTCAGGCGGAAACCTCCAGTTGTTCCTCGGCGGACACACCCCAGGTGTGTCCCTACATTTGGAGATTGTTTGTGTGTTATCGTGTGGTGATATCGTTGTGAAAAATGATTTTTGTACCGTGCCCGTCGTAGGGACGTACCCTAGGTACGTCCGAAATTCCAAGGCGACCGAAACGCATTTATGTCTGAATGGAAGCGGATAGATGTCGGGTGCAAATCTCCTCTTGTTCCCTTGCGGAGACACCTGGGGTGTGTCCCTACGTTTGTGGGATTGTTTATGGTGTCCTTTGTAATTAAATATAGTGGGAATAGAGGAAATTAGGGGAAATTAGAGGGAAATTTCCTCTAATTTGTTTTTTTCTTGTATATTTGTCAAAAACAAATCTTATGATAGAGCAAGCTCCTCAGTTAAGTCAGAATACACAATCTGAAGCATTAAAACTTTTAGAAAATCCTGAATATGACGGGTTATTTACCAAAATGCAGGACGAATATGTTTATTGGGACAAGGCAAAGTATTATTCTCCAGTAGGAGTTGATCCTGTTGTCTTTTGGCAAGCTATTAAGTTAAAAAGGAATTTCAATTTAGTATATTTGCGGTTCGGTAAATTAAAGTTTCATTTTACGATAACAGGTAAAATGCAACAGTTACTGCATGAATTTGACATGAACTTTGGGGGAACTCTAAGAGCAAATAATATTATTCCAGAGAAGGATCATAGTGTCTATTTGGTTAGTTCGATTATGGAGGAAGCCATAGCCTCAAGTCAAATGGAAGGAGCCTCTACTACTAGAAAAATAGCAAAGGATATGTTGCGAAAACAGGCTAGACCAATAAATAAAAGTCAGCAAATGATTGTGAATAACTATACCACTATTCAATATTTGGTCAATCATAAGTCTGATATATTAAGTATACCGTATTTGTTGAATATTCACAAACTTATTTCGAATAATACTCTTGATAGATCTTCTGATGAAGGAGCTTTTAGAAAAGATGATAATATTTATGTTATGAATGATATAACTGGTGAAATTGTTCATACACCTCCTTCTGCTTCTGATTTGGAAGATTTATTGTCTGCGTTATGTGATTTTGTCAATGATAATAGAAGTGAACCATTTGTCCACCCAATTATTAAAGGTATAATTGTTCATTTTATGTTGGCATATTTCCATCCTTTTGTAGATGGAAATGGAAGAACATCTCGTTCGTTGGTTTATTGGTATTTGCTGAAAAATGGATATTGGTTGACGGAATACTTGTCAATCTCTCGTGTTATATATAGAAGCAAAAGTCAATATGAAAAATCGTTTCTTTATGTAGAGGCTGATGATTTGGATCTTTCTTATTTCATTAACTATAATCTTAATGCAATGAAGATTGCTTATGAAGATTTGCAAAAGTATCTGGTAAGAAAACAAAGAGAACAAGAGGCTATTTATGCTTTCCGAGGTGGTGTTTTGAATGACCGGCAGTTGCAGATTGTAAGATTATATAAAGAAAATCCTCAAATTTTATTGACAGCCAAAGAATTGTCAACAAGATTTCTTGTTACGATGAAAACTGCCCGTGCTGACTTACAACATCTTGTTCAGCTTAAATTGGTGCAAGAATCTCCAGTCAATAAACGGATGATGGGCTATGTACGTACAAAAGATTTTGATGTCGTACTTAATAATTTGCCACATTCATAGCTTCTTATGGAAAAATAGAGGGAATTAGGGGAAATTAGAGGGAAATTTCCTCTAATTCGTTCTGGAAATGTTGGGGGAATACTGTTTTGTGGAAGGAATTCAGCGGAAATGTTGTGTGGGGGAACAAATAATTTCAATCTTTATTGTACCTTTGAATGTGTGAGGAAAAACATTAGAGATTTTTTATAAGGGTGGATGGGGTAAATGATGCCGTGTCAGATGCGCATTTTCAATTTCTCGTTTGAAACCCGTATGTTTTTGTTTTTACGTGATGTTTATGCTGAAAAATACAAGATTTCAATTGTTTCGTGTCTTTGCTTTCGTCTTCCTTTTAAACTCCTTTGCGGGGTTGACTAATGGAAAGGAACGGATGTTTACGGTATACTTTATGAAGGAAAATGCCAGTTTTGATCCTTGCTTCCATCAGAATAAAGTGCAGGTGGATTCGCTTGGCTCTTATTTGCGAGAGTTGGAAGCCGATGAGAAGTGGCAGCTTGACAGCATTCGGGTGAGCGCCTATGCTTCGCCCGACGGTCCGACACGGATGAATGACAGCATTGCCAATCTGCGAGGGTGGAATTTGAGCCGATATATTGCCGCTAATTTTGGTGTGGCTGATTCACTGGTCCGCTACCGTGGCGAGGGTGTGGCCTGGAGTCGGTTGGCTTCATGGGTGAAGGCATCGGACTATGCTGACAAGGATGAGATTGTCCGTATCATAGAAATGCCGATTGACCGCCCTTATCGGCGTATTCTGCTGCTTGAACAATTGGATTATGGCTGGACTTATCTGAAATTGCGTGACACGTATTTCCCGCAGTTGCGGTTTGCGGAAATTACGGTGTCAAGTTCCGAGGTCAGACGGCCGGAGGTCGTGGTTGCCGAGCCAGCGGTGCAGCCGGAAGTTGTCGACACGCTTGTGTCGGTGGAGCCTGTAGCCATCGAGGAACCGGTTCCGGTCAAGCATGTTCCACGCTTTGCCTTGAAGACAAATATTGTCGCTTTGGGTGCAGGTGTAGCCAACCTGGGGGTAGAATTCCGTATCGGGAGGAATATGTCGTTTGAATTGCCGGTAATGTTTTCTCCCTATACCATCAAGTCGGACTACCGGATACGCGTATTTGCCGTGCAGCCGGAATATCGTTTCTGGTTCTCGGAAGCATTCTCCAAACATTTTCTCGGCATACATGCCAGCGGAGCGTTTTTTAATGTGGCATTGGACGGGAATAACCGTTACCAGAATACTTATGAGCGTCCGTTGTGGGGTGCCGGGCTGTCGTACGGCTATTTCCTCCGGCTTGGTTCGCACTGTGGGCTGGAATTTACGTTAGGCGCAGGCTATGCACATATCGACTATAACGTGTACCGCAATGTTCCGAATGGAGAAAAATATGATAGCGGTACGAAGGAATATTGGGGACTGACAAAGCTGGGCATTAATTTTGTCTATCGTTTTTGACAGATTCTTTTGGACATGAGTGCCGTGTTTCGGCTGTTTTTTTGCTACGATTTCACTACGTTTTTAGAGTATTGTTTTTATTCGCCATCGCAATCGGTGTATATTTGTAGTGTAATAGTTGACGATTCAGCATCGCCTATTGAAGTTGCATTACCTAACAAAATCCGATATAGAAATGAAAAAACTGTTTTTTGTGCTACTCAGCATTCTTTTTTGCGGGCAATTTGCCTTCGCAAAATCCCCTAAAACGATGAATGTGATGACGTTCAACATCCGTCTGATTTCCACATCCGACGGAGTGAACGAGTGGAAATACCGAAAGGACGATGCTGTCGGCCTGCTGAAATACCATTGTCCCGATATTTGGGGCGGACAGGAGGTGACTCATCCGCAGTTGACCGACATTCTTAATGATATGCCTGAATTCGGCTATATCGGTGTCGGACGTGCCGACGGCAAGACAGCGGGCGAATATGCGCCGATTTTTTATCGTAAGGACCGTTTTGAAGTGCTGGACCACGGCGATTTCTGGTTGGCTGAAAAGGATAAGATGTATACTCCGGGCGTAAAAGGATGGGATGCCGCCTGCGAACGTGTCGCCACTTGGGGTATCTTCAAGGATAAGAATACAGGCAAGAAATTCTTCATGCTGAACACCCACCTCGACCACATGGGTCCGCAAGCCCGGCACAACGGCGCGGCTCTGGTGGTGGAGCAGGCTGCCGAACTGTCGAAAGGTCTGCCTGTCATTGTGACCGGCGATTTCAATTCCGAACCTGACGACGAACCGATACACGTGCTTCTCGATCCGGAAAATCCCAATCATTTGCAGCATACGCGCGATTTGGCTCCGTTTGTTTATGGACCAAAATGGACTTATCATGATTTCGGACGCCTTCCGTTTGCCGAACGTCAATTTATCGACTATGTGATGGTGCGCGGCGACTGGAACGTGCTCTCGCATGCCGTTCTTTCCGACTATATGGGCGAGATTTACCCCTCTGACCACTGCCCGGTCATCGTGAAAATGGAAATGAAATAAGTTGTCAATCGTTAAAAAATAAAGCCGCAGACGGGTTTTCTGACCGGTCTGTGGCTTTTCTTATGTTTATATGTAGTTTTTACTGGCGGTTGGGTTGGGTGAGGAAGTCAAAGGTGTCAACGTAGATTTCCGTCACGCTGCGCTTGATGGCGTTTTTGTCTTCCCAAATGCGTGTGCGGATTTTTCCTTCGATATAGAGCTTCGCACCTTTGCGGATATATTTCTCAGCATATTCCGCATTTTTCCCCCACATGACAATGTTGTGCCATTCCGTTTTTTCCGGAATGTTGACACCGGCGGCCGTAGTAAACGCCCGTTCTGTGGTGGCAAGCGAGAACGACGCTACCGGTTTCCCTTCCACGTAACGGATGTCAGGGTCTTTTCCTACGTTGCCTACAAGTATGGCTCTGTTGACTGACATATTCTTTGAATTAGAGTGTTTACTTGACGCTTGCCTTGTGGGCTTCGATTACGGCATTCGTAAATCCGCAGGCTTCCATTCGGTTCAGTCCTTTGATGGTGATGCCGCCCGGCGTAGTCACCTTGTCGATTTCCGTTTCAGGGTGAGTGCCGTTGGCGAGCAGCAGTTCTGCCGCCCCTTTGACGGTTTGTGCAACGATGGTCTTTGCCTGTTCCGGGTAGAGTCCGAGCTCGATGCCGGCTTCCATTGCCGCACGGATATAGCGAAGGGCAAAGGCTGTTCCGCATGAGCCTAACGATGTGGCGGCCCCCATCAGGCGTTCTTCCAGCAGCAGCGTTTTTCCAAGATGGTTGAACAGTCCCGATACGACGACAATCTGGCTTTCCGTAGCGTTTTCAGCGGCTATGACGGTCATGCTTTCGCCCAGCGCGATTGCTGTGTTGGGGATGACACGGAACAGGGCATGAACGCTGTCGGTGGAAAGTATTTCTCCCAGATGTTCGAAAGGAACGCCAGCCACAACGGAAACGATAATCTGTTGGCCGTTTAAAGCCTGTCGCATTTCGTTTACGACGGCATCAAGCAGCCAGGGCTTCACGGCAAAAATCACGATGTCGGCATCTTTTGCCACCTCTTTGTTGTCGGTTGAAACCTCGATAGCCGGATATTCGGCCTTCAGTTTCTCCAGTTTTCCGTAAGAACGGTTGGATACGGCGAGTTTGTTGTGGCTCGCAAAATCGTTGTTGGCGGCCAGTCCACGTGCGATGGCGCCGCCCATATTTCCACATCCGATGATAGCTATTTTCATTTTATAAACATTTTTATATAAGACAAATGTCCCAGCGTTGCGGCTGTCGTTGACAGCCGTACCGGCGGGACAATATTGGTATTTTGCCAGAGGCGCTTATTCTTATTCTTCTGTTTCGAACAAAGCGTCACCCATTGGAGGCTGTTGTTCCTCGTCGGTGTCCTTTGCAAACAGTTTTGCCTTGATTTTGGCTTCCAGTTCTTCGGAGAGTTCCGGATTGTCGTCGATAAGGCGTTTCACTGCATCACGGCCTTGTCCGAGTTTTGTGTCTTCGTAAGAGAACCATGAGCCGCTTTTCTTGATAATGCCGAGTTCGACACCAAGATCGATGATTTCACCGCTGTGGGAAACTCCTTCGCCGAAGGTCATCTCAAATTCTGCCTTTTTGAAAGGAGGTGCCACCTTGTTTTTGATTACCTTTACTTTTGTCAGGTAGCCCAACACTTCTTCGCCGTTTTTGATGGCGCTTGCACGGCGGATGTCAAGGCGGACGGATGCGTAGAACTTCAGCGCGTTACCGCCGGTTGTCGTTTCAGGTGAGCCCCACATTACGCCGATTTTGTCACGCAACTGGTTGATGAAAATACACGTGGTCTTTGTCTTTGAAATGGTGGCCGTGAGCTTGCGGAGAGCCTGCGACATGAGTCGTGCCTGCAGACCCATCTGCTTTTCACCCATCACTCCTTCGATTTCCGCTTTCGGCGTAAGGGCTGCCACGGAGTCGATGACGATGATGTCGATGGCCGACGAGCGAATCAGTTGTTCGGCAATTTCCAGCGCCTGTTCTCCGTTGTCGGGCTGCGCGATCCAGAGGTTGTTCACGTCGACGCCCAATTTTTCTGCATAGAAGCGGTCGAACGCGTGTTCCGCATCGATGATGGCCGCAATGCCGCCCTGCTTTTGCGCTTCGGCAATGGCAAGAATGGCAAGAGTTGTCTTACCTGACGATTCCGGGCCGTAGATTTCGATGATACGTCCGCGCGGATAGCCGCCGACACCCAGGGCATAGTCCAGCCCGATGATGCCCGTCGGAATCACTTCGATATTTTCGATGCTTTCGTCGCCGAGTTTCATGATGGCTCCCTTGCCATAGTCCTTTTCTATTTTCGACATTGCATTTTGCAATGCTTTCAGTTTTTCGTTTGATACAGGCATATGTTCGCCTGCGCCTTTCTTAGCGTTCATATTTCGTGTCTTTATTTTTTCAAATCCAAAATCTGGCGGGCGCTGTCCTTCGTGTTTACTTTGTTGATGATGTCCGTAACGACGCCGTTCTCATCTGTAAGGAATGTGGTGCGCACTGTTCCCATGCTTTCGCGTCCGCACATTTTTTTCAACTGCCATACTCCGAAGGCTTCGTTCATGCGTAGGTCAGTGTCGGCGATCAGCGTGAACGGAAGTTCGTGCTTGGCGGCAAATTTCTGGTGTGAAGCCGCGCTGTCCTTGCTGATGCCGATGACTTCGAAGCCGGCCGCTTTCAGTTCGGCATAGCCGTCGCGAAGGCTGCATGCTTCGGCCGTACAGCCCGGAGTATTATCCTTCGGGTAGAAATAGATGGCAAGCTTCTTGCCTGCGAAATCGGAAGCTTTTACTTCCACACCTTCTGCGTTGATGCCTAATATTTCGGGTATCTTATCTCCAATTTTCATAGTCGTATCTTTTTTCTGTTACAAAATTCCTCATTACATGGGCGTATAATGTGCCCAATATATATAAATAATGTTTTATTTGTTCATTTCTACCTTGTGGGTAGGCGGCAATGTTGCGTTTCTGCGGTTGACGGCATCCACCACTTTCTCAGCCAATTCCTTGAATGCCAGTCCGGAAACGCTGTTTTGCAGTGCGGCCGGCGTACCGTTGTCACCGCCGTCGCAGATACTTGCCACCAATGGAATTTGTGCAAGCAGTTCGACGTTCAGTTTTTCAGCAAGGCGTTTGCCGCCGCCGTTTCCGAAAATGTAGTATTTTTCATCCGGGTGTTCGGCCGGAGTGAACCATGCCATATTTTCCACAATACCCAGTACCGGAACCTTCACTTTGTCGCTCTGGAACATGCTGATGCCCTTGCGTGCATCGGCCAGTGCCACTTCCTGCGGTGTGGTTACAACGATGGCTCCTGTAATGGCGAGTGTCTGTACCAGTGTCAGATGGATGTCGCTGGTTCCCGGAGGCATGTCGATGACAAAATAGTCGAGTTCGCCCCAATTGGCGTCGCTGATGAGCTGTTTCAGCGCATTGCTTGCCATGCCGCCGCGCCAGAGCACAGCGCTGTCCTTTTCAACCAGAAAGCCGATGGACAGAATCTTTACGCCGTATTTTTCCACCGGAGCAATCAGGTGGCGTCCGTCCACTTCATCCATGTAGACCGGTTCGTCTTCCACACCGAACATTTTAGGGGCCGACGGTCCGAAAATGTCGGCGTCGAGCAATCCTACCTTATATCCCTGTGCGGCCAAGGCAACTGCGAGGTTGGAAGCCACGGTCGACTTTCCTACGCCGCCTTTGCCCGACGAAACGCCGATGATGTTTTTCACGCCCGGCAGCAGTTTTACCGGTTTCGGTGCCTCTTGACGGAATTTTACGGCAATGTTGCCCTTGATTTCCGCATTCGGACTTGCAAAGGTGTTGACGGCCGTTTCAGCCGCTTTCACCACTGATTTGATGAACGGGTCGGTAGGCTTGTCGAAGATGAGCGAGAACGACACTTTCATGCCGTCGATGCGGATATCGTCTTCGACCATATCGTTTTCAACCAAATTCTTTCCGTTTCCCGGGTATCTCACATTCTTGAGCGCGTCAAGAATCAGCGCCGGATATAATCTTTCTTCCATAGTGATGAATGATAGTTAAAAATCAGTTTTATTTTGTCTGTCAACATTCTAACAATCCTGCTCGCCCGAAGGTTTTCCTGTTGCGAATTTGGGGTCTGTTTCCAGATATCCGCGCGAGAAACTGCGGTAGGTGTCGAATTCGATTTCAATGTCAGGCTCTTTCAGTTCGCTTGTCGCGTCGAGATGCCATTTGATATATTTTATCGTCAGTCCGCGTGCCAGCCACTGCTGTTCGTAGAACGTGCGGATTTCGAGAATGTCGTCGGCAAGCCCCGAATGGTAAAGGTCGTCGGTATTCACTTCCACATCAAATCCGTTCAGTTTCACAAGCGCGTCGGTGTAGGTGTAGAGGAACGGGCTGTCGGTTTTCAGGTGGATAATTCCTCCGTCTTCCAGAATTTCGCGGTAGAGTTTCAGGAAGCGTGTCGACGTCAGCCGCTTGTTCACCTTTTTCATTTGCGGGTCGGGGAACGTAATCCATATTTCCGACACTTCGCCCGGAGCGAAGAAATGGGCTATCAGTTCGATGTTGGTACGGAGAAACGCCACGTTCGTCATGCCTTCCTGCACCGACTGCTTCGCTCCCGTCCACATGCGGGCACCTTTGATGTCCACTCCGATAAAGTTGCGGTCGTGGAATTTTTTTGCCATGCCTACGGCATATTCTCCCTTTCCGCAACCCAATTCGAGGACAATCGGGTTGTCGTTCTTAAAGAATTCCTGCTTCCATTTTCCTTTCAGAGGAAATCCTTTTTCTTTCAGTGTCGCAAATGGGAATTGGAACACGTTGTGGAACGTCTCCATTTCGCCGAATTTTTTCAGTTTGTTTTTACCCATTCTGTTATTGTCGTGCTATTTTCAAAAATTCAGTTCGGTTGTTGTCCGTCATGCAGCGGATAATGTAGATTTTTCCGGAATATGAACTCAGGTCGAAATCCGTCTGCCGCCCGTTGACTTGTTTGGCGGAGAGCATCACTCCGTTGAGGTCGTAGAGCGAGGCTTCCCGAATATTGACCGACGAGTCGATATATACCACATCGTTGATGACTTTAGTAGTCAATACCGTTTTCACGTTGGTGACGGCCGATGCCGACGAGAAAAATTCTTTCCATTGTTCGGCTGCCTTATAGAGTGATTCGGATGCGGCAGGCACGTTCAGTGTGACATTTTCCTGAAATACGCCTTCCCACACGGCTTCGCCCAGTTCGGGAGGCGTTTGCGCGTCGCTTGTCAGCACGATGAGGCTTTTCCAGTTGCGGAAAGCGCCGTCGCCGATGTGTGTTACGGTTGACGGTATGAGGAACTCTTCAATCGTTTCCCATTCGGCAAGGGCAAAATTTCCTATTTCTTTCAGTGATTCCGGCAGCAGCTGCGGATCGGTGATTTGTCCGCCCATAAACGTAAAGTCGTTGATACGGGCCAGTTTCGACGGAAGGTTGACCTGATGCAGCGATGTGCTGTAGAAAAAGGCACCGTCGCCGATTGCTTCAACGGATGAGGGCAGCTGAACGTCGGTCAAGTTTGGGGTATCGGCAAAAGCCCATGCGCCAATGGCTGTCAGTTGTCCGCAGTTGGCAAGGTTTGCGGAATGCAGGGATGTGCCCTGGAAAGCTCCTTCTTCGAGCAAGGAAACCGAAGCCGGGAAGTTGAAGTCCGATAGGTGTGAGCAGTTGAGAAAAGCGTATGCTCCGATGGCCTTGGCGGCGTTGCAGGAAATGTTTTGCAGTGCGGAACATTGGCTGAACGCGTAGCTGCCGATGCTGGTCACGCCGTTTCCGCCGGTTATGTCGGTAAGGGCTGTGCAGCCGGAAAAGGCATAGTCGCCCACTGTAGTTACGTTTTCCGGTATTTCAATATTCTCCAACTTTGCACAGCCGGCAAATGCGCCGTCGCCGACGGCTGTAATGCTGTTGGGCAGCACAACGCTTTTCAGGTTGGAACCCATCAGCGCCAATTGCGGCAGGGTGTTTTTTTCGTAAAGAATATAGTTGGCAAAAACGGCTTTGTTGGCAGAATATTCCGTGATGGAGGCGTTTGCCATGTTCAATGTCTGTAGGGCGGGAAGTGCCTCGGCTATGAATTTGAAGTCGCGTGCATCCAGTGTGCCGCTTACCGTCAGCTCTTCCAGGCTGGATATGTTTTCGTTTGCAAGTGCCTGTTCCAGATTTCCGGCCGTGGTCGTGACCGTAACGGCTTTCATCGGTTGGAAAGCTGCCAGCAAAACGAGCAGGAGTAAGTGTCTAAATATGTTCATTCTTATCGTTTTAGTATACTGCAAAGTTATTAAAAATCTGTTCCATTGGCATAGGTGGCGGTCAGAGAATTTGCCGGTTCAGGTGTTATTGGGGAGATTCCTGCGCCAATAGATGAAAAATCGGATGCCGGTGGCAATCAGTGCCACTGCCAGTCCGGTGTAGAAAATGGCGATGGCCATGTCGTTTAACAGCGAAAAGGAGCGAATGACAATGCCCATCGTTATCATTACCGCCATAATTATCCAGCTTTTAATGTCGAAAAAGGAGAACGGACAATGTTTCCCTTGTTTCCCGGAAATACGTTTCGTATGTTTTTTGTACAATTTCTGGAAAATGAAGCCGAAAAACAGAAAGAAGACGAGCGTGGCGCCGCCGGTCTTGATTATCCAACTGTGGCTGTCGCCGTTCCAGCAGGAAATGCCGATGTGCAGGATGTTGGCTCCGGCAATTGTCCATACGGCTCCGGCTGTAAACATCAGTGTATGTTGTGAAACCTTGTAGTCCATTACATTCGGGTGTCGATATGAATGATGTTGTTGACAAAAAGCAGACCGCGAATTGCCGTTTTCGGCAGCTCGATGTCGTCGTAGTCCTTATTGGCGCTTCGGAGAATCACCTTGTTTTCGTCCGTATGCCTTCGAAGATATTTCACCATGCGGTAGTCTTCCAGCATAATCACATAGATTTGTCCCCAGAAGATGACCGACGTGTCGTGAATTTCGCGCACGGCAATATAGTCGCCGTTGTTGATGACCGGTTCCATGCTGTTGCCGCTCACACGCACAATCTTGCAGTCGGAACTTACTCCCGGCACGTTGACATGGCCGATGATGCGGTCGTCGGCAAACATCATTTCACGGGATGCAGTCCCCGCCGTCACGTCGATGTCGTAGACCGGCGAGCCGGAATCCTTTTCAGCCAGCTGGCCTACCGTTACCGTTTCCGGCTCCTTATTTCTGGGAAAAGGAATGTCGTTGCCGTTTTTCAACCAATTTTTCGATACGCCTAAATTTACCACAATCTTGTTGATAAGCGATTCATTGATGGGTAATTTGCCATTCAGGTGCTTGGAAAAGTTCGACGGGTCCGTGTCGATTCTTTTGGCGAAGTTGAATTGGTTGAGACGCATTTCGTTCATTATAAACCGAATACGTTCTATTATGCCCTGATTGTCCATATTTCTGTCAGAATTTGTTGGCAAGTTACCAAAAATATGTAAAATAACCAAACTTTTCCCCATAAAAAAAGCGGAGAAAGCAATTTTGCCATCTCCGCCTTGCAGATTGGGTTTGTGCTATCGTTTGATGATTTTTGCCGTTTTCATGTTGCCTTGTTCGGTTTGCACGGTGAGAATGTATGTGCCGCGTTGCAAGGATGTAATGTCGATAGAATTAATGTTCTCTCCAGTGAATACGGTTTGTCCGTAAATATTTGTCAATATGGCTTTCTTGACATTTCCGCTAATGTAGACCGTTGAGACAACCGGATTTGGGTAGACTGCAATATTGCTGCTTGCTACGGATTCTACATTTCCACTGTTGTTAGGAGTGAACAGCATCTTGATGTCAGGTCTCATTGGTGAAGCTGAATATCCGAAGTTTTCTTCCGGATCAAGCGATTCATCCGAACTCCATACACTGTCAAAGCGTCCCCAGTTCGGTTCGTTGTCATAGTCGCCGTATGAGCCGTAGAATTGTACTCCTTCCGAGGATGTTGCCGGGGCTTTTTTGTAGACCATGACTAACAGGTTGCCGCCGTTGTATTCGAACGGTGTGCTGAAAGGTATTACCCATTCTTCGTCTCCGGATTTTATTGGACAGTTGTCGTCCATTACAAGTGTCATTTGGCTTGCCGGTATGGATGACTCATCAAGATTGTCTTTGTCAATTGTGGCTACCCAAACTTTTAATGGCACGTTTGAATAGTTGGCGGTTGCTTCCATTGGGAATGAAATCATCTGAAGATAGCCTTTTTCAATGTTTATTTCGCTTTCAAGATAAATGTTTTGGCTAATGGTTTCATCAGACATGAATGAAGCGGGGTTTACAGCCAGAAGGTCGGTATGTTCGCCTACACGGACAAATTTGCTACCTTCTTCAATGACGGATATGGCAATCGTATTTGATGTGTTGTTGTCGGTATCATTGTCGGCTGTAGCTTCAATGACTGCATAAACTTCGGTCTTTTCAACGGTCGTTGGTGTCCATTCCAGACTGATGTCGGCCGTTTCCATTGAGTTAAGCGTTACGCCTTGGCTTTCTGCAAGAGTGTTTCCCGATGCATTCATGAGTTTTACTTTATAGCTGTTGGCTTCAGCTGTAGCGATGCCGTTGTTCATAATATGTAAAGTAAAGGCGGCCGGTTCGTTGACGGCTGGATAGCTGTTGCCATAAAGTGCAACGGCTTTCAGGTCGTTTTCCTTTCTTTCAATTACAGTCACATCCGCTTCCCAACCTTGTTCGCGCATCATAATGTCGGAAACAAAGCGGAAAGTCAATGCTCCGTCCGTATTTGTTGCCTGGAGGTCAAGTAAGTCGGAGGGAACGGCTGTTGCACTGTACTTCCCTATCAGAGGAGCTTCCGTGTTCAATCCGTTATAAACGTAAAGCGAGTCGCTGTATGTGTCCATTACAAATGTGTTGAACTTCATGCAAACGGCAGTGTTAGGTTCAGCCGGACGTATGGTCAGCACCTCATTTTGAGAATTTGGATAATAATCTGTACCTCCGGCATCGTAGAATTTATATGTTTTTCCAGTTTCTACAACCGTTTCGCCGGTCATCATGACAATCCAGTTGGCCGGTTTGACAAGTATCGGATTTGCAGTAACTTCAGTCCCTTCTCCGATGTTGTTGACTGCTTTGATTTTATAGGTGTATGTGCCGAATCCAGGATCGTCGGAATAGGATGTGGCATTGGGGTCGTTCACTTCAATGGTTTTGGAGGTTGAGCCGGACATTCTTGTAATGATGTATTTGGTGATGCTGTTAGGGTCGAATTCTCCTCCATACATACCTTCTGTAGGTTTTGTCCATGACAGTTCGGCCGTATTGTCGCCTTGTTCTACCTTGAAATTACCTGGTGCAGCCGGAGCATTCGGACCGATAATAGTATTCAGGTTGTCGGTATCGACACCGCCTTCCCCTTTGCTGTTGACCGGGACAATGCGGTAGGAGTAGTTTCCGTCGGCGAGGTTTTTGTCTGTATATGACGATACGGCTCCTATTTCGGCTGAAGTCAGGGATAATGTTGTCAATTCTTCACCGTTGCGGAAAATCTTCACTCCTGTATATTCAGTCAGAGCCTCTCCCTGTGCAGTAATCTCCGGATTTTTCCAGCTGATTGTCACATCTTTTCCGTTGATGGTGAGATTGCGTTCTGTTACACGGTCGGGAGCCCCTTTCGGTGCATGAATATAGGGAACGAATACGCTTGTCAAGCTGTCGTCTCCATTCGCTCCGACTGCCCCGAGGTCAGTAGCTTCGCCAGTCTGTGTATTGACAGTGTAGAGATGATAGTCACCGGCATTTACCCAATAGAGAACCCCATAGTTGTAATCGAATCCCATGGATTGGGTAAACGATGCATTGACTCCGGTTTCTCCGACGGGAGTGCAGGCGGCTGTTGCTTTGTCAATGGTGTAAAGTATGTCGTTTGACGCGATACCATAGAGAGTTCCGTCGAGGTCGCAAGCCAAGGCAAGCATATAGATTGCCTCGTTCTGATCATCTTTGAAAACATCGATATTGGTGACTTCACCAGTTTCAATGTTCAGTGTCGACAAGTATTCTGCGCCGTACTTGATGGCAAACATGGTGTCAGTCGTATAGTCATACGTAAGGTCGGTCAGTTGAGCGCCTTTGTTGGAAATCAATGTACGGGTTCCGTCGTTGAGGTCTATGGTATAGAGCCCTTCAACAGACGATTGTGTTCCTATTTTTGTGATTTGCGCATACCATTTGTAGTTGTAGTAGGTACCGGCATAGGTGACACCCATTTTTGTTTGGTCGGCAATCAGTGTTACATCTGCCGGATTGTCGGATGAGAACTTTATCGGGCCTTTCTGGCAGTTGGTTGGGTCGCTGGGTTGCCAGGTTTTGTAGGCGTAGATTGTCGTTTGTGCTTGCAGTGAGGTTAACCCGCAAAGAAGCATTACGGCGAATGAGTAAAATTTTTTCATATTCTTATAATTTATTGGTTTGTACGTCGTATTTGTTTTGCTTTATTTGCAAAGATAGCTTCATGGTTTTAAAATGTCAAAAAAATAGCGTTACATCTTGCGTTTTGTTATTGTGCTGTTTCCTAATGAATTACGAACGTTGCGCGTTACAGATATAAAATTCCGGCTTATAATTTGATACGGTTAAAAGCTGATTCGTTGGTAATGAATTTTCTCATTTTGTCGTTAATTCGTTTTCGGGAAACACGGATGGCAGAATCCGAAACATTGCGGCACGCTGCACATTCTTTCGTGTTTAAGTCTAAGGAAGCAAGGCAATAAAGGTTGAATTCTTCATCGGAAAAAGAAAAATGAGAAGACAGAAGTTTATGCAGCAGGGCATATTCCGCTTTCAGCGTTTCGGAAAGTTGTGTACGTTCCTGTTGCGGAAGGAATACTTTTCCGCCCTCGATTCGCTCTTTTGTGTGTTTATAAATGGGATTTTTGATAAATGTGCGTTTTTTTGATTCAAGAATGGAACAAATCTGTTCTGCCAATTCCGTTTGAACCTCTTCTGTCGTTTTGTCTATCAACGAAACCGGATCGGAATTCGTCTGCACGTTTTGTTTTCTCCGCCATTGCCATAGTATAATAGCCAGAACTAAAAACGCAAAGATGATAGTAGCGACAGTCGTTACGCGTTGAAAATGCAACTTGCGATTGAAATCCTCGGTGAGTTCTTGTTGAAAACGGGTATAAAGTGCTGAATTTATTTTATCCGTTTTCTCAAGTTGGCTGATAGAGTCATTCAGGTTGATGGTAAGTGTGTAATAGGTAGTGTCGCCTGTAATGCGGTACAAATTTTCAGCTGCCGAAGCTTTTGTGAAAATATAGTCGCTCTGTAATGCAGTCTTGATGTAAAAAAGGGCGGAGTCGGCATCACCGAGTTGTTCGAAGATTTCCCCTCGAACCAGATAGTTTTTGTAAACACTTGTCGAATCACCGCTAAGCAGATAGGCTTGTGTGTTGTATGTAAGGGCCTTTTGGTTGTTGCCCTTAAGATAATAGTGGTAGGCAAGTGCATTATTGGCAAGCAGAAGTTCATTGCGGTCTGCGATTTGAGTCAGCAGTCCGACTGTAAGCTCAATGATTGAATCGGCTTTTGCATCTTTTTGGGTAACGTAGTTTTTCCAAAGGCCACGATATGATTCTGACAGCTGACTTTTGTCCTTTAATCGTGCGTTGAAAGAAATAGCCTGTTCAAACATTTTTGTGGACTGGTTATAGACTTGACTTTTGAACAGCATGATACCCAACCGGTTGTAATACATTCCTAATTTTTTGTAGTTCCCGGAAACGGTTGAATCGAGCTCGTTGATAGCCTGAAGATAGAGTATTGCTGCCGAGTCGAAATTTTCATGTGTCTCTTGTCTTTCGGCTTCATGAAAAAAGAGGTCGGAGCGGTTGCTGTCGTATTCTGTGCAGGAACAGGCAACGGCCAAGATAATGGAAATATATAGTATGTGCAGTAGTTGGCGCATTTATTGTGTCACTGGAATGAACACTGCAAAAATAAGAAGGATGAAGGCATATTCCAAATTTTCCTACATGCGTGACGGTTGCATTTTGAACAACAATAGCCATATCAAGCCGGAAAATGGGAGGCAGATATGGCTAATTGTCTGTTCTTGAAAGGTCTGTATGCTTTGCCTTTCAAAACTGACTGCGGTGCAGTCTTGTTGTCATTAAGGTGTCTATTTTCCCGTTGGGGTCGTTGGCATGTATCTGCCAAAAGCTGCGGACTTTCTTTTGTCGTCGGCTGTTGGTGCAGATTGCCGGGCAGGGAATTCCCTTATTGTCTGGAATCCTGCCGTATAGAATATGGATGTTGTAATATGTACGTGAAAAGATGTTCCGAAAGATGTTTTCCGGAAAGCTGAATAGCTGATTATGTGTGAATGCGAGTGCTATCATCTGCAAATCAAAACAGCAGGCTATTTGTGATATAGTCTGACGTGGATTCTGATAGACGGGATACAGATGATACTAATAAAAATTAAAGAAGAAGAGCCGTCCCATTACTTTCTCCGAGGAGAATTGCCAAGATAATGTAATCTTCTGTTAGGTTTCACCCTAATTTGCATGGCAAAATTAGCAAAATGATTTGAATTGCAATGAGTTTATCCTGATTTTAACATTTATATGTAGATTTAGTGGTATAAATATGAAAAACGCGGCAGGGTTTCTACCTTGCCGCGTTCGGAGTATTGAAAAAGTTGTAATTACTTGAAAGATTATTCTTCGGTATCGTCGTCGTCTTCCTTCATGTTGTGGAATACGTTCTGAACGTCGTCGTCGTCTTCGAATTTTTCAAGAAGCTTTTCGATTTGTTCGCGTTGTTCCGGAGTTACTTCCTTATAGTCGTTCGGAATACGTTCGAATTCAGCGCTCTGGATTTCAAAACCGTTCTCTTCGAGGTAGTGCTGAATGTTGGCGAATTCGTCGAATGCGCCGTAAATTACGATAGAATCGCCTTCGTCATCCAGTTCGTCAACACCGTAGTCGATGAGTTCGAGTTCGAGGTCTTCGAGTGAAACACCTTCTTTCGGTGTGATTTTAAATACGCATTTGTGGTCGAAAAGGAATGAAAGGCTGCCGGAAGTACCGAGAGAACCGCCGAATTTGTTGAAATAGCTGCGTACGTTGGCAACGGTACGAGTGTTGTTGTCGGTAGCGGTTTCAACAACGATAGCGATGCCGTAAGGTCCGTATCCTTCGTAAACGATTTCCTTGTAGTCGCTTGAATCCTTGTCGGTAGCTTTTTTGATGGCACGTTCAACTGTGTCCTTCGGCATGTTGGCTGCCTTAGCGTTTTGTAGGAGCATACGCAGACGCGAGTTGCCTGCAGGGTCCGGTCCGGCTGCTTTTACAGCAATGGTGATTTCCTTACCGATTTTTGTAAATGTGCGGGACATATTACCCCAGCGTTTCAGTTTTCTCGCTTTGCGATATTCAAAAGCTCTTCCCATATTGTTGTTCGTTTATATATTTTTATGATGTATGTTGATTATCGTAGTTTGGCGTCCAGTTGTTTCTGGAGGTTGGTAATGATTTTGTTCATTACGGCATCAATCTGCTTGTCGTTGAGTGTCTTTTCGTTGTCTTGCAGAATCATTGTTACGGCATACGATTTTTTGCCGGCTTCCAGATTCTTGCCTTCGTAGACGTCGAACAGGCTAACGCTCTTCAGCAGACGTTTTTCGGAGTTGCGGATCACATTTTCAACTTGAGTGAAACTGATGTCGGCATTCAGCAGCAATGCAAGGTCGCGTTTCACCGGCATTGACTTTGGCAGGTCGGTGTATTCCACCTTCTTCTTCAAGGCCATCTTGACGAGCAGGTTCCAGTTGAGTTCTGCAAAATAGGTCTCTTGTGAAACTTCCGTTGCTTTCAGCCACTTTTTGGCGACGATGCCGGCATAGCCGATGAGTTTTCCGCCGCGGTTCTTGTATTCGATGGCTGCCGAGAACAGTTCGTTGCTTACCTGTGTTGCCACCACTTCGTTCGGTTCGATGCCCAGGCGTGCGAACACGTTTTCAACCGTAGCTTTCAGGTCGTAGACGGTAGCCTTGCGTGCCGGAGCCGCCCAGTTCCCGAGATAGAGGTCGCCGGTCATCCAGATACCGAGGTGCTGTTCCTCGCTGAACGGAGCCAGCGGTTTTTCTTCGGTCACTTCCTTCTTGTCGTCGTTGAAATAGCAGTTGCCGAATTCATACATCAGCAGGTTGGCATTCTTGCGGTTGATGTTGTGGGCAAGGCTTTCCAGTCCGCCGAAGGCGAGTGTCTGGCGCATGACGGCAAGGTCGTTGCTCAACGGATTCATCAGGCGTACGCAGTGGTTGATCGGATACATTTCGCTGAACTGCTCGTAGTAGGAAACGGCAGAGAGCGAGTTGTTCATGATTTCGTAGTATCCGGCTGCGGTCAGCTGTTCGGAGATGATGTTCTGCAAGTGGTTGGAATCGTCGGTTGTCTGGCGGTAGGAGAGGCTTGAGTGGAGTCGGTTGCCGAATTCCACGTTGTTGTAGCCATATACGCGAAGAATGTCTTCCACCACGTCGCACGGGCGTGTTACGTCGACACGGTAGGTTGGAACGAGAAGTTCGAGCGTGCCGTCGTGTTCGCCGGTGATTTCTATTTCAAGAGAGTGAAGAATTTCCTTGATGATTTCCGGTTCGATAGTTTTGCCGACCAGTGTGTTCACGTAGTCGTAAGAGAGAGAAACGGCCGGGCGTTCGATGGCAACTGGGTAGTTGTCGTAGATTTCGCCGCAGATTTCACCGCCGGCAAGCTCTTTGACGAGCAAGGCAGCCAATTTCAGCACATATACGGTATTGTTGGGGTCTACGCCGCGTTCGTAGCGGAACGAAGAGTCGGTGTTGAGACCCTGGCGGCGTGCCGTCTTGCGTACCCATGTCGGGTTGAAGTAGGCCGATTCGAGGAACACGTCGGTAGTGGCTTCTGTTACGCCTGAGTCCAGACCTCCGAACACGCCGGCAATACACATCGGTTCTTCGGCGTTGCAAATCATCAGGTCGTGGTCGGTCATTGTGCGTTCCACTTCGTCGAGTGTCGTGAATTTTGTGCCTTCAGCCACGGTGCGGACCACAATCTTGCCGCCTTTCACCTTTGCAAGGTCGAAGCAGTGGAGCGGCTGGGCCATCGAGTGGAGCATGAAGTTGGTGATGTCGACAATGTTGTTGATAGGACGCTGGCCAATGGCGCTAAGGTAGTTGCGAAGCCATTCCGGACTTTCGGCCACCTTGACATTGCGGATTGTCAGGCCGCAGTAGCGCGGGCAGGCAGTGGTGTTTTCCACTGTCACATCGATGGCGCCTTCTGCCTTGTCGATCTTGAATCCGTCGACCGACGGACGGCGGAGGTTCGGGTTGGCATATCCGTTGCGGGTGAGCCATGCGGCAAGGTCGCGTGCCACACCATAGTGCGAAGCCGCGTCGATGCGGTTCGGAGTCAGGTCAACTTCCAGTACATAGTCGTCCTTTACATTATAATAATCCTTGGCAAGTGTTCCCGGCTTTACGTCGTCCGGCAGAACGATAATGCCGTCGTGAGAAGCACCAATGCCGATTTCGTCTTCCGCGCAGATCATTCCGAAAGATTCAACGCCGCGGATTTTTGATTTCTTGATGATGATTTCGTTGTCGCCGTCGTAGAGCTTTGTTCCGACAGTAGCTACGACAACATGCTGTCCGGCTGCCACGTTGGGCGCTCCGCAGACGATTTGTGTCGGCACACCGTCGCCGAGGTCAACGGTGGTGATGTGCAGGTGGTCGCTGTTCGGATGGTCTTCGCAAGTGAGGACTTTTCCCACAACAAGGCCTTCAAGTCCGCCTTTGATGGTTTCTACTTTTTCCACACCGCCGGTCTCCAGACCGAGTGACGTCAACGCTGCCGATACTTCATCGGGTGTAAGGCTGAAGTCGACATATTCTTTCAGCCAATTATATGATATATTCATAGCTTATTATAATGTTCTATAAAAGTAGTCTGTGTATTTGATGCGCAAATTTACAAATAAAATCCTGAAAACAAGCCTAAACCGCCAAAAAGGTTTATTTTAGCAGTCCCATGAAGCGTGTCGGGATGGGCGTTTCAAACCGCATTTCCTGTTTCGTAATCGGATGGGCGAAATGCAGTGTCTGCGCGTGGAGGGCAAGGCGGTGGATAGGACTTGATTTGGCTCCGTATTTCCTGTCGCCGGCAATCGGGTGTCCGATGTCCTTCATGTGGACGCGTATCTGATTTTTTCGTCCGGTGTCGAGCGAAAGTTCCATCAGCGAGTATCCGTTGTTGGTTTTCAGGCGTTTGTAGCGGGTGATGGCCAGTTGTCCTTCTTCCGGATTTTGCGTGGAGTAGACCTCAAACTGCGAAGTTTCGGCAAGGTAGCTCTTGATGGTGCCTTCCTCCTTTTCCACTTTTCCTTCCACTACAGCTACGTATTTGCGTCCCAGCACCATATTGTTCCAGTTGTGCTGCATGGCTTCCTTCGATTCCACGTTTTTGGCAAACATCATCAGGCCGGAAGTGTCGCGGTCGAGACGGTGTACGACGAACAGCATGTTGCGCGGGTCTTTTTTCTTCAGATAGTCGCGCAGAATGCTGTAGGCTGTCCCGTCCTTGATGTTGTCGGTCGACACGGAAAGGATGCCGCTTCCCTTGTTGATGACGATGATGTCGTTGTCTTCATAAACGAGCTTGATGCGGGGATGAGAGAACATGACAAACGGACGGGTGAAGTTCACTTCCAGCAGGTCGCCTTTATGGATGGGCGTGTCGAACTGCGATATGGGCATCGTGTTGACAGCCACCTGGCCGTATTTCAGAAATGCCTTGATGGCAGTGCGCTTGTGGTCTTTCAGCTTTTCTGTCAGGCATGCCATCAGCTGTCCGTCGTTTTCAGCCTTCCATCTCAATACACTGTCGGGTTTCCATGCGTTACGTTCCGAGCCCGGTTTTTGCTTTCTCATCATATAGTTCGTACAATTTCGTTGTTTTCAAACTGCAAATTTACGCAAATTTTTTATATTAATGTGGCGTTTCCGGCGTGAGCATGCTATTTTTAACCCAAATCGGCCACTCGGCTCTCTCTTCTGTGTTTTTACTGGACGTGCGTTCTTGCTGGCCATTGGCAAGAATAGCAAAAAACAGTCAGCCGTCGGAGCAGTGACGTGGTATGTTGTAAATCATGTGTTTTGATTTTCGGTTTTGGATAATTTATCATATTTTTGTAAAACAAAGTTTACGAAAAGTAATTTTCGAGTGTTAATTTGGGTTTAAAACGTGAATTGTATTACCTTTGTAGAAGATAGAATGCGGTTCGGCATAGTCAAATCCGAAAACTACGTTCTCGATTTGCCTCTGCTCTCGCCTTTCACTATCTTTGTAGAAGATAGGATGCGGTTCGGGATAAAAAATATCTGAAACAAGTTCCGATATTTTATTCTCCTCTCGCCTTTCACTATCTTTGTATGATAATAACCAGATTATGGGCGTGAAAATACATAAGGAAGGGACAAACATAATTGCAGCATTATTTCTGATACTGGCGGTAATCTGTCTGCCGGTTTATCTGTTTGTTCGCCCGCTGTTTGTTGCAGTTGCACTGACAGTGGTGTGTCTTGTCATCTTTCTGCTTGTTGTCAATTTCTTCCGTTCGCCTATCCGATATTATCGGGGAAAGCGTGAAAATGTGGTGGTGTCGTCGGTCGACGGTACCGTGGTTGCATTGGAGGAAGTTTTTGAAGACGAGTTCCTGCACGCCAGGGCCATTCAGCTGTCCGTGTTCATGACGGTGTTCAATGTGCACGCCAACTGGTTTCCTGTCGACGGAAAGGTGGAAAAGGTGGTCTATCATCCCGGACGTTTCCGTGCGGCATATCTTCCGAAATCGAGTACGGAAAACGAACACTCTTCGATTCTGATTCGTACCAAGTCGGGAGAGCGGATTCTTGTGCGTCAGATTGCCGGAGCATTGGCACGCCGTATTGTGACGTATGCCGCAGTTGGCGACGAGGCGGATATCTCTACCCATCTGGGATTTATCAAATTCGGCTCGCGGGTCGATATCTTTTTGCCGTTGGATGCTGACATCAAGGTGAAGATTGGCGACAAGACGACCGGCGGCATAACAGAAATAGCTTACTTGAAAAACAAATCAAACTAATCGACAATGAAAATTATGCGCTTTATCAAGCGGAATATACCTAATTCAATCACTTGTCTGAATTTGCTGAGCGGTTGCTTGGCCTGTGTGTTCTCTTTCAGCTACGGCGCTGATTTTGGCGCCTTGAAGGGCTATGAAATGTCTTTCCTCTTTATCGGTCTTGCTACTTTGTTTGATTTCTGCGACGGGCTGTCGGCTCGTTTGCTGCACGCCTATTCGGCATTGGGGAAAGAGCTCGACTCGCTTTCCGACCTTGTAAGTTTCGGGCTGGCTCCTGCCATGCTTGTCCACAATACGATGGCGGAACACGGTGCGGGATGGCTGTCGTTTCTGCCATTTTTT
>ULSN01009347.1_pt1 | contig 22758 bp, 24 predicted proteins | sample 1956771 | NCBI WGS metagenome assembly ULSN01 (sample SAMEA4835709, study PRJEB28245) | human gut metagenome | biome: gut microbiome; material: fecal sample | place: Denmark | collected 2008
CAGTCCACCTTTCCGTACTGGCGGTCGCGGGTTGTGCCCGAAGTGTCGTCGACGATGGCTGTACGAGTCTGCGTCAAGCGGTTGAACAGCGTTGACTTGCCTACATTCGGCCGTCCGACGATGGCTACTAATCTTCCCATATCTTTCTGAATTATATTTTTGTTTTTCTAAATTACTAACTGTTATTCTATATATCCGAACGAGCGGAGCTTGTTTTCGCGGTTGCGCCAGTCCTTTTCCACTTTTACGAAAATTTCCAGATACACGCGTTTGCCGAAGAAGGTTTCGATGTCGCGGCGTGCGGCGATGCCCACACGCTTGAGTTTCGCGCCGCCTTTGCCGATGATGATGCCTTTCTGGCTGTCGCGTTCCACGTAGATTACTGCCATGATGTGGATGGAGTCGTGGGTTTCGTCGTACTTTTCAACAAGCACTTCGCTGGCATAGGGCACTTCCTTGTCGTATTCGAGCAGGATTTTCTCACGAATGATTTCTGTCACGAAAAAGCGTGCCGGCTTGTCGGTGAGCGCGTCCTTGCCGAAGTAGGGCGGAGAGTCGGGCAGCAGCTCCACAATGCGCTTCATCAGGTTGGCGACATTGAAATTCTCCTTTGCCGACAGCGGAAAGATTTCGGCTTTCGGCAGATATTTCTGCCAGAGCTGCATTTTCTGTTCCAGGTCGGCATTGCCCTTCAGCAGGTCGATTTTGTTGATGACGAGCAGCACGGGCACCTTTTCCTTCGCAACCTTTTCGATGAAGTCGAGGTGCTTCGTGGCGTCTTCCACCACGTCGGTCACATAGAGCAGAATGTCGGCATCGGTCAGCGCGCTTTCCGAGAAGTTGAGCATGCTTTCCTGCAGCTTGTATTTCGGCTTCAGTACGCCTGGGGTGTCGGAGAAGACGATTTGGTAGTCGTCGGTGTTGACAATGCCCAGAATGCGGTGGCGTGTTGTCTGTGCCTTGGAAGTGATGATGGAAATGCGTTCGCCGACGAGATTGTTCATCAGCGTCGACTTTCCGACGTTCGGATTTCCGACTATGTTTACAAAACCGGCTTTGTGCATAATTTGTTCAGTGAGCGTTTAAAAATAGAGTTGATAGAAGATAGCAAAGCGGGAAACGGTACAAGAAAATTCCGCATGTTCCGGATGCTGAAAATTCGGCTTCCGGCGGATTCTTGTGCCGTGTCCCGCACGATTGTCTATGCTGTTCCTTTATATAGGTGTCGTTTAGATGTCCCAAACAATGTACATCGCACCCCAAGTGAAGCCGGCTCCGAAGGCTGTGAGCACAATCTTGTCGCCTTTCTTCAGCTTGCCCTTGTTCTCGTCGAGACACAAAGGAATAGATGCAGCACTCGTGTTACCGCGATATTGGATATTGACGAGCACTTTGTCCGGGTTGATGCCGAGGCGGTCGCCTACAGCTTCAATGATACGCAAGTTTGCCTGATGAGGAACAAACCAGTCGATATCGTCGACTGTCAGATTGTTGCGTTTCATTATATCTTGCGACGAGGTAAGCATGTCAGTTACAGCGTGCTTGTACACGGCGCGGCCTTCCTGATAAACGAAGTGTTCGCGTCGGGCTACGGTTTCCTGAGTTGCCGGATAGGCTGAGCCGCCTGCTTTCATCACCAGGTGAGACAATCCTTCTCCGTTCACATGGAATACGCCGTCGATAACTCCCACGTTCGGCTCTTCTGTCGGTTCAACCAGAACGGCTGCTGCAGCATCGCCGAAGAGCGGGCAAGTAGTACGGTCTTCGTAGTTTGTCATGCTTGACATCATTTCAGCGGCAACCACGATAACTTTCTTGTACATACCGCTGCGGATGTAGGCGGTTGCTGCCTGGAGAGTGACGATAAAGCCTGCACAGGCTGCCTGGATATCGTAGGCGTAGCAGTGGTTCAAACCGCATTGGTGTGCAATGATAGATGCTGTCGACGGGAAACGATAGTCAGGGTTTGAAGTAGCGCAAATCACCAGGTCGATGTCTTCCGGTTTGCAGCCGGTATTTTCGAGCAGGCGGTTTACGGCAATAACTCCCATGTGGGAAGACCCCAGACCTTCACCCTTTTGAATGCGACGTTCCTTGATACCCACGCGTGTGGTGATCCATTCGTCGTTTGTGTCTACCATTTTCGACAATTCGTCGTTGGTCAATATATAGTCCGGGACATAGGAAGCTATTCCCGTTATTTTTGCACTAAACATTGTAGAAAGGGTATTCTGTTAAACAAATATGTCCTAAATTGGTATTTAGGACAATCTTTTTTTCACAGCAACTTTAACTTTTTCAATTAGAGTGCTGCGTTTTTCTCGATAGCTACTTTTCCACGATAGTAACCGCATTCACCGCATACTGTGTGATATACATACCATGCACCGCAGTTCGGGCAAAGTGCCAATGTAGGAGCTACAGCTTTATCGTGAGTTCTTCTCTTCGCTGTTCTTGTTTTAGATTGTTTACGTTTAGGATGTGCCATTTTCTTATCTATTTTTATTTGTTATCTAATAAGCTCCTCAATGCATCCCATCGAGGATCAGTTTTTACTTCTTCGCTATCCGGTTCACTGTCGGAAATGGAGGCCATGTGGCGGTTGAGCTGTGCCGTCATTTCGGCATTGCATTCTCCTTCCGGGTGAATGTGTTTCAGCGGAATGGTCAGCGCGATGGTGTCGTAGATAATCGACGACAGGTCCAAGTCGTTGAATGATTCCGGAATGATTAGCGTTTCGTCGCTTTCGTCGTTGTAATCTTCTCCATACTTCACAACAAGGTGATAGTCGGTGTCGACATTTAGCGGCATATCGTCGAGACAGCGGTCGCAACTGATGATGATTTCACCGTTCATTTGAAACGAAAGGTCGAAAATGTCACCTTCATGTTTTACGTTCAGCTCGACAGAAACATTACCCGCGTGAATATCCGCGCTTTCCATTTTACTGAAAAACTCGGTATCGACGAGGTAGCTAAACTGCTGATTTCCAGCAGGCATACCCTTCAGGGCTAATTTGTAAGTTGTCAATCCTCCCAAAATTCGCTCCGTTAAAACGGCACAAAGATACAAACAAATTATTGAATTATCAACCTTTTACGCTTTTTTTCTGCATTTTAGCCGGAAACCGCCGCCAGGCAGCCGTAATTTTATTCGGTTTTGGGCAGTTTTTTGCTTTTGGAACGATAATTTTCTAATCTTACTATCCGATATACTATCCCAAAAGCTGTAAAAAGGTTGTAAAGATACAACCTTTTTAAAAACTTTTTCGTATATTCGCATTGCTGATAATAAATGTTCAGGCGTATGAAATACCTAAATGTCAAGAAAGCATTGATTGCGTGGCAGGAGTTGCAACCATTATCCGATAAGGATAAGGAAAGGCTTAGCCGTCGTTTTACGGTGGATTTTAACTACAACAGCAACCACATTGAGGGCAACACACTGACCTATGGTCAGACGGAAATTTTGTTGCTCTTTGGTAAAGTGATTGGTGAGGCTGATGTACGTGATGTGCAAGAGATGACAGCAAGCAATGTTGGCCTTCGTATGATGACTGAGGAAGCAAGAGTGAAAGAAACTCCTTTGACTCAGAATTTTATCAGAACTTTACATAAGACGCTACTTCGTGAAGATTATACAGTATATCGTAATCTCCCCGGTGGCGTGCAGACAAGTTATGTAATACACGCCGGTCAGTATAAGACAAGGCCCAATAGTGTCATTACACGATATGGCGATAGGTTTGAGTATGCTTCGCCGGAAGAAACTCCCAGCCTAATGACAGACTTGGTGGATTGGTATAACAAGGCAGAACAAGAAGGTAAACTCTCTCCTGTGGAGTTGGCGGCGTTATTTCATTACCGCTACATACGCATTCACCCCTTTGAGGATGGGAATGGCCGTATTGCCCGACTGATGGTCAACTTTATTCTAACTCGTCATAATTATCCGATGGTCGTTGTCCGCAGCCGCAAGAAGAGTGAATATTTGGAGGCTCTGCATCAAGCCGATCTTCAAGTAGGTCCTGTTCCAAGTGATGGTGCTCACGCAGATATTAAGGAAATTCGTCCGTTCTTGAAATACTTCAATGATTTGGTCGCGACAGAGGTTTATCACGATGTTTTGTTTGTAAGCGAAAAGAATGAAAATGTGTGGTGGTATGATGGAGAACGCATTGCATTCCGAACCCCCAATTATACAAAGATTCTGAATGCTATGCGAACTGAACCGACACTTACTTTGGCTGATATGAAAGAAATCACGGGCATCAGTATCGCAGCAATTCAGAAACTGCTCGATCAACTCATACAGAAAAAATACGTTGAGCGAGGCGAGAAGGATGGTAGCTGGAGGGTGTTTGTGACGCAGTGAAAATATATTAATAGATAATTTACAAGGGGCTGCGCGTCTCCTGCCGCTTGGTAATCCCTGCGGTGTTTTCCATGTTTTCAGTACTCCGACACCGCTGAAAAATGCACTTCTATTTTGAAACTGCATATTTTAGCCGGAAACCGCCGCCGATGAAGTGTCTGTTGGATAAAATGTATATATAATTAATGTGATTTAATAGATGTTGTTTCCTATTTTGGAAACTTTTCGTATATTTGTAAAATGCAGTGTATAGATATGTGGTATGACAGATAGAATAGAAAATATAGGTTTGATGATTCGTGGCGAACGTATTCGCAAAGGATTGACGCAAGAAGAACTAGGTGAACGGGTGGGAGTCGGTAAAGCCCAAATCTCAAAAATTGAACGAGGAAAAGGGCTTACGATAAAAACTGTGACGAAGGTTCTTGATGCACTTGGAATGTCAGCTTCCGTTGTCTTGCAGGATACGCAGGCAATTGATAAAAACATGATTGCCTATATCATTGCTGCTATCAGTGAATTTGCAAAAACTCATCATATTTCTGTTCGTGAGGCGAACAACTATCTGATACGTTTTAAGGGCATTGATTTTCTTACAGAACATTATGATGCAGAGCATTTGCTCTCATTCGATGACAGCGTTCAGGATCTTACACAAGTTTGTCTGAATAATGGAGGAGGTATTCAATGAAACTATACCATGGTTCGAATATATTAATTGAACAGATTGACTTGTCGAAGTGCAAACCTTACAAGGATTTCGGGCAAGGATTTTATCTGACAGAGATTAGAGACCAGGCGGAACAAATGGCCAGACGAACATCGGCCATCTATGGCGGGGGGCCTGTCGTTACAGAGTTTGAATTTGACGAGACCGCCTTAAATACCCTTTCTGTCAAGACATTTGCCGAGCCGAATGAAGAATGGGCGCTGTTCGTTATGGCTAATCGTAGCCGGAATAGTGTGCAACCGACACATAACTTTGATATTGTGATTGGGCCGGTTGCCGATGATACCATTGCAACTTTGTTCCGTAATTTTGATGACGGCATCATTGACTTGCAAATGCTTGTGAATGGCTTAAAATACAAAAAGGTTTCATCGCAATATTTGTTTCACTCGGCGGAAGCCATTAAATACTTACGCAGAATATGAATAAGCGAATACAATATTTGGTAGAGGGTATAACCAAAGATATAATCACCTACCTAATGCAAGATAATGGGTATGACTTGGCAACTGCTCTCAAAGAATTCTATAACTCCGAAACCTTTGCAAAACTTTCAGATGAAGCAACCGGACTCTATATTGAAAGTTCGGCTTATGTGTATGAAATACTGAAAGAGGAATTAAGGTATGGGAAGATTTAATAGGAATAGTCAGTTCCTATCATTGGTTTCAATCCGCATTTTGCGATATTGGCTTCCTCGTAAGATTGATTCACAAATGGTTACTTGGAATGTTTTGTCTTTCCATAGTGAATGTAGGACATGGAGAATGCTTTGTTTGGAGCATTCACACAGTAGTGGAGTAGGAATCAATTTTCTTGATAGCAGTGCGAAGTCTATCATAAAGTCTAATGACCGATTAGGGTTTAATTAAAAATAGGGTTCGAAAATTTGGTATTATGCTGGAAAAACATTATGTTTGTTGTGCATAATAAATATAAGGAATGAAATTTGTTGATAGAACAGAAGAAACAGTACGTCTGAAAGATGCCCTTGCAAGGGAAAACGCCTCGTTGGTTGTTGTGTATGGTCGCAGGCGACTTGGTAAGTCGACTCTTATTAAGAAGGTACTGTCGGACTCTGATGTTTATTTTCTTGCAGACCGTTCGGAAGGCCAACATCAAAGAGCTTTGTTGGCAAAAGTAGTAGCGCAAATATTCCCGGATTTTGATAAGTTGACATATCCGGATTGGGAGTCAATGTTCCGTGCTGTCAATTATCGGGCAGACAAGCATTTTACGTTGTGTTTGGATGAATTCCCATATCTTGTGGAGCAGTCTCCCGAGATTCCCTCTGTTTTGCAGAAACTTGTCGATGAGAAGCTGTTGAAGTATACTCTTGTGCTTTGTGGCTCGTCGCAAAATATGATGTATGGATTGTTTTTTGATTCTACAGCTCCCCTCTATGGTCGTGCGGATGTAATAATGAAACTTTCACCGATACGTTTACCTTATATTAAGGAAGCATTAAACCTTAATACCATGGACTCCATAGAAGAATATGCTGTATGGGGTGGTGTGCCGCGTTATTGGGAACTGAGGGAAAACAGAAGCTCGCTTGATGATGCCATCTGGCACAATGTCCTTTCTGTAAATGGGACTCTTTACGAGGAACCGATGAAGCTGTTTCAAGACGATGTAAAAGATATCGTCAAGACTTCGACAATAATGTCTTATATTGGCACAGGTGCACATCGGCTTTCCGAAATTGCCGCGAGATGCAATGAACCTGCAACCAATCTGTCGCGTCCTTTGAAGAAACTTATTGATCTCGGATTTCTGGAAAAAGATGTACCGTTTGGAATTGATGAAAAGAATGCGAAAAAAAGCATCTACAAAATAGCGGATCCTTTTATGGCATTTTATTATCAATATGTTGTTCCTAATCGTTCGTTCATTGAACTTGGACGCCGTTTGCCCATAGAGCAGGCATTAAGCACTCATTTCTCAGAATTTGTGAGCAGGCAGTGGGAAAAGTTGTGTAGAGATGCAGTTACAGGGAATCAGGTCAATGGGATTGTTTACGGAAAAGCAAAACGCTGGTGGGGAACTGTCCTTAATGAGAGTAAAAGGCCCGAGCAGGTTGAATTTGATGTAATGGCCGAATCGCTTGATAAAAAGTTTTTGTTGGTTGGTGAATGTAAATGGACAATTCAAGAGAATGGACAACGGTTAACGGCTGAACTCCTTCGTAAAACAAATCTGTTGCCGTTTGCCAAGAACTATACAGTTGTTCCTATTTTATTTCTTAAGAATACACCTGAAGATAGTATTGGGAATGAGATGTTGCCGGAAAATGTTATTGACTTGTTGAAATAGTCACACGTTATTGTGTAAAGGCTTTTCAATCGGAATATTATCAGTGTTTGTGTTTAAATACACAGCGAGAGGATAACCCAAATTTCATAAAGGTGAACCTACAATTTGTAGTTTCATTGAAGATGTAATTTGCTTTTGGGCTATCCTCTCGTTGTTGTGTATTTTGTGTCGAAAATTAGTCGAGGTTGGTCAGCTTGCGGATTTTTTGTGGGATTTCAATATTGTTGTTGAGGTCCTTGAATTGCTCGCTGCCTTCGCCGATGGCGAATACCGGAACCGGGTTGCCGGTGTGAGAAGTGGTAGTGAAGCCGATACCGTATTTATGGTTGAGGATGTCGAATACGATGGCTGTGAAGCTCCAATATTCCTTGTAGAGAGTCTTCTGTGTGCGGTCGTCGTGCGCTTTCATGCGGTCGAAGCTCTCTTTCATGCGTGCTTCCTCTTCTTGGTTGATGCCGATACGGGTCCAGAATCCCAGTTTTTCGCTCATGGCTTCCTTCATCTGTTCCCATGTGAAATCGCCGTTGCGCGAACAGAAATCATTGAACTGTTCCTTTGAGATTTTCTGGCAGTCCATTTCTTTCAGCGTGATGTTTTTCGGACCGTTGCTGACGCCTACAGTCATGCCGCCCGTGTCGTGGTCGGCAGTGATGATGATGAGCGTTTCTTCTGGATGTTGCAGGTAGAAGTCGTAGGCCACGCGGATACATTTGTTGAAGTTGTGCACTTCCTTCACCACTGCACCTCCGTCATTACCGTGTGCGGCATGGTCGATGTTGCCGCCTTCCACCATCATGAAGAACTTGTCGGGCGACACTTTTTTCAAGTGGTCGAGGCAGGCCGTCGTTAGCTGTTGCAGGGTCAGCGCGCCGGAGATGCTGTCGATGGTATAGCCGATTTCGTTGGGAGTCACCGCCGTGTTGCTGGTGAACAGCACTTTTTCTCCGGCATTGGCTTTGTTGAGTTCGTCCAGTCCGTTGACAACGGTGAAGCCGTTGGCGCGGTAGTTGTCGAAAATCTGTTCCGCTTTCTCCTTGCTCTTTTCTGCCACGTGAGTGCCGGCTCCGCCCAGAAAGTTGAAACCGCATTTTGCACCGTCGGCGTTGATTTCCTCATACATTCCCCGGTTTGTCTGGTGGGCATAGAAGGCGGCGGGCGTTGCATCGTCGTAAGCCACAGCCGTCACAAGTCCTACGCCGTAGCCTTGTGCTTTCAGTTCTGTTGCAATGCTGTTGACCGCTACGGAATCGGGCGTCATGCCTATCATGCTGTTTTTGGTCTTATGGCCCGTAGCCAGTGCAGTTCCGGCTGCGGCCGAGTCGGTTACCGGGCTGTTGGCCGAGTAGGTCATGGCCATCGATGCTACGGGGAACTGCATCATCAGTATGTTTTCGTTGTTGTTAAGAGCCAGTCGGTTGTAGGTCTCCGTTGCCATAACGTGGCCCATGCCCATTCCGTCGCCGATAAACAGGAAGATGTATTTCGGCGTTGCCTTTGCTGCGAGGGCGAGGCAGAATGCTCCAACCAGTAAAAAAAGAGATTTTCTCATAAGTCAGTTCTATTGTTTGTTGTTAATTTTCAAAAGTTCCTCCATGATGGTACGGTCGTTCGACAGACGGGGTATTTTTCGTTGTCCGCCGAGTTTCCCGCCCCGGTTTTTGAGCCATTCGTCGAAAATCCCGTGGCGTGCCGGAACGATGGTCAGCCGGTCGATGAACAGGCTTTGGAATCGCTTGGCCTGATAGTCGGAATTGACTTCCTGCAAATGACGGTCGAGCGTTTCGGCAAACCGTTCCATGTCGTCGGGCTCCCGTTCGAATTCAATGAGCCATTCGTGCCGCCCCTTGCTTGTCCGCGTAGCAAAAACCGGAGCTACCGTATAGTTGGCGATGGCGCCTCCACAGTCTTTCAGCGTGCGTTCCAGTGCTTCATCCGCATTGTAAACCATCAGTTCCTCGCCGAAGGCGTTGATGAAATGCTTGGTGCGTCCGGCGATGGTGATTTTGACGGGGCTGGTTTCCTCGATTTTCACCGTGTCGCCCAGACGGTAGCGCCACAGTCCGTTGCTCGACGATATGACAAGCTCGTAGGTCCTTCCCTTTTCCACTCCGTCGACGGTGACTGTTTCCGGCTGTTCACTGTCGGTTTCCGACAGCGGAATGAATTCATAGAAAATGCCGGAATCGGGAATCAGCATCATGCCCGGAGAATCCCATGAAGTCTGTACGGCGAAAAATCCTTCGGAAGCATTGTAGGTTTCAAGGTAGTGCATCTTGCTGCAGTCCGTGATGGCGTTGTACTGCTCGCGATAGGGGCGGAAACTGATGCCGCCGTGGAAAAACACTTCCAGGTTGGGCCATACGTCGTGTATGTTGTCGGTGCCTTTGCGTTTGAGCACTTCCTTGATGACGGACAGAAACCACGACGGTACGCCGGAGATGTTGGTCACGTTCTGGTTGAGGCTTGCTTCGGCAAGTGCCGGGAGCTTGACACTCCAGTCCTCCAGCAGTGCAATCCGTTTCGACGGGATGCGTATCAGGTTGGCAAGCGGGTTCATGCGGTCAATCAGATTTGCCGAAAGGTCGCCGACTTTGACGCCGTTGCCCGGATGGATTTCATTGGCAAAACTGCCGCCGAGGATAAAGGCCTTGCCGTCGAACACCCGGCTGTTGGGGTTCAGGTTCAGATAGTGGGCCACGGTGTCGAACGTGCCCTGATAGTGGCAATGCCGGAATCCCTCCCGCGTGATGGGGATATATTTGCTTTTGCCGTCGGATGTGCCCGACGACTGCGCATAGTTCTTTACAATTCCATGCCACAGAATATCCTTTTCGCCTTTGAGCATGCGCATCACGTATTCGCGGATGTCTTCATAGCGAATCAGCGGGACTTGGCTACGGTAGTCGTTGTAGCTGTCTATCTGTTTGAAGCCGTATCGTTTGCCGTATTCCGTTTCGGCTGCGCTCTTGAGCAGCTTTTTCAGTTGGGCAAGCTGGATTTCGTCTTCATATTTTCCAAAGTTGCCGCTTTCTTTTATTCGCTTCATGAATAAAGGACGAAGCATAGATGTCAATGTCAACATATTGAATCCAGTTACTTGATTGCAAAAGTAGCGAAAATATTAAATATCCTCAATGTTTACCCGACTGTTTCTTTCCGGGAGGCGGAATTGCCCGCTGTAGGGCGGTTGCGACAGGGGATGCGGTCGGTTTTTTATCCGCTTGTTTGGCTATTCCCCCCACTTGAATTAACTTTGCAGAAATAATTTGACAGGAATGGAAAACGTGAAGAATCTGGACGGAGTCCGCAACCTCCTTTTTGATTTGGGAGGCGTGATTATGAATCTCCGTCGTGAAAACTGTGTGGAGGCACTGGAAAAACTGGGGTTGAAGGACGCCGATGAGATGTTGGGGCTTTATTGCCAGTCGGGACCGTTCATGCAGTTGGAGGAAGGAAAGATTACGCCGGCTGAGTTCCGTGCGGAAATTCGCCGCCGCATCGGCCGCGACGTGAGCGACGCTGACCTGGACGACGCTTTCAACCGCTTTCTTCTCGGTATCCCCGTAGAGCGCCTGCGTGCGCTTGAATCCTTGCGCAAGCAGTATAAAATCTATATGCTTTCGAACACGAACGCCATCATGTTTGACAGCAAAATCAAAACCGACTTCCAGATTGACGGAAAGAACCGGGAGGACTATTTCGACGGAATGTGCCTTTCCTACGAGGAAGGCTGTGCGAAGCCCGATCCGCAGATTTTCCACAACGTGCTCGACAAGTTTGGAATAAAGGCCGGGGAAACCTTGTTTTTCGACGACTCGCAGGCCAATCTTGAAGCGGCAGCCCGATTGGGTTTCCGCACCTGGCTTGTGAAGCCCGGTACGGAATTTATGGAAGCATTCAAGTAAATCTGTCCGGAGAATGAAAATCATAACGAAGGGCGAACGGTTGCAGGTCCCGGTAGCTGCCACTATCGGAATGTTTGACGGCGTACATGTGGGACACCGTTCGGTACTGGCTTTCCTGCAAAGCGAGGCTGCACGGCGCGGACTGGCTTCGGCTGCCATTACGTTCCGGCGACATCCGCAGGCCGTGTTGCATCCGGAATCCGGCTTTTCGTTGCTGATGACTTTGGAGGCAAAGCTGGAGGCACTGGCGGAAACGGGTATCGACTATGCCATAGTGCTGGATTTCGACAAGCAGTTGTCGGAACTTTCTGCCCATGAATTCATCCGTCTTATACGCGACACTTACGGAGTCCGCCTGCTGCTGGTGGGCTACGACCACCGTTTCGGGCATAACCGCAGTGAAACGCTGGCCGACTATGTGGCCTACGGACACGAACTGGGGGTGGAAGTGGTGCAGACCCCGGAACTCGACACGCCTTTGGGGCATGTCAGCTCGTCGGTCATCCGACGGCTGGTGGCCGAGGGCAATGTGGAGCTGGCCGCACGGATGCTTACCCGTCCCTATCGTCTGGAGGGGACGGTCGTAGGGGGATTTAAGAACGGCCGCAAATTGGGCTTCCCTACCGCAAACATCGCGCTTGCCGACTGCTCGCTGCTTTTGCCGAAGAACGGAGTGTATGCCGTTCGTGTGCATGTCGGCGGAGCAACTTACGGCGGAATGCTCAATGTGGGTGTACGTCCCACGTTCGACGGAAGTGGAAAAGTTTCGGTCGAGGTCAACATCTTTGATTTCGACCGCGACATATATGGCTCGCCGATAGCAGTCGATTTCGTAGCGCATGTCCGTGACGAACGGCGAATGGAGTCGCTCGACGAGCTGACGAAACAGCTTGCCGCCGACAAGAAGCAGATACAGGAAATATTAAAAACTAACTTACACATATGAAAATCATCAACTTTGCAGAAAGCCGCTCGCTCGTCAACCAGTTTATGATGGAGCTTCGCGACGTGAACATCCAAAAAGACATGATGCGCTTCCGCCGCAATATTGAACGTATCGGTGAGATTGCAGCCTATGAAATTTCAAAAACACTTGACTACGACAGCGAACTGACTACCACCTGTCTGGGGAAGGCACAAAGCCATACCGTAACGAACACACTGGTGCTTGCCACGATTCTCCGTGCCGGACTTCCGTTGCACCAGGGCCTGCACAACTATTTCGACCATGCTGAAAACGCTTTCGTTTCGGCCTACCGTAAATACATCAGCAAGGACGATTTCCGCATTCATATCGAATACATAGCCGCTCCGCTTATCGAAGGAAAGACGCTTGTGCTCTGCGACCCGATGCTTGCTACCGGCTCTTCGATGGAGCTTGCCTATGAGGCGCTGCTCACGAAGGGAACGCCCGCCAAGGTGCATTTGGTGTCGGTCATCGCTTCGCGCCAGGCCATCGAGTTCATCTGCGACAAATTCCCTGCCGACACTACGTTGTGGGTAGCCGCCATCGACGACGAGATTAACGAACACAAGTATATTGTGCCCGGCCTCGGCGATGCAGGCGACCTTGCTTTCGGAGAAAAAGAAGGATAAACAAATCGTAAATAATGTTATATAGTGATATTTTGTTATTAAAAAATATTAATAAAAATAGCTGCGCAAACCACTATATAATTAATGAGTTGTGGATTCGGCAATAAATCAGTATATTTGCACACGGAAATGGAGGGGGCGGAAGTTCTCTCCATTCTTTTATTGGTACATAGCGTTTTATTAACCACTAAATCAAAAAGAAGGAGGAAAGATGATTGATAAAAGTGCCTTGATAGAAACGTTGACTAAAGGAATGACGGACACCGACCTTTTCCTCGTTGACGTGACAATCGGAAAGGACAACCGCATTGTGGTGGAGATCGACAGCGATACGTCGGTCGACATTGATGAATGTATCCGTCTGACACGTCTGGTGGAAAACGATTTCGACCGTGATGTGGAGGATTATGAACTGGAAATCGGCTCGGCCGGACTGACGTCACCTTTGAAGGTCGTGCGCCAATATGTGAAGAATATCGGAAACGAAGTGGAAGTGCTCACTGCCGACGGCAAAAAGCTGAAAGGCACGCTGGCCAATGCCGACGAAGCAGGCTTTACGCTGACCGTCAGCAAGAAGGTGAAGCCCGAAGGCGCCAAGCGCCCTGTGGTGGTGGAAGAGGAGCTTCCGTTCAAATATGATGAAATAAAATATACTAAATATTTAATACAGTTTTAATTAATACGATGGCAAAGAAAGAGGAACCCATAAGTATGGTTGACAGTTTTTCTGAGTTTAAAGAACTGAAAAACATTGACAAGACAACTATGATTAGTGTACTTGAGGAATCATTCCGCAACGTACTGGCTAAGATGTTCGGTTCGGACGAGAATTTCGTTGTAATTATGAACCCGGACAAGGGCGACTGTGAAATCTATCAAAACCTGGAGGTTGTGGCTGACGGTGAAGTGGAAAATCCGAGCATGCAGATTGGCTTGACCGAAGCCCGCGAAATCGACCCCGAATGTACGATTGGCGAGGAAGTGACAAAAGAAATCGTGTTTGCGAAGTTCGGCCGTCGCGCTATCCTTACCCTCCGTCAGACTTTGGCTTCAAAGATTCTCGACTTGCAGAAGGATGCCATTTACAACAAGTTCAAGGCTATGGAAGGCGAACTCGTTACTGGCGAGGTCTATCAGATTTGGAAACGTGAGGTGCTTCTCCTCGACGACGACCACAACGAGCTGATTCTTCCGAAAGAGGAGCAGATTCCTTCCGACCGCTATCGTAAAGGTGAAACTGTACGTGCTGTCATCAAGGAAGTGCAGAACACGAACAACAACCCGAAAGTTATCGTTTCGCGTACGAGCAACGAATTCCTCCGTCGTCTTTTCGAACTGGAAGTGCCGGAAATCCACGACGGTCTGATTCTGCTCAAGGCCATTGCACGTATTCCGGGCGAAAGAGCGAAAATCGCCGTTGAGTCGTACGACGAGCGAATCGACCCGGTGGGCGCCTGCGTCGGCGTGAAAGGCTCGCGCATCCACGGAATCGTTCGTGAACTGAAGAATGAAAATATCGACGTCATCAACTATACATCCAATCCGCAGCTCTTCATCGAGCGTGCATTGAGTCCGGCAAAGATTTCGTCCATCCGCATCAAGGAAGACGAAAAGTATGCTGAAGTGATGTTGCGTCCGGAAGAGGTTTCGCTGGCAATCGGTAAGGGCGGTCTGAACATCAAGCTTGCCACCATGCTGACAGGCTATGAAATCGATGTTTACCGTTTCACGGACGACAGTGACGATATTTATCTTGATGAATTTAGCGATGAAATCGACGGTTGGGTAATCGACGCGTTGAAGAAAATTGGCTGCACGACTGCCAAGAGCGTGCTCAATATGCCGCGCGAACAGCTGATCGACAAGGCAGACCTCGAAGAAGGAACTGTCGACTATGTAATTGATGTGCTGAAAGCTGAGTTTGAAGATTAAACAGCTTTCTTTCCAGCAGGATAAAGAGTTAGATTTTTATCGGGTGTGGAGCATGTGAGGTTTTAATCTTTCCATTTAAAAACCACTTATTAAATAATATGGCAATAAAAATAAGTAAAGTAGCAAAAGACCTGAACGTGGGAATTTCGACGCTGGTGGAATTCCTTCAAAAAAACAACCAGAATGTTGAGGACAATCTCAACACTCGTATTACCGACGAACAGTATGAAATGCTGGTGCGCGCTTTCAAGAATGACAAGGATTTGAAGTCCAAGTCCGACAAATATTCATCGGACCGTCATAAGGAAAAGGCGAAACCGGCCCCGGCTCCTCATGTAGCGCCGAAGGAAGAAATCAAGACTGTTGTGGTACCGCAGCCAAAAGTGGTGGGTAAGATTAATCTCGACGAAATCAACAAGCCCAAGATAGTGGCAACGCCGAAACCTCAGAAAACGGAGGAGAAGCCGGCCGAAAAACCGGTGGAGAAAACTCCGGCAAAACCGGCGGCCGAACCGGCACAGGTGAAGGCTGAACCGGCTGTAGCTCCTGCCGAAAAAGCCAAGGCCCCCAAGCCTGCTCCCGAAATCAATATAAACAAAGGATTGCAAGTGAACACCGAAACCAACGAAATAAAGACGGTTGTGGAAACGATTTCCGCTCCGAAAATTGTAGGTAAAATCAATCTCGACGAGCTGAATCAGCAGACGCGTCCGAAGAAAAAGACAAAAGAGGAAAAGCGTCGCGAACGTCTTGCAAACAAAGGGAACGGCGGTAACAACGGCAACAATGGAAATGCCGAAGGTTCCGACCAGAAAAAGAAGCGCAAGCGTATCGGCAAGGAAAAGGTGGATATCGAAAACAGCTCCAACCAGAACATGGTTCCGGGCGGCCGCGGGGACGACAACCAGAAACGCGGCGGCAAGAACAAGCAGGACCGCCAGCCGAAGGTGAAACGCCATATCAAGCCCGAGGTGAGCGAGGAAGACGTGCAGAAGCAGATCAAGGAAACTTTGGCGCGTCTGACCAACAAGCCGCAGAAGAAGAGCGCAAAATGGAGAAAGGAGAAGCGCGAAGCCTACGAAGAGCGTGAGCGCGAAGAAGCCGAACACGAACGTGAAGAAAGCAAGATTCTGCGCATCACGGAATTTGTGACCGCCAACGACCTTGCCCTGATGATGGATGTTCCTGTCAACAAGATTATTGCCACTTGTATGAACCTCGGTGTCATGGTTTCCATCAACCAGCGTCTGGATGCTGAAACCATCAACATCGTAGCGGAAGAATTCGGATTCAAGACAGAATATGTCAGTGCGGATGTGTCGGAAGCTATCGCCGAAGAAGAGGACGACGAGAAAGACTTGCAGCAGCGTCCGCCGATTGTAACGGTGATGGGCCACGTTGACCACGGTAAGACTTCGTTGCTCGACTATATCCGCAATGCCAACGTAATTGCCGGTGAAGCGGGCGGTATCACCCAGCACATCGGTGCCTACAACGTGAAGCTCGACGACGGCCGCCGTATCACATTCCTCGATACTCCGGGTCACGAAGCGTTTACGGCAATGCGTGCGCGCGGTGCGAAGATGACCGATATTGCCATCATCATCGTTGCCGCTGACGACAATGTGATGCCGCAGACCGTTGAGGCCATCAACCACGCTGCAGCTGCCGGCGTGCCTATCGTGTTTGCCATCAATAAAATCGATAAACCGAATGCCAACCCTGACAAGATTAAGGAAGAGTTGGCCAATATGAATTATCTGGTAGAAGACTGGGGCGGCAAATATCAGTCGCAGGAAATTTCTGCCAAGAAAGGTACCGGTGTGGCCGAACTGATGGAAAAGGTGCTGCTCGAAGCCGAACTGCTCGACTTGAAGGCAAATCCCAACCGTAAGGCTGTCGGTACAGTCATCGAATCGTCGCTTGACAAGGGCCGCGGCTATGTGGCAACCGTGCTCGTTCAGAACGGAACGCTGCACGTGGGCGACATCATGGTGGCCGGAACAAGCTACGGTAAGATTCGCGCCATGTTCAACGAACGTAACCAGCGTGTGACCGAAGCCGGTCCGTCGACTCCGGTGCTTGTGCTGGGCTTGAACGGTCCTACTACGGCCGGCGACACATTCAATATCCTCGATTCCGACCGTGAGGCACGCGAAATTGCCAACCGCCGCGAACAGTTGCAGCGTGAACTGAAGGAACGCACACGCCGTATGCCGGGTCTCGACGACATTGCCCGCCGTCGTGCCTTGGGCGAGTTCCACGAACTGAACCTGATTGTGAAGGGCGACGTGGATGGCTCTATCGAAGCGTTGAGCGACTCCTTGATTAAGCTGTCAACACCTGAAGTTCAGGTGAACGTAATCCACAAGGCTGTGGGTGCCATTTCCGAATCCGACGTTACGTTGGCTGCGGCATCCGATGCCGTTATCATCGGTTTCCAGGTCCGTCCGTCGGCAGCCGCCAAGCGTCTGGCCGAGAACGACGGTGTCGACATCCGTCTGTACTCCATCATCTACGATGCTATCGGCGAGGTGAAGGATGCAATGGCCGGTATGCTTTCTCCTGAAATCAAGGAAGAGGTTACCGGTACGGCCGAAGTGCTCCAGACCTACAAGATTTCCCGTGTGGGTACGATTGCCGGCTGTATGGTGCGCGAAGGAAAAATCAAGCGCACGAGCAAAGTTCGCCTTATCCGCGACGGTATCGTTATCTATACCGGTGAGCTGGGTTCGCTGAAGCGTTTCAAGGACGACGTGAAGGAAGTGACTTCCGGCTACGATTGCGGTCTGAACATCAGCAACTACAACGATGTGAAGGAAGGCGACATGGTGGAAGCCTTCGAAGAAGTGGAAGTTTCGAAGAAACTGTAATAATACCGTTTACCGGAAATGATGCGGGTGGCTGGCATAAACATCGGCACGAACCTTGGCGACAGAAGCAGGAATCTGCGCTTTGCCGTCGGCGAGATAGAGCGTTTGCTTGGCTGCCGTGCCCGCAAATCGTCGGTTTACGTTACCGAACCTTGGGGCTATCAGTCGGATAGCCCCTTTTTTAATATCGCAATCGAAGTGGATACCGACCTCGACGGCTGCCGTCTGCTGGACATGATGCAGGCGGTGGAACGTGCGGCCGGAACGGGAGCTCACCGCGACGGCGACGGACGGTATGTCGACCGTCTGCTCGACATCGACATCATTTATCTCGGCAGTGAGGTGATTGACACGGCAACGCTTTCCGTGCCCCATCCGCGTATGACGGAAAGGGCGTTTGTGCTTGTTCCCCTTGCGGAGGTCAACCCCTTCTGGCGGCATCCGCTGACCGGACTGACGGCAGACGAGATGCTTGCGCGGCTTCCGGAATCGGAACGGAAAGGCGTACGGCTGCTTTCCGGCGCATTGCGAGAGTGAGAATTGAACACTGACAGGAAAGAAGAAAAAATGAAGATTGACAATATCGATTTGGGCGACAAGCCCGTACTGCTTGCTCCGATGGAGGATGTGACCGATCCGTCGTTCCGCCTTATCTGCAAGGAGCAGGGGGCCGATATGGTTTACACGGAATTCGTTTCTGCCGATGCGCTGGTGCGGAACATCAACAGTACGACGCGCAAGCTGCACACCAATCCGGCGGAACGTCCCGTAGCCATTCAGATCTACGGAAAGGAAGTGGAGCCGATGGTGGAGGCCGCCCGCATTGCCGAAGCGGCAGGGCCGGATGTGATTGACATCAATTTCGGCTGCCCGGTGAAAAAAGTGGCGTCGAAAGGCGCAGGAGCCGGCATGCTCCGCGATGTTCCCAAACTGCTGGCCATCACTTCCGCGGTGGTCAAGGCCGTGAAGTTGCCGGTGACGGTGAAAACCCGTCTGGGCTGGGACTGTGAGAACAAAATCATCACGACGCTTGCCGAACAGCTTCAGGACTGCGGCATCAAGGCGCTGACGATTCACGGGCGCACACGCAGCCAGATGTATACCGGTGAGGCCGACTGGACGCTGATTGGCGAGGTGAAAAACAATCCGCGCATTCAGATTCCGATTATCGGCAACGGCGACATCACTTCGCCCGAAAAGCTCGCCGACTATTTCAACCGCTACGGTGTCGACGGCATCATGGTGGGCCGTGCGTCCATCGGTGCGCCGTGGATTTTCCGCGAAATGAAATACTATCTGCGCCATGGCGAGCCGATTGCGCCGATTCCCGCGTCGGAAAAAATGGCACTGCTCCGCCGTCAGATTCGCGAAAGCATCGACAATATCGACGAATACAGGGGCATCCTGCATATCCGCCGTCATTTGGCGGCTTCACCGCTGTTCAAGGGCATCCCGAATTTCCGCGACACGCGCATCGCCATGCTCCAGGCCAAAACCTATGCCGAACTTTCGGACATTCTTGACGAAATTGAGAACACGCGCCTTTAATTGATTGCTTTAACCCAAATCGGTTATTAGACTTTATGATGGATTTCGCGCTGCTGTCAGGCAGATTGATTTCTGGCCTTGTCGAAGATGTAGCGGGCTACATCGAGAAAAGACAGGAAGCAAGATGCCGACAGCAGTGCCGGAAGACGACTAAAGAGCCAACTAAAATACACACTATCAACAGCCAAACCTTGTTTGGCGGTCTAATGACCGTTTTGGGTTTTAAAAAGACTTAAACAGTAGTTGGAATAGGAAAAGAATTGTATTTTTGTAGACTACAATTTTTTAACAGCCGTTTGACTACGCATTTTTATAACATAAAACTGATATGAAACGATTTTCTGTAATTTTTGCGGCACTGCTCGTTTGTCTGACTTCGGCAGTTCAGGCCGCTTCCTATAAGATTCCTGTGGGGGAATTCAGTGAACTGGAACTGGACGACAACATCAATGTCGTGTATTCGTCCAACCCTGACTCTGTCGGTTATGTGGTGTTTCAGACCGAACCGGAATATGCGCGCTATATCATTGCCACCAACAACGGCGGCAAGCTTCGTTTGCAGTTGGAGCAGGAAGGGCTGGAAATGGCGAAAAAGCCGACGCTCTACGTCTATTCCTCTTTCCTTTCCAAGATAGAGAATTCGAAGGACAGCACGCTCTATGTGAGCGGCGTGAAGCCGGCTGCCAAGATTTCCGTGACGTTGCAGGGCAACGGCAAGATTGTGGCAAAGGACTTGAATGCGACTAATCTCGACCTGAAGCTGCTCACCGGTAAAGGTACGGTGGTGGCTTACGGAAAATGCGACAATCTGACGATCAACAATGTCGGTACAGGCGAAATCCGCGCTGACAGCGTAGTGGCAAAAGACGTGAAATGCCGCATTGTCGGTACGGGCAATATCAGCTGCCAGCCGTCGAACACACTGAGTGTGGGCGGAGCCGGTACGGGAAAAGTCTATTATAAGGGAACGCCCAGCAAGGTGACTGTTTCAAAAATCGGCAGCATCAAGGCCGTAAAGGTGGATATTGCCGAGCCTGCTGTCGAGGATGAAGAACCGGCTGCTGATAAGCCGGCATCCGAGGACGAATTTACCGATATTTAGAATGGAAGAAAGTGATGTGAAATTGAAAACGGCGCGCACGCTGAAGTGGAACACGGTCGACAAGTTCGCTTCGCAGGTGCTGTATGCCGTGACGGGAGTGGTGCTTGCCAATGTGCTGTCGAAAGAGGACTTCGGGTTGGTAGGCGCCATTCTTGTGTTTCAGTCCTTTGCATCGCTGTTTGTCGACAGCGGCTTTTCGAGCGCGCTGATACAGAAAAAAAATCCGACCGAGAGGGATTATTCCACGATTTTCTGGTTTAATCTGGCCATGAGTGTCGGAATCTATGTGATTCTTTGGTTCTGTGCTCCGCTGATTGCACGGATGTTCGGCGACGAACGGCTGACGGGCCTTTCGCGGGCCATGTTCGTGTCGTTCATATTGAGCGCACTGGCCATTGTGCAGACCAACCGTCTGATGAAGCAGATGACCGTCGCGCGTGTGGCTATCGGCAATACTGTCGGGCTTGTCGTGTCGGGGGCTGTCGGCATCTGGCTTGCCGTTGCCGGCTATGGTGCCTGGGCGATTGTGTGGCAGACGCTGACACTTACCGGCGTAAAGTCGCTGTTTCTGTGGCTGACTACCGGCTGGGGGCCCCGCCACCGGCTCAGCCTGGCATCCCTGCGCTCGATGTTTTCCGTGGGGTTCGGTGTGATGTCGAGCTCGTTTCTCAACACGGTTTCCCTCAATGTCTATTCGTTTGTCATCGGCGCTTACTATAACTTGTCGCAACTGGGCTGCTATACGCAGGCCGACAAGTGGAGCAAGATGGGCATCACCTCGTTTTCGCAGATCGTCACGTCGTCGTTCCTGCCCGTGTTGAGCGGATTTCAGGACGACAAGGAACGCCTGCTGCGCGCCATGCGCAAGATGAACCGTTTCGCCGCCTATCTGCTTTTTCCGGCTTTCCTGCTGCTGATTACCGTGGCCGAGCCGATATTTCATATTCTGTTCGGCACGAAGTGGGACGAAGCCATCGTGCTGTTTCAGATTCTTGTAGCCCGCGGCATATTTCTGGTGCTGACCTCGCTCTACAACAACTATATCCTTGCCATAGGCCGTTCGAAAGCTCTTGTCGGCTATGAGGTGGTGAAGGACGTGCTGATGGTTGCCGCCATTATTGTCACAATTCCTTGTGGAGTGACGGAAATGATTTGGGGACAGTTTGCCGCTTCGGGTGTGTTCTATGTCTATGCACTGGTGTTCACCGGCCATGTGACCGGCTACCGGGCGCGGAATATTGTGGGCGACGTGCTTCCTTACTTTTTCATCGCGTTGCTCGTGGCCTGCTGTCAGGCGGCTGTAGGGGCGTGGCTTTCCAATGCGTGGCTGTCGCTGCTGGGGCAGTGCGTCGTGTGCGTAGTGGTTTACTACGGCATCAACCGTCTGCTCCGTTCCAACATTCAGCGCGAGGTGCTCACCTATGCCTTCGGCCGTTTCCGCAAGAAACAGGCTCAAGGTTTCCCTGAAAAATAATCGGCCTTTTAGTGACATAATTTGCCCTGATGGTGGTGTCGTGCGTCAGGATAGTGCGGAGACTGCGATTGCGTGGTTGCGCCGTGTCGTGTTTCTTCGTAAATTTGGATAAAAAGAAAAGGGAAAGGAGGAACAACGCATGAAACATCTGTTGCTGACCATCATTTCGCTGTTGCTGTTTGTGCCGTCGCTCTCGGCCGACGACTATTACCGCAAGAAAGCGGAAAGCTACCAGCGCGAAGCGGAATACTATCAGAAGCGCGCCGACAATTATCGCCGTGAAGCGCAGTACTATCTGGATCGGGCGAAAAGCTATCAGCGCGAGGCGGCCTACTACACGAGGCAGGGCGACACCGACCGTGCAAAAACACAAATGAGCTATGCGGAATCGGCGCTCGACAAGTACGAGACCCAGATGAGCTATGCCCGTCAGGCCGACGAAAAGGCGGCGCAATATCTGAAATGGGCGGCCGATGCCCTTGATCGGTAATCTTTTAGCTTAGTATCTATGATGAAATTATTGTCACGTCTGTTTGGCCGTAAGGAAAAGAAGAATATCGCGGAGCCGGAACCTGTGAAAGATGCCGTGGAATTGTCCGTTGTGGGCTGTATTCCCATGTCGTTCGGGGTGATGTTCAAGTGTGAGGTTTCGGGAACGGTGGTGCTGCGGGGCGGTATGCCGCTGAAAATGGTGAATGGCGGCCGCTCGATAGCGCTTACCTGTATCAATGTGGAAAAGGACTATACGGTTTCGTGCGGTGAAACGGAATGCAACGCCGGCGATACGGTCTGTGTTACGGTTGAGCTGACCGACGAGCTTCGCACCTTCCCTTTGCACGGAGCAAAGCTGGTGGTATAGGGTTTATGGGTTTACGGTTTACAGTTTACGGTTTACGGTTTACAGTTTA
>ULSN01043508.1_pt1 | contig 22745 bp, 22 predicted proteins | sample 1956771 | NCBI WGS metagenome assembly ULSN01 (sample SAMEA4835709, study PRJEB28245) | human gut metagenome | biome: gut microbiome; material: fecal sample | place: Denmark | collected 2008
AAGAAAGCCCGTGTTGCAGCAGCTTCAAAAGTGAGACAGATATTGGAAGAATGTGCAGCGGTCGATACATCGGGAAGATATGATAATGCAGAAAACTGGTACCAGTGCTGACTTGACAGTGCAAGAGTAAAATCCACCGGCTTTTAAATTTTGTTGATATTGGGGCTGTAAAGATTTACCATCTTCTCAGTTGTGCGGGTGTATTGCACTGTGAAAATCCGCTAAAAGTAGAAGATGACTGGATAAAAGACTATGCACTGGAAGAGGAAATATGATAATTATAATTGCAGTGCATTTTATGAACCATCCTATGTGATAGCAAGGGCATATCAAAATGGAAGATTTTCATTTGGTGGGAGGGATAAGATGAAGAAAAAAATTGCGTTGATAATCACAATTGCGGTATGCATAGTATCCGTATCAGCAAATGTTTATCAGTACAGGGTGATACGGAACAAAGACGCCCAGATTGTATGGAACCAAACGACAGAGGATCAGATGTTTCAGGGTATTCTGGGACACATACAGGAGGAGATTTTATATTTACAAACATGTGAGCCGGACGAAAAAGATTTTAGGATCGGGGTGGCGTTTGGGTATTGCCGTGAGGCTGTAAACGCGTATATAACAACAAGTTATGGGGCATCATGGAAGGAACATGATCTTCAACAGATGGTGTCTGAGTTTGAAGGGTATCTGGAAAATTTACAGTCCGATGAAACACAGTGGAAAAATGCAAAGAATGGTGACTTAGATCGGTTGTATGATGCGTGGTCAGAGGTACTTACGCAGATCGATAAGGGAAAGAAAGCCCGTGTTGCAGCAGCTTCAAAAGTGAGACAGATTTTGAAAAATTGTGCAACGTCCCCAACCTCATAATGAGAAATTTTCGTTGAATTCGACCTTTGAATGCCCTCTTTTCCTTGTGGTACAATAGAAATACAGGGAAAAGGGGGAATTATCTTGTATCAGATAGGAGAATTTATTGTCAAAGCTGCAAACGGAGTATGTGAGGTAAAGGATCTGGTGCATCTGGATTTTTCAGATACAGATTCTAAAAAACTGTACTATCACCAGCAATGATCCGGAGCGTCTGGTGGGGATCATCAAACTGATCTGCGACCGGAAAGAAGAGCGTGTCCGGCAGGGCAGAAAAGTTACGGCGGTGGATGGGCGTTATTTTAAACTGGCAGAGAATCTGCTGTATGGGGAACTGGAAGTGGCACTGGATAAAGACAAAGAGGAAATCCACAGGCTTATTCAGGAGCAGTGTGGATAATAGCATAATTCAATCGTTTTAAGCTTCCCTTCTGGAAGGTATATTCCGGCGTGTGAAACGGATAGGTGACTTCATCTTCATAATACCATGGGTCATCTTCGTGCGCCGGATTTTTTAATACATGAAATTGTTGTGCCGGCATATATCCCTGTGCAAGCAGGAAGGCTTTTTTGCCGTCTGCATTTTCGCACAGATCAACGACCATCACAACATGCCCCGGATTTCCGCCTTTTAAAAACACATCTCCCACCTGCAGATCAGATAGCGGGATCGGCTGTGCTTCGGTATCCATGGAGGCGGTACCGGCATAAGAAAAAACGATACGCAGATAGTCTTTCAAACTGTCGTAGGAAGTGTCCGGCTGTGCACTTTTGATCCAGCTTACATTATTTCCGTTTACACGGATACGGTAACCGTTTGCCCACTTCGTATACTGGGCGTCAAATCCATTCGTAAAATGAAAAGCAATGCGATCGTATTGCTTTGTACTCCAAAAATATTCTGCATATACCCGGATGGCGGAATCCGCGCATTGCTGGAGATCCTCATGTTCAAGTGGGAGATCAAATACGGCAACATGAGCCTTTTGATTGCGTTTTTTACTGCCGTCATATAATAGAACGGGACTTTGATCAGGCTCCATGGCATAGTTTCGCAAAAACTCTGCAAGACTTCCGTCGGCTTCTTTGGTTCTTGTGTAACCGTCCGATGTGTGGATGCGGCTTTCTAATGTCATGCCGGAAGCGTCAATCAGAGAAAGCGTGGAAGAAGTTTCCGTTTCTGTTGGTCCGGCCTGCGGTTCTGTCTGTCTGGAAATAGTTTTTTGTGAATCCGTCTGTGAATGGCTGGCATGACAACCGGTGAACGTGATGCCAAGGGATAGGATGCCGATTCCGAATAATAATCTTTGTACTAATTTTTTCAATGTTTTCTTCCTCATTTAAATATAATCTATGACAGAGCATACCACACTTTTGGAGAAAATAATAGAAATTGTTCTTGACAGGTAAAAACGTGTTTGATAATGTTATTTCATAAAGTTATATTGTTTCTGAATATTATATTAGTAAATGTCAACAGGAACAAATCACGGGGGATTCTCCCACGACTCCATGAAATTTAAAAAACAGAATGAAGGGTTACATGATAACTTGACATACTACTATTGAATAGGGTAATGTAAAGGAGAAAAGATGGTCAGAACATTTATACAGACACGCGAATTTTCCAGGAATTGGGATAAACTTGGGTTTAAGGATGAAGATTTAAGAAAGCTGGAATTAGAATTGCTGGAAAATTCTGATTTACATCCGGTAATAAAGGGAACAGGAGGACTTCGAAAGATCAGAATTCCTTTTGCAAATGAAGGGAAAAGTGGCAGTGCCCGTGTTTGCTATGTGGATTTTGTGGTTCAAGAGGTTATTTATTTGATTACCGTGTATTCTAAAAATGAAAAAGAAAATCTGTCGCAAGCTGAACGTAATGGTATCAAAAGTTTAATTGAACAATTGAAATTGAAGTTATAGGAGAAGAAATAATATGAGCGATGTATATGAAAGTATTGTGGCTGGATTACAGGAAGCCATTGAGGATGCAAAAAGTAAAGAAAAAAAACTTCCGCGCCGTGTCGTGACAGTTGTTCCTGTTAAGGAATACAATGCCAGCGAAGTAAAGAAGATTCGTAACGAAACCGGAATGTCGCAAAAGACATTTGCAAGTTATCTTGGTGTTTCCTGTAAGACTGTGGAGGCATGGGAATCTGGAATCAATCATCCGTCAGGTGCAGCAAGCCGTCTTCTGCATATGATGGAGATGGATCGAAATCTCACAAAAGAATTTCCTTTTGTATCCATAGAGGAATAATAAATAATACATAAGTGTTTTCCAAAAACCGGAAGACACTCATTTTTATTGAGAAAAATAATTCTTGCATAATACCCACAGGGGGTATATAATGCGATGCAGAAGGATACCCATACAGGGTATCGGAGAGAGAGGAGACATAATCCGAATGGAAAAAGAACATACTTGTGAATGCTGTAAGAAAAAAGAGCGTTCCGAGAAGGAACGGAAAGATATGATCAATCGCCTGAGCCGCATTGAAGGACAGATCCGCGGCATCAAAGGCATGGTAGAAAAAGACTGTTACTGCCCGGATATCATCACACAGGTAGCGGCTGCCAATGCGGCACTCAACAGTTTTAATAAAGTCCTGCTGGCACAACATATCCGTACCTGCGTCGCAGATGGCATCCGAAACGGCGAGGACGATAAAGTAGACGAATTAGTAACGATGTTACAAAAATTAATGAAGTAAGAAATGTAGGAGGCAACTATGAAGCAATATGAAGTAACCGGCATGAGCTGTGCGGCATGCTCCGCCCGCGTGGAAAAAGCCGTATCCAAAGTGCCGGGCGTAACTTCCTGTTCCGTCAGCCTGCTGACCAACTCCATGGGTGTGGAGGGCACGGCAACCGATCAGGAAATCGTAAACGCAGTCGTTGCAGCCGGATACGGCGCAGCACCCAAAGGCGCAAAAAAAGAACAGGCCGCAGCAGAAGAGGAAGAAGCACTAAAAGACCACGAGACACCGAAATTGCGCAAACGTTTGATCGCGTCTGTCATTTTTCTTGTGGTACTGATGTATTTTTCCATGGGACATATGATGTGGGGCTGGCCGGTTCCGGCTGCCATGAAAGACAATCATGTGGCAATGGGACTCTTACAGATGCTTCTGACCATTATCATCATGGTGATCAACCAGAAATTCTTTGTAAGCGGATTTACCAGCCTGCTCCACGGCGCACCAAATATGGATACACTGGTGGCACTCGGCGCCGGAGCATCGTTTGGATACAGTACGTATGCCCTGTTTGCCATGACCGGAGCGCAGGTGCGCGGCGATATGGATGCAGTCATGGGATATATGCATGAATTTTATTTCGAGTCCGCGGCCATGATTCTGACACTCATCACCGTCGGAAAAATGCTTGAATCCCATGCCAAAGGAAAGACGACCGATGCCTTAAAGAGCCTGATGCGGCTGGCACCGAAGACTGCGACCGTAGTGCGGGATGGGAAGGAAGTTATCGTGTCGATCACCGAAGTGCGGCAGGGAGATACCTTTGTCGTGCGTCCTGGCGAAAACATTCCGGTCGATGGGATTGTCCTAGAGGGAAGCAGTGCGGTCAACGAGGCAGCACTCACCGGCGAGAGTATTCCCGTCGATAAACAGAAAGGTTCCTCTGTCAGTGCGGCAACCACGAACCAGTCCGGATTTTTGCGCTGCGAGGCAACCCGTGTGGGCGAGGATACGACGCTTTCCCAGATCATTAAAATGGTATCGGATGCAGCGGCGACCAAAGCCCCAATTGCAAAAATTGCGGATAAAGTATCCGGTGTTTTTGTTCCGACCGTTATCACCATTGCAGTAATCACCATTATGGTATGGCTGCTTGCCGGAAAAGATATCGGATTTGCATTAGCGCGCGGTATTTCCGTGCTCGTCATCAGTTGTCCGTGTGCGCTTGGACTTGCAACCCCGGTAGCGATCATGGTCGGAAATGGGATGGGCGCTAAAAACGGAATCCTGTTCAAAAATGCGGTGGCACTTGAAAATGCTGGAAAAACACAGATCGTAGCACTGGATAAGACGGGAACGATCACAACAGGAGAGCCGCGCGTGACCGATATTTTACCGGCAGAAGGCTATACGAAGCGTGATCTCATGCAGCTTGCTGCAGATCTGGAGAGTTCGAGTGAACATCCGCTGGCCAAAGCAGTTATGGAGCATGCCAAAGCGACGGGGATTTCCCAGACGGCGGTACATGATTTTCAGGCACTTCCGGGAAATGGTCTTTCCGCGGTGCGTGGGGAAGATCTGCTGCTCGGTGGAAGCGTTTCTTACATGAAAGAGAACGTAACTGTAGATTCCACCCTGCTCGATCAGACCCAAAAGCTGGCAGAAGAGGGAAAAACACCGTTGCTTTTTGCCCAAAATCATACCTGTGCCGGTCTGATTGCCGTAGCAGACACGCTCAAAGAGGACAGCCCCCAGGCGGTGGCCGAATTGCGTGACATGGGAATCCGTGTCATTATGCTGACCGGAGATAACGAGCGCACAGCAAAAGCCATCGGTGCACAGGCAGGAGTGGACGAAGTCATAGCCGGTGTACTGCCGGAAGGCAAAGAGGCAGAGATCCGTAAGCTGAAGGAACAGGGCAAAGTAGCCATGGTCGGAGACGGAATCAACGATGCCCCGGCACTGACACGAGCAGATACCGGAATCGCCATCGGTGCCGGAACCGATGTGGCAATCGATGCGGCATCCGTTGTCCTGGTTAAGAGCCGTCTGCGGGATGTTCCGGCGGCCATCCGCCTAAGCCGGGCAACGCTGCGGAACATCCATGAAAATCTGTTCTGGGCATTCTTTTATAATGTAATAGGGATTCCACTTGCAGCCGGAGTGTGGTATCCTATATTTGGGTGGAAATTAAATCCAATGTTTGGCGCGGCAGCCATGAGCTTATCCAGCTTTTGTGTCGTGACCAACGCATTACGGCTGAACCTGTTTTCCGTACATGGAAAAGCAAATAAAGATGCTGCACCGGCAGCAGAACCGATAGAAATAAAAACAAGCGAAAGAGAGGAAAAAGCAATGACAAAGACAATGCATATTGAAGGAATGATGTGTGGACACTGTGAGGCAACGGTAAAGAAAGCACTTGAGGCACTTCCGGAGGTGACATCCGCAGAAGTCAGCCATGAGGCTGGCACTGCTGTTGTGACCTTGTCCTCGGAAGTGGCAGATGATGTATTAAAGAAAACAGTAGAAGAGAAAGATTACAAGGTTACAGCGATTGATTAAGAATGTTGCAGCGGTTCAATGGAACGTGGAGCCGCCTGTTCCCGTTGGAGAAGGGTGGTATGAAACATGTATTTATTTCATAAAAAAACAAAAGTTCTGCGTGTACTCGCACTGCTGTGTGCGTTTGCACTTGGATTGTGTATGACAGGGGGATTTCAAATGACAGAAGCAAAAACAACGTATTATGATGCATCGGCAGGCAGACTGCACGTCAAAGGAACAAAACTTGTGGACAAAAAGGGGCATGAAGTACAGCTTCGCGGGGTCAGCACACATGGATTGAGCTGGTATCCGCAGTATGTCAACGACAAGTGTTTTGCCCAGCTGCATGACAAATGGGGGGCAAATGTCGTGCGACTGGCGATGTATACCGAAGAATATAACGGCTACTGCAGCGGAGATGCAAAGAACCGCAGTGATTTAAAGAAACTCATAAAAAAAGGTGTAAAGCTGGCAAAGAAACACAAGATGTATGTGATTGTGGACTGGCACATCTTAAGTGATGGCAATCCAAATTCCCATAAAAAAGAAGCAAAAGCCTTTTTCAAGGAGATGTCAAAGGAATTAAAAGGTTACAACAATGTGATTTATGAGATCTGCAACGAGCCGAACAACGGAACAAGCTGGAAAGAGATCAAGTCTTATGCGAAAAGCGTGATTTCTACCATCCGTGAAAATGATAAAAAAGCGGTGATCGTTGTGGGAACGCCAACCTGGTCACAGGATGTGGATCAGGCAGCGGCAGACCCAATTAAAGGGGAGAATCTTATGTATGCACTGCATTTTTATGCGGCTACCCACAAGGCAGACCTGCGCAATAAAATGACCGCAGCCATCAACAAAGGGCTTCCGGTATTTGTTACAGAGTATGGAATCTGTGACGCTTCCGGAAATGGAGCGATTGACAAAGAAGAAGCAAACCGCTGGGTACAGACGATGGATGAATACGGTGTCAGCTACATTGCGTGGAATCTGTCAAACAAACAGGAATCTTCTTCGATTATTAAAAGCAGTTGTTCAAAAGTCAGCGGTTTTAAGAAAAGCGATTTGAGTGATGAGGGCAAATGGCTGTATTCCATGCTTCGGAAAAAAGCCGGCCTGACAAAGTAGCAGCGATTACATAACACGGGCAGGCACCGGGAAAGGAGGGAATCATGCGGATACGAAAGCGCCGGATGCGATGGGGCAGATCAGAAATTGCCCAAGGAGTTGACCAGTGGATAGGCATCTTTTTGGCAATAGTGATATGTTTTTTCGCTTTGCAGCAGAGCTATGGTGCGCAAAACATGCACGATATCACGCAGGCGGAGCCGGATCATCTTGCGGTACATACGATGGAGCGGCAGCAGGGTTCCTTCCTTGATATCCTCGGACGTTCCGAACTGACACAGTCCGAACAGGCGCGTCTGACCGTCCGTGCACGGCTCACGCGGCTGAATGCAGAACGCAACATCATTTTGTGGGCAGGACTTGCAAGCGGATTTGCCGGAAATGCTACCCGGATTTATCTGGCATCCTGCCGTATCGAAAACATATTTGTGCGCAGCCATGCGTGGATCATGGCATACATACACTGGCAGGATGGGGAAAAAGCTTCTGACTCTTTGAAATAAGCGACCATTTTCAAAGAGTTCAGGAGGAAAATTTCATGTTAGAAAAAGTCATTATCGTAGTTGTAGTAGCAGTTGTTGTGTTGGCCGCAGGTGTGGCATGGTGGTTCGAGAACGGATCAGCAAGCCATAATGAGGGCGGTCATGCAGCGGATGTGGACAGCAATGAACTGACAAAACTGGAAAAATAAATACATAATGAAAGAGGGAATGTTTCCGTGTGTGGAACATTCTCTTTTTCGTGCGCGTTTCCTTGTGTTTTTGGGACATATAGAGAATAAGTAAGCCAGAAAGTCTCGGTGAAAGTTGCCGGAGGGACATATGTAGAAAAAGTGCATTGAAAAATCCTGGGAGAAGTTGGTAAAAGGACATATGTATAAAAAGCGCATGAAAAAGTCCCGGGAGAAGTTGGCAAAAGGACATATGTATAAAAAGCGCATGAAAAAGTCCCGCAGGACCTGTTTAATGGGACATAAATGAGCACTTTTTTATCATATGTCCTCTATTTAGTTCGTCATGGGACATGGACGGCTATTTTTTTGCCATATGTCCTCTATTCAGTTCGTCATGGGACATAGACAAGAATATTTGCTTTATATGTTTGACCTCATTTCATTATAAGTAGTATATAATTTAATTATATGCGTTGATGGCAGGTGTTGATTTGAATCTTGGTATTGAAAAGGAAACTTTATTTTGGAGTTAAACCCAATGGAACTGTTGTGGGACAGGTTGTGACAGAAGAGTCTTTGTGGGAAGTAAGTCAGAAAGTAAGTAATAAGCAAACATATCCTTGCATAAACTGTACAAACACAGGAATGCAGGGGTATTTTTTTGAAAGCTTATATTGAAGAAAGAGCCGTGGAAATCGCAAACTATATCATTGAACATAAGGCAACTGTACGGCAGGCTGCCAAGCATTACGGAATTTCAAAATCGACCGTTCACAAGGATATCACGGACCGGCTGTGCCAGGTGAATCCGGCACTTGCGGCGGAAACCCGCAAGATTATCGATGTGAACAAATCCGAGCGCCATATCCGTGGTGGAATGGCAACGAAGGAAAAATATGCACATTTACATATGGTATAGATTTTCAGCCATTTCGCGTGTTATAATGAGATGGCATGCAGGAGGAAAAAACAGTGAGTAATATGAAAAAAGAACAGCTTCGCCTTTATGCGGTAACGGACCGCACATGGCTGGGCAATGAAACCTTATATGAACAGGTAGAGAAAGCACTGAGAGGTGGTGCAACTCTGGTACAGCTGCGGGAGAAGGATCTTCCGGAAGCAGATGTGCAGAAAGAGGCAGAAGAATTGTTAGAACTTTGCCATCGCTATGGCGTGTTACTTATTCTGGATGATGATGTGGAGCTGGCGGCAAAGGTTGGTGCAGACGGGGTTCATATCGGACAATCGGATATGGAACTGGCACATGCACGCGCGATTCTCGGTCCGGACAAAATCATAGGCGTCACGGCAAAGACGGTAGAACAGGCCAAAGCAGCGGAGGCCGGAGGAGCTGATTATCTGGGAAGTGGTGCGGTATTTGGTTCCGCTACAAAGAAAGATGCCATTCCGATGAAACATGAACTGCTGGAAGAAATCTGTCGCAGCGTAAAGATTCCGGTTGTAGCGATCGGAGGAATCACAGCAGAAAATGTATTGCAATTAAAAGGCAGAGGCATGGCAGGGATTGCAGTAGTCAGTGGCATTTTCGCCTGCAGGGATATCGAGGCAGGCACCCGGCATCTTGGAGAACTTGTAGAACAGATCATATAAAAGATACAAAAGAGGAGTAAAATGAAGACGAATTTACAGATAAAAAAACTGACGCTGACAGCACTTTTTACAGCAGTGGCTGTAGTTGGGAGCATGTTTTCTTTCCCGGTACTTGGATCAAAATGTGCACCGGTACAGCATTTGGTGAATGTACTGTGCGCGGTAACGGTCGGACCGTGGTGGGGACTGGCACAGGCATTTATGGCGGCCTTAATCCGTAATCTGACAGGACTTGGCAGCCCGCTGGCATTTCCGGGAAGTATGTGTGGGGCATTGCTTGCAGGACTGCTTTACCGGTATGGAAAAAAGCTTCCGTTTGCGTATGTGGGTGAAGTGTTTGGAACCGGTATCATCGGCGGAATGCTTTCCTACCCGATTGCGTACCTGGTTATGGGAAATAAAGCAGCGGCATTGTTTACGTTTGTGGTGCCATTTTTGATCAGTACCTGCGGTGGTACGATCATTGCGATTATCGTGACGATTCCATTGAAAAAGACCGGGATATTGGACAGGCTTACCGGCGAATGAGCAGACACGAGTGGAAAGCAGAAAGATGAGAGAACCAGTGATGAAATTTTCCGGGAAAAAGGTTGCAGAAATTCATAAAAAAATACAACAAATCCGTCCTATCATCCATTGCATTACCAATGCAGTAACTGTCAACGACTGTGCGAATATCCTTCTGGCGGCAGGTGCGTCACCGACGATGGCACACCATCCCTGTGAGGTGGAAGAGATCACGGCCGGTACAGCGGCGCTGATCTGTAATTTCGGGGCCATCTCGGATTATGAGGCGATGGGGACTGCCGGAAAGCGGGCGCATGCGCTGGGACATCCGATCGTGATTGATCCGGTCGGGGTGTCGGGGTCTTCCTATCGGCGCAAAAAATGTCTGGAGTTGATGAAAATAATCCATCCGACCTGTATCCGGGGAAATTATTCGGAAATACAGGCATTGCTGCACAACTGTGGAACGGTTACCGGGGTGGATGCAGCCGAGGATGCGCTGGCAGAAGCAGAAGAAACGGATTTGCCGGAGCTGATGAAGCAGTATGCAAAGAAAAATCAGATGATTCTTGTCGCATCCGGAGAAACCGATCTGATCACGGATGGAAGCTGCGTCTACCGGTGTCATAATGGAAGCCCGATGATGGCAAGGATTACGGGAAGCGGCTGTATGTCCACCGTGATGCTTGGCGCTTTTTTAAGTGCGGAAAATTCGGTGGAGAGTGCAGTGGCATGCTGTGCGTTTACTGGCATTGCAGGAGCACTTGCGGCAAAAGAAACGACCGCACAAAAGAGAGGGACGATGACGTTTCGCAACTGGTTTATCGATGCCGTGTCTTTGATGACACCGGAACAGTTGGAACATGGAACAAATGTGGACTGGTTTTAAAAGTACGAACGGAGAAGAGTATATAAATGGAAAATATAGTATTGAAAGCGTCCGACGGTTACGCGCTGCGTCTGGCGGTATTTGAAAGTGAACATCCGCGGGGATATATTCAGATCATTCATGGGATGGAGGAACATAAGGAGCGTTATGAGGCTTTTGCCGAACAGCTGCGGCAGGTGGGATTTACGGTGGTGACGTCGGACATGCGGGGGCATGGGGAACATGCTCCAAAGCTGGGGTTTTTTAAAGAAAAAGACGGTGACCGTTATCTGTTGTCGGATCAGGTACAGATCACGGCATATATCAGGGAGCGGTTTCAAACGGAAAAGGTGATGATTTTTGCGCATTCCATGGGAACCATCATTGCAAGGAATCTGCTTTGTACCCAGTCACACAGTTACGCAAAGGTGGTACTGAGCGGATTCCCGAATTATCCGGGAACACAGATTATCCGCATAGGATTTTTCCTGACGAATCTGCTCACAAGGGCGCGTGGACCGATGTATCATTCCAAGCTGGTGCAGCAACTGTCGGTGGGAAATTTTAATAAGCAGGTAAAACATGCAAAAACCGAAGCGGACTGGATCTGTTCCGATGAGCAGGTGGTACAGGCATATCTGAAAGATCCGTATTGTGGGCATGGATTCAGCGTCTCCGCTTTTCACGATCTGTATATGCTGACTACAGCCATGCATCAGGTGTCAAATTACCGGGACGTAAATGAGGCATTACCGATTCTGATGATCCGCGGTAGCGAAGATCCGTGCACCGGGTATGAAAAAGGTGCCAAAGACAGTGTGGACACGCTGAAACAGGCAGGTTTTTCCAATATTTCCACAATTACCTATCCGCATATGCGCCATGAAATACTGAATGAGAAAGAAAATGAAAAAGTTTACGCGGATGTGATTGCATTTTACGAGAAAACGTGAGGTTGTGACTTGTAAAATCACAGGGGCTTTATTATAATGGTAGAAAAATGGTGTACTTTTGAAAAATGCACCACATAAATGCAAAAATGCATTTTAGAAAACAGGAGGAAACACAATATGGATCAGGAGAAAGTCATCGTCATTGACTTCGGTGGTCAGTACAATCAGCTGGTTGCACGCCGCGTCCGCGAGTGCAATGTGTACTGTGAGATTTATTCTTACCGTACCGACATCGAACAGATCAAGGCAATGAATCCAAAGGGAATTATCCTCACCGGCGGCCCGAACAGCTGCTATGAGGCAGATTCCCCGACATACACGAAAGAATTATTTGAACTTGGCATCCCGGTTCTCGGTCTGTGCTATGGTGCGCAGTTGATGAATCATATCCTCGGTGGAAAAGTAGAAAAGGCACCGGTACGTGAGTACGGAAAAACGGAAGTGTTCGTGGACAAGTCTTCTCCGCTTTTTGAGGGAGTGGCAACGGATTCGGCAGAAGGATCTACCATCTGCTGGATGAGTCATTTTGATTATATTTCCAAGCCGGCACCGGGATTTCAGGTGGTAGCACATACTGCTGACTGTCCGGTAGCGACAGATGAAAACCCGGAGAAAAAACTTTATGCAATCCAGTTCCATCCGGAAGTACTGCATACCGTAGAGGGAAGCAGGATGCTTCACAACTTTGTAAGAAATATCTGTGGATGTGCCGGCACCTGGCGCATGGATTCTTTCGTGGAGCATACAATCAAAGAGATCCGTGAAAAAGTCGGTGATGGAAAGGTTCTCCTTGCATTATCCGGAGGTGTGGATTCTTCTGTTGCAGCAGGACTTCTTTCCCGTGCAATCGGAAAACAGCTTACTTGCGTATTCGTCGATCACGGTCTGCTCCGAAAGAACGAAGGAGACGAGGTTGAGGAGGTCTTCGGACCGAACGGACAGTTTGACCTGAACTTTATCCGTGTCAACGCGCAGGAGCGTTATTATGGAAAACTTGCCGGTGTGACAGAACCGGAGAAAAAACGTAAAATTATCGGAGAGGAATTCATCCGTGTCTTCGAGGAAGAGGCAAAGAAGATCGGAGCCGTGGATTTCCTGGCACAGGGAACCATCTACCCGGATGTGGTAGAGTCCGGACTTGGCGGAGAATCCGCAGTGATCAAGTCCCACCACAACGTCGGCGGTCTCCCGGATTATGTGGATTTCAAGGAAATCATCGAGCCGCTGCGCAACCTCTTCAAAGATGAAGTCCGCAAAGCGGGTCTGGAGCTTGGCATCCCTGAGAAACTTGTCTTCCGTCAGCCATTCCCGGGACCGGGACTTGGTATCCGTATTATCGGTGAGGTAACTGCAGAGAAGGTTCGTATCGTGCAGGATGCCGATTACATTTACCGTGAGGAAGTGGATGCCGCGGTAGAAGAATACCGCAAAGAGCATGGAGAGGCACCGGAGTGGATGCCAAACCAGTATTTCGCCGCGCTTACCAATATGCGAAGCGTAGGTGTCATGGGTGATGAGAGAACGTACGATTACGCGGTTGCACTGCGTGCGGTCAATACGGTTGATTTCATGACAGCGGAAGCTGCCAATATACCGTTCGAGGTGTTACAGAGAGTTATGAGCAGGATTATCAATGAAGTGAAGGGGGTAAACCGCTGCTTCTATGATATTACCAGTAAGCCGCCTGGGACGATTGAGTTTGAGTGATGTGAAAACAGCGGGAAGCCAGTATTTATGCGGCTTCCCGTTTTCTGTGCTTGCAAAATGCTTGCAGTTTCTTGATATAATTAAATAGTAGAATAAAGAATATATCTATAGAAATAAGGTCTTGAAGGTGAATGAAAAATCATTTTCGAGACTTTTTTATTATTAGAAATAAATGAACGTAAAAAATATTTCAAATAAATACTTGACATAATAGGTATGACGTGATATTTTATAACCATAAAGGCGGAACGTCATATATATTTCGACATTAATGATGAAATTAACTGTACAAGATGATGTAAAGGAGGTATAATGATAAAAGATTAATTTGTGTGATTTGAAACTATTAAAGGATAGATATTTAGTATGACTTGGAGGAAACAGGTATGACATTAGAAAATATAGCAAGTGTAACAGCAGGACAGATTATGACAAGGGTGACAGCTGATAAAGATGCTGGCAATCAGGTTGTAGAAAATGTGAAAGTATTAGTTCCTAAAGCGATTGTATCGGGTGTAATTGTAAAAGAGGATTTAGGCAAAGCAGAACTTGGTAAGCAGATTGATGAAGAAAAATACACGCATGAAGGGGATGTGGTAATAAAGCTTTCAACTCCATACGACGCAGCATATGTTAATGAAGAAAATGCAGGGATTGCCATTCCATCATTTTGCGCAGCGATTAGAATTACAGATAATGATAAGATGGATGCTATGTATTTGACAGCATTTCTTAACTCGTCATATGTAAGAGACGAGCTTACTGCAAAGGTTGTAGGTTCAGCAAGACCAATGATTAAGATTACTGATATTAGGGCATTGGAAGTACCTGAACTTAATATGAAGGATATGCAGGATATAGGAAAAGCATTTGTACTTAGTGGATTAAAGAAAGCTACTCTTCAGGAAATGATAGATAATGAAACAAAATTGATGGAAAATGTTGTATTAGCAAGCATAAAGGAGGGTATTGGCAATGAAGATTAAAAAGATAGAAAATCTATGGGTTGCTGCAAATAAATTACGTGGAGCATTTGAGATAACAGAATTACATAAAGTGATGCTTTATGGATTATTATTTAAATATCTTGAGTTGAAGAAGGAAAAATTCAGTTCTTATGATGAAAAGTTTTCTCTTGGATATTTATCACTGACTTATGGAAAACTTATAGACTCTAAAGGCTTATTAGAATATGTAAGTGCGGTTGAAAAAGAGTTTAGAATAGAAGAAGGTGTGTTGAGAGAATCTTTTGATTCAGCTATTGAGAAGGCGGATGCTGAAAATGTGAGAATTATTTTTGAAGAAGTTAATAATTTGAATTTTGAAGATGAGACAGAAATCTATAATATTGCAAAAATAATATTGGATAGAATGATTGCAAGTGGTGGAGGACGAGGAAGCGGAGAGTATTGTAGAGCTGAATCATTACCCAAGATTGCAGAAACACTTATTGAAGTAGAAGATGATATGTCAGTATATGATGCATGCTGCGGAACGGGTATTTTAGTAAATTCTGTAGCAAATGGTAAAGGAAGGGTTTTTGCTCAAGATATTAATGTTTCAATTATAGGAATTGCTGCTATTATGACAATTCTAAGTGGTAATAAAATTGGAGCCGTTAAATGTGCGGATTCTTTATATAATCCGATAGAGCAGAATGAAAAGTATGATAGAATTATACTTGAGCCCCCTTTTGGTGGAAGATATAGTAAAGAGTATATAATGAATATACCATCTGATAATTGCATGTATGAACATACTAGCGATTCACGATACCTTTTTATCAGACATGCATTAGCTTCATTAAAGGATGATGGAATTGCTGCTATACTTGTTCCAATGGGAGCGTTGTTTAGTTCAGGCAGTACAGGTAGTATCAGACAAAAACTGGTAGATGATAATTATATTGAAGCTATTATTGAATTTCCTAAAAATATGCTGTTCCCATACGCATCTGTTGCAACAGCTTTGGTTATATTGAAGAAAAATAAAGTGAATGACGATATTATAATGATAAATTCCAAAGATTTTTTTATGAAGATAATAAAGGGTTTTACCATAACAGACGAAAATGTTCAACGCATTACTGAAATATATCGAAATCGTGAAGTTATTGAGGGAGTATCAAATACTATCACGAAAGAAATCGCAGCAGAAAATGGATATAACTTATGTACAACGCAGTATGTTACACTTAAAGCAAGTGAAGGAATTGTTGTAGAAGATAACAGAAAGTTTATTGAAAACTATGAGGAACTACTACAGAAACTGAGAAATATTGATAAGGAGCTTGATGAAGTACGTAGTCGATTTGTAAAGGAGGCTTGATTATGAGTAATTTTCAATTCTTGGAATCACATTGGACAGACCTTGCCAAACTTGGCGATTTATCAGAAAAGTATGCATATTCTGATCCTAATACATCCATTATCAAGCAGGGAATGTTATCAGAAATAATGGTAAAGTATATGCTTGCATATGACGGCATAGCAGAGCCGGCATATGATAATACACATGCCAACAGAATCAGAATACTTAAGAATAATGATTTGTTACCAAGAGAGATTGATAACACTTTGTATATTCTTAGAAAAGCCAGAAATGATGCCGCTCATAATGCTGCGGATGAAGGTGAAAAAGCTCTTAATAATTTGCAGTTAATGTATGAATTATGCGTATGGTATATGCAGACATATGGTGATTATAATTATGAGCCGACAGGGTATGTACAGCCAGTTGATATGACTGTATGTTTAGCTGACCTTGAAAAAGAAAATGCAGAACTGGAAGAACGCAACCAACAATTATTGATTGAAATTGAGCAAATACAGAAAAATGGTGGGGCGGACAGTAAACGTAGAACTGTAGCGTACCAGAAGGCACTTAATGTGCATTTGTCAGAAGCACAGACAAGAGAACTTATTGATGAGCAGCTCCGAAAGGTCGGATGGGAAGCTAATACAACGGAACTTCGATATTCTAAGGGTACAAGACCAACTAAGGGAAAGAATCTTGCTATTGCAGAATGGCCTACCGATTCCAATACAGGAAATAATGGCTATGCAGACTATGCTTTATTTATAGGGGAAAAGCTTGTAGGTATAGTGGAAGCAAAGAAGAAGCATACAAATATTTCATCAGTGTTAGATGGTCAGTGCAAGGATTATGCAAAGATGATTAAGTCAGAACATCAGAAGTATGTAATAAATAGATTTGGTGCATATATGGTTCCGTTTCTTTATGCCACCAATGGCAGACCATATATTAAGCAGTATGAACAGATGTCAGGAATATGGTGCTTGGATGTCAGAGAACCATTTAACGCACCAAAAGCGTTATCTGGATGGTCAACACCAGAAGGTATTGAGCAGGCACTGGAAAAAGATATTGTAGAGGCTGATAAGAAGTTAGCTGCTACAGGATATGAGGTATTGCAGGACCCTGATGGTTTAAATCTTCGTTATTATCAGATAGAAGCGATTCAGGCTGCCGAAAAAGCAATAGCAGAACATAAGCAGACAGCACTTCTTGCAATGGCTACGGGAACAGGTAAGACAAGGACTGTGCTTGGAATGATTTATAGATTCCTTGATGCTGGAAGATTTAAGAGAATCCTGTATCTTGTCGATAGAACATCACTCGGTGATCAGACTATGGATACATTCAAAGAGGTTAAGCTTAAAGAATTACTTACTTTGAATCAGATGTATGATGTGAAGTCTTTAGAAGATAAAGAATTTGAGAAGGACACCAGAGTGCATATTGCTACTGTTCAGAGCCTTGTGAAACGTATTATGTACAATGAGTCAGATAAGAGTCTTGGAGTATCAGATTATGACCTGGTCATCGTAGATGAAGCGCACAGGGGCTATATTCTGGACAAAGAAATGGGAGATGATGAGGTACTGTATCGTGACCAGAATGACTTCCGAAGTAAGTACAGGGCGGTAATTGATTATTTTGATGCAGTAAAAATTGCACTTACAGCAACGCCAGCTCTTCATACAACAGAGATATTTGGAAAGCCTGTATATTCATATGATTATCGTACAGCAGTCATCGATGGATTTCTGGTTGACCATGATGCACCGCATATTATCAAAACAAAGTTATCAGAAGAGGGAATCAGCTTTGAGAAAGGTTCAACAGTACCGATATATGATCCTGTTACAAATGAAATTACAAACAGTTCAGAATTGGAAGATGACCTGAAATTTGAAGTTGAAGATTTTAATAGGCGAGTGGTTGACAAAAGCTTTAATGAGACAGTCTTACAGGAAATTGCAAAGGATATTGATCCTAACGAAAAAGGGAAAACTCTTATCTTTGCAGTAGATGATGCTCATGCAGATATGATTACTCAGATATTAAAAGATTACTACACGAATCTTGGAATCTCTGAGGAAGCGGTAATGAAGATTACCGGATCAATTGGAAATGGTAATCCTGTAAAGATAAAGGAAGCCATTCGGAGATTTAAGAATGAAACATATCCTAATATCGTTGTTACAGTAGATTTATTGACAACAGGTATTGATGTAGAGGAGATAGAGAATCTTGTATTCATGAGAAGAATCCGTTCAAGAATCTTGTTTGAACAGATGCTTGGTAGAGCTACCAGATTATGTCCTGAAATAGGAAAGACACATTTTGAGATATATGATGCAGTAGGTGTCTATAATGCGTTAGAACCTGTTTCCACAATGAAACCAGTAGTAGCCAATCCAGCAACTACATTTGATGATTTAATTGATGGTATTGATTCATTAGATACCGATAGGGCAAGGAAAAACCAGATTGACCTTATCGTTGCCAAAATGCGTAGGAATAAATCACAGATGAGTGATAAGTACAGAGCACGATTTGAGCAGATAACTGGAGGTTTGACGCCAGAGAAATTTATAGAGAAAATTCATAGTATGCCGGTCGATAAGGCAATTGAAACTGTAAAGAATAACAGGCAGGCGTTTGAATATGTCAAGAGGATGCCAAAGGAAAGAGAAAAGTTCATAAGTGATGAGCCGGACGAGATTCGTAGTCATACCAGAGGATATGGTGATGCTACAAGGCCAGAGGACTATCTAAAAGAATTTAGAGATTTTATAGATAATAATATCAATGAGATAGCAGCTTTGAATATAGTTGCTACACGTCCAAAGGAATTAACAAGACAGTCACTAAAGGATTTGAAGATTATCCTTGATGGCAAGCATTTCAACGAGACTATGCTGCAGACAGCATGGAAAGAAATGACAAATGAAGATATTGCAGCGGATATCATAAGCTTTATTCGTCAGCGAAGCATTGGAGATGCTTTGATTAGTAAAGATGACCGTATCCATAATGCCATTGTAAAAACAAAGGCTAATCATCCGGAGCTTAGCAAAATTCAGTTAGGATGGTTGGATAGGATTGAAGCCCAGCTTCTTAAGGAGGTAGTGCTCAACAGAGAGACTTTTGATTCGGATGCATTTAAGAACAAAGGTGGTTATAATGCGGTAAACAAGGCATTTGGGCAGAAATTAGATGAGTTTATTGATGAAATCAATGGATATATGTATTCAGCATAAATTACAAGGAGAGAATGATAGATGACAAATCAGGAAATAGTAGCAAAGTTGTGGAATCTCTGTAATGTTCTTAGAGATGATGGTATTACATATCACCAGTATGTTACAGAACTTACTTACATCTTGTTTTTGAAGATGGCAAAGGAAACAGGAACCGAGGATAAGATTCCAGAGAAATACCGCTGGGATAGATTAGCAGAAAAAGATGGACTTGCGTTGAAAAAATTCTACGAGGACTTGCTTCGTGAGCTGGGCGAAAAGGGTACAGGTCGTATTCAGGAAATTTATTCAGGGGCAAGAAGTAATATTGAACAACCAGCAAACTTAAAGAAAATTATCACAAACATCAATGACCTCGACTGGTATTCTGCAAAAGAAGAAGGACTCGGAAATCTTTACGAGGGATTATTAGAGAAAAATGCAAATGAGAAGAAGTCAGGAGCAGGTCAGTATTTTACTCCGAGAGTACTGATTGATATAATGACAGAATTAATAGCACCTCAGCCGGGAGAAAGATGTAACGATCCTGCATGTGGTACATTTGGATTTATGATAGCGGCGGATGCGTATGTAAAGGCACATACAGATGACCTATTTTCTCTGACATCAGAACAGCAGGCATTTCAGAAGAATGAAGCATTTACAGGGGCAGAACTCGTACATGAAACCCATAGGCTGGCTCTTATGAATGCAATGCTTCACGATATTGATGGTAAGATATATCTGTGTGATACCTTATCAAATCAGGGGAAACAGATGAACGGATTTGATGTTGTTCTTACAAATCCTCCTTTTGGAACAAAGAAGGGTGGAGAGCGTGCAAACAGAGATGATTTTACATTCCAGACAAGCAATAAGCAGCTTAACTTCTTGCAGCATATTTATCGCTCTCTTAAAGCAAATGGTAAGGCAAGAGCTGCTGTCGTATTGCCGGATAATGTGTTATTTGCTGATGGAGAAGGTGAGAGAATTCGCGAGGATCTTATGAATAAGTGTAATCTCCATACTGTACTTAGACTTCCAACTGGAATATTTTATGCACAGGGTGTAAAGACAAACGTTCTTTTCTTTACCAGAGGAACAACTGATAAAGATAATACAAAGGAAGTTTGGTTCTATGATTTAAGAACAAACATGCCTTCATTTGGTAAGACAAATCCATTAAAGACAGAGCATTTCGATGGATTTAAGGCTGCATATACAGCAGAGGACAGGAAAAGTATATCGGATGAGAGATGGAGTTGCTACACATATGATCAGATATCAGAGGAAGGAAAGAATCACAGCCTAGATCTCGGATTAATTAAGGATGCTTCTGAGCTTGATTATGATGACCTTCCAGATCCTATTGAATCGGGAGAGGAATGTATTGCTCAGCTTGAGGAAGCTGTTGATTTGCTTATGAGCGTAGTGAAAGAGCTTAAGTCTCTGGAAGGAGCTGAGTGATATGGCGAAGGCAAAGAGTAATAGTAAAAAGATTACATTGGAAGAGTCATTGGTACCTGTGGAGGAACAGCCATATGAGGTGCCGGAGAATTGGTGCTGGGTGAAACATAATAGTATTTTAGATATTTCTGGTGGTTCACAGCCTGCAAAATCGCATTTTATTACCGAACCGAGAGAAGGGTATACACAATTATATCAAACGAGAGATTATGGGGAACATCCTATACCTGTGTATATTCCAAATAAATATGCAACCAAAACTACTTGTGAGGGGGATATTTTGCTGGCACGTTATGGTGGTTCTTTAGGAAAAGTATTCAGAGCTCATGATGGTGCATATAATGTTGCTTTGACTAAAGTGATAAAAATATATCCAGAACTGATTGATGATGAATTTTTGTATAAATACTATTTATCTCAATTTTATCAAAACTTTTGCATAAAAGCCAGCAATGGAAGAAGTGCTCAGGCTGGGTTCAATAGAGATGACATGAATAGTTTGCCGTTTCCTTTACCGCCATTAGCAGAGCAGAAAAGAATTGTGGATCAAATTGAGAGCTTATTTTCAAAACTGGATGAAGCAAATGAGAAAGCACAAGAGGTAATTGATAGAATTGAAACTAATATTGAAGCTATTTTATATAATGCGTTTAGCGGAAAACTAACACAATATTGGAGAAAAGAAAACGGCGTTGATTATAATTGGGAAAAGTCCACGTTATCTAAAATTGTATCAGGATTAAAGTATGGTTCATCTGAAAAAAGCGATTATAATAATAATGGAACTCCTGTATTAAGAATTCCTAATATAGGCGAAGGTGTTATTGACTTTTCGGATTTGAAATATATGCAAGGTGAATTTGAAAATAGTTCTCATGAGGTATTTGAAAACGATATTTTGATAATACGTTCAAATGGAAGCAGAGATTTAGTTGGAAAATGTGCAATTGTTCCAGCACTTGAGCGAAGGTTTGCATATGCTTCTTTTTTAATCAGAATAAAAGCATCTGACAAAGTGTTGCCTAACTATCTTGTTAGGTATATTAATTCATCGATGGCAAGAGGACAGTTATTTGCGAAAGCTAAATCATCATCAGGAATTCATAACATAAATTCTAAAGAATTAGGTAGCATCAGAATTGATGTTCCGACGATAGAGGAACAAACAGAGATTTTAAAAATAATTGAGCCATTGATAAAAAAAGAACTTGCTGTAAAGAATATTACGAGCCATATGATTGAAAATATTGCTGAATTGAAAAAATCAATTCTTACAAAAGCGTTTCGTGGTGAATTGGGAACAAATGTTTCGCTTGAAAAAAGCTCGATAGAATTACTTAAGAAAACGATTGAGGAGGGATAAGATTGAGAGAAAAGATTGACAAAAACAAATTAACGATACCTATATATCTTAATACTAAAATTGTGTTTGATATGCTGGCTACAATAGAAGATGGCTTTTCAGAGGTAAAAAACATACAGACTTCAAAAAGTAAAAACAGAGAAGAAGATGCTGAAGCCAATATTGGAATGAGCAATTTATTTGCATTGTTTAGTGTTGGATTAAAAGGAAATTTAAAAACAAATCCGTTAATTGAAATGCTGTTTGCATTAAAGGAATTGATGGCTTTAGCGAATTTGTTTTCCGATAAGCCTAAAAATAATCAGAGCAAAAAGGATAAATTAATGTCGGATGCTAAGTTCAATGCTCAGATAGAGGGCCTTATCAATGGACTACAAGCTGGAGGAAAGAAAGATATTATTTGTGAGGCATCTGGATTAAAGGTGGTTCTTCCTACTGATGAGAACTATTTCTTGAACAATAATATGAGTGAGATAACTGATGGAAATTATAAAATCCTTGGTAAAGTAGTGCAGATATACAAGGATTCAGGAGAGATAAGTTTACTGAGAAATACGGTTTTTTCTAAGCTACAGTTAGATAAGATGAAAGAATTTCAAGATGTATTTAATGATCCGGCTTTAGCTGATTTTATTGGAAATGGGGGAATTACAACAACAATAGAAGCTCCTGTAATTATGATTATTCCAATAGCAATTTATGTTTAATATTTGAAATGTTTAAGCTTTAAAGAGATTTTCCATTTGGTCGGTAAGCGCCTAGTTTCAGGGTGGATTTAAAATCATCACAAA
>ULSN01055076.1_pt1 | contig 22695 bp, 16 predicted proteins | sample 1956771 | NCBI WGS metagenome assembly ULSN01 (sample SAMEA4835709, study PRJEB28245) | human gut metagenome | biome: gut microbiome; material: fecal sample | place: Denmark | collected 2008
GGAGAATTCCGTAGCAGCATTTTTTATGGTTGATTCATAAACTTGGTTATTAGACAGCCCACCATTATTTCGTCTGATTGTGAGTACATGTGCGGGTGTTTGGGTGCAGGCTTCATATCTCGTATTTTTCCTCAATGCGGTCAATTGCATCAGCGACAAACACAGAAAACAATCAGCCGGACATCCGCACGAAACCTGTCATAAAATTTATGACAGATTTGGACATAAAAAAAGTTGCTCCAATCACTTGGAACAACCCTAAAATCATTACAATTCCTCGAAATAAAAGAGACTTACGGACTTATTTGTAAGCCTCGGCTGTGGTGGTAAAATACCACTTAACAGCTCTCAAAACAATCTTTTTCATAATTAAAAACCTTAAAAACCTAAAATTAATACCTATGAAAGCGTTTACTAAACCAATCTTTTGTATTGCAAAGGTAATACGAGATTTTATATCCTCCAATAGTTTGTGCTATAAAAATGTGTTATATAACATGATTTTAGCTATTCTGTGTTAAATTAACAAATTTACATAGGTGCGTTTTCTCGTGGCTATGTTTTGTATCTGTTTGTATTACAATTGAATATGTAACGGTGGATTCGGACGTACCTGGGGTACGTCCCTACGGAGTTGTGCGGCAATATTTGCTTTCTTTTGTTTGAGATGGAATGGGAAACGGATTGACAGGCAAGAAAAATTTGTACTTTTGTACTTCTGTCAAATATGAACCTTTCAGTATCTTTAAATAAGATAGATGCGGCTCGGTATAGCCAAACCTAAAAACTGTGTTTTCGTTTGTCTCTGTGCTCGCCTTTCAGTATCTTTGTAGAAGATAGGAGGCGGTTCGGGATAAAAAAAATAATTGAAACAAGTTTCATTATTTTATTCTCCTCTCACCTTTCAGTATCTTTGTAGAAGATGTAATGTCGCATCGGTTTAAGACGAAAAAGAATGGAGTGGATTAACAGTATAATAGCCTCGGTCAACGATGTGCTTTGGTCGTATGTGCTGACGGTGATGCTTATCGGCTGTGCCTTGTGGTTTACGGTCAGAGGACGGTTTTTGCAGTTTAGAATGGTGAAGGAGATGGTGCGGCTGTTGGGCGACAGCAAGCCTAAGTCGGACGACGGTGTAAAGCATATCTCTTCGTTTCAGGCATTTGCCGTGTCGATTGCGAGCCGTGTCGGTATGGGCAACTTGGCCGGTGTGGCGACTGCCATTGCCATCGGCGGACCGGGTGCCGTGTTTTGGATGTGGCTCATTGCCTTGCTCGGTTCGTCGAGTGCCTTTGTGGAATCGACATTGGCGTAGCTCTATAAAATTCGCGGTGAGAAATCGTTTGTCGGCGGACCTGCCTATTACATGCAGCAGGGTTTGGGCAAACGCTGGATGGGAATCCTCTTTGCCGTGCTTATTTCCATTACGTTCGGTTTTGCGTTCAATTCCGTTCAGAGCAATACGATTTGTGCCGCGTGGGAAAATTCCTTCGGTATCGATCCGTTCTGGATGGGCGTGGGGCTGACGGTGGTGACGCTCTGCATCATTTTTGGCGGTGTCCATCGCATTGCCAATGTCAGTGGTGTGATTGTGCCCGTAATGGCAATCGGCTATATTCTGCTGGCTCTTTTCGTTGTCCTTTCCAATATTCAGCATATTCCTTCACTGATTGCCACCATCGTGGGCAATGCTTTCGGCTGGGAACAGGCGTTGGGCGGAGGCGTGGCGGCTGCTTTGGTGCAAGGAATGAAGCGCGGACTGTTCAGCAATGAGGCAGGTATGGGTTCTGCTCCGAACGTGGCGGCTACCGCCCATGTGAGCCATCCCGTGAAGCAGGGGCTGATTCAGGCTTTGGGCGTGTTTACCGATACGTTGGTGATTTGCTCCTGCACGGCATTTATCATCCTGCTCAGTGATACGGCCATCGCTTCGAACGCCAACGGCATTCAGCTTACGCAGTCGGCTCTGGAGAGCGAGGTAGGGCGCGTGGGCAACGTGTTTGTGGCTGTTGCCATTATGCTTTTTGCCTTCAGCAGCATTATCGGCAACTACTATTATGGCGAAGCCAATATCCAGTTTATGACCAAAAGCCGCACGGTGCTCGTTGTCTACCGTCTGCTGGTGGCGGCAATGGTGATGTGCGGTGCACTGATGACGCTCGACCTTGCCTGGGGATTTGCCGACGTGACGATGGCGCTGATGACTATCTGCAACCTTGTGGCAATCGCCCTGCTGTCGCGTCAGGCGTAAAACTACCGCCGTCAGAAACGCAACGGCGTGAAGGACCCCGTGTACCGCGACGGCGACATTCCCGAACTTCAGGGCAAAGGCGAGTGTTGGAAATAGTCCGACGGTATTTCTTGAACGGCGAAATCGCTTCTGTTCGGAAAATCTTTTCTAACTTTGCACCCGGTAAAACCCAAATCGGTCGGAACTCTAACGATTGATTGGGGGTAAAAAGATGTGAGGTTTTATGTGGATTGTACTTGCTTTTCTTTCGGCGGCGCTGTTGGGCTGCTACGATGTGTGCAAAAAAACGTCGTTGCGCGACAATGCTGTCATTCCGGTGCTTTTTCTCAACACCGTCTTTTGCAGTCTGATTTTTCTTCCGTTTATTGTCGGTTCGGCCGCGGGATGGATTGATTCTTCGTCGCAGCTCTACGTGCCCGTATGCGGTTGGCACGAACATCGCTATATCATGCTCAAGGCCGTTATCGTACTGTCGTCGTGGATATTGGGCTATTTTGCCATCAAGCATTTGCCGCTGACCATTGTCGGACCAATCAATGCCACGCGGCCGGTGATGACACTCGTCGGTGCGCTGCTTATCTTCGGCGAAGAACTCAACCTGTGGCAGTGGGCGGGTGTGCTGCTTGCTATTGCCTCGTTCTATCTGCTCAGCCGTAGCGGCAATAAGGAAGGCATCCGCTTTTCCCATAACCGCTGGATATTTTTCCTTGTCGGAGCCGCTTTGCTTGGAGCCGCCAGCGGACTTTACGACAAATTTCTTGTCGCACCTGCCGAAAACGGCGGTATCGGCATCAACAAGATGGTGGTGCAGAGTTGGTATAATGTTTATCAATGCCTGATTATGGCGGTGATTCTCGTTCTGCTCTGGTATCCCAAACGCCGGACTACGACGCCTTTCCGTTGGAAATGGGCCATCGTGCTGATCAGCGTATTCCTTTCGCTGGCCGACTTTGCCTATTTCTACGCCTTGTCCTATCCCGACGCCATGATTTCGATAGTGTCGATGGTGCGCCGCGGCAGTGTCATCGTTTCCTTCCTTTTCGGTGCGATGCTTTTCCGCGAAAAGAATCTCCGTGCGAAAGCCCTCGACCTTCTGCTCGTGCTGCTCGGTATGGTGTGCCTTTGGATTGGTACGCACTAAACAGGAGAAAATGTTTATATATTTTCTATCTTTGTCGTAGAGAGTGTTTGATATTGCATCAGTAATAATGTTAGTTGTGTCTATTATTAGAAACTCAACTAAATATTAATGAACGGATGATGAATGTTGATGGCATAATAATGGGATATTTATTGATTGCAATTGAAACCTTATTATAGGACTTATAATAAGTTGTTAATTAAAAGTTGATTTGTAACTTAATTATTATATTATGGAGATAGTTTATGTAATTATTATTGCGCTGTTAGTTGGTACATTTTTATTGTATTTTAGATTGTGTAGGGACGTAAAGAAAATACGCCAAGTTTTTAATCCTGGACTGCCTGATTGCTATTCTAAAGAATTAGCTCCAAAGTTTAATTTTTTCATATCCGTTGGGGATATTGAAAAAGCGAAAGAAGTGCTGTATGTTGATATTATGACTTCTCCTCATTTCGCAAAGGCTTTTAAGGAAAATTATAGTGAGGAGTCGAGGGATAAATTAGTTGAACTTTATCAGCCTTATTTTGAACAATTAGGTATAGAAATGGATTTTAGCAAAATAAAGTCAATAGAATAGATAATGAGAAAAGATATAGTTTGTTAATGATACTATTGTGTTTTTGATAGTATTAAGCGGAACAACGGTTTGGAATTTCGGCGGAAACCTGTTAATTTTATCCGTTCGTTTTTGAACTACAGTTTATAGACAATATAAATAACTATGGAAAAGAAAGATGTACCCGTACTGCTTCTGACAGGATATCTGGGAAGCGGTAAGACAACTTTGGTAAACCATATTCTGACAAATCGCAAAGGCATACGCTTTGCTGTGATTGTCAACGACTTGGGAGAAGTGAACATCGACGCCTCTCTGATTCAGAAGGGCGGCGTTGTCGACCAAAAGGACGACAGCCTGGTTGCGTTGCAGAACGGCTGTATCTGCTGCACGCTGAAAACCGACCTGATTAATCAGATTTTTGATTTGATGAAGTCGGAAAAGTTCGACTATATCGTGATAGAGGCAAGCGGAATCTGCGAGCCTGAACCCATTGCGCAGACCGTATGTTCCATCCCTACTTTTGGCGAAGCCTACCGCAAATACGGTATCTGCCGTCTGGACTGCATTGTTACCGTAGTTGATGCTCTGCGTTTTCAGAGTGAATTTGCCTGCGGCGACAGCCTGACGAAAGCCAACATTGCCGAGGACGATATTGAAAACCTGATTATCCAGCAGGTGGAATTCTGCAACAAGATTCTTTTGAACAAGGCTTCCGAGGTAACACCGGAAGAGTTGGGACGTATCCGCCAGATTATCAAGACAATTCAGCCGGGTGCGGAGATTATCGAGTGCGACTATGCGAATGTCGACCTTGACCAGATACTCAATACCCACCTATTCGATTTTGAAAAGGTTGCCACTTCTGCCGGGTGGATTCGTGGCATTGAAGGTCCGGTGGAAGAAGAGGAACATCACCATCATGACCATGATGAAGATGACGACGATGACGACCATGACCATCATCACGACCACGAAAGCGGATATCACCACCATCATCATCACGATGAGGGTGAAGCGGAAGAATACGGTATCAGCACGTTTGTCTACTATCGCCGCCGTGCTTTCGACATCAACAAGTTTGACTATTTCGTGGCAAAACACTGGCCGAAGAGCGTTATCCGTGCGAAAGGCGTATGCTATTTCTCTGACAACCGCGACATGTCGTATCTGTTCGAGCAGGCCGGCAAGCAGAAGTCCATCAAGGAAGCCGGTTTATGGTATGCCACGGCTCCGGCCGACGAACTTGCAGAAATGATGAAGCAGGAACCGGGACTGGTGAGAGACTGGGACCCTGAATATGGCGACCGTATGCAGAAAATCGTATTTATCGGTCAGAAAATGGACAAGGAGCAAATCATAAAACAGCTTGACGATTGTCTGGAATAGCGGAACGATAAAGATATTTCGAATATCCGATACACATGGCTTGCATCGGCAGTTGGCAGATTTGCCGGCTGCCGATGTAATTGTTCATTGCGGCGACTTTACGGAGGCCGGAACGGAAGAGGAAGTGCTCGATTTTTTGAATTGGTTTGCCGAACTGCCGTATGCCCATAAGATTTTTGTGGCGGGCAACCATGACCTGTGCCTTTGGGATGCCGGCGGTATTGAGGATTTGCCCGAAGGAATGCATTTCTTGCAGGACTGCGGTTGCGAAATCGATGACGTGCGCTTTTTCGGGTTGGGATACAATCATCCCGAAACCCTCATTCCCGATGCAGTCGACGTGTTTGTCACTCACGAACCGCCTGTCATGATTCTTGACCGTTCAGCAGGCGTACATTGGGGAAATGCTTCCCTGCGCAGCCGAGTGTTCGAAATCAGCCCCCGTTATCATCTTTTCGGTCACGCTCACGAAAGCTACGGAATTCTCCACAAATCCGCCACAACCTTCTCCAACGCCTCCCTCCTCGACGATGCCCACCGCCTTGTCCACCCGCCCCGCCTGCTGGAACTGGAGTAGGAGTGCTTTAGATTGACATTGCTAACTCTATAAAGGGAATACATTTTGTTCGGTAGATGTTTTCATCAAAAAGGTTCTCAACATAGTATGAGGGAATGGTGTCGTAGCCGAATTTTGTTCCTAATATAGCGCAAGTGATGGCTGCGTTTGTGTCTGCATCACCTCCTTCATTTACAATGGCAAGTAATCCTTCTTCAAAATAGGCGGAATGCCAATAACACCAAAGAGCAGCGGAAAGAGTCCGTAAGGTGTAAGCCATTGTTTCTTCGTTGTCAAGTTGCAAATCAGAAATATTAGTGCTGTTATAGGCAAGATGAATCCACTCTTCTATTCTATGATCGTATTTGTTTCCTATTTCGATTAATTCTTTGGCATCCATTATTCGGTTGTGCCATGCAAGGTTGTTAATTATTTGGGATGCGATGACACAAGAACCGACACAACGAGGGTCGTAATGTGTCATTTGGCAAAGAAGTTCAGCATTTTGTTCTACGTCAATTGGCCACAATCCGACTATGGAAGTTCTCATTAGACCTCCATTGGGTGCATTGTTGCATCCTTTGAGTTCCCATACAAGTTTTGCTATTGAAACAGGATTTTGTTCATAGAGGGGAGGAGCAAAATTAAGAGCCTTTTTTGTCAGTGTGCCGCAGGTATGGCCCATTCTGTCGTACCAATCAAGAAAAATATGGGCAAGCGTTTTTGTTTTTAGTTGTTTGTCGTGGACAAAAGCTTCAAGGGCACATAACATCATTTCCGTATCGTCAGTCCATTTCCCTATCGGCCAGTTTTTTCGTCGGTTGTCCTGTATGATGCTGTTGTAAGTTTTTAGGCCTGTAGGGTAATGTTTTTTGACTTCTTCTTTTGTCATTCCCTCTGTTCCAAAGCCTAAAGCATCTCCAATTGCTTGTCCGTAAAGACAGCCGAGTAACTTGTTTCTCGTTTCTGTTTGTGACATGGGTTGTAGTATTTAGGCATTAAAATTAATGAATTTAATGAAAGTATGCAGAGTAGCGGCTATGAAATATACCACCTTATTGCGTTTGTACCACCTTTGAGGTGGTATTTTTATTTTTTGAGGCGGAATTTGTGGGGGGAGGTGCCCAGGGAGCGGCTGAAGAATTTTCCGAAGGTCGACTGGTCGGAGAAACCAAGCCGGTCGGCGATGGCCTTGATGTCCATGTCGGTGCTTTCGAGCAGGCGTTTGGCTTCGGCCATGAGCAGTTCGGAAATGTGGGCGTGGACGGTTCTGCCGCTTGTCCGCTTTACAATCCGCGACAGGTAGGTGGTGGATATGTTCAGCCGGTTGGCATAGAAGGCAATGTCGTGGTGCGATGAATAGTGTTCGTGGGCCATTTGCTTGAATTTTCGGAAAATTTCGTCGGAATGGCGCAGGCAAACGGTGGATTCCTCTTCATAGCTGTGGAGAGTTTCGGCAATTTGTAGCAGCAACAGGCTGCAAATGTGCCGCAGAATGCCGGTTTTGTAGCACTGACAACTGTTCAGTTGTTCGTTGAAGAGCGCCACGGTGCTGTAGATGCTATGGGAATTTTCGGGCAAAAGCCGGAGTAGGGGCAGGCCGTTGCGTCCGATGTATTTTGCAAACTGCTGGTACATCAACATTCCGTCGGGAAGGCTGTCGAAATAGTTGGGAGCAATGTTGACGACGGTTGTTCTTGTGTCTTTGTGATTTGAACAGATATGTGCTGACATGCTTGGGGTGAGTATGACCAGATGGTCGGTTCCGGCATCGGCGGTGCCGGACTCGGATGAAAATTCGATTGTTCCGTTTGTAACGAAAATCAGGTAGAAACCATTGTCGTAGAAGATGTCGCGGACGTTGTCGGATAGATGTCTGACGGTTATTTTGTCGCTGTTTATGCTGATTTCGGTCGAACTTTTCATCGGAAATTTCATTTTTTATGCAAAAATAAGGGTAGTTTCGTTTCTGACCAATATTAGTTGTAAATTTATGAAGGAAGATGGCAAAAATGGAGTCAACTTTGCATTTGGTTAAAAAATGAGTGAATATGAAAAAGAATATGTTGCGGCGTTATGCTCTGTTTTTGGTGTCGTTGTTCGTAAATGCGTTTGGTATTGCGTTTATTACCAAGGCCATGTTGGGAACATCTCCGATAACGAGTGTCACGTATGTGTTGAGCATGTTTACGCCGTTGACAATCGGACAGTGGACAATTTTGCTGAACCTGCTGTTCGTCGTGCTGGAACTGCCGCTGATGACACGCGCAGAGTTGCGCAGTGACTTGCGGATGTATCTCCTTCAGATACCTATTTCGTTGTGTTTCGGTACGTTTATCGATGTGTCGATGAACCTGCTTTTCTGGTTGGATCCGGTGGTTTATGTGGTTCAGCTGGTGGTGCTGCTTATCGGCTGCGTGATTTTGGCCTTAGGTATCGCTCTTGAGGTGAAGGCCGATGCCGCCATGATGTCGGGCGAATATTTCGTGCAGGTCATTTCGCGCTTTTTCCGAAAAGAATTTGGATTTATGAAACTCGGGTTTGATGTAACGCTGGTTTGTATCGCCTGCATTATGTCGCTGATTTTCTTGGATACGATAGAGGGCGTGCGCGAAGGAACGGTCGCTGCGGCATTGCTCGTCGGACCGATTGTGCATTTTGTCAGTCCGTATTACCGTTGCTTTGACAAGTGGATCGGAACGACCGCACAGGTGCCGGCTGTAGACGAGAAGGAAACGCCGCATTTCGTTGTCACGATAGCCCGCGGATACGGCAGTGGCGGACATGTGCTGGGTGAAATGTTGGCCAAGCGGTTGGGCGTGAAGCTCTACGACAAGGAGTTTCTTCATCTGGCAGCACAGCAGAGTGGCATCGATGAAACTTACATCAAGGCTCACGAGCAACAGTTGCCTTCCTATTGGCTGAAATTCATTCAGGGGCGGAGAAACGACACCTTGCTGGAGAAAAGCCTGTCGCCTGACGACGTGCTGTTTGTGGCCGAGAGCAAGATTATCCGCGAACTTGTGGAAAAAGAGTCGTGTGTCATTGTCGGGCGTTGCGCTGATTTCGTCCTGCAGGGCTATCCCCAGATTATCCGGGTGTTCTGCTATTCCGATTTGGAAAGTGCTTGTGCCCGTTGCGTGTCGGAATACGGTTTGAATGCCGACGAAGCCGCCGGCGAGATAAAGCGTATCAACCGCAACCGCCGTACGCATTATGAATATTATACGGGGCAGAAGTGGGAAGCTCCCGACCATTACGACCTGATGGTAAATACCGGTGTCGTGCCTGTTGAGAAGGTTTGCGACATGTTGGTGTCGCTGTGCAGCCGGTTTAAGGAAAAGACTGAAAAACAATAGGAGCGGCGGTATAGCCTCTTCTGTATGGAAAAATAAAACAAGGACAGCTTGCGGCGGCAGGCTGTCCTTGTTTTATTTTTATGAATGGTTGTTTAATAGTAGCTTCCGTTGAGCTGCTGGTTGAAGCGGCGTTGGTTGGGGTCGTTCGGGTCGTCGAAGTTGTTGAATCCGCTTTCGTCCTCCTCTTCATCTTCGGTGGTCGGCTTCTGGACTTCTTCCCATTTCTTCCGTTCCGGCTTGTTCTTCTTGATGGCATCCGGTTTCTGCTTGTCGACAGGGGTTGCGTAGATGTCCCATGTCTGTTCCACGTCCCAGTTCTTTTTCAGGTTGACGTTGCCGGGGTAGTAGAAGGTTTCTTCCGGTTGGAGTCGGAGGGCGTAGTTGCCCGTGTCGTATTTTCCGTTTCCGTTGCGGTCGATGAACAGGCGGGCATAGTATTTTGCCGGAAGCAGGTTGAGGAACACCGCGCGGCCGTTTTTCACCGGTTCAATCAGTATCGGTTCGTCGGAGCTTGAAAGCAGCTCGACGCAGGCCAGCGTGTCCTTCGGCAGACCTGTGATGTTGAACGTCAGGTTGCCGTATTCCTCAATTGCCCGAACGGAAAATTCCTGCTCGAACGGTGCGGTGAAGAGCCCGTAAATGTCGGTGATGCCGATGGTGTCGATGCGCAGTTTGTAGCTTGCGCCCGGTTCCCATTTCGGGTGCAGGCTTAGCGTGCGGCGGTTGATGGTGGAGTCGCGGAATGCCACCTTGAAGTCCTTCACTTCTTCCCAAAGCGTGTCAACCTTGATGTCGAGGTGGAAAGCTTTCAGGGAGAACGAGTCGATTGGCGTGGGTGTCTCGATATATAAAGGTGCATATACTTCGACGGTCGTTCCGCCTGCCAGTCCAAGGCTCAGGTGCGGAATCTGTGGAATTTCGGGCACCGTGTCGTTCTTTTTCTTCTTTTCAGGCTTTTTCGCTTTGGGACGCTGGAAGTTGAAGTTCAGCGTGTCGGTTCCCCAAACGAGGTTGTTGGCCGTGTCGGTCCGCAGCGAACGCATTTCAATTCGCAGCGAGTCGGACGAAACCAGCTCCGGTTTCGTAATCCAATAGGTCAGCGAGTCGTTATGCTGCGAGCGTTCGAGCGTGTACCAGTCGGTTGGTTCCGGCTGCTTGTTGATGATGCGCAGTTGCGGGAGCGTGTCCGACTGAGCCGCAAAAATGATGGATATTTTTGTGGAGTCGATGCGCGAATATTTCGACAGGTATTGAGCCGTTCTGTTTTCGTTGAACATGTTCAGCAGGATGTCGTTCGGCAGGTAGCGCGGTTTCATCCGTTTCGTGATGGTGTCGATTCCGTTTTTCATGTTGTAGACCGTGTCGGCGGCTTCTCGCATTTCCACTGTCGGAATGATGATGCTGTCGCAGAAGGCAATGTCCTCCGTCGGATTGGCAAACTTATAGTCGCGGTCGAGGTCATTCAGTCCGAAAATGTGGTATTTTCCCGGCTTCAGATTCCGGATGGTGAACTGGCCACGGTCGTTGGTGAGCGCCACGCGTTTCAGTTTGGTCTTGAAGAACGCCGAGTCCGACAGGTCGTCCTGTAGGCCGACTACCACGCTTTGCATCGGTTCGAGCGTGTGGGAGTCGAGCACGATGCCCGAAACGCGCATCGTGTCAATCTGTTCGCCTGTCGAGAAGGCAAAGGCAAAATTGTAGAGCGGATTGCCCTCGTTGTTGTCCTGTATCGAGTTCGAAAAATCGATGGTATAGGTAGTGTTTTTGAGGAGCGAGTCGATGATTTCCACCGTCACTTTCCGTCCGTTGGCCGTAAATTTCGGCTGTTCGGTCTGTGCCGGAGATACGATGATTTTCGTCGAAGGGTCCTTCAGCGTCACAATTTCGTCGAATGTCAATTCTATTTTCTTGCTGTTGACGTTGGTGGCGTTCGGCTTCGGGTGGCTGTTGATGAAAATGGGCGGAGTCTTGTCCTGCGGGCCTCCCGAAGGATTGCCCGGGCTGGCGCACGAATGGACTATCGACAGCAGCACGAGGGCAAGAAGCGGATATAGAGATTTGCGTAAGTTCATATAGTGAGATTTATGTAAAATGCAAGCCCAGACGGAAATGCGGCGTAAAGATACAAAAAACGGCAAAACCAATTGTCAAAAACACGGCACAACCTACGAATACCGTTAGAAAAAAAGCAAAACACCGATTATTTTTTTCATCTTGAAATAAATAATGTATATTTGCACGCTGATAAAAATACGTAAAATCAAAAATTAATATAAATTAACTAAACACAAATGCAAAGTAAAGGTTTTATCAGAGTCCTTACAGTTCTGTTGATCCTTGTATGTGTGTTCTACATGTCATTCACCTTTGTGACAAGCAGCATCGAGAAAGATGCGGCAGCCTATGCGGCAAAGGTCGATCCGAATGTGGATTCCCAGAAATACAAGGATGCATACAAGATGTATTTGGATTCTATCGGTAACGAGAAAGTGTACATGGGTTACACTTACAATGAAGCACGTGAGAAACAAATTGGTCTTGGTCTTGACCTGAAAGGCGGTATGAATGTGACATTGCAGATTTCTGTACCTGACATTCTCCGTACACTTTCGAAAGAAAATCCGGACCCGAAATTCAATGAAGCAATCGCATTGGCCGACAAGAGCAAGGACAAAGACTTCGTTGCTCGTTTCCGCGCCGAATACGAACGTCTGGCACCGGGCGGAAGCCTCGCTCAGATTTTCCGCTCCATCGAACGCGTTAATCCGGGTGCTTCGAACGCTGAAGTAGAACAAATTTTGAAGGAAGAGGTCAACGCCATGGTCGACAACTCGTACAACACTTTGCGTACGCGTATTGACCGTTTCGGTGTGGTTGCTCCCAACATCAAGAAGATGGAACGCGACGGACAGATTCTTCTCGAACTTCCGGGTATCAAAGAGCCGGAACGTGTCCGCAAGCTCCTCCAGGGTTCAGCCAACCTCGAATTCTATGAAACATATACATTGCAGGATCTTCAGGCATCATTGGCTCAGTTGAGCGATGCCGTTGCCAAGCAGGGCGCTCCGGTGGACACTGCTGCTGTCAGCACTGCCGCTGCTGTCGATACAGCTGCTGTTGCCAACGACACTGTAGCTAAACCGGCCGTTGCTAAGGCTGCTCCAGCTAAAACCGATGCTCCGGCTGTCAAGACTTTGGCTGACATGCTTTGGTCGGCTGGCAATGTAGGCGGTCCTGCTATCGGTCTTGTCAACGTACAGGATACGGCTGCTGTCAACGCTATCTTGAAATCGGCTTTGGCAAAACAGATGCTTCCTACCAACTTGAAGTGCGCATGGTCGGTTAAGGCCGTTGACGAAAAGGAACGCTTCTATCAGCTGGTAGCCTTGAAGACTCAGAACGGCAAGCCTCGTTTGGGCGGTGATGTTGTAGAGGACGCAAGCAGCGACTACGACAATCTCCAGGGTTATGTCGTTTCCATGACAATGAACGGCGAAGGAACACGCCGCTGGGCACAAATCACTCAGGAAAACTTGGGCAAGGCAGTAGCTATCGTTCTTGACGACCAGGTATATTCTTATCCTGACGTAAACTCTGTTATCGAAGGCGGCCGCTCACAAATCACCGGTAACTTCACACCGGAAGAAGCAAGCGACTTGGCTAACGTGTTGAAGAGTGGTAAGATGGCCGCTAAGGTGAACATCGTCAGTGAAAGCGTTATCGGTCCGTCACTCGGTCAGCAGGCTATCGAAGCCGGTGCTTGGTCGTTTGTAATCGCCATCATCGCTTTGATGTTGTTCATGATTGCCTTCTACGGTTTCGTTCCGGCAATGGTGGCCAACTGCTGCTTGATCATCAACCTGTTCTTCACGTTGGGTATTCTGGCTTCCTTCCAGGCCGTGCTGACATTGTCGGGTATCGCCGGTATCGTGCTGTCACTCGGTATGGCTGTCGACGCCAACGTGTTGATTTTCGAACGTACGAAAGAGGAACTCCGTGCCGGCAAGAATGTGAAGACAGCCTTGTCTGACGGTTACAGCAACGCCTTCTCGGCAATCTTCGACTCTAACTTGACATCTGTCATCACTGCCATCATCCTGTTGGTTTACGGTACAGGTCTGATTAAAGGTTTTGCTACTACATTGCTTATCAGCATTATCTGCTCGTTCTATTCAGCTATCTTCTTGTCACGTCTGGCATTCGAAAGACTGTTGAAGAACCCGCGCTACGAAAATATGACATTCACAACCAGCTTCAGCCGCAACTTCCTGGCAAATCCGAAGATTAACTTCCTCGGTCAACGCAAGAAAGCCGGTATCATCATTGCTGTAGTGATTGTTGTCATCCTTGCTTCTTTCATATTCCGTGGCATCAACAAGGGTATCGACTTCTCCGGTGGACGTAACTATATCGTACAATTCGACCATCCGGTCAAGACTAACGATATTCAGGACGAACTTGCTCCGCTCTTCCCGGAATCTTCTTTGTCGGTCATCACTATCGATAACGATTCTAAGGTACGTATCTCTACCAACTATAAGATTGCTGATGAAAGCGACGGCGTAGATGAAGAGGTAATGCATCTGCTCTACAAAGGTTTGCAGGGTGAGCTGAACGGCATGAGCTACGACGACTTCAGCGTTTCCAACGAAACTGTCGGTGTCGTATTGACTGAAAAGGTAGGTCCAAGTATTGCTTCCGATATGACTGAGGGTGCTGTCTGGGCCGTATTGCTGTCACTGATTGCCATCGCGCTCTACATCCTGTTGCGTTTCCGCGACTTCTCCTTCTCGGTTGGTGCGCTCTGCTCTTTGGCATTCACATCATTCGTGATTATCGGTTTCTATTCATTGTTCTGGGGTATCCTTCCGTTCTCAATGGAAATCGACCAGTCGTTCATCGCCGCTATCCTTACTATCATCGGTTACGCTATCAATGATACCGTGGTGGTATTCGATCGTGTCCGCGAAATGATTGGCTTGTATCCGAAGCAGGATCGTGGCGAAGTTATCAACCACTCGTTGAACTCAACTTTGACACGTACAATCATGACATCGGCAACAACAGTTCTCGTGTTGCTCTGCATCTTCATCCTCGGTGGTGAAACAATCCGCAGCTTCACATTCGCAATGTTGTTCGGTGTTATCGTCGGTACGTTGTCAACTATCTATGTAGCAACTCCGATTGCTTACGCCATGCAGCGCCGTAAACTTGCCAAGAAAAGCAAATAACAGGCAGTCTGCATGACTCAATCATAACGGCAGACGTCGTTCCCGACGGGGAATGGCGTCTGCTTTTTTTGTGTTGTGGTGGCAGTATTCAAAATTTTCATTAATTTTGCCGCCGTATTTATGGTATTGTGTATAACGATTTTAAAGAAAATTTGATGAGAAAACTATTTGGACTATTGCTCCTTTTGCTGATGGTGACTTCCTGTGAGGAAGAGGCGAACATGATTATCCACACACCGCAGCGCATTTATCTTTATCAAGGCGAACAAATGCAGATAGAGGCAGAATCCAGCTTGAAAATTCAGTATTCTTCGTTGAACGACTATTATGCTTCGGTTGACGAAAACGGATTGGTGACGGCACGTTACGTCGGGGATACCCAGATGCGTCTGTCGACGTCGGCCGGCTCGGAGTTTATTCAGGTTTCAGTCATTCCGCGCTATTCGCTGTATGTGGAACCGTACTATGAATTCCCTTCCACACGCTATGCCGTGGAGAAAATGTACGGTGAACCGTATCAGGATGAAGACAATTGTCTGGTGTATAAGACGGTGGATGTGGAAGCCTCGAAGTTCTTCTATTTCTGCTTTGATGAGAACGACAATCTGTTGGCTTCCGTTGCTTCTATTACGGACGGAAACGAAGAGGAGCTTGCCAAATTCCTTGCAGAACGCTATCTGACGGTCAGTCAGGAAAACTGGACTTACCGCAATACGCTGGAGGTGACGGATGAAACGGTGGAAATCCGTTCGTTCTATTCCGACAAGTATGGTAGCCGCGTTGTGGTCTACGCTCCTTATGGCACCGACTTCGACACGTTCAAGACATTTGCCGAACCGTTGAAATATTGTAAGAAATAGCCATACTTCACCCTATCTAATTATATGTTGGTGTCAGGAGATATTCCGCGGAGGAATGTCTCCTGATTTTTTCAATGGTTGGTCAGCAACTCACAAAACAAATTAAGCAGAGCTTATTTGATTTTGTTTCGATTTGCACTATCTTTGCACTTTATAATGCCTTGGTGGCTCTAATTGGGATTATTAACAAGACAAAACATATAGAAAATGTCAATCGATAACATTATTTCTTCCGCCGTTTCGGAGGCTTTGAAGGCTCTGTATGGTGTGGATGTGGCCGCATCGAGCATCGTTCCGCAAACGACGAGAAAAGAATTTGAGGGCAACCTGACGGTTGTCGTTTTCCCTTATCTGAAGGCTTCGAAAAAGGCTCCCGAAGCCACAGCGCAGGAAATAGGTGAATATCTCGTGGCTCACTGCGATGCAGTGAAGACGTTCAATGTGGTGAAGGGCTTCCTGAACATTGTGATCGAACCGAAATTCTGGCTGAATGTGCTGGAGCATGTCAGCGAAACGCCTGACTACGGTTTCCGTAAGGCAACTCCTGACAGCAAACTGGTGATGATTGAGTATTCTTCGCCTAACACGAACAAGCCTTTGCACCTCGGACACGTGCGCAACAACCTGTTGGGATTCAGCCTTTCGCGTATTTTGGCAGCCAATGGCAACAAGGTGGTGAAGACAAACATCGTCAACGACCGCGGTATCCATATCTGCAAGTCGATGCTGGCTTGGCAAAAGTGGGGTAACGGCGTTACTCCCGAATCTTCAGGAAAGAAGGGCGACCACCTTATCGGTGATTTCTATGTGGCTTTCGACAAGCATTATAAGGCAGAGGTAGCAGAACTGGAAGCCAAGGGCATGACAAAGGAAGAGGCTGAGGCCGCTTCTCCGTTGATGCAGGAAGCACGTGAGATGCTCCGCCGTTGGGAAGCCGGCGACGAGGAAGTGCGTTCGCTGTGGCGCATGATGAACAGTTGGGTCTATGCCGGTTTCGACGAAACCTACAAGCGTCTGGGTGTGGATTTCGACAAGATTTATTATGAAAGCGAAACCTATCTCGAAGGCAAGAAGAAAGTGCTCGAAGGCCTTGAAAAGGGTATCATGTACCGCAAGCCGGACAATTCCGTTTGGGCCGACCTTACAGCCGACGGTCTCGACCATAAGCTGTTGCTGCGCAGCGACGGCACATCGGTCTACATGACGCAGGACATCGGTACGGCTAAACTTCGTTATCAGGATTATCCTATCGACAAGATGATATATGTGGTGGGCAACGAACAGAACTACCACTTCCAGGTACTTTCGCTCCTGCTCGACAAACTCGGCTTCAAATGGGGCAAGGACCTTGTTCACTTCTCCTACGGTATGGTGGAACTGCCGGAAGGCAAGATGAAGTCGCGTGAAGGCACGGTGGTGGATGCCGACGACCTGATGGACGAAATGGTGAACACTGCCAAGGAAACTTCCATGCAGTTGGGCAAACTCGAAAACTGCTCGAAGGAAGAAGCCGACAAGATTGCCTCCATCATCGGTTTGGGCGCGCTGAAATACTTTATCCTGAAAGTTGACCCGCGCAAGAACATGACGTTTAATCCGAAAGAATCCATCGACTTCAACGGCAATACGGGTCCGTTTATCCAGTATACTTACGCGCGCATTCAGTCAGTGCTCCGCAAGGCTGTCGAAGCCGGTATCAGTGAGGCCTACAATGCCGACGCTGTGACTCCGAACGAAAAGGAAGTGTCGCTGATTCAGCGTCTGACCGACTTCCCGAGCCTGGTAGAGGAAGCCGGACGCACTTACAGCCCTGCTCTGATTGCCAACTACGCTTATGACCTCGTGAAGGAATACAATCAGTTCTATCATGATTTCTCCATCCTTCGTGAGGAGAATGCCGATGTACGTGCATTCCGCTTGCAGCTGTCGCGTACGGTAGGCGATATTATCAAGCGCTCCATGTGGCTTCTCGGCATTGAAGTGCCGGAACGCATGTAATGCAGTCTGCATTTTGAAATACATATTGGCAGCCGTCGGAATTTCCGGCGGCTGTTTTTGTTTTTTATGGTGTGGAAAGAAGGAATTTAAATGTGTGTGAAAGCATTTTAGTTAAAAACTGAGAAAGCATGAAAGCGCATATTAATTTGATTTAATCTGTGTGAACGGTCGGGCGCATTATATTGCAATTCTGAAGCGGGGTGGTTAAATTTGTAATGAAACCGATTAAAATCCCATTGAATTATGATGAAACGTATCGCTTTTTTATTCATTTTGCTTCTGTCTGTGCAATGTGCCGGAATTTCCGCTCAAGAGTTGTTAAAGGAAAAACCGTCGATTGTGCGTGGCAGAGACGTAGTGGAAGAGGCTATGCAGTATCTGGGGACGCCGTATAGATACGGCAAAATGAATCCGAAGTACGGTTTCGACTGTTCGGGTTTCACCTCCTATGTGTTCAAGGGACTGGATATCGACCTTCCGCGTGTGTCGCGCATGCAGTATGACAAGGAAACGGCCATTGCCGACAGCAAGGACCTGCACAAGGGTGACCTGGTGTTTTTCTCCGGTCGGAAGGTTTCGAAGCGTATCGGACACGTGGGTATTGTAACGAAGGTCAATCATCAGACCGGCGAATTCTCCTTCATCCACGCCAGCTGTTCTGAGGGCGTGACGGTTTCATCGTCGACCGAAGCCTACTATGCCAAGCGTTATATCGGCGCTTGCCGCGTGCTTCCCGACGCTCTCAACGGCAAAGCCTGATTTGCTAGGAATGATTGTGCCATATAAGAGAAATTGCTTTTTCAAGTACTGAATAAGCTGATGAAGAGTCGTTTGAGGACTCTTTCTTTTTTTATGAATAAAGGATTTTGATTTGTGCATAAACTAGTGGCTATCAAGCTAGAAGCTGATGGTATGTCTCGCAATTTAAAATCAAAGAATCACAAGGGAATAATTGTAGTGAAAAATTAGTATCTTTACATATTATCTTTGGCTTTTCTGCATATTGAGCAAAAAGAAGAGTAACGGCAGTAAAGAACAGAGATATATGGATAAATATCAGACCAATGAATAACATTAAAGCAATTAATTTTGAGCAAATAGAGGCCGGACACTTTGTGCGGTGATATAGGAATCGGTATGAAAGGATAATGGATTCTTCTCATTTTCTTATCATATCGTTTTTTAGCTTATTAATTGTGAAGTATATTTTACAACAACCATGGCTTATATTGATAAACATTTGGAAGAGTATATCCGAAAATGCTTTCCAGAACGAAAAGTAAACGCAAAATATGAATATAGGACAAGGCAAACAAGTCGGTATTTGTATGTGACAACTTTTTTAAGTGACGATGAAAGTTTACACTATGAATATATCCAAGGGCGTGTCGAACTACATTTAGAAGGAAAGTATCAAAGTAGTGATTATCGGGAATTCGCTAAACAACTTCGTATAGCAACATCAAGAAACACAGAACTTACTTGGGGAAAATGGAACAATCTAAGTCAGGGGCGGTGTACATTGAATTGTGTTGTGGACGATTGGCAGGATTTGAGAGATGCATTTCAGCGCATAATGGATTTGATAGATCCTATCATCAAGTCTATTGATACCAATAAGATTGTCAATAGATTAACTGAAGCTTATTCTGGAAACCAGGCTTTCGATGAATCTGGTTTAGATAAAGGTAAGGTATGTCTGAATACTTGTCCGTTAGGTCAACTATTCAGTAATCCTCTGATAATTCCTGAATACCAAAGAAATTATTGTTGGGAAAGAACTCAAGTCGACAATTTATTGAAAAGTTTGACAGAGATACCTTCTAATGGGAAATTTCATTTGGGTACAATCATTATTCAGAAGGATTCAGATGGTAATTATTCCATAATCGATGGGCAACAGCGATTAGTCACACTCTCACTTATTTGTCGGGAGTTGGGATATTGTGGAGACTTACCTCTTTTGAAGCAAACGTTTCGTTCTGAATCTTCAAGAAAGCATGTAGCGTATAATTTATACCAAATAAGGCAATATTGCAGTAGATTGCACGACGAGAAGCTATGTTATAAAATGATCAACAATCTTGTTTTCTCTACTCTTATATTGACAGACAGTTGTTTGGATTTGGCTTATACTTTCTTTTCAAATGAAAATTCAAAAGGGGTGCCATTGACGGACTATGATTTATTGAAGGCTCATCATCTTAGATTTGTCTATAATGAAGGACAGGCTGAGCATTTAGCCCAAAAATGGGATCGGATTATCAGTCAGGAATACAGACAGTTGGATGAAACTCTTTCAGCTCACTTGTTTCGATTACGGAAATGGATGAGAAAAAGCGATTATGATTCAGAAAGGAAATTTCGTACAAAAGAAGAATTTTCGGCTGCTTTAACGATTCCAAATATACCACCTTTTGGAGAGCAATTCGTTTTTTATGACAAAATACAGGGTGGACCGCATTTTTTTGCATATACGGAACAATTTGTTGACAAGTATATTCGGTTTGAAGATGCAAGACATGTGAAGCTATTGCGTAAGCATTTGTGTCAGGAAAGTCACTGGCGTTACGAAGATATTATTGAAACTTTGTTGTTTGGCTATTATTTGAAATTTGGCATTCAATATCTGACGGAAGCTTTATTCTGTATAGCAAGTAACATTGCACAACATCGATATACTTCTTATCGGGCAATGCAATATAAGATTCGGGAGTTTGCGAAGAATTCAGAAATTATCATGATGATCGATCAGGCATCTTCCCCTACATTCTTTCTTGCAGAATGTCTTGCAAATATTAAATATTGGGGTAAAGATATTGAAGAGCAAGGTATACAACTCCGTTTTTATCAACGGTTGCAGGATTTGTTTGCTGAACTTCGTGATGATTTTACCGACAATTATATAATTGAAAAATACAATAATGAATACGAGTAGATATACACCAGAATTGATAGAAAAGGAAAAACTTTTCTTTAATATACCTCTTTATCAGCGATTGTTTGCTTGGGGTAGAGATGAAGTAATTGGGCTACTTGTTGATTTAAAAAACCATTTTAAAGAATCAACGGACAAATCTCCTTATTACTTGGGTATCTTATCGTGTATCGGTAGAGGAAATAAATTCGACCTCATTGATGGACAGCAGCGTTTTACGGTGATTGTTCTGATGGGAATTGTCTTAAGAAAGTATGATTCTCGTTGGAATGATTTTCTTGATAAAGGAAAACGTTTGGATTTTGTGGCACGTCCTGCCGATCAGGATTTTATATATTCAGTAATTAATGATGTGGGTACCGACTATCACAATGAAAACATGAGCAAGGCTCTTGAAGAAATACAATCGTTCGTTAAACGTGAGTTTTGTGATGAAGTTGAGAGACAGACGTTTGCCGTACAAATATATGAGAGGCTATCGTTCTTCTTTTCTGTCTTGCCGGATGAATATATAAGTAATCCATTGTCGCTAAATAAATATTTTGAGGCAATGAATTCTGCCGGAAAAGGATTGGAGCAACATGAGGTGCTGAAAGTTCAATTACTGAAAGGTCAGTTGAATAAAGAATGGCTTACTCGCGTTTGGAACAGTGTCAGTGAAATGTCGAGACCAATAATTAAAAAAAGGGAGAATTTGTCGGAATCTGAATATCGGGAATCGTATGTTCGTGCTATTGGCTATTGCCAACAAGGGCTTTTTGAAGAAGCTTTTCATTTGTGTGAATCTACTTTTGATAATGATGAGAATATTGAGATTGGCATGATTCAACCGGAAATGGCCAAGAATGAGGTGGCTTTTAAAGAAGAAACAGTGACTCAGTCAATATTGTCTTTTCCTGAATTCCTTATGATGGTACTTGACATTCATTTATCGTTAGAGGGAACAGCTTCGTTCTATCGTAAAGAGCTATTGAGAATTTTTAAAGATAACGAGATTGTTGATATCCCTGCTTTTTATAAAAACTTATTGTTCTATCGTTTGCTGTTTGATTATTACATCATTACATTAGGAAAGAATGCAAATGGTAACAGTTATTCAATTATAAATCATCAAGGTCTTGCTTTCGATGTAGAACGCGTTTGCCAATATGAGTCAATGTTATATGTTTCGCAAACTCCGTTTTATCGTTGGGTTAAACCATTGTTGATGGAGTTGTCATTATTGCCGACTGTTAATTGTGGAGTGCTTTTGCAGAAGTTGAAGAGAATTGATAATAATCTGCGAATCCAACCAGCATCCATTGAATCATTGTCGTACCAAAATGCTGACCGTTATTGGTTCTGGCGGCTTGATTATTATTTGTGGGAAAGTAAAGAAAAATATTTTACCGATGCAAAACAGTTGGAAATAGTGGGCGATTACATTTTCCGTTCAAATCGTTCGTTGGAGCATCTTCATCCGCAAGATCAAACACAAAATACAGTGTGGCCATTCGAGAAAGTTCATTCTTTTGGTAATTTGGCCATGATTTCACCCGGGTTTAATTCTCAACAGAGTAATGATCCGGTAACGGTGAAATTTGCGCGAATTTTGGATCAGGCAAACAATTATGCGTTACAAAGTATTAAATTGTATTGTATGTTTCTTGAAGCAAAAGGCGCACCGGATGGTTGGACCATTGAAAAAATGGAGGAACATGGGCAAAAAATGTATGAAATATTAGTTAATTCGTTTGCGGATTAATGTGCAGCTGAAAGATGTCAGTTTCCCCATTTTCTACATAAAGAACCGATAGCCTACGCTGAGCGAATAGGCGCGGTTTTCCCATGATTCCATATTGTGGATGGTCGGGGTCAGTCCGAGCATGTAGCGGGCATCGATAAACAAGCCGAAATCAAATTCATAGCCTACGCCGAACGCAAGGCTGAAATCAAATTTATTGTAGTCGGGGTTTAACGGTTCGTTGTATCCGTCGACTTTCGTTTTGCTGCCGGCCATGTATCCGAACTGTGGCCCGAATTGGATATTGAATCCTTTAACGGGAAAGAATTTTACCAGAACGGGCAGGTTGATATAATGGTGGCGGCATTTTATGTCACTGTCTTCGATTGGCTCTCCGGCGTCACTGAGGATAATAACATCCTTTTCCAGATAGCCCAACTGGTTGTAGGTCAATTCTGCCTGAAGGTCGAACCACTTGCTTAACTGGTAGGTGGCTACGGCTCCCAGGTTGATGCCTGTCAGGCTGGACGGGTTCTCGATGGTTCCCGGATAATTGATTTTTGCGCTGTTCAATCCTGCTTTAACTCCGAAACTCCATTGGGCCTGTGCCGCAAAAAAGGCGCACAGAAACGTGCAGATAAAAAATATTCTCTCTTGAGTTCAACTTATAAATGCAACTTTTTGGGTGCG
>ULSN01033497.1_pt1 | contig 22569 bp, 17 predicted proteins | sample 1956771 | NCBI WGS metagenome assembly ULSN01 (sample SAMEA4835709, study PRJEB28245) | human gut metagenome | biome: gut microbiome; material: fecal sample | place: Denmark | collected 2008
CTGAATACTAGTAGATAAAGATGTTTTTAAGGGACGACTAAATAAGGTGTAGAAAATGCTGGCAGAGATGAAGCCGAGAAGTATGCCGGCAAGAAGGTCGCCCGGATAGTGTACGCCCAAATACGAGCGGGAATAGCAGGTGAGGAGTGTCCAGGCGATGATGAATATGCCGATGAAGCGGTCTTTCCACAGGAACAGCAGGAAGAATGCAAGTCCGGCGGTATTGGCGGCATGGCACGAAGGGAATCCGTAACGGCCGCCACGGTAACCGTTCACCACTTCCACCATCGACGATATCGGATTTTCGGGATTGGAGGGACGGAGCCTTTCGACAAGCGGGCGGATAACGGACGCTCCTATCTGATCCGCAAATGTGATGGTCAGTCCGATGGCTATCAGACATCCCAGCACGACTTTCCAGTGATAGTTTTTCAGCAATACGTAGAGTATCGAGGCATAGAACGGCACCCATACCCATTTTCCGCTGTAGGCATACATGAATTGGTCGGTCCATGCGTGTTTCCATCCATTGACGGCAAGCAGTGCGTTCGTGTCAAACTCGGTGAGCGGTGTCAGAAATTCGATCATCAGTTTTTTGTTTTAATTCCGGCGAAACGCTGATGTGCGTCCGCTGAGCAGACAAAATTACTAATTTTGGAGAATTTTGGAACAGTCTGACCGAAAAATCTTTGCGAAAGTTGAGTTTCTGCAAAATAAAAAGGAGCAAGTTTTTAACCTTGCTCCTTCTGTGCGCATGAAGGGACTCGAACCCCCACGTCTCACGACACTAGATCCTAAGTCTAGCGCGGCTACCAATTACGCCACATGCGCAAATATATTGCAAAGGTAATCACATTTTCCGAATTGGCAAACTTTCAATGGCAAATTCTGTTTCAGATTTGTCAATTTTGTCGGTCAGAAAAGGCAAACTTATTATAATGGATTGGTGCATAGTGTGTTATGAGTATTTTGCCCGCGTTTTGGTAAATTTTACTTAAAATTGGAGGGGTGTCCTGTCTTCCCTTACTGTGTTAAGTTTTGTTAATGGCGGTAAATGAGTATAAAAATATGTATATAAAATATAAAATACGCTTTAGGGGCTTATTTTACTTCTGAAAATATGAATGATAATCAAAAAAAGATTGTAGATTTGTAGTCAGAACATGTGTAAACAGACAAAAATAGGGTAGCATTATGGCTGATGAAAAAAGCGTTTTTAACAGATTCGTTGATTAATTTTTACTTTTTGTTGTGCTGAATGCCTTGAATCGTTAAAATCTGCATATAATTAACCAAACGTGCTATTACAAACTTGACATTAGAGAAACCATACAATAAAACAAACAAAAAGTAATTATGAGAAAACAGTTATTGCTTCTGTTATTTTCCCTTATGGCGGTTGTGGGTTATGCCCGCACTGTTACGGGTGTAGTTACTTCTCAATCCGACCAGCTACCGGTTATCGGGGCTACGGTTATGATTGATGGAACGACCACCGGTACAGCTACCGATTTTGATGGAAAATTTACAATTGATGCAAAGGACACAGATGTCCTGGTTTTTAGTTACGTGGGTATGAATACCGAGAAAGTGAAAGTCGGTAGTCAAAGCGTAATTAATGTAGTGTTAAAAGAGAATTCTCAGGTCCTTGATGAGGTAGTGGTAACAGCCATGGGCCAGACTCAGGAAAAGAAGAAACTGAACTTCGCCGTTCAGTCGTTGGATGCCGACGACGTGACAGCCGGTCAGTCAGCCAACTTTGCCAACTCTTTGCAGGGTAAGGTTGCTGGCTTGCAGGTGTCGACGGGCGGTAGTTCTCCTAACTCCTCCACTCAGGTGGTGATTCGTGCCATCTCTTCTATTAATACGGCTCAAAGCAACGAACCGTTGGTGATTGTCGACGGTATGCCTATTCGTGGTAGCGGTTCTTCGCTCGGCGACTTGAACCCGAACGATATTGAAAACATGAGCGTGCTGAAGGGTGCTGCCGCATCTGCTCTTTACGGTCAGGAAGCAGCCAACGGTGTAATCATGATTACTACCAAGAAAGGTAAGGAAGGCCAGTTGAAGGTGACGGCTCAAGGCAGTTGGGAACTTTCCAACTGTATCCGCGTTCCGAACATTCAGGATCAATTCATTGCCGGTAGCCAGGGTTTCTATAAGGAAAACGCTACAGGCGGTTGGGGTCCGTATCTGACTTCGGAAGACCGTGTATATGACAATGTGGGTGATTTCCTTGGAACCGGTTTCCTTCAGAAATACGACATGTCGATTTCCGGCGGTAACGAAAAGTTCAATGCCTACGCTTCTGCCAGCTACATGAATAATGAAGGTGTAGTTCCTAACGACTACAAGAATCGTTTGAACGTATTCTTGAAAGGTGAGTTCAAGCCGTCGAAGTATGTGACCATCCAGTTGTCAACCAACTTCGTCAACAGCAAGAGCCGCGGTTTCGGCAACAGCATGTCGACTGTTTACGGTTGGGCAATCAACAGAAACATGGCCGACTATGCTACACTCGAAGGCCGTCCAAACTGGAGCAACCGTTATGACCATTGGGAAATCCTTACCGATGAAGAAAAGATTGGAGCAACAGTTTCTCCATACTTCGGCCGTTATATGGACAAGAGCCAAACGGATGCTACGCGTACCATTATCAACGGTCAGATCAGCTACGAACCGATTGAAAATTTGGTTTTCACCGGTAAGCTCGGTTACGATAAGGGTTACTCAACTTACGACTCTTATACCGTTTCCCGTTTTGTAGACAGCGATTTTGCAGATCCGGAAAGCAGCGCATTGGCTGACTACCGCTATAAATTCGGTTCCTATACGTTCCAGCCTTCCAACAACGATCAGCTCACTGCTCAAATCCTTGGTACCTACAACTTCAATATCGGTGAAGATTTCGGTGTAAACATCTTGGCCGGTGCCGAATACAAGGAAACCAACAGCCTGTCTGCACAGATGGCAGGTCAGGACTTCCAGTTGGCAGGTGACTTCTACAGCTTTATGAATACTGACCCGAACACATTTACGACAAGTACGGGTTCTGACTACTACATGTCGTTGGCTCACACTCGCAAAAACAAATTCGGTTATTTCGGTGAATTGCGCTTCGACTATAAAGGTATGGCTCAATTGTCAGTAACCGGTCGTTACGACGGTTCTTCAACATTGAAGCAGGTTGACTGCACTTATTTCTATCCGTCAGTTACTGCCGGTGTGATTTTCTCCGAATTGTTCAAACTCCAGAACGACTGGTTCTCTTACGGTAAAATCCGTGGTAACTGGGCGAAGGTAGGTAAGGATGCTCCTGCATACCGCTTCACTACTTCTTATAAGAACTGGGAAGTATTCCCTGACGGAGGTTGGGGTATTGATGCAACCACAGCCGTTGCTAACCAACTTGAACCGGAAATGACAAGTTCATGGGAAATCGGCGCAGATTTGCGCTTCTTCGATTCCCGCACTCGTTTGGATGTTGCCTGGTATTCAACAACAGTCGACAATCAGATTGTGACAGTACGTGTATCTCCTACATCAGGTACTATTCTCCAGACACGTAACGAAGGTTCTATCGAGAACAAAGGTCTTGAATTGACATTGACTCAAGACATCTTGCGTTCGAAGGACTTCAACTGGAGCGTAACAGCCAACTACTCATTCAACCGTGGTAAAGTGCTTTACTTGCCGGATGACGTTATCGAAATTACTGGTACACAGTACGGCGATATCTTCCCGACAGCTTATTTGAATGGTTCTACAACAGCTATCTCCGGTAAGGATTACGAGCGTACTCCTGACGGACAAATCATCTGTAACGAACAAGGCTATCCTGTCATCAGCGCCGTTAAGAATAACTTGATCGGTAACCGTGAACCGGATTGGTTGCTCGGCTTGGGTTCCAACTTCAGCTGGAAAGACCTTTCCGTATCATTCTTGTTTGACGGCCGTATGGGCGGTGACGTTGTCAACGTAACTCGCCGTGGCTTGAACGGTAACGGCATGGAAAATCTGTTGACGAAATATCGTAGCCACGAAGTGGTAATCAAGGGTGTGGTGAAACAGGCCGACGGAACATATGTTCCTAACACGACTCCTGTCATCGTCGACAGCAACTTCATCACCAACTACTACAATGCTGTTTCTTCCAACTTTATCGAAGACGGTTCTTATATCCGCTTGAGCTATGTTACAGTAGGATATGACTTGTCTCGTCTGTTGTCGAAGAAATGTCCTATCAAGGGCTTGAAAGTTTCAGCCACAGGTCGTAACCTGTTCTTGTTGACTAAGTACACCGGTTCTGACCCGCAAATCCTCGCAGGTACAGGTGGTGGTACAGGTTCTGCCGGTATCGATAACTACAGTGTACCGACTACACGCAGCTTTAACTTCTCACTTAGTGCTACATTCTAAAAAACTGGAAAACGTATGAACAAATTGAAATTAATAGCGATGTCGTTGCTGCTGGGCATTACAAGTACCGGTTGCGTTGACATGCTCGATGATAATGAAAATCCCGACAAGGCAGCCAGCATTACGGCTGAAGTGGGATTGCCGGTCATTGTCTACTATGCTGCGCAGACAAATTATGACCATGCTGAATATTACATTTACTTGTCGCAATGTCTGACCACAACCGGCAAGTCGCAGACGGGTTCTTATGCTTATAAGAGCGGTTGGGAATTCCTGACAATGAACCGTCACCCGCAATGGCGCCGCCACTTTTATGATATTGGTGCCAATATCAACGAATTGATCAAGAACGCTGAGGCCGTCAATTCTCCGAACTATATTCTGATTGCGCGTGCCATTCGTCTGTTGTCTACTCAGTTGACTACGGATGCCTTCGGCGATATGCCGCGTTCGAACGCCTATCTGTCGAATTCTCCGACATACGACACTCAGGCAAGTATCTACAAATGGATGCTTGAAGAAGCGGATGCTTTGATTGCAGATTTCGACAATCCTGCCTATACTCAGGCTCCGGGCAACCAGACGATCACTGCTAAGCAGGACCGTGTATATGCCGGTGACTTGAATAAGTGGAAAGGTTTGGTTTACGCTGTGAAGGCTCGTCTTCTTCTCCGCAATATTCCGAATGTCAATACTTCAGCCGCTACATGCCAGGCTATTTACGATGCTGCTGCTAAGGCTATCGAAATCTGGCAGGCTGACCCGATGTACGGCACATTCTTCGGCAGCGAACCCCGTTATAATTTCGATGGCGGTACAATGCAGCAGAACTGTCCGTGGAGCGACGCACAGCCGGTTATCAACGCATGGGAATCACGTGCCAACTTGCTGACCGACGCTGTTCCTTCCAAATTCTTGATGGAAAACTGCTTCGGTGTGTTCAACAAAACGAATGACATGCAGTCCGGACGTTACGTCAACTTCCGCGGTTATGCCGATGACCCTCGTGCTATCCTGTTGTTCAAGCCTCGTACGGGTCCTGCATCTGCAACCAACTCTTCTTCCATCGTGAAACTCCGTTGGTTGGAAAACAATATCGGTGCCGGTACATCTTACAAGACTTCCGACTATCCTGATCTGTATTGCGGTGCTTATGCCGGTTCGGTTGATGCTTACGTACCTATCTTTACAATGGAGGAACTTTATTTCATCGAAGCTGAAGCACAGTATTGGATGGGCAACAAGACAGAAGCCTGCCGTTTGGCAAAAGAGGCTACACGTGCCAACATCCAACGTCACCTGGAAGCCTTCCAGAAGAAGTATCCTAATGTCATGTATCCGGGTAACGTATTGGCTACTGGCGATTTCCAGAAACTCGATACTCGCGACAGCAAGGATGGTGTGTTCACCTATTCTCAGGCTCGTTGGAATGCAATCGTTGATGCCTTCGTTGACAATAAAAACCAGGAAAACGAAACCGTGTTACCGGTTAAGGGTGTAACTGATCCGTCAACTCCGGGTAACGGGTATTGGTTCTTCAACGAATCCGAATATACGTTGAGCGACCTGATGATGCAGAAGTATGTGGCCATGTATATGCAGCCGGAACAGTGGACTGACATGCGCCGCTATCACTACAGCAACAACCGCAACAACTACGGTATCGGTGCCAACCATGAAATCATTTATCCGGGCCTCCGCCGTCCGTATAACTTGTATGCTCCGTACTGGGTTGACGGTCTGACTGACGCTCAGAAGGAAAATACTTGGATTCAACGTATCAATTACGACCCTGAAACAGAAGATAAATACAACCGTGCTGAGTTGGAACGTCTCGGTGCTTACAAGAACTACATGTGGTTGCGCAAACCGATGATTTGGGCTGAAGAGGCCGGTGTACGTACTTCATTGACTCAAGAATAATTTTAAACAAAGAAAAAAGTTATGAAATTGCAATATAAATTAGGAACAGTAGCTGTGGCAATGTTGGCAATGTCGTCATGTGCTGTCCATGACCCGTTCAATGAAATTATGACTCCGGGTCAGGCAGTACCGACAGTGTCATGGGAATTGGGTAGTACTGTAGCGAATGCCGGCGACAGCGTTTCTTTCAAAGGAAAATACTATACGGACAAGGAGCACACTCCGAAGCAGTCGGAAGTTTGGGCGCTTGTTTCTCAGTCGGAGTCAGCGGCAGTGACATTGAAGCTTACTTCGAGTCTCGCCTACACGCAAACAGTGGCAAATGTTGATACTGTACGTGCTTCGCAGGTGATCGCTACGTTCCCTCACGAACAGGCTGTGTTCAACGGCTATGAATTTGAAATCAATGCCAAGTTCCCGACTTCTCAGACATTGAAATCCCTTACGTGGTCAAACATCGGAACATGGGATCAGGCAAAATTCGATCAGTATTTCCCTGACGGTTTTGAAGAGGAATTTACGAACAAGGTTATCGACTATCTGACAAAGGACAGTCTCTACTACAATGACCTCCGTCACGTTTATGTAAATTACGATTTTACGGTTGACCAGATCAACAGCGTGATTGCCAAATATCCGCAGTTGAACACCAACGGCGAATTGAACAAGCTGGCATCGGCCGACGTGGCTGAAAAGAGCGATGTCTGGTATACTAAAATCTACAAGACTGACGGTGCCGGTAATCCTACTACTGAATTCAATGTTGTCGGTAAATATTATGTGACAATTGAGAACGGTGTGACAGTTTATCATGAAATCGGCTTGACCGATAAGAAACCGGAAGGCGTAACGCTCTACGATGTGTATGAATCTTCACCATGGGTGTTCTGCCGTTATGATGACAACGTCGGTGGTCCTGTGACAGCTGTTCGTTCCAACTATATGCCGTTGTTCAAGGACTTGATTTCATTGATTCCGTTTACGGCATGGATTTACGATTCTGCTGAGAAAGTCTACACTGTCAACTACTCACGTTCATACACTCTCGGTGTAACCTTCAAGGTGGTTGATACTGTCGGCAATGTGGGCTATACTACAGACAAAATGGAAGTGACACTTAACTAATAATGCTAACTCAAATGAAACTACTAAGAAATATAGGTCTTATTGCAACATTGGTTGTGTTGTTTACATCTTGTATCGAGAAGGATCCTGACTATGTGGATTTCCCGTCGAAAGATGTAGACTTCATTTATGCTGTTGCAGGCGATGAATACATTCTCGACTATTATGTCGTTTCTGAAATTCAGTTTACCAACACTTCTTCCAAAACCGGTAATGTGACTTGGGATTTTGGTGACGGAACAACTTCTAACGAAGCCAATCCTATTCACAAGTATGCAAAAGCCGGTACTTATCAGGTGAAACTGACCGTTGAAGGTGTTGGCTCATGCACATACCCCATCATGATCTACGATATCGCTCCGGTGCTTTCCGTGAAATCTCAAAGTGCGGATGTGGTGACTATCAATGATGTGACGGTTGATTTCGACATCTTCCTGCCGAACCCCGAAAACCTGAAAGTGAAATACGTATGGACATTCCCGGAAGGAACTACCAACGAAGCCGGTGAGGAAATGACTCAGTTTGTCGGTTATGCCGATGAAAACGGCAATGTGGAATATCCGGGTAAGCTGAAATTCCGCAATATCGGTTCTCAGCGCATCACTCTCCAGACATGGTTTGACACAGATGGTGAAAACCGTCAGTTGGAGGATTCTTACGTAAATGTTCAAGTAGGTGCTCCTTACGAGTGCAAGACTCTTTACTATGCTGCGTTGGACGGTAACATCAAGGCGTTGAAACTTATCGACCCGGCAAAAGTTCCAGCCGGAACAAAGAACCTTCCGTTCGATATGGGTGTCAAGAGCGGTACAATGCCTTTCAACCTGGTATTTGCTTCCATTCCTAATGCTGAAGGCGAGAACGAAGGATGGATTTACATTCTCGATGCCGGCAAGCAGTACACTTACATCAACGATGAAAACGGTGTGAACGGCGACGGTAAGATTAATGTAATGAGCGCTGACGGCAAGTCAACCAACTTGTTCGTAACCAATGTCGGCCAGACAGCCTTCAACGACCCGTTCTTCGGAACTGTCGACGGAAGCAACTTGATTTACACTGACCGTAACACCGGTATCCGCAAGATGGCTTTGTCAACTCGTGGTGCTACTGAAAAGAGCGACTATCTGGTGAAGAATGAGAACCTGGGCTATTACAATAAGGGTCTTGCCTACGGTGCTATCAGTACAACAATTCTCAAGGATTCCAAGGGTACTTACTGGTGGGGCAAGTGCTATAACGGTAATGGTATTTTCCGCTTTAAGGCAACAGATATCTATTCTTCCTACAACGATGCTCCGGGTATTCCTAACGAAATTGTGCTGAATGCCGTCAACTTGAAGGGCTTCACTTTGGATGAATCTCGTAACGCCCTCTATGTATGGCGTACGAAGACTGACGGCGGTTTCTATGAATATCCGCTGCCGGCCGATGGCGTAGCTCTCTCCGGTTCTGCTTTCACCAAGCAAATCAAAATGGATGCCGACCCGATCAACACTACCGATGCCGAAGGCGTTTACGTAACTCAGTTGGTAGTTGATGAGGAAACCGGTTATGTATATTTCGGTTTCAACAAGGATGCTAAGGATTCATCTTCTTATCAGACTGGTTTGAAATACTACGACCCGACTTCCAAGACGATTGTCAATGTTGAAAACTGTACGGACAAGATTTTGGGTATCACAATTAATGATGCAAAATCCAAACTTTTCTAAACGTGATGCTTAGATAGTAAGATAATTGTTAAAATCAATAGCTGTTTCTTGTTTGTTCATGCAGATGGGGACAGCTATTGTCATTTTTAAAAATCAAATTATGAGAAAAATATTTCAACTTTCTATTATCGCATTGCTGATGTTTTGCTGCTTGCCGCAGGCGGCAGCGCAAAAGCGCGAACACCGTGCGGTGTGGATGTCGGCCTATGTCGCCGACTGGCCTTCAGGCAGCATTACTACATCAAATGCTGAAGCAATGAAGCAGATTTGCCGTAACAATCTCGATTCGTTGCAGCGAAACAACTTCACTACAATCTATTATCATGTTCGTGCCATGTGCGATGCCATGTATGATTCCAAATACGAGCCATGGTCGAGCTATGTTTCGGGAACTCGCGGTGTAGCGCCGGCTTTCGACCCGTTTGCCTTCTTGATGGAAGAGGCTCACAAGCGTGGTCTGGAAGTTTATGCGTGGCTCAACCCTTACCGCTATCAGAACTCCGCCTACTATGAAGGCTGGGGACAGAATGGCGGTGACAAGAACTATGAAAACAGCCATCCGGAATGGCTGCTTAAATGGACAACCTCGGAACGCACATGGACGATCCTCAATCCGGCACTTCCGGAAGTGAAACAGCGCATTGTGGATGTGATTGCCGACATCATGGACAAGTATGATGTGGACGGCATCGTGTTCGACGACTATTTCTATCAGAACGGTCTGCCTGAATCGTATGATGCGGAGGATTATGCCGCCTATAAGGAAGAGGGTGGAACATTGAGCCAGCTTGACTGGCGTCGCGAGCATGTCAACGATATGGTGCGCAAGGTGAATAACTATATCAAGTCGACGAAACCTTGGGTGCGTTTTGGTATCAGTCCTGCCGGTGTGGCTTGTAGCAACGCTGATGTTGCCGCAAAATACGGAGTCACTCCCTGTCCGGGCAGCGACTGGCAGTACAATGGAATTTGTTCCGATCCGATGGCGTGGATCAGCGAGGGCTCGATTGACTTCATTTCGCCGCAGGTCTACTGGCTTATCGGTAACTCGAATGCCGACTACGGACTGATTACACCGTGGTGGTACGAAGTGACAGCCAAATACAACCGTCACTGCTATATCAGTCAGGACCTTTCCAACACGGCCAGCAGCAATGCTCTCTATACGGAATTTACCGACCAGATTGACTTGACACGTACTTCCGATACGATGGGTGCTCCGGGTACGGTATATTTTCCTTGGAAGTCGTTGAAAAATCGTCGTGGTTACGACTTGTCGACTCCCGGCCAGTATAAGATGATGTATATGATGAACTACCTGCGCTATTATGCTTTTCCGTCTCATTCGTTGACTCCGGCTGTCACATGGATGCCGGCTGAATGTCCGGGGGCTGTCAGCGATTTGCAGCGTAACGGCAGAACATTGTCGTGGGACGGACCGGAAAATGTTCGCTATGCCATCTACTTTGTTCCGAAGTCGGTTGATACAAGTACCTTCCGTAAGGAAGCAGAATATCTGCACATCGTATGCTACGACAAAACGTATGAAATTCCGGACGCTGAAGCCGGTTATCCCGGTTTCGGTATCGCCGAGGCTGATTTGGACAACTATAATTATGCCGTGGCTATTCTCGACCGTTATGGTAACGAGTACAGTGCCTTCTTCGTGGGTGAACCGACCGTAACGGCTACGAAACCCGCTCCTACCTTCCCGGTTCAGGGCGAAAAGGCTCCGGGCGTGTTCAATTTCCGTTGGGACGGTTCGTCGTCGGTTTATGAAATCGTCGTTTCCGACGATGCCGAAATGAAAAATGTTTTGGCCCGAAAGGAAGTGGAAGCCAATTTTATCCCGTCGGTTGACGTGTATGCCTTCGAGGCCGACAAGACCTACTATTGGAAGGTGGTTGCCCGTCAGAACAATTCGGAGGATGTGGCTTCTGATGTAAATTCATTCTCGGTAGATGCATTCCGTGTGATTTCACCGGAAAGCGGTGCTACGGGCTGCGACGACAATCTCACGGTAGAATGGACGGCTATGGGCGATGTAACCTACCATGTTCAGGTTTCTTCTCAAATTGACATGTCGGATGTAGTATATGAAACGGATGCTACCGCTTCTTCCATCCAGATCCCTCAATATGTATTGTGTGGCGGTACTACCTACTATTTGCAGGTGTCGGCTGAAGTGGATGGCATTGCTTTCAAAAGTTCCGTTGTCGAGTTTACGGTAAAGGTAATGCCTGCCGCTGCTCCCGAATTTGTCAATCCGGCTACCGACGGTGTAACGCTTTACAGCAACTCGAAGATTCAAGTGAAGCCGCAACCTGGCGTGACTTTGTGTACGGTTTGGATCAGCTCTTCCAGTTCTTTCCCGGCCCGTACGTCATACGCCGGTTCTTTCCCCGATTTCCAGTTTGAGACGGGAGAGCTTTCCGGCTTGAAGGTCGGTTCTTCCTATATGAAAGACGGTACAACCTATTACGTGCGTGCCAATGTTTCCTATATCGGTGATGACGGTAAGACGGCAACATCCGACTGGACTGTTTCTTCGTTTGTCTACAGTGCCGAGGCGGGAGTGGCTGACGTGGCTGCCGAATCCATTTATATTCGCGGAGGCGAAGTGCCGACTTTGGTTGTCGGTCAGGCCGGCTTGGAAGTCAGCCTTTATTCCGTGGACGGCAAACTGCTGTTGACAACGACTACAGATGCTGCCGGCGAAGTGCGGTTTTCGGATTTGAGTACGGGTGTCTACCTGGTTTCAGTGCGCCTTTCCGACGGTTCCGTGAAAACATTGAAAATGATCTGTTAAAACTATCCTTCGGATATGTATGATAGGTGGCAGGCTGATGAATTTGCAGGCGGCATACCGCTCCGAATTCTTCAGCCTGCACTCTTTTTTCAGTGGCGGAAGGCTTTCAAAGCGGTGAATCTGCCTATAAATTATGCTGTAGGGCAGATAAAAATTTGGCAAAATGTATTTTTAATGTTTTAAACAATATTTTTACATGAAAATTTTGCGTGAGAATAAAAACTGCGTAACTTTACGGTGGATATGAAAAATATCCCAAACAAATAATTAACTTAAAACTATTTTGACTATGAAGAAATTTTTACTTTCTGCATCAGTTTTGATGCTCGCTTCTACGGTTTTCGCAGCAACTGATGGCCAGACTTATGAACCTAAGAATGGCTACACTTGCGAAAACCTTTGGATTTTTGACCGTTTTCACACAGGTGATGCATTCGCTACAAGTACTATTGCAAATAATTATGCCCGTACGGTGACAACTGATGGCAAGATTATCTATATCGGTATGTCTTTGGATGGGATTGGAACAATTGAAAAATTCTCTGTTGAAACAGGTGAATATCTTGGCTCTTTGGCTTTGAAATTGAACGGTGAAGCTTATACAGGAACATTGTGTGCAAATCAGGTAGGTTTTGACGAGTATGGAAATTTTTATGTAGCTGCCTATGTTGATAACGCAAGAGAAGGCTCTGGTTCCTTTGCCATTTATCTTTGTAACCTTGAAACAGGAGAATTAACGTCTGTCGGAGACCTTCAGCTTTTGGGCGGTCTCGGCCGTATTGACTATTGTGATGTTGTAGGTGACTTGACATGTGTAAATGCAGGTGCAACTGTAATGGCAGTTTCCTCTGCAGCTGATAATTTGAATGTATTTGCTTGGACTTGTGGCCAAGGTGAAACTACATGGACAGGTGCATGGCCAACAGGTCTTCCTTATCAGGCTATGACGCAGACTTATCCTGCTGACCAGACTGGTTTTAATACAGGTTCTGTTTTGAAGCAAATTAAGAGTGGTGAAGCTGATGGTCAAATGTTTATGTTCTATATTGATGGTAATACCACATGTCCTGCTACTTACAGCAGCGAAGGCGCAATGGTAGAATCCTTCGCTGATGTTAAGGTAGAACAAAAAGATCCTGATACTGGTGAAATTCTTGTTCCTGGTGTAGTAGTCCCTTCTGTGTCTACAAACGGTGTGGTAGAAGGTTCTGTGGGTGGTCAGAACTTCTTCACTTTCTCAGAAGGTCAATACGATGGCTCTCACACTTGTCAGGCTGTTGTTACATTGGTTGACGAATCGTTCGCAATGTCTTCAATGGAACAAATGTGGTTGGTTCCTGCTGACGGTCTCGGACAAGTTACAGACGGTGGTAATCGTGTTCATGGCTTGAGCACTATAGCTCTCGAACCGGATGCAAACGGCAAGAACGCTATGCTTTTGATTACCTATAAATGCCAAAACGGTCTTGGTCTTTACCGCATCGCTGAAGAAGGTTACGATCCTAATGCAAGCGTAGCTAACAATGTAGTTTCTAACGCTACTATCCGCGTTAACGGTGACGTTATCGCAGTTAGCGAAGTTGCTGAATCAATCGAAGTTTACAACGTAGCTGGTCAAAAGGTTGCTGAAGTTCACAATGCTTCTGAAGTAGCTGCTCCGGCTAATGGCTTGTACATCGTTAAGGCTGTTGTAAACGGTGCTCCGGTTGTAAAGAAAGTTATTCTTTAATAGTAAGATAATTCTGAAATAAGTAAAGAGGGCGGCCCTTGGGGTCGCTCTCTTTTTTGTTCGTGTCTGCGGTAAGTTGCGCCGGTAGGGGTTGAAATGTGAAATAATGTTGCTGCCGGCGGGGTGGAATGTCAAATGTGTAGAAAATGATGTATCTTTGTAGAAGATAGGATGCGCCTTGGCATAGTCAAATCTGAAAACTACGTCCTCGATTTGCCTCTGCTCTCGGCTTTCACTATCTTTGTAAAAGATAGGATGCGGTTCGGGATAAAAAATATCTGAAACAAGTTTCGATATTTTATTCTCCGCTCACCTTTCTTTATCTTTGTACGTGGTTGATTGTGGTTTTGTTCTTTGACTTGTCACAGCCAACTTTGTCAATTAATAACAAGAAACTAGTACTATGCCATTAGATATATCACCTGAAGTACAGCAAGCGAAATTGAGGTTCGGCATTGTGGGCAATTCACCTGCATTGCTGGCGGCGATAGGGCGTGCCTTGCAAGTTGCGCCTACTGATTTTTCTGTGCTCATTAACGGAGAAAGTGGTGCGGGAAAGGAGTTCTTTCCAAAGGTAATCCACGCTTTCAGTCCGCGCAAGCACAAGAACTATATCGCTGTCAACTGTGGGGCCATTCCGGAAGGAACGATCGATTCCGAACTGTTCGGGCACGAAAAGGGTGCCTATACGGGGGCGGCCGGTGCCCGCAAGGGGTATTTTGAGGAGGCCGACGGCGGTACTATTTTTTTGGATGAAGTGGCCGAACTCCCATTGACCACTCAGGCCCGTCTGTTGCGTGTGCTGGAAAACGGCGAATTTATCAAAGTGGGTTCTTCGACCGTACAGAAAACCAACATACGTGTCGTTGCCGCAACCAATGTCAACATGCAGAAAGCGATTGCCGAAGGTCGTTTCCGCGAGGACTTGTACTACCGACTGTCGACGGTGCGCATTGCCGTGCCGCCGTTGCGCGACCGTGGTAACGACATCCTGTTGCTGACGCGTAAGTTCAGTAGCGATTTTGCTGAAAAATACCGAATGCCTTTGGTGGAATTTGAGGACGATGCCAAAAAGGCTATCTTGACATACCGCTGGCCGGGAAATGTGCGTCAGTTGAAGAACGTGATAGAGCAGATTTCTTTGTTTGATGCCGGAAAGAAGGTGACTGCCGCCGATGTGGCATCGTACTTGCCGGATGCCGGAAGCGAATATTCGCCGGCCGTTGCGCCCGGTCCGCAGGTCTATTCCTACGATCAGGAACGCGAAGGAATTTTCAAGATCCTGTTTGAGATGCGGAAGGAAATCAACGAGCTGAAAGAAAAGGTTGCGTCGCTTTCTGCCGCAAAGCCGGCAGAGGCTTTGGCGAATCCCTTGCAGGGGTGGAAGCGTGACGGCGGTCAGCAGCCGCTGCTGCCTCGTCATCATGAGGCGAACCCGGATGAAGCGTTGGTGGAAACACCTGCGAGCGAACCTTCAACTACCATGACTCTTGAAGATACGGAACGGGAAACAATACGCCGTTCGCTCGAACGCAATGTGGGAAACCGTAAGAAAACGGCCGAGGAACTGCGCATTTCCGAGCGGACACTCTATCGGAAAATTAAGGAATACGGACTTGATAATAAGGATTGACTTTATGTGGAAAAAGATAATCTCAATCGTGCTGCTGATGGTGACACTTCAGGCATGTACGATCAGTTATAAATTCAACGGCGCGGCATTGGACTACAATGTCTACAAGACCATCAACATCATGAGTTTCCCGATTCGTGCGGCTATGGTCTATGCTCCTTTGCAGCCGATGTTCGAAAACAAGCTGATGGATTCGTTCACGAAGCAGACTCGTTTGCAACTGACCGACAGCTCGAATGCCGACCTGATTCTGGAAGGCGAAATTACAGGCTACGCCCTTACGCCGCAGGCCGTTACGGAGAATGCGCTGGCATCGAAAACGCGTCTGACGGTTACCGTGCGTGTCAAGTATACCGACAACCGCAATCCGTCGAACAGCATCGACCAGACGTTCTCGGCATTCCGCGACTTCGATTCTACGCTGATGCTGACCGACGTGCAGGAAAGTCTTTGCGATGAGATTTCGGACGAAATTGTGATGCTGATATTCAATGCTACGGCAGGAAACTGGTAGAGGAGGGCTTTACGGAGATGGCAGATGTGAAGGAAAAATCGGAACGTGCGCGTGCTTTTGATGCAGCAATGGCGGATGAGAACGCTGAATTTTCGTCGACGATGGCCGACGAACTGCTCGAACGGTATCCCTATTTTTTGCCCGTTGCGGTATTGCAGCTGCAACGCGACACCTCGCTTTCGGCCGATGAGCGCCGGAAACGCATTGCCCGTCTGACGGCTTTCGTGGCCGATCGTACGGATCTCTACGATATGGTGGGTGAGGATGCCGAGAAATTCAAGGATTTCTATCCCCCGGAGGAGAATGTGGGGACTACTACAACTACTCTCGACACGATTGACCGTTTTCTGGATGCTTTCGGCAGCGACGACGAGGCGGAAATCAAGGCGCTCGAACAGCGGATTTTCAACCCCGTTCCCGATTATGCCCAGCTGTTGGCAAAGGAAGAGGAGAGCAGCATGCCTGATACCGACGGCGAAAATCTGAGCGAGAACGAGCAGCGCATCAACCGCTTCATAGCTCTCAGCAAGAAGCAGAGCGGACGTTTCCCTACCGGCGACGAAGAACCGGAAGAGGTGCCGGCCGAGGTAGTCAGCGCACCTGAACCTGTGGCCGCTTCGGAGCAGGCCGACGATTCGCTTTTGTCGGAAAGTTTGGCAAAAATTTATATCAGGCAGCACCGTTATGAAAAGGCTTTGGAAATAATTCAGTCGTTAAGTTTGAATTTTCCGGAAAAAAGTATTTACTTTGCAGACCAAATACGTTTCCTGAAGAAACTGATAGTCAACGAAAATTATAAACAAAAAAACAATAAATAACAATGTTCACAGGAATAATCATTTTGATATTGATTGCTTCAATCTTGATGATTGGCATCGTATTGATTCAGAAATCAAAAGGCGGCGGCCTTGCTTCCAACTTTGCCAGCTCCAACCAAATCATGGGTGTGCGCAAAACTACCAATTTTGTGGAAAAGGCAACTTGGGCATTGGCCATCATTATTTGCGTGCTGAGCATCTTGTCGTCGTTCTTTGCTCCGACAATGGTGGTAAGCTCTTCTCGTGTGGATGCTACTCCGCAAGAACAGCAGGCTGCTCCGTTCCAGACTCAGGCACCGGCCGCTCAGCAACCGGCAGCACAACAGGCTCCGGCACAACAAGCACCGGCACAGCAGACTCCTGCTCAGGCTCCGGCAGCTCAGAAATAATTTGATTTCTGCTGAAAAAGTATTGCCGCAGGCAAATGGCTCAACAGCCGTTTGCCTGCGGTTTTTTGTATCTGTCGGGTTTTGTGGCATTTATGTGATTTTTGTGGCATTTTGTAATTTTAAAGTCTTTAAACTTTTCAAATTTTCACAAAATGTGTGTCGAATGTTTGCATTTTTCGGTTTTTATTTCTATTTTTGGATTAAATAGGATGCGGTTCGGCATAGCCGTGTGGAAAACGGTGTTTCTGCTTGACTCTGCGCTTACCGTTCGCTATTTAGATACAGCTAAATTCATTATTAACCTATAAAATTTGATGCTTATGAGTAAAATGATTTTTTCTTCATATATCCCGACAAAATTGATTTTTGGAGCAGGGGAGATTGCTAAATTGGCTGAAACTCCGCTCCCCGGTAAGAAAGCACTTGTAGTGATTTCGGCAGGTACGTCGATGCGCAAGTACGGCTATCTTGACCGCGTATTGGAAGTGTTGCACAAGAATGAGGTGCAGACTGTTGTCTTCGACAAGATTCTCGCCAACCCGGTGAAAAGTCATGTGATGGAAGGAGCGGCGCTCTGTAAGGAGAAGGGCTGCGACTTCGTTGTCGGACTGGGCGGCGGCAGCACCATCGACTCGGCAAAGTGCATTGCCGTAATGGCTGTCAATGAAGGCGATTTCTGGGACTATGTCAGCGGCGGAACCGGCAAGGGAAAGGCCGTGAAGAAAGCGTTGCCTATCGTGGCCATATCGACAACCGCCGGAACGGGAACGGAAATGGACCCGTGGGCTGTTATCACAAACGAGGATACGAACGAGAAAATCGGTTTCGGCTGTCAGGCTACGTTCCCGACATTGTCGGTAGTCGACCCGGAAATGATGGTTTCCGTTCCGCCTTTGTTCACCGCTTATCAGGGATTTGACGCATTCTTCCATGCTGCCGAGGGATATATCGCTTCCATCGCTTCGCCGATCAGCGACCTGTATGCACTGGAGGCTCTGCGCCTGCTGTATAAATATCTTCCGATAGCCGTGAAAGACGGACGCGACCTGAAGGCCCGCGCCAAAGTGGCTTGGGCATCAACCTTGGCCGGTATGGTGGAAAGCACTTCTTCCTGCACTTCCGAACATTCGATGGAGCATGCCATGAGTGCCTTCTATCCGAAGTTGCCTCACGGAGCAGGTCTGATTGCCATTTCGAAGGCGTACTTTACGGCGTTCAAGAACGACCGCATGAAGCGCTACATGAAGATGTATGAGGTGATGACGGAAAAGAAGAGCGCACGTCCGTCGGACTTTGTGGATGCGTTGGTATATTTGCAGAAGGAATGCGGTGTCGACAATATTAAGTTGAGCGACTACGGCATTACTCCGGAGGATTTCCCGCGCTTTGCCGACAATGCGGTCAACACGATGGGCGGTCTGTTTGTTCTGGACCCGCGTCAATTGACAAACAAGGAAGTCATAAAGATCTATGCCGAATCGTATAAATAGATAACGCATGCCGCCAAAAGAGCGGCTGCCGATCCTGAAAGGGGCTTTTGCCGGAGCATGCTGACGGCAGAAGCCCTTTTTGTTGCAGACGCCCGATTGGGATATAACTTGAATGACCATTAGACTTTAGACGGATTTGGGTTAAAAAATCAAACAGAGGCAGGTGCCTGTTTTTTCGGACCAAAAGTTTTTTCTAATTTTGCAATAAATTGAAATGAATTGACCATGCGCATAGATATCATAACAGTGCTTCCCGAAATGTTTGAGTCGCCGCTCAACTGCTCGATTCTCAAACGTGCCCAAAACAAGGGGCTTGCCGAAATTGTGGTGCATAATCTTCGCGACTATACCCTCGACAAGCACCGTAAGGTGGACGACTATCCGTTTGGGGGAGAAGCCGGTATGGTGATGATGATTGAGCCGATTGACCGCTGCATCAGCCATCTGAAGTCGCAGCGCGACTACGACGACGTCATTTTTATGACTCCCGACGGCGAGCAGCTCACCCAGCGTATGGCCAACACCCTGTCGCTTTCGGAAAACCTCATTATCCTTTGCGGGCATTACAAGGGCATTGACTACCGTATCCGTGAACATCTGGTGACAAAGGAAATTACGATTGGCGACTATGTGCTCACAGGAGGCGAATTGCCTGCCATTATCCTGACGGATGCCATCGTACGGCTGATTCCCGGCGCTATCGGCGACGAACAGTCGGCATTGAGCGACTCTTTTCAGGACGATCTGCTGGCTCCGCCCATCTATACCCGTCCGGCCGACTACAAGGGCTGGAAAGTGCCCGATATTTTGCTGTCGGGGCATGAGGCGAAAATCGACGCATGGAAGCACGAACAGGCTGTGGAGCGCACACGGCGGCTACGGCCCGGGCTGCTTGACGAATAAAATTTGGACTAAAATGGAATAAGCGTATGAAACTGAAAGAAACATTGAAAAAAATGAACAAAATCAACCTGTATATAATTGTATTCGTTGGTTTTGCCGTTTATTTGCTGTTTTTCCATGACTACAACTACATGATGGTGCTGAAATATGACCGCGAAATCCGTGACCTGAAAGCGGAAATCAAGCAGTCGGAAGATTCGTTTCTGATAATCCGCCAGCGTGTGGAGTCGCTGAACACCGACCCCGAAGCGTTGGAAAAGATTGTCCGCGAGGAGTATCACATGAAGCGTCCGCATGAGGATGTGTATATTGTCAAGGAAAGATAGTTCACATAATTAACGATATGTTATGAACGATAGAATTTTGAATCTTCTTCTGGCACTCGCCTTGTTGTTGATGTTTGTGACGGCCTTCCTGCCGTTGCTGCATATCAATGAATTTTATTTTTCGTATATCTACACTTTCGGCGCATTTCTGGCTGTGGTGGTCCGCATTTTGCAGCGGATGCTCCACCGTAAGGACAAGGGTCTCGGCCTGCGTGTTCGCAGACTGATGAACATTGAGTTCTGGTCGGCGATGTGCTACCTGGTTTCGGCCTATTTCATGATAGCCTATCCTTACCGTTCCGACTGGTTGGGATTTCTGATGGCAGGCGCTGTGCTGCAAATCTATACTTCATTCATGATTCCCTACCAGATGAAGAAGGATCTTGCCGCCGGAAAATCGGAAAACAAGCCGGCGAAAAAGAAGTAAAACCCGTTGACTTGTCGATAAAAAAGCTTAAATAATAAGCTAATATGCAAAACGTAGCGGAAAACGTGAGCAAATTGGTGAGTATTTAGTATTTTTGCCAAATAAATGGAATACAATTTAGCGATTGACCGAGGTAACACATCGGTGAAATTCTCGGTGCTGGAGGGTGGAAAAGTGGTGCTGACCGAGCGTTTTGAACGGTTGACGGCAGAAATTGTGTCGGCCTACAAAAAGCGGTTCGCCATTGGCGGAGTCATTTATTCGTCGGTGGCAGGCGATGACATAAAAGAGATTGCTCTGCTTGAAAGCGCCTTCGACCGGTGTCTGGTGCTGAATTCCAGTCTTCCGATGCCATTGACCATCGACTATGCAACGCCCCGCACGTTGGGCGCCGACAGAATGGCTGTGGCAGTAGGGGCATTGGCCGCTTATCCCGGCAGAGACCTGCTGGTGGTGGATTCCGGTACGGCCATAACGCTGGATCTGGTTACTGCCGACGGATGCTTCCGTGGCGGAAACATAGCTCCCGGCATTGCAACGCGTTTTGCTTCGTTGTCGGAACATTGCGCACGCTTGCCGCTGCTGGATGCGGAAGGCGATATTCCTTTGGTGGGCTACGACACGGCAACGGCTATCCGTTCCGGCGTGGTGATGGGCGTTGTGGCACAGGTCCGGCAGATGTATGCCGATCTGAAAGCCGACTATCCGCAATTGCTGGTGGTGCTGACCGGCGGCGATTGCCATATTATAGCAAAGCGGTTGAACCTTGAAGAAATGGAGGTGAACGAAAATTTGGTAACAATTGGATTAAACAGAATATTGGAACATAATGAAAGTATATAGCAAAATTGTCTTGGCGTTGGCCATGATTCTGGTTTCTACGGGTGTCGCTACGGCACAGAAAGAACAGTCGCCTTATTCAAAATTCGGATATGGCAAACTGGGTGACTATGCTACGAGCATGCAGCGCAACATGGGCGGTGTGGGTATCGCCATGCAGGGCGGCCGTCAGATCAACGTGATGAACCCTGCTTCGTATGCGGCTATCGACTCCCTGACCCTGCTTTGGGACATAGGTCTTGACCTTACACGCCTTTGGTCGTCGGAAAACGGCGAAACGGGCAAGTCGTTTGGCGGTGGCCTTGACAACCTTACGCTCCAGTTCCCTATCGGCAAGATTATGGGCGGTAGCATTGGTTTGGTTCCGTATTCTTCCGTAGGCTACTCATTCGGCGGTTCCGTTGAGGATTCGGAAGGTAATGTGAACAGCACTTCAAGTTTCCTGGGAGCAGGCGGTATCAACGAAATGTATGTCGGCTTGAGTGTCCGTCCGTTCAAAGGCTTTTCGGTAGGTGCTAACGTTTCCTATCAGTTCGGAAATGTGACCAACAGTTCTTACCTGACGAGTTCGGATGCCACAACAAGTGCGCTTTACGAGCAGGTGATGGAAGTGCGCGACTGGAACGTGCTTATCGGTGCGCAATATACGATGGAGTTCCGCCAGCTGCATAAAGTGACGCTCGGTGCTACCTATTCTCCCCAAAAGGACTTCCACGGACATACCTGGGGTACTTATTACGACATTAAGGCTGACACGAAGCCTGATACAATCGGTTATTCAAGTCTCAAGGGCGGCTACAGCAAGCCTAATTCCTACGGTGTAGGTCTTGCCTATACTTATAACGACCGTTTTACGGTGATGGGCGACTTTACTTGGCAGGAATGGTCAAAAGCCAAATTTGAAGGTGTAAGGGCGGACAACGGTTCCTATGTGTTTGAGCCAACTCAATTCGACGACCGCTGGAAAGTGGCTGTCGGCATGCAGTATACGCCGAACGTGCGCGGCAACTATTTCCAACGTATTTCTTACCGCCTCGGTGGAAACTATACAAACGACTATATCATGGTACGCTCGAACCATGTGCGTGAATACGGACTGGCCTGTGGTTTCGGATTCCCGACTTTGGGAACGAAAACCGTCATAAACCTCGGTTTCGAATACAAGCACAGAACGACGACTCCGACAGCTCTCATCACGGAAAATTATTTCAATATCACGTTGGGTGTGAATTTCAACGAGTTTGCGTTCTGGCAGAACAAGATTCGATAGTCAATATGGGCTGACGGATGAGAAAGGCCGGAAACATACTATTGCTGCTATTATTGCTGACGCTGGTACTGCCGGCATGCAATAAGAATGCGAAAACCGCAGTCGCAACGGGTGTCGATGCCAAGGTTACGCCGACGATGATGACCCGCGACGTGAAAACGCTGATCAGCGACTCCGGCATGACACGCTATCGCATCTCTTCCAAACTGTGGCTCGTCTACGACGAGGTGAAGGACCCG
>ULSN01039429.1_pt1 | contig 22100 bp, 21 predicted proteins | sample 1956771 | NCBI WGS metagenome assembly ULSN01 (sample SAMEA4835709, study PRJEB28245) | human gut metagenome | biome: gut microbiome; material: fecal sample | place: Denmark | collected 2008
CATAACGTGCATTAAGCTTGCGCAATTCCTCTTCACGACAATAAAATTTTTCCATCTGCTTCACCACCATTCAAAATTATATAACTCACGATTATGTTACTCATAAGTATGTTACTTACGAGTATTATAATTTAGAACAGAGAAATTTGCAAGGGGTGGACTTTTAATTTTAAAACTTGCGCACGTGATAATGTCCCGCTTTTTTTAAGGAAATTACCTTGCTGATATTAGGGATATTTGACACTTTTCGAGGTAATTTTAGTGTATTATATACATTTATAATGAGTGGCTGATGAAGGAGGAAGAGCAGTACACCTATGATTACATTTATACCATAAAGCTAAATAAATTGTTTTCATATTTTTTCTCACTTATTACTATAATTTTACCAATAAGACTTTACCTTATGCGTTGCACTAACATACCAATACGGATTACCTTCCATCCTAGCATTTCTTAGCCTAGCATATTTTAGCCAAGTTCCATTTCCATCATATGAAACCTCGATATAATAACGTTTATCAGGCTTTAAATTAATTTTAACTGTTTTACTGCTCATGATACGAGAAAATCTCTGCTTGCCATCTGCACTTTTAATTTTAATATTAAACTTTGGATAAATAGTTTTACTTTTTTCTTTTCCAAAAAGATTTAAATACTTTATTGTAACAGCATTGTTTACTAAAGTGATAGATTCTGCGCCAGTTCGTTTCCAATCTGCTTGCGTCTGCACATTAATAGTAGCTGTATTCTTTCCACCGCTTGTAGCAGCTTCTGCAAATCCATTAATCCCCATCGCAAGAATTGTTGCTACCATAATTGACATTAATTTTCTCATCATAATTTTTCATCTCCTTGATTCTACTCTTCAATAACCACTTTCATACCAACTTTAGCAAAAGCTTTTAGTTTCTGAGCATCATCATTCTTTAATCTTATACAACCTTCAGAAACTTTTTTACCAATCGAATCAGGATCATGAGTTCCGTGGATGCCTATACCTCCCCACTTACCTTTACTCAGCTTATTAGTGTCCAAACTAATAAACCAAGGTCCATAAGCTCCTGCAATTTCTCCTTTACCATCCTTAAAATCATGAGTCCAACTAGAGGCATCAATAATTTCATCAATAGGAAAAATGCCTGACGGAGTTTTCATGTCTCCTTCTTTTTCCTTTTGTCCACTATTTTTTCCTAAAGCACACGGATAAACTGCTACTACTTTTCCCGTATCATCAATAGCATAAACCTCAAATTTGTTTTTAACGATTAAAATGAAACTATTATCCATTTTGTACTTCTTTAATAAATTCTCATTAGTTTCATTTTTATCTTTCACTATTGCTGCCTTATTATCACTATTAACTCGTTGCGTATTAGCAACTCGCTCATCCTCATGATCAGCTGAACACCCGCCAATAAACATAATCGAACACACCAGTATCAAAATATAAAGGACATACTTTTTCACGACCAACACTACTCCTAGTAAAATTTCAAATTCAAATCATTCAATCCTTCTTTTAATTTACCCATAAAAGCAGGACCAGGATCAATTTTTTCCGCATAATAATCTGGTACCTTCTCTATAAATAATCCGCTACTTTCTGCTTCATGTTGTTGATAATGTCCCCACACATACTTAATTGTAGGATACTTTGCCTGTAAATAGCGGATAATAGAAATGTTAGCCTTCACCTGTGCTTCTGTCAAATCTTCTTTTCCATCAACGCCGCCAACATTTTCAATACCAATTGCACACCAATTATAACCTATTGCATGCCTATTTAACGCTGTCTCCGGCGTCAATTGATAAATTGTACCATCTCTATCAACCAAATAATGCGACGCAACATTTAAACGTCCACCGCCATCATCTGGCATAGTCTCACTAGAAAAATACTGATAAACAGATTCAGCATCATTAGATACAGTCCAATGCGTAATTACAACTTGCGGAACAATACTAGTTATATCCTTGCCATAATGCATTTGCGCATATTCTTTGATAAGCTGCTCTCGTTGTTCCGTCCATTTTATAGGTTTATGTACAACTTCTAACTGAGGAAGTTCCTGCTTTGCTTGTTCCTGCACTACTGCCTTGGTCGAATCTTCTTTTTCTTGTACAGAATTTTCTTCTGCACCCAAGCAGCCTAAACTGCTCAAACATAACGCGCCTAGCAAAAACAAAGTCAAATATTTACACATTTTTTCATCACCAACCCCTTACAAAGCTCTTTTTAATTGGATAAAATCCTTATATACCCAACCTTCCGTACCACCTGACAAACGCACCTTATACCAAGTCTCGCCGTAAAGCTTTTTAACATTAACTTTATCAACATAGATTGTGCCACTGCCATTTTCTAAATTCAGCTGACACTGATAAATACCACCGTTTTCACCAGTTATTGTCAAAGGCTGTCCCTTTGCTAGTCTTATATTCTGACCATTGAAGCCCACAACCACATTATCAGTATTGATCATACCAGCTCGCTCATCATCGCATGTCTGTACAGCAATAGCATCTAGTCCACTATTACGTTTCAATGTTTTTATCACAGAACTGTTAGTAGACGGCGCACTTCTCAGGAAAACATCGTCGCCATTAACATATGCCATTTGAGGTTTAAAATCACCTGTTTCAAAGTGCATATACTCGCTGTTTAATCTGTCATATTCATAATAACCTTCGCTACCAATTTTAAATCCGGCTTGATAATCCAATCCATTAACACCTGCTCTAAGACCATCTACCAAACCGTTTATTCTTTTTTGTTCTGCTTGAAGAATTCTGATAAGCATCCTTCCCTTACGCGTATTCGCTTCACTGCTATTACGCAGCTCTGTTAAAGTATCTAATACTTTTTGCTCAACACGCATTGCACTGTTAAGAAGCTCTGTTTCCCCTTTTAAATTACCTTTTTTGTCTATGGTATCATTAATCAGAGCGGCTATGCTCGCAATACTACTATTATGCTTATCTTTAGCTGCTTCAATTTTAGGTATAATTGAAGCAGGTGTACCAATCGGCGGCGGTAGTGGAATATCTTTAGGCTTATTTGGTTGTATAAACACAAAATATATAGCAATTCCTAATACTAAAATACCTAAAATCATGCCAAAAATTATCATCATATTTTTGTTTATCACAGTCCCCCTAGGATTAACTTCAATAGGTGTTACAGGCTTAGGTGTTACAGGCTTAGGTGGTGGCTGTATAGGATCAGAAATTATAATACCACCACTCTCAATTTTTACAGAATTACTCGTTTTATTAGCATCAGTAATGTTCTCAACAATAGCTTTATAAGCACTTGTCAATTCTCCCAGTTCTTTTACAGCTGCAGCTCGTTCTTCAGAATCCCGAGACAGCATTTTTCCCTGCACTTCTTTTTTCTTGGACATAAAGGCATTTTTTGCTTCATCTTTTGTACAGTTTTCATTTAATCCAAGCAAATCATAATAATCTTGCATGTACAATCCACTCCTCTACCTAGCAAATTAACCGGAAATCTCTTCCTCATAATCCGGTTCTTCATACGAGCTATTGCCCCACGATGGTTCATAATAGCCGCCATCTGCTGGTGCTTCTTTTCTTACAACTTTTTCCTTATATTCTTGTGGTTTCACTTCTTTATCCCATTCAATTATAAATGCTGTAGTATTACTATTTTCTAACAAAGGCGAAAACGAACCAGCTTTCCAAGTAGCATTTTTATATTTGCGATATAACATCGCATACCTTTCATTACTTTCTTCCTTTGTCGGTTGCCCAGAATGCCAATTGGTAAATTTAGGCTTCTGCCCATTAGGCAATACCCAATTGCCATTAAGATCTTCATCAGTCAAACCAAAGTATGCACTGTCGTATCCTTGCGAAACCATGAAATTATACAACATTCTGCTCTTTTCTTTAGAATCAATTATTGCCAAATGTCCACCCACACGATCTGCATATAATTCAGCTTTTTTATACCCAGAACGCAAATCAACAATTTGGTACATGCGATTATTTGCCAATATCGTCGGTTTAGATTCGCTAGGCTTAGTTTTATCTTTCTTTTCTATTTTAGGTTTAGATGAGTGCCCTCCATTGGAAATGCCAACAGACCTTAATATTTTATTACCAAAATTTCCCCAATCAAATGCGTCAGCAGGCGTTGCACAAAAGCTGCTAGTTGTTAATGTCAAAACTAATAAAATACCACATATCTTTTTCATAATTTGCTCCTTCAATGCGTCCTTAATCTGAAAGTATCTATAGCAACAGGTACCACTTTATCATTTTCTAATTTGAAAACTACACCAAGCTCACCTTCACCATTGCCAACTCTACTCTCTTGAATACCATTTCTATTCTTTCTTGTATAATTAAATTTAAAATTGATTTTATAAATTCTATTTTTAAACGGATTATATAATCTATTATTATACTGTTCATTGCTTGTAACCTCAGTAATATCCATAGAGTATATACCGCTTCCATCAGCTCTGTTGAAGAAACGCTTATATTGATCATACATATTGTTCAGTTTTGCTTCCGAAAAGCCTAATTGCAGATTCTCAAGGCTTTCATTTTTTACTGCCCCTTCTACAATTTTTCGCTGAATATCTTCAGATTGCTTCTCCATGTCCTGCAAAACATCTTTTTTCAAATGCGATTTCCAATAATATAAGACTGGGGACTTCGTATTAGGTGTTAAAATCAGCTTTGTTTCATAAGGATTGCAAAATGGTACTTCTACCTTAATATTATGCTCGCCATAAAAAAGGCCTGGACAAAGGTAGTTATGTGTTCCTCTGTTGGTACTACTCGGTGCTTTTAACAGCACCCCATCAACATAAAGCTTGGCATTAGTTTCTACTTCCATATCAACTGCCCTAATCGTCTCATAATCAGGGATTTTATAATTGCCAAGTAGCTTATCCCAATAACTAACGGGAGCAACCGTCACTAAAGTTCCCTCAACTTCACTATTATCATTTAATCTCAATTTATATTTATATGTACATACGTGCTGTGCATCAACTTTTGTTTCTTGCCCTACTTGTACAACGTTGATGTCAGCTATTCCTTTAGACAGCTTCACAACTAATTTATCCTTATAGTCATTAGGGTTTTTCTTCATGAACTCTATGCTCTTTATATAATTGTCTTTATTTACAAAATCATTCTCGGTTACAAACAAATATCCATAAGCTGCAGCATAATCTTGTTTGCCGAGAGCAGTTAAATACTTCTCTACTACTTTTTCCGGTGTATTAACAAAATTTTTAAAGACACCAATGCCACACACTAAGATAAGCAATATCGCCAAAACGCTAAAAACATAGTTTTTATATTTGACAATTGTTGTCACTACGCCATTGTCACCACTATTGCCACCACCAACTTCACCATTGTTTCTTAAAGGTTGTCCACAGTTTCCGCAAAATTTCAAAGTAACGTTATTGGCAAACTTACACTTCGGACAAATTAAAACATTATCAGCGATATGAGTTACATCATCTGGCTTAGGCAAAACGATAACTGTTCCACTATTACTATTCGTGCCAATATTACCATCTTCATTTTTTTGCCCAACTTTTTCATCCACAGAAGCAACTGACCCATTATTACCATGCGTTATCTTGCTTGTATCTTCTATATCCTGCTTTGTATTATTGGTATTATCTTTGACCTGTATATCATGCGTTACGCTACCGCTTTCCTGCTCTTTAACTTCAGCTTTTTTATTGTTGAGAGAAGTTATAATTTCTTTGTAAGCTTGCGTTAATTCCTGCAATTTGCGCATAGCATCCTGACGCTCGTAGGAATCCTTAGACAATAAATTACTTTGCAAAGAAGCTTTCTTGCTTAAAAATGCTTTTTTCACTTCATCTTTACTGAGAGTCTCATCTATTTCTAATAAATCATAATACTGTTTCATGCTCATCACCATTCCTTGCTTAATAATGTTTTAACATGGCTTCTCGTTCTTCTAATAAGTTGTGTATCCTAATATATTTATCATTAACTTCTGCATAATCATAGCTTTCATCAGACAACATTTTCTCTAATTCAACCAGCTCATTACAGATATGATTTTCTAATTCAGTAATACCATGACTGCCATCCCCAAACTCTCCACATGCTAAAAACCGCGATTCTAAAGCCACCGCTTTTTTATAAATCAACTTGCTATCATCGTTACTCTTATTCAATCTATAATACTTTTCTGCTTGATTAACTATTCTAACCAACATTGCCTTTTTTCTATCTTCGCCAATAAGCAAATTACCGCTTTTCTTTTTTGAATTTTGAACAGTATATCCACACCAAAACAAAGAAAATAGAAAACCTATCGTCCATACCCATACTAAGACTTTAGTAAATAAAATCCTATAGAATTGTCCTAATACAATATCAGCAGAGCGTAAAGTTGCAATTATATTATCTGTCCCGCTAAAAAGCCAATCCATCAAAGATATAATCTTATTGTAACGAGCAGGTAATATAACACTGTATAAGAATATACCTATTATAATCATTATTACAGGAGCAAAATATGCCAGATACTTATTTTTGCTTTGCAACTTTATCACCCTTCCTGATTGTTATGCTAACTCTTCTTTTTTACTACGAATTAACGCCTGAACTGCCGGAACCTAATTACTCAAAATTTCACTATTTCCGGAAATCGAAGCAGCTATACGATTATTAGAAGCAACATTTAAGCTCAGCCAGTTAATTTTAACCCTAGACCAATTTTGTTTGTTCACACTCCATACATGAAGCAGCTCGTCGCCATATTTAACAGCATCAATGTCTCTGTATGCCACTTCAACTGTATACTCTTCCAATATTTTTCCATAAGCAATGTCATAATAACACTTATAAGCTACAGCCTGTTGCTCAGTAAAAACTATATAGGTAAATGTTACTAAAGAACAAATAACTTTGCCATCTCCGCAATCAAGAAAGACATGCTCGGAAATTCTTTCCGGTTTACGCCAAAAACAAACTTTATTGACCAACCAAAGCCATATCACTCTTATTGGCGATACTTTTTCTATCTTTTCACCTACATGAATACAACTGGAATCACTTGCATAACCACTAGCAATAATCGGATCAATCAAACTAAATTCTTCTTCTATAAGTCCCATTACGTTAATAGCTCTATCTTTTAAAAATTCAGCATCCTTTTGTACACAAGCATTGTATTGATCATAAACTCCATATGTACCACTAAACATATACACTAATTTTACAATTCCCCATATTAACAATAAAACAAAACCAATCATAAGGAATGTTGTAAAGCAACCTATAATAAAAAGCCAAACCAACCACTTAGGATCTTCACGATAAAATGCTCGTGCCAAAAAATCTCTTACACTATCTTGTCTCATGTCCAACATTACGTCACTCCTTGCTTTTTTACTTAATAGCTAAATTTTCTTCCAGTTCTAGGATTTCTTCATCGGTAACAGCATTCTCCATAGATAAATTTTGTAATTCTAACGCTTTGTATTTTGTACGGAGATGTTTTTTATCAAAAAAATCCTTTTGAATTAAATACAAAAAGTAATATAGCCTCCCTTCATCTTGTATACTAATAGCAGCTTCAAGCATCGCAACCGCTTTTTTTATTTTTGGCAACGTCTGAAGATATGGTCGCTTGCCATTCATCAAGCTTAACGCTGCATAATAATAGGCATTCACGTTTTCCGGATCAACTTCAATAGCTTTTTCAAATGATTTCATTGACAAATCGTACATGCAGTTTTTATAATGGCATATCCCTAAAGAAATCAATGTACTACTGTCATCAACAAGACCATTAGCTATATTTTTCTTGTACACAGCTATATGCTTAGCTATGCCTCCTTTCGACAAATTATCGCTATCTTTTATTCTTTGTAAATACACTGCCGAGAAGCAATGACCACAAACCTTATCAGCAATCTTAATTGGTGCTCCGCAATTAGGACATTCATATGTACAAACCTTTACATCACTCATAATAGAATTAACCTCTGCTATTTATTTACTTTACAACCACATTTAGAGCAAAATTGCGCATTTGGAACTAATTCATTGCCACAATTCATGCAATACATTTTTTCTTGAGTATTTTGTTTTGTTCCGCAATATGAACAAAACAATGCATCAATAGGTAACTCTCTACCACAATGCATACAATGTTTATTATTGCCTGTATCATTTGCTTTTATACGTATATTAGAGGCTATTTGTTCCATAGCTTGATTAGTAACAGAGCCAACCATCATTCCTGCCCCTAATCCCATACCAATTCCTGCGTAATCACCAATTTGTGAATCAGCCATTTTCTCTAATACATCAAATGACCTGCGTTTAGTATAAAAAGCATCTCCTAAAGCTAGTTCTTCTTTATATTTTTGTAATTTAGAAATTTCTTCTTTTAAGGGAGATATTGATTCTATATAAAAATCTAATAACCTAATCCCATAGGCAGAAAAGTCTTCTTCTATGATTTGGAATAACTCATTTGCTATTTCGGTATAATAGCCTGTAATATCAAGGAAAGAGATTTTCTTTTGGTTTACAAACCTAGCTACAATCTCTTTAATATGCATATTTACAATTCCAGAAAAGCATTTATTTACGGTGATATGATTAAACCCTGAATCCAAATTAAGACTGCCGATTAATTTATTTAAGAAGACTCTGCTGTCACTTATACTTATTACATACGATCCAAAGGCTCGTAGCGACAAAAAAATATTGTACTTGGGATCTTCAATAATGAAAGGCGTACTAGTTCCCCAAGTCATATTTCTGTTTTCGGTCTTATTAATAAAATAAATCTCCGCTGCAAACGGTGTTTGCGAACCGAACGGAAACTTTATCAATTTCCCTAAAAATGGCAAGTTTCCACTGCTAAGCGTATAAGTACCTGGAAGGAAAACGTCTTGCGCCTGACCGTTTTTTACAAATATAGCTTCTTGTCCAGGGCCAACTATTAACTGAGAACCTAAGATAATATCTTCCTTTTTCCATTTATAAATTAACCACGGCTCATTGTTATGAGTACCATCAAATTTTATTCTATTCAATATTGGCATTAATATCATCCTTTCTACTAAATTGATATAAGAAATGTATCGAAATACTAATAGTAGTCAAACTGCAAGCTAAAACCATCCGCAATGCCATTTACATGTATATCTCCAATACCCATTTTACCCCCCCCACTACACAATAGCGTTTCTACGACGTACTTGTCTATTAGTTCGCAAAGCATCGTCATATAGGGGGTATCTCTTATCAATGCTCGTATATATCATTATAAAAAATCCATTATACTTTTAATTTTAACCAAATCGACATACATCTGACACATGTGACAACTTTTGTGACAATCTTTTTGCATATTCAAGACTTTATTATTGTCACAATTTAGACTATAATATAAATATTAATTGATGAATTATCTTAGGAAGGGTTTTGCTTATGACATTATTTGCAGATACGCTCAAAAAGTATCTAGAAACCAAAAACACAACTATTTACACTATCTCAAAAATAAGCGGTGTAAACAGAACAATGATACAGCACATGAAGGTTGGTAAGCGTATACCTGCTAATGCTGCAGACGTAACTGCTATTGCCAAAGCCATGATGCTCAACCCCAGTGAAACAGCAGAATTGCTGCGCGCCTATCATATATCGCATATGGGCGAGGAGAACTATTTCCGTCGTGAACACGTCAGCAAAATCATCTCCGGTTTTTATGACATGAATTCTGCCGACGAGCTTGTAATCTCCACCGGCGTACAGGATATGCTCGAAATTAAAGAAGCTCTGAAAACTATCAACGGTCAGGCTAATATCAATCGTATTTTAAAAGCTGTTTTGGAGATTGAAGCCAATAAAAAATCAGGCCACATCAAACTAATGGTGCAGCCTGAATATCAATATATTTTCGATTGTCTTACTTCCATTGATTTTAACCGCAATAATACGCTTGTGGAAGCTATCATCGTTTTTGACAAAAACGAAGGACATAAAAGCACAACCTACAATCTGAATATCCTGCAAAAGCTCGTGCCAATTTTATTCCAATGCGAGGTTTTCCATCCCTACTATGTTTATGATAATGTTGATACACTGTTCAACAGCACCAGCATGCTGCCATTCAAAATCATCACCAGTGATTTCGTGCTGGCAGTATCCTATGAACAGGACAAGGCCGTTCTTTACAATTCGCAGGCTATGGTAGCACTCGCTTGTGACACCTTCCAGAAGAACCTCAGTGTTGCTAATCCTATCTGCCAAACCTTCCATCCTACACCGGAGGAATATTTGCAGTCTACCTTCCTCAGCGATGAGGAAATCAACGCTGAAGAAGTGCATGAGCTTTTCTACCAGCCTTGCTTCCCCAGTTTCTGTCCGGAAAATATCCTTATGGACAGATTGAACACTGACATTATCCCGCTGGAAATGCAGACAGTTATTGCCGATTACTTTGCTAAAATACGCTCCAAATACAGCTCTCACAGTATTTCCTTTACGCTTGAAGGCTTAAACCTCTTTATGGAAACAGGACGCGTAACTGAGATCCCTGATTTCATGTACACCTACCTGACGCCGCCGCAGCGTCTGGCGCTTTTAAAGAATATTATCAACAGTGTAGATGACGGCAGCTTCACGCCAAGGATTGTGCGCAGCGAAAAGCTCTCCGTGCCTTCGCCTATCTGCATTTGCGCACCGAGCGAGCAAAAGGTTATTATTTACTACTTCAGCCCCAATAAAGGACAGTATATCTTCCATCTGCAGGAATTAAGCCTGGTACATGCATTCCATGATTTTCTGGTTTATCTGCCGGAAAGCAGCATGGTTTATTCCGACGAAGAAAGTAAAGAGCTACTGCATTCTGTTTATGATAAATACAAAAATATTTATAATTGACAAGTAACATCAAATCAATTCTGAAATTAACGCAAAAACAGCCAATGAGCTTTTGCTCAACGGCTGTTTTTGCGTTGTGTATGAGATAATGTATGAGTATGTTTAACAGAAAATCAGTGATAAATATCAACTAACCTTCCATTAAAATCAAACTGTTATGCTATCTGCTTCATACGCTTATGCTATAAGCTCTTGCAGAAGCAATTTTTCTGTTTTCAAAAACATAAAAGCTTAGCGATTGTACTTATAAATAAGTTTCCCATTATTTACTTATAAGCATATACACCAAACATTCCCTGTGTTTTCACTTTTTGTGCCTGATTAATTCTTGAGCCTAATGCTAAATCCATTGTAATTTTGCTGAAGCCTGTTTGCATAAGTAAATCAGCATCCCATAATGGTCTTCTATGATTACTGATATCTAAAGAATTCTTTATAGCATTACACTCCTCTATCTGATTACAATCTAAATCACCATGCAGGCCGTGTTTAGATACTTTCCCCTTTGCAGGTACCGAAAAATCCTTCTCACCGAAATCCGCATCAAAATTAGCTAAAATACCTTCCGGCTTCAGCACTCTGTACCATTCATTATACGCCTTTTCCAGATTGGGCAACGTCCATGTCAAATTTCGTGTTATCAATAAATCAAAGCTGTTATCCGCAAAAGGCAACTGCTGTGCATCGCTAACAAAAAAATCGGCATCTAAATTTAATTTATTACGCAAATCTATGGCAGAAGCTATCATGTTATCACATAAATCAATTCCCGTAACCAGATGGCCGGCACTTGCCAGCAGCAGAGCCATATAACCGGAACCTGTACCGACATCAAGAATTCGCAACTCTGTTCTGTCACCTATGATTTGTTTTAATTCTCTACTCCACAAATCATATTTTTCATTCTGCATTTCTGCAAAGCTCTGTCTGCTAAAATCATCGCTACGTTGCTCCCAATAGCATTTTATTCTTTCCAAAATAGTCTTTTCCATATAGGCTACCTTCCTCTATTCGCAACCTTTTATTAATCCCTTTGCAAAAATATCCACTGCATCGTCAATACGTACGCCGGGACTTCTTATGGTATAAAAAGGTATGCAGTAAACCTGCCTGTTTTTTATACATTTAACATTTCGCAGAGCAGGATTGTTATAAACTGATTTAAGCAGCATATTTTCATTTTCAGGCGAACATTGCAGAAAAATAATATCAGGCTGACTTATTAAAATTTCTTCATAGCTGATATATTCATTTTCACCAACAGCTTCCTGGTTTTTACCAATCACATCTGCCCCGAGTTTCGTTAAAATATCTCCTGCTAACGTTCTTGGTGTATAGATTGTTATTATCTTACCAAAATTGCCGACTACTAATACTTTTAAACGTTTCTTGGCAGCCAACTGCTGTCTGCAACGCAGTATTTTATTATTTATGCCTACTACCAGACTCGCTGCCTTAGTCTCATTACCGACAATTTTTCCTAAATCAGTAATATATTGCAGCTCATCTTCTATTGTATGATGTGCTTTAAATTCAGCGCCGTTCATAAGGTTCATATAAATATTGACATTTCGCGCTTCCCAAAAGCTGCTGCTGCCAATTGACCTTCCTTTACCTGTAAAATCAAAAAGCCAGCCTGCTATAAAATCCGGATGCATCAACAAAACATTTTCCTGAGAAAAAATCTGCGTTTGTCTGACAGGAATCCTTTTATAAGCTTCCAGATATTCCGGATTTAAATGCTTTTCATTATATACTCCGGCAACAGCAATAATTTTGTCACCGGCACCTAAAGCTATAAGCGTTTCTATAGAATTCTGCCATAAAGCAACTATTCTCTGCGGATGCTGCGTAAACTTATATATATGTGGTTTCATTGAGCTATCATAATTTTCAATGCTAAAAGCCACAGCTTTATCTGAAGCCGGATGCCTATCAGTTTCTATTGATTTACAGCCACTAATAAACAAGCAGCATAGAAAAAACATTAAAATATATTTACGCTTCATACTGATACAAATCCTCTTTTGAAAGATTCAGGCAGGAAAACACTCCTGCCTGAATTACAAAGCTAATTAAAATTTAAAGTTTGCTGTAACCATAAAGTTTCTAGGAGCGCCAAGGCCAACACTGTTATCACCGCTAGCGTACCAATAATTCTTGTTGAAGACATTATAGCACATAGCTGTAATAGTAGCATCATAACCGGCAATCTTGGTGTCATAGCTTGCACCCAAATCTAACAAAGTAATGGAAGAAATACCGATTGGCATTGCATAGCTGCTGGTATCATGGATACGTGTCTTACCGGTATAATTTAGACGACTGATGAATTTCGTAGCTTTATCAGGTTTATAGGTTAAAGCCAGGTCTCCGCTCCATTTGGGAATACCGCAAACCTTGCGTCCATCATTTTTTCCGCCCTGAGTTTTGCTTTTTTCTGCATCCATATAAGCAATACCGAAAATCATATCCCATTTATCACTTAAAGCACCTACTGCAGAATATTCAAGTCCTTTATATTCATTTTCGCCATTCAAAGTGTACCAGAATTTGCTGGGATCTTTGCTGTCAGGAACAGTAATACTGCTTTGCTGAGTATTTTTAAAAGCACTTAAAGTATGCAGGAAAGCACCGCTCTTCATTTTTACACCAATCTCATTCTGTTTGGTTTTAGAAGGAGGAATAGTGCTGCCCTCATTCAAATAACCAGGTGATACTACGCCGCCTTCACTGAAGGTTTCTGTATGATTAGCATAAACAGTGGTATTCGGATTTACTTTATAGGTCAAGCCCCAAATCGGAGAGGTTGCAGAGCTTTGATCGCGTCTGCCGCTCGCAGATTTGTCATCATTATGAGAAGTGTTAACGCTATGATGATGAACACCGCCTGTAATAGCCAGCTTGCCATCCTTAGTTGTCAAAGTATCAATCAGGCTCCAGCCTGTCATAACTGTTGTATATTGCTTGGTAACCGGATCCCAGGTAATATTCGGTTTCGGAGTAGTGCATCCTGTATAAATGTTGCCACTGACAGAATACTTGTTGGCAGCAGTAACATTATTAACACGTGCTCTGCGGAACCAGCTGCGGTCAATATTAAGCGCATATTCATTTTTGAAGTTACCGATATCGAAATTACCCTTTAAGCCGGCACCAAAGTAATGTGTAGAATGATATACCGGCATTTGTGTATAAGTGCCTTTATAATTGCCTTTATCGTCAATAAGAGCACGACCGGACCATTGCTGCAGCCAGCTTGTATAATCTTCTTTATGCCAGCCTGCATTAACAAAATAACTCATATTATCGGCAAATTTCTGCTCATGATTCAATACAGCAGTCCAGTTCTTATATGTATCATTAGACCATGTCGGGGACAAATTCTTTTTATTATTAGGTACTCCCGGTAAAGAATTCATATTGCCTGCAAGATTAATGGTATTAGAGCGGCCGTCTTCATTATCATAATCGTAGCCTGCCAGTAAATTCGTATTGCTGTGCTTGCCGACTCTATCAAGGTTAATATAAACATTGCGCTGTAAATCATGGGTACCTTCAACGGACAAATCGCCAGATGCATTCATAGCATTGATACGAATGCCATATTCTTTGTTTTTGCCAAAGCGTTGGCCTACATCAATACTCTGAGTCAAATAATTATTAGTGCTCCAGCCAAGCTTTAAATCAGCATTAGGCTCAGCCTGAGCCTTTTTGCTTACCATATTAACTACACCGCCGGACTGGGTAGACATGCTAGTGGACATACCGGTGATACCGATTGAAGGACCAGCAATAACAGAAACGGTATCAACAAAATTATAAGGCATCTGCATCTGATGGCTCATTCCCGGTACACCATTCAAGGTCCATTTCATGCCATGAGAGGATAAGCCTCTGATAGATACGCTGGTATCCATAGAACCATGAGATGCTCTTACAGCGGGATCAAGAGCCAAGGTATCCAGCATACCTCTGCCAGGCTGAGAATATATATCTAAAGCTTCCTTGGTAAAGGTAACCTCATGCAGAGGAACATCCAAGGTATCCTTTTCACCTAAAAACATACCTACTTTTTGTCTTGTCTGCATCATACCACCGGCAAGATTTCCGCGTTCAGCCTCAACAACAACCTCACTTAAATTGTATTGATCCATTTTTTCAGCAGCATATGCTCCGCTTACGGCAAAAGCACTCATTAACACTGATAATGTTACTGCTGTACTTAATAAGTTGCTCTTCTTCAATTCACGATACACCCTTTCTTGATTTCATTGTAAAATATGATAATCTGATTCAAAAAGCAAATACCCTACTCATCAAATTGGCAATTGCTTTCATTAGTAAACAATGTTATTATAAGGCTGTGAGTAACTCACATGTCAAGGAGGTTTTTCCAAAAATGAAAAAAAATAATTACCTCACTATAAAAGAATTCAGCACACTTACCCATACACCTATCGATACTCTAAAGCATTATGACAGAATCGATTTGCTTAAACCGGCTTATATAGGTGAAAACAATTACAGATATTATCTTCCGGAGCAAGCATTTTTATTAACCCGTATTCTGTTTGGTGTAAAAGCCAAAGTACTTCTCAGTGAAATCAAAAGTATTATTCTTGATGATAATCCGGATAAATCTTATAATCATTATATCCACATAAATGATAACCTTCAACAGATGATAAACGAGCTGCAGGCTATCCAAGGCACCATTGCAAGCCTTAAATACTATTATGACCTGACAATCAAAAATCCCAGAGAAAAACTATTTATAAATTACTTTCCGGAATGGTTTATTATCTGTTCGCCAAGCCTGAGCCTGAATACAGTTGCAGGCAGCGCAGAATCAAATATTGCGGATAATCTGTTTATCAGAGGATTTCATAACGGTATGTGGCCTCATTACCAGTTAGGCTGCATGTATACTGAAGCAAATATAAAAAATAATTCCTTTGATAAACCGACATATTGTCTGAAAGTAGATCATCCAGAAGAATTTAATCCTGATGAGATAGTTTTTGTCCCCAACGGAAACTATTATTGCTTTCTTATCAATGTTGGTGGGAAGGGTTTGAGAAGTGCAGTTAATATTTTCCTGCAAAATTTAGCCAAGGAAAAGAAAAAGATTCAAGGCAATATTTTCATCATAGATGTTATTAATAATTTTATCACTTCCACACCAGAAAACTACTGTACTATGATTTACGCACGCCAAGCAGACGAGGATAAATAATTATGACTACCGAACTTCCAATTGCCGTAATCGCATTAAAGATTAACGCGCAAACATCCATCTCCAATTTCAGAAGAAACCCAGACTTCTTTGCCAGCTTTTCATTCTTTTATAACAAACTATTGATGGACCTATATGAGCATCCTGCATTTCTGGAAATAAAGCAGCAGGACAACAATATCATCATCATTTGGAATTTTAAGGAAGCAAACGCTGAAAGTATTCTGGAAAAGCATAAAACAATACACAAAATACTACGCGAAACAAATAAAAACTTTCCCCGCTGCCCTATAAACTACCTTATAGTTTTGGAAGCTAGTATTTGCAATATTATTCAGCTGCAGCATAATAGTAAAGCTCCTGCCTTTATTATGCAAAGTGATATGATAGAACGCACACAAAAAGTTATCTCCCGTATTGATGGAGCTAACTACCCACAAATCATGTTTACCCATGATTTTTATAAGCTTTTGCCTGCTGAAGTAAAAGAAAAAGTCTTTTATCCTTATTACTTCTTTCACATATGCTGTTACAGCTTTAAGCCTCATCATTAAGTAAAATATAACATCAACGAAGTTGGGACAAAGCAACTTCACAAATTAAAGAATCGCTAGAATTAAGTATTTTTTAATTTGTGGCACTAAAAAACCAGCGGATATTTACCTGACGGTAAACCTCCACTGGTTTTTCTGTTTAAGGCTGGGAGAACCCCAGCCTCGTTTGTTATATCCTATGCAATTTTACATTTCCGAGAATTGGTCCTTGCCTACGCCGCAAAGAGGGCAAACCCACTCTTCCGGTACATCTTCCCAGGCAGTGCCTGCAGCAACGCCGTTATCGGGATCGCCAACCTCAGGATCATACACATAACCACAAACATCACATACCCATTTTGCCATTAGCTTCGTCCTCCTCTTGCCATAGCCTGCGCTTTTAAGAAAGATAAGCGCGAGCTACATAATAATTATTATTTTTGACCTATAATTATTATAGCATGTTCTACGAGGATATTCTGCAAAATAGCTGTGAACCTTTTACTGCAGCGCCTGCTGCTTTTCCGGCAAATCCAGACGAAAGAAGTCGTACAGCGTCTGTGCCGCCGCGTGGTTCATGCCTTCTACCGCAGCTAATTCTTCAACACTCGCCGCACGCATAGCGTCCAGCGTTTTGAACGCCTTCCACAGCTCCTGCCGACGCTTAGGCCCGATTCCTTCCACATGGTCGAGCACGGAAACAAGATTGCGCTTACCGCGCAGCTTGCGGTGGTAGGTAATAGCAAAGCGGTGCGCCTCGTCGCGAATGCGCTGGATGAGGTGCAGCGCCGCACCGTCACGATCCAGCATAATACTTTCGCTCTGGTGCGGCTTAAAGATTTCCTCCTCGCGCTTGGCCAGGCCTACAACCGGCAAATCGTCAAGGCCAAGGCCGCGGATAACCTCCAGCGCCGAGCTCAGCTGCCCCTTGCCGCCGTCAATAACCACTAGGCTTGGCAAGTCCTCATAATCTCTGTAACGGCGGTAGACAACCTCCTGCATGGATTTAAAATCATCAGGCTTACCTTCTGCCGAAACGATTTTATACCTGCGGTAGTCTTTCTTGCTGCTGGTGCCATTGCGGAACACAACCATGGAGGCAACAGTTTCGCTGCCCTGCGTATGGCTGATATCGAAGCAGTCCATGCGCTCCAGGGGATGCTCCAAGCCCAAGGCCTGCTGCAGCTCTTCGGCCGCCTGCAGGTCATTTTTGAGCGACAGGCTGCCCTTACGCAAGCGTTCATTCAGCAGCTTGACGGCATTTTCATTCGCCAGCTTCAGCAAATCCTTTTTCACACCGCGCTGCGGCAGCAGCAGCTCCACCCTTCGCTGTGCCTTGTCTGCCAGCCAGGTTTCAATAAGCTGCTTTTCATCCTCCTCCGGCAGGTACGGCAGTACTACTTCCTTAGGAATAAAGGTTGCTTCGTTATAATACTGCTTCACAAAGGCTGTTATAACCTCCTGCGGCGTATCGCCGCCGTCGGGTAAAAAGAAATTATCTCTGCCGATGAGCTTGCCCTTACGCACGAAGAATAACTGTACGCACAGGCCCGTCATATCCTGCCCCAGGCCAAAGATATCCATATCGCCGCCGTTATTGGTTACAGCCTTTTGCGCCTCGTTCAGACGTGCCACAGCCTGCAGCTGGTCGCGTAGTCTGGCAGCCTCCTCAAAGGCGTAGTTATCCGCTGCCTCCTGCATCTGCTGCTTCAAATCACGCTCCAGCTCCGTGGTGCGTCCGTCCAGAACCATGCAGACGGATTTAATCATCTTGTGATAATCCGCCTTGCTGATGTAACCGGCGCAGGGCGCAAGGCAGCGCTTGATGTGATAGTTAAGGCATGGTCTGTCCGGGTTCATTTTGCGGCAGGTGCGCAGCGGGAACATGCTGCGCAGCAGCTTTACCGTGGCATGCATGGCGCCGGCATCGGCATACGGTCCGTAATAACGGGCACCGTCACGCAGCTGCCTGCGCGTCACATATAAACGCGGAAAATCCTCCTGCAACGTAACCTTAAGATAGGGATATGTTTTATCATCCTTCAGGCTGATGTTGTAACGCGGGCGATATTTTTTAATCAGGTTGCACTCTAGAATCAGTGCTTCTACCTCGCTGGAGGTAACAATCGTTTCAATCTCCGCTATTTTCGCCACCATCGCCTTCACCTTCGGCGTATGGCTGGCCAAATTACGGAAGTAGCTGCGCACGCGGTTTTTCAGCACAACGGCCTTGCCGACATAGATAACCTTGCCGGAGGCATCATGCATCAGGTAAACGCCGGGCTTTTCCGGCAGTACGGCCAAGGCATTTTTTATATTGTCGCTAAAGCCTGCGGCTAATTCTGTCATACATACCACCCGTTCTTTTTCGCCTTCGCCAGCTCCTGCTTGATGTACTGCCCGGTGTAGGATTTTTTGACCTTCGCTACCTCCTCCGGCGTACCGCTGGCTACCAAAGTACCGCCCTTGTCGCCGCCCTCGGGACCGAGGTCGATAATGTAATCCGCCACCTTGATAACGTCCAGGTTATGCTCGATGACGATAACGCTGTCACCGCCTTCTACAAGACGCTGCAGCACATCCAGCAGCTTGTGGACGTCCGCAATATGCAGGCCTGTCGTAGGCTCGTCCAGAATATACACGGTGCGTCCCGTACTGCGGCGCGAAAGCTCTGTTGCCAGCTTTACGCGCTGTGCTTCGCCGCCGCTCAGCGTCGTCGCTGCCTGTCCCAGATGAATGTAGCCAAGGCCTACGTCCTCCAGCACTGCCAGCTTGCGGTAAATGCGTGGCTGGTTCTTGAAGAACTCGCAGGCCTCGCTTACCGTCATATCAAGCACCTCCGCGATGGATTTGCCCTTGTAATGCACCTCCAGCGTATCGCGGTTGTAGCGTGCACCGTGACAAACCTCGCAGGGAACATACACGTCCGGCAGGAAGTTCATTTCTATCTTATTCATGCCATCGCCCTTGCAGGCCTCGCAGCGTCCTCCCTTTACGTTAAAGCTGAAGCGGCCTGCCTTATAGCCTCGCAGCTTGGCCTCGTTGGTCTGGCTGAAGAGCTCGCGGATAAAATCAAAAACGCCGGTATAGGTTGCGGGATTGGAGCGCGGTGTGCGTCCGATCGGGGATTGGTCGATATTGATAACCTTATCCGTATATTCTATGCCCTCGATGCTGTCATGCTCGGAAGCACGCAAGCGCGCACCGTTGAGCTTGGCAGCCAAGGAATTGTAAAGAATATCATTAATCAAAGTAGATTTGCCGCTACCGCTCACGCCTGTTACCACGGTAAAGACTCCGAGCGGAATGCTGACATCAATATTTTTGAGATTGTTGGCGCGGGCACCGTGAATCGTCAGCATCCTGCCATCGCACTCACGGCGATGCTTAGGAACCGGGATAAATTTGCGGCCGCTAAGATAGGTACCGGTAACGGATGCAGGCACCTGCTTAATTTCTTCCACCGTACCCTGTGCTACTACCTCACCGCCATGCTCGCCTGCTCCCGGACCGATGTCGATAATCTGGTCGGCAGCATACATCGTTTCCTCATCATGCTCGACAACAATCAGCGTATTGCCCAAATCACGCAAATGCTTAAGCGTTTCCAGCAGCTTGCCGTTATCGCGCTGGTGCAGGCCGATGCTAGGTTCGTCCAAAATATACAGTACGCCTGTCAGGCCGCTGCCTATCTGCGTTGCCAGACGGATGCGCTGCGCTTCGCCGCCGCTGAGCGTACCGGCGCTTCTGTCGAGCGTCAGGTAATCAAGGCCTACGTCATTGAGGAACTGCAGGCGTGCCATAATCTCCTTCAGCACCTGATGCGCAATTATTTGCTGCTTCGGCGTCAGCACAAGCTTTTTAAAGAACTGCAGGCAGTCGCGCACCGTCAGCGCCGTAACCTCGCAGATATTTTTGCCGCCGATAAGAATTGCCAGAGCCTCCGGCTTCAAACGGCTGCCGTGGCAGGCAGCGCAGGGAGTGCTCGTCATAAACTCCTCCAAATCCTGACGCATAGCATCGCTGAAGGCTTCACGGTAACGACGGCGCAGCACGTTCAAAATGCCGTCAAAGGTTGTGTTATGCTCCTTGACCTCACCCTGCAGGTTTTCGTACAAGAACTTAAACTTGCTCTCGCCAGCACCATCCCACAAAAGCTGCTGCATCTCGGGCGAAAGCTCATTCCATTTGGTGTCGTAGCTATAGCCATAGGCAGCAAGAACTGCGCCCAGCTGCTTCATAAAATAGGAATTCAGATTGTTGCTGAAGCAGGCAATGCACCTGTCGGCAAAGCTTTTGTCATCATCAGGCACTATCAAAGCCTTGTCAAACTCCATATGTATACCAAGGCCGGTGCAGTCCGGGCAGGCACCGAAGGGATTGTTAAAGGAAAACAGGCGCGGTTCAATCGCCGGCAGGCTGATGCCGCAGTCATTGCAGGCAAAATGCTCGCTGAAAAGCTGTGTTTCCGTTGCTTCTCCCAGTGTTGCCACCTCGGCAAAGCCGTCTGCCAGCTTCAGCGCCGTTTCCACGGAATCTGTCAAACGTTGCCTGATGCCTTCACGCACCGCCAGACGGTCGATAACTACAGAAAGGCTGTGCTTTTTATTTTTCTCCAGACGGATATCCTCATCCAGTGTGCGCACCTCACCATCGATAAACATACGCACATAGCCTGCACGCCGCATATCGTCGAGCACACGCATATGCTCACCCTTGCGCCCCCGCACCAGCGGCGCCATCACCATAAAGCGGCTTCCCTGCGGCAGCTCCAGCACCTTGTCGACTATCTGCTGCACGCTCTGCTGCTCGATGAGCTTGCCGCATTTAGGGCAGTGCGGTTCACCTGCGCGTGCGAACAAAAGACGCAGGTAATCGTAAATTTCCGTGACCGTGCCTACGGTAGAACGCGGATTGCGGCTCGTGGTCTTCTGGTCGATGGAAATTGCCGGGCTCAGGCCTTCGATGTAGTCAACATCAGGCTTGTCCATCTGTCCCAAAAACTGGCGGGCGTAGGCCGAAAGTGATTCCACATAGCGGCGCTGGCCTTCGGCGTAAATCGTATCAAAGGCCAGGCTGCTTTTGCCGCTGCCGCTAAGGCCTGTGATAACTACCATTTTATTGCGCGGTATTTCTACCGTTATATTTTTCAGGTTGTGCTGTCGCGCACCCTTTACAATTAAAAAATCTTGCATATTTTTTACCTCTGTTAACAAAAGGCAGAAGCTGCTCCAGCTGCTGCCGGCGATAGTATGTTTATATTATAGCACACTGCCAGGATAAACGCAGTAAAAATGCTTTTCCGGAAAATTACGCTAAAAGTTAATTTTTATATTAGGTTGCACTAAAATCGAGTAGGAGACTGCTCATTATTTGAGCAGTCGTCC
>ULSN01007835.1_pt1 | contig 21960 bp, 17 predicted proteins | sample 1956771 | NCBI WGS metagenome assembly ULSN01 (sample SAMEA4835709, study PRJEB28245) | human gut metagenome | biome: gut microbiome; material: fecal sample | place: Denmark | collected 2008
ATGCACATCTCAGTGCCCTCGGGCAGGGTGATGACGCCGGTGACGTCGGTGGTACGGAAGTAGAACTGAGGACGATAGTTGTTGAAGAACGGGGTGTGACGGCCGCCCTCGTCCTTGTTCAGGACGTAAACCTGACCAACAAACTTGGTGAGGGGGTGAATGGAACCGGGCTTGGACAGAACCTGGCCGCGCTCGATCTCGTTCTTGGCAACACCACGGAGCAGGGTACCGATGTTATCACCAGCCTCGGCGTAGTCGAGCAGCTTGTGGAACATTTCGATACCGGTGACGACGGTCTTGCGACGCTCGTCGGTCAGACCGATGATCTCGACTTCCTCGCCGAGCTTCAGCTGGCCACGCTCAACACGGCCGGTAGCGACGGTACCACGACCGGAGATCGTGAAGACGTCCTCAACGGGCATCAGGAACGGCTGGTCGGCCTTACGGTCGGGCGTGGGGATCCAGGTATCAACAGCGTCCATGAGCTCGTGCATGCACTTGTACTCGGGAGCGTCGATGTCCTTGGACTCGGAGATCAGGGCGTTCAGAGCGCTGCCGCGGATGATCGGGGTCTCGTCGCCGGGGAAGCTGTAGAAGTCGAGCATCTCGCGGACTTCCATCTCGACGAGCTCGAGCAGCTCTTCATCGTCGACCTGGTCGCACTTGTTCAGGAAAACGAGAACGGAAGGCACGTTGACCTGACGGGCGAGCAGCAGGTGCTCACGAGTCTGGGCCATGGGGCCGTCGGAAGCGGCGATGACCAGGATAGCGCCGTCCATCTGAGCAGCGCCGGTGATCATGTTCTTGATATAGTCGGCGTGGCCCGGGCAGTCGACGTGGGCATAGTGACGGCCCTGAATCTGGGCGTTGTCCTCGCCGGTCTTGTAGTTGTGGCCAACGCGGTCGAAGGTCTGGTACTCAACGTGAGCGGTGTTGATGGTGATACCACGCTCGCGCTCTTCCGGAGCCTTATCGATGGAGCTGTAATCGGTGTAGTCAGCACCGCCCTGCATGGCGAGGAACTTGGTGATCGCGGCGGTCAGGGTGGTCTTACCATGGTCGATATGACCGATGGTACCAATGTTTACGTGGGGCTTGGTACGCTCGAATTTCTGCTTAGCCATTAGAGTGATCCTCCTATGAAAAAATTTCGTTGTTTGCCGGTGTCATTTACATACACCGGTATTTTACCGTAAAACGCGGTATTTTGCAATACCTTTTTATCAGGCGCGGTTCGTGCGCTGGTTGATGATCTTCTCCTGAATGTTCTTCGGGATCTCGATATAATGCGCGGGCTCCATCGTGTACTGGCCGCGGCCCTGCGTGCAGGAGCGGAGGTCAGTCGCGTAGCCGAACATCTCAGCCAGAGGAACGAAAGCGTCGATCTGCTGCGCGCCGCTGCGGGCCTCGAAGCCCTGGATCTGACCACGGCGGGAGTTGAGGTCGCCGATCACGTCGCCCATGTACTCGTCGGGGACGATGACGCAGACCTTCATGATCGGCTCGAGCAGCGTCGGGCCGGCCTTCTGGCAGGCCTCCTTGAAGGCCATGGAGCCGGCGATCTTGAACGCCATTTCAGAGGAGTCGACCTCGTGATAAGAACCATCGTACAGCGTGACCTTGACGTCGACGACCGGGTAACCGGCGAGAACACCGGAGAGCATGGCGCCCTGAATACCGGCATCGATCGCGGGAACGTATTCCTTGGGGATCGCGCCGCCGACGAGGGCATTGACAAACTCGTAACCCTTGCCGGACTCGTTGGGCTCGACATGGATCTTGACGTGACCGTACTGACCCTTACCACCGCTCTGACGGGCGTACTTGGTATCCTGATCGACAGCCTTGGTGATGGTCTCCTTGTAGGCGACCTGAGGAGCGCCGACATTCGCCTCGACCTTGTACTCACGGAGCAGGCGGTCGACAATGATCTCCAGATGGAGCTCACCCATACCGGCGATGATGGTCTGACCGGTCTCTTCATCGGTGTAGGTCTTGAAGGTCGGGTCTTCCTCAGCCAGCTTCATCAGCGCGATGCCCATCTTCTCCTGACCGGCCTTGGTCTTGGGCTCGATGGCGACGCGGATCACGGGCTCGGGGAATTCCATGGACTCCAGGATGATCGGAGCCTTTTCATCGCAGAGCGTATCACCGGTGGTGGTGTTCTTGAGGCCGATGACGGCGCAGATGTCGCCGGCGTAGCAGCACTCGATATCCTCGCGGTGGTTGGCGTGCATCTGCAGGATGCGGCCGATGCGCTCTCTCTGATGCTTGGTGGAGTTGAGAACGGCGGTACCGGTATTCAGAATACCGGAGTACACGCGAACGAAGGACAGACGGCCGACGAACGGGTCGGTCGCGATCTTGAACGCGAGACCGGAGAACGGAGCGTTATCGTCCGCGTGACGGACATCTTCCTCACCGGTATCGGGGTTCACACCGTCGATCGCGGGGATATCCACGGGGGACGGCATATAGTCGACGATCGCGTCCAGCAGCTTCTGAACGCCCTTGTTCTTGTAAGAGGTACCGCAGGTGACAGGAACCATCTTATTGTCGATGGTGGCCTGACGGATGGTCTTGCGGATGAGGTCCTGAGGAACGGGCTTCTCTTCGAGCGCCAGCTCCATGATCTCGTCGTTCAGGTCGGCGCAAGCGTCAATGAGCTTGGTGCGATACTCCTGAGCGAGCTCGAGCATGTCCTCGGGGATCTCCTCGACGCGCATGTCCTTGCCGAGCTCGTCGTAGTAGATATCAGCGTCCATCTCCACCAGGTCGATGATGCCCTTGAAGGTGTCTTCAGAGCCGATCGGCAGCTGGATGGGGACAGCGTTGCACTTGAGACGGTCGTGGATCATGTGCAGAACGTTGTAGAAGTCCGCACCCATGATATCCATCTTGTTGACGTAGATCATGCGGGGGACCTTGTAGTTATCGGCCTGACGCCACACAGTCTCAGACTGGGGCTCAACGCCGCCCTTGGCGCAGAGAACGGTCACAGAGCCGTCCAGAACGCGCAGGGAGCGCTCGACCTCAACGGTGAAGTCGACGTGGCCCGGGGTGTCGATGATGTTCAAGCGGGTCTGCGGGAACTGATTCTTGCTGCCCTTCCAGTAGCAGGTGGTGGCAGCGGAGGTGATGGTGATACCACGCTCCTGTTCCTGAGCCATCCAGTCCATCGTGGCGGTACCGTCGTGGGTCTCGCCGATCTTGTAGTTGACGCCGGTGTAGTACAGAATACGCTCGGTAGTCGTGGTCTTGCCAGCGTCGATATGGGCCATGATGCCGATATTTCTGGTGTTTTCCAGAGAGACTTTTCTTGCCATAATTCTCTCGTTCCTCCGTTACCAGCGGAAGTGGGCGAATGCCTTGTTGGATTCGGCCATCTTGTGGGTATCTTCGCGTTTCTTCACGGCGCTGCCGCTGTTGTTGGCAGCATCCATGATCTCGCCAGCCAGGCGCTCGGCCATGGTGCGCTCACCACGGGCACGGGCATAGGCCGTCAGCCAACGCAGACCGAGGGTCTGACGACGGGCGGGACGGACCTCCATCGGCACCTGATAGGTAGCACCGCCGACGCGGCGGGACTTGGTCTCCAGGCTGGGCATGATATTCTCCATGGCCTGGTTGAAAACATCGAGAGGCTCGTTGCCGGTCTTGTCCTTGATCATGTCGAACGCGCTGTAGACGACCTTCTGGGCGACGCCCTTCTTGCCGTCGAGCATCACGCTGTTGACGAGCTTGGTCACCAGGACGCTGTTGTACATAGGATCGGGCAGAACTTCTCTCTTGGGAACATTACCTCTTCTGGGCACTTTGCTTCCCTCCTTCTTATAATTTAGAAATCATAGGTACTCGCGAATGGGGCTCTCCCCCATCGTGTTCCGGCCTGCCAAAGAGGTGAATGACACAAAAATATATATCAAACCTTTTCGGCAAAGCTCATTTCAAGGTCGCAGCCTTACTTCTGCTTCGGGCGCTTGGCGCCGTACTTGGAACGGGACTGCATACGGCCCTGCACGCCCTGAGCGTCCAGAGTGCCGCGGATGATGTGGTAACGCACACCAGGGAGGTCCTTCACACGGCCGCCGCGGATCATGACCACAGAGTGCTCCTGCAGGGAATGACCGACGCCGGGGATGTAAGCGGTGACCTCATAGCCATTGGTGAGGCGGACACGGGCGATCTTACGAAGAGCGGAGTTCGGCTTCTTCGGGGTCGCAGTACGAACTGCGGTGCAAACGCCACGCTTCTGGGGAGAGGCGAGGTCGGTCTCCTTGTTCTTCAGCGTGTTAAGACCATACTGCAGAGCCGGGGAGTTGGACTTGTAAGTCGACTGCTGTCTGCCCTTGCGAACCAACTGGTTAAAAGTAGGCATTCTTGTTTCTCCTTTCCTGAAATGATGTGATATATATTTTTTACAGGATATCGGTAAAATATCCCGAAAAAACCTTAATTTCTCAGAACGGCGATCACCGCCGCACCAACGGCGATGCCCGCGCTGTGGCCAAGCTGCGCCATCGTGGCGCGATCGTCGATCTCGATGTTCTCTTCGCGTGCGAGCGCTTCGATCGGCGCAAGCACGGCTGGATCTGCATCGCAGGCGATATACAGCTTTTCCGCGCGGTGTTCCCGCAGTGCACGCATCGTCTGCTTGATGCCCGCTACCTTGCGGCAAGTGGACAGATCCGGCGTCACGGCAGGTCCCTCCTGACGGTATGACAAATTCCGTGGGACATACCCACGCAAGTTGAAATTATACCATGAGGCACACAAGCCGTCAAGCGTTTTTTATGGCTGCCTACACAAAATAATCGCTGAAACGACGGGCTTTTCCCGAATTTTTTTGTGCGTTCCGCGCCGGCGCGTCAAACTTTTGAAAAGAGGCTGTCAAACTCTCCCTTTTTCCGCCAAAATGGCAAAAAAGAGACGCGGAATTTTCCGCGTCTCTTTTTACCTATTCAATACGTGAGGTCTTAACTCACACTTCGACGGCATTCGTGATGATGCGCGGCTCGTGCGGCTCTTCCTCGGGCTTCTCAGGCTCGGGAACGATCTCCTCGGCAAACTCGCGGTAGGCGTTCAGGCCTGCACCGGCGGGGATGAGCTTACCGATGATGACGTTCTCCTTCAGACCAACAAGGTGGTCGACCTTACCCTTGATGGCGGCTTCAGTCAGGACCTTTGTGGTCTCCTGGAAGGACGCGGCGGACATCCAGCTGTCGGTCGCAAGAGAGGCCTTCGTGATACCCATGAGCAGCTGCGTGGCAATGGCTTCCTGCAGCGGCTCGCCGGTCTCGGCGTTGACCTCGCCCGCGGCATTGCGCGCGCGGATCTCCTCGTTGGCATCCTCATACTCAAGCAGATCGACCATGGAGCCGGAGAGCAGGTTCGTATCGCCGGACTCCTCGACGCGCACCTTGCGCATCATCTGGCGGACGATGACCTCGATATGCTTATCGTTGATGTCAACGCCCTGCTGACGGTAAACCTTCAAAACTTCCTGAATGAGGTAGTCATGAACGGCGGACGTGCCGCGGATGCGCAGGATATCGTGCGGGGACAGCGCGCCGTCCTGCAGCTGCGTGCCCTTGGCGATGACGTCGCCGTCGTTCACGCGAAGGCCGGTGTGCGGCACCGAGTAGATGCGGCTGTCGCCGTCGTCCGCGGTGACGATGATGTTGAGCAGGCTGCCCTTGGTCGCCTCTTCGAAGCGGACCTTACCGCCGATCTCGGCGAGGGTCGCCATCTTCTTGGGACGGCGCGCCTCAAACAGTTCCTCGACTCGCGGAAGACCCTGGGTGATATCGCCGCCCGCAACGCCGCCGGTGTGGAAGGTTCGCATCGTCAGCTGCGTACCGGGCTCGCCGATGGACTGGGCCGCGATGATACCGACCGCCTCGCCGGGGCCGACGGGCTTGCTCGTGGCAAGGTTCATGCCGTAGCATTTCGCGCAAACGCCGCTGTGGGCCTTGCACGTAAGCACCGTGCGGATCTCGACGGAGTGGATATCGAACTTCTCCATGAGGTCGGCATCCTCGGGGGTCATCATGTGATCCTTGGAAATGAGGACCTCGTCCGTGCCGGGCTTCATCACGTCGTGGACCGGATAGCGGCCGTTGACGCGCTCGGAGAACTTTTCGATGACCTGGCCGTTCTCGCTGATCTCGCTGATCGTGATGCCGCGGGTCGCGCCGCAGTCGTCGGAGCGGATGATGACATCCTGGCAGACGTCGACCATTCGGCGGGTCAGGTAACCGGAGTCTGCCGTACGAAGAGCCGTATCGGCAAGGCCCTTACGGGCGCCTCGGGAGGAGGTGAAGTATTCAAGGACGGACAGACCTTCGCGGAAGTTTGCCTTGACCGGGATCTCGATCGTCTTACCGGCGGTGTTGGCCATCAGGCCGCGCATACCGGTCAGCTGACGGATCTGCTTCATCGAACCACGGGCGCCGGAGTCCGCCATCATGAAGATGGGGTTGTAGCGGTCCATGTTCTTCTGCAGGGCGTCGGTGACGTCCGCGGTGGTCTTTTCCCACTCCTTGACGACGGCGCGGTAGCGCTCATCCTCGGTCATGAAGCCCATCTTGAACTGGTCTTCAATGTCGACGACGCGCTGCTCGGTCTCGGCAATGAGGGTGTACTTTGCCGGCGGAATGGTCATATCCGCAACGGAGATACTGATGGCCGCACGGGTGGAGAACTTGTAGCCCGTGGCCTTGATGTTATCGAGCACTTCGGCCGCGATGGTGAAGTTGTGCAGCTTGATCGTGCGGTCGACGATCTTGCCGAGCAACTTCTTGCCGCAGACCTCGGTGATCTCGTAGTCGAAGTAGTTTTCGGTCGGCTCGCCGTTTTCATCCACGCGCCCCACAAAGCCAAGGTCCTGCGGGATGTTGCGGTTGAAGATGATGCGGCCGATGGTAACGCGCACGACCTTGCTGCCCATGGTGCCGTCCGGCATCTGCTTGACCGTGCGGACAAGGATGGGCTGGTGGATACCGATGAGGTGGTCGTTGTAGGCAAGCATGGCCTCGTCCTCGTCGCGGTAAACGTGCAGATTCACACTGGCCTTCTCTTCGTCGGTCAGCTCGTCGTAGCGCTTGCCGGCAAGGGCAAAGTCAATGTCCTGCGGCCAGAACTCGTCGTTATCCATCTGGGAAACGCCGTTTTCAAAGCGCTCGAACGTGAGGTAGTAGGAGCCCAAAACCATATCCTGCGTCGGCACCGTGACAGGGCCGCCGTCCTGAGGACGCAGCAGGTTGTTGGCAGAGAGCATCAGGATACGGGCCTCGGCCTGCGCCTCGGCAGACAGGGGCACGTGAATAGCCATCTGGTCGCCGTCGAAGTCCGCGTTGAATGCCGTGCAGTTCAGCGGATGGAGCTTGAGGGCGCGGCCTTCAACCAGCACCGGCTCGAACGCCTGAATACCGAGACGGTGGAGCGTCGGCGCGCGGTTGAGCATGACGGGGTGATCCTTGATGACGACGTCGAGCGCGTCCCAGACCTCCGTGCGGCCCTTATCGACCATCTTCTTGGCGGACTTGATGTTGTTGGCGGCGCCGTCCTCAACGAGCTTCTTCATAATGAAGGGGCGGAACAGCTCGAGTGCCATTTCCTTCGGCACACCGCACTGGTAGATCTTCAGCTCAGGGCCGACGCAGATAACGCTACGGCCGGAGTAGTCGACACGCTTGCCGAGCAGGTTCTGACGGAAGCGGCCCTGCTTACCCTTGAGCATGTCGGAAAGGGACTTGAGTGCGCGGTTGTTCGCACCGGTGACGGCGCGGCCGCGGCGGCCGTTGTCGATCAGCGCGTCGACCGCTTCCTGCAGCATGCGCTTCTCGTTGCGCACGATGATGTCGGGCGCGTTGAGCTGAATGAGGCGCTTCAAGCGGTTGTTGCGGTTGATGACGCGGCGGTAGAGGTCGTTTAAGTCGGAGGTCGCGAAGCGGCCGCCGTCGAGCTGGACCATCGGGCGGATCTCGGGCGGGATGACGGGCAGCACGTCGATGATCATCCACTCGGGCTTGTTGCCGGAGATGCGGAACGCATCCACGACCTCAAGGCGCTTGACGATACGGGCCTTCTTCTGGCCGCTCGCGCTCTTGAGTTCGGCGTGGAGCTGCTCGGACAAGGATTCGAGGTCGATCTGCTGGAGGAGTTTCTTGACGGCCTCGGCGCCCATACCGGCGTCGAAATCGTCCTCATACTTCTCGCGCATATCGCGGTATTCCTTCTCCGAGAGGATCTGGTTGCGCATCAGCGGGGTCTCACCGGGATCGGTGACGATATAAGCGGCGAAATACAGCACCTTTTCCAGGATGCGGGGGCTGATGTCGAGCAGCAGGCCCATGCGGGACGGAATGCCCTTGAAATACCAGATGTGGGAAACGGGCGTGGCGAGCTCGATGTGGCCCATGCGCTCGCGGCGGACCTTGGCGCGCGTGACTTCCACGCCGCAGCGGTCGCAGATCTTGCCCTTGTAGCGGATCTTCTTATACTTGCCGCAGTGGCACTCCCAGTCCTTCGTGGGGCCAAAGATGCGCTCGCAGAACAGGCCGTCGCGCTCGGGCTTGAGGGTGCGGTAGTTGATGGTCTCGGGCTTTTTGACCTCGCCGTAAGACCATTCACGGATCATCTCCGGAGAAGCGATGCCGATTTTGATCGCGTCAAACGTTGCGTAACTCATTTTCTATATGCTCCTCCTTTTCTCAGTCTTCCTGATCGTCGCCGGCAAAGTCGGCGTTGACTTCATCATCAGCGACATATTCAAAGCCTGCGTCCTCAAGCTCGGCTTCATCGGCGAATGGGTTGCTGCGGTGGCGCTCATCCTCGGCGTCCATGCGGGCGAGGTTGAACGTATCCATCGCGTCTTCGTCCTCCTTGAGCTCGATCTGGTTGCCGTCGCGGTCGAGGACCTGAACATCGAGGCACAGGGCCTGGAGTTCCTTGACAAGGACCTTGAACGACTCGGGCACGCCGGGCTGCGGGATGTTGTGGCCCTTGACGATGGACTCGTAGGTGCGCACACGGCCGGTCACGTCGTCGGACTTGACCGTCAGGATCTCCTGCAGGGTGTAAGCCGCGCCGTAGGCCTCGAGGGCCCAAACTTCCATTTCGCCGAAGCGCTGGCCGCCGAACTGCGCCTTGCCGCCGAGCGGCTGCTGCGTGACAAGGGAGTACGGACCGGTGGAACGGGCGTGGATCTTATCGTCGACCAGGTGGTGCAGCTTGAGGAAGTACACGTAACCGACGGTGACCTTGTTGTCGAAGCGCTCGCCGGTGCGGCCGTCGTACAGCCAGCTCTTGCCCTCGGGGTCGAGACCGGCCTTGATGAGCTCCTCGCGGATGTCCTCGTAGCTCGCGCCGTCGAAGATCGGGGTCGCGACCTTGTAGCCGAGGGTCTTGGCCGCGTAGCCCAGATGGACCTCGAGCACCTGACCGATATTCATACGGGACGGAACGCCCAGCGGGTTCAGCACGATATCGAGCGGCGTACCGTCGGGCATGAAGGGCATATCCTCCTGCGGCAGAATGCGGGAAACAACGCCCTTGTTGCCGTGACGACCGGCCATCTTGTCGCCCGGCTGGATCTTGCGGCGCTGCGCGATGTAAACGCGCACGACCATGTTCACGCCGGGGCCAAGCTCGTCGCCCGCCTCGCGGGAGAAGACCTTGGCGTCGACGACGATACCGCTCTCGCCGTGGGGCACCTTAAGGGAGGTGTCGCGCACTTCGCGCGCCTTTTCGCCGAAGATGGCGCGCAGCAGGCGCTCTTCCGCGGTCAGGTCGGTCTCGCCCTTGGGCGTGACCTTACCGACGAGGATGTCGCCGGCGTGGACCTCCGCGCCGATGCGGATGATGCCGCGCTCGTCGAGATCTTTGAGCGCGTCTTCGCCGACGTTGGGGATGTCGCGGGTGATCTCTTCGGGGCCGAGCTTGGTGTCGCGTGCGTCAAGCTCGTACTCTTCGAGGTGGATGGAGGTGTAATAGTCCTCGCGGACAAGGCGCTCGTTCAGAAGAACGGCGTCTTCGTAGTTGTAGCCTTCCCAGGTCATGAAGCCGACGAGGATGTTGCGGCCCAGAGCGATCTCGCCCTGATCGGTCGCGGGGCCGTCGGCAAGGACGGTGGGATCTTCCCACACGCCGTTCTCGTTCAGGCGGCGGCCATGCACGCGCTCGCCGACGTCGACGATCGGATGCTGGTTGATGCACGTGCCGTGGTTGGAGCGCAGGAACTTCGTGAGCTTGTATTCCTTCGTCTCACCGTTGTCGTAGGCGACAGTGATGGCGCGCGCGTCCATCTTTGTGACGATGCCGTCGCCCTCGGCGAGGATGACGACCTCGGAGTCCATGCAGATCTTATGCTCCATACCGGTGCCGACAATCGGCGCCTCGGGGCGGAGCAGAGGAACGGCCTGGCGCTGCATGTTCGCGCCCATCAGGGCGCGGTTCGCGTCGTCGTTCGGCAGGAACGGGATCATCGCCGTCGCGATGGAGACCATCATACGCGGGGAGATATCGATATAGTCGACGCGGTCACGGTCGACCTCGACGATCTCGTCGCGGTGGCGGCAGGTGATACGCTGGTTGACGAGACAGCCGTTTTCATCGACAGGCTCGGCAGCCTGACCGACGATGTACTGGTCCTCGACGTCTGCGGTCATGTATTCGATCTCGTCGGTCACGCGGCAGGTCTCGTGGTCGACCTTGCGGAACGGCGCTTCGATAAAGCCGTACTCATTGATGCGGGCGTAGGTCGCGAGGTAGGAGATCAGGCCGATGTTCGGACCTTCCGGCGTCTCGATCGGGCACATACGGCCATAGTGGCTGTAGTGCACGTCTCGCACTTCCATGTTCGCGCGCTCGCGGGAAAGGCCGCCGGGGCCCAGCGCGGACAGACGGCGCTTGTGCGTCAGCTCGGCGAGCGGGTTCGTCTGGTCCATGAACTGGGACAGAGGGCTCGATCCGAAGAACTCCTTGATCGCCGCGGTGACGGGGCGGATGTTGATGAGGCTCTGCGGGGTGACGATGTCGAGATCCTGGATCGTCATGCGCTCGCGAATGACGCGCTCCATACGGGAAAAACCGATGCGGAACTGATTCTGCAGCAGCTCACCCACGCAGCGCAGACGGCGGTTGCCGAGGTGGTCGATATCGTCCTTATAGACGATGCCGTGCGCCAGCGCGTTCATGTAGTTGATGGAGGCGAGGATATCGTCGACCAGAATGTGCTTGGGGACGAGGCGGTCGGCGTTGTCGCGGATAGCTTCCTTGAGCTCCTCGCCGCTGTACTGCTCGAGCAGCTCCTTGAGCACGCTCTCGCGCACGCGCTCTTTGATGCCGCACTCGGCCACGGGGTCAAAGTCGACAAAGCGGTCAAGATCGACCATGTGGTTGGAGAACACGCGCATCGTACGGCCATCGACCTCGATGGTCACATCGTTGACGCCGATGGCATCCATCTCGCGCGCTTCCTCGTCGGTGACGATGTGGCCGGCGTCAAACATGATCTCGCCCGTGCGCGGGTCGGCAACGGGATAGACGAGCTTCTGCCCGCGGATGCGCGCCCACAGGGAGAGCTTCTTGTTGTACTTGTAGCGGCCGACCATGGACAGGTCATAGCGGCGCGGGTCGAAGAAGAGGTTGTTGATGAGGGTCTCGCAGGCCTCGACCGTGGGCGGCTCGCCCGGGCGCAGCTTGCGGTAGATCTCGAGCATCGCCTCTTCATAGGTCTTGCAGGCGTCTTTTTCGAGCGTGACGGCCACGCGGTCGTCATCGCCGAACAGCTCGAGGATCTCGGCGTCGGTCTTGAAGCCGATGGCGCGCACCAGCTCGGTGATGGGGATCTTGCGGTTTTTGTCGATGCGCACCCAGAACATCTCATTGGCGTCGGTCTCGTATTCGAGCCATGCGCCGCGGTACGGGATGACGGTGGACGTCAGCAGCGGGAGGTCGGTCTTGAGATCGATCTCCTTGCCGTAGTAAATGCCGGGGGAACGGACGAGCTGGGAAACCACCACGCGCTCGGCGCCGTTGATGACGAACGTGCCGGAGTCGGTCATGAGCGGGAAGTCGCCCATGAAGATCTCCTGCTCCTTGATCTCGCCGGTCTCCTTGTTGTAGAGGCGCACACTCACCTTCAGGGGGGCGGCATACGTCGCGTCGCGCGCCTTGCACTCGAGCACGTCGTACTTGGGCGCTTCGTCCATCTTGTAGTCGATGAAGCTCAGCTCCAGGTTGCCCGCGTAGTTCGAGATCGAGGCGACGTCGGAAAAGACTTCGCGCAGACCCGTATCGAGGAACCACTGGTAGGACTTCTTCTGAAGCGCCAGCAGGTTCGGCATCTCCACGATCTCCTCGTGTCGGGCGAAATTCTTGCGAAGGGTTTTGCCATACATCTTGTCTTTGGCCATTTTGCTCTTCACGCCTTTCTTTTCTTCAAGCCCTGTCCGCTTGAAGGAATGTATTGCGGCGGCTCTATTCAGTTCGACACACCCGGCTTTGTTGTAAAACAAAGCGAACTGCATCTTGCTTTTTTTGCCGCGGTATGCTATTCTCTCGGTAATGGGTGGGGAATTTTCCTCGCCCTTTCCCGTTTATAAGCGCTTTATTTTACCAAATGGGTACAGAAAAGTCAAGGCATTTTTTGTGAACATCTGCGGTTTCCGCAGATGTTTTTTTGTGCGCTTCGACGGATTTTGCCGCGGATTGCAATATATTTGTCGCTGTGGTATGATGCTTGCGTGATTTTGCGCCGCTCTGCGCGCAGACGATGAAAGGAGTTTTCCCATGAAGCCCATCGCCATTGACGATTTCTGCGCCGTCCGCTCACTTGCGAACGTGACATTCTCTCCCGAGGGGACAAGCGCCTGCTTCACCGTGAGTCAGGCGGAAAAAGAAAAAAATTGCTACGAATCCCGCCTCTATCTTTTAAAAGGCGGCCGCGTCCGCGCGCTGACCGGCGGCGGCAAGGAATCCTCGTTCTGCTACTTGGATGAAAACACGGTTCTTTTCGCGGGCGACCGTGAGGGGGAAAAGGAACCATTGCTCACGAGCCGCTTCTACAAGATCGCACTCGACGGCGGCGAGGCCGATCTTGCCTACACGTTTCCCATCCCCGTCTCGCAGGTCTTCCCTCTCAAAAACGGCGACCTGCTTGTCGTCGGCTCGACCTTTCCCGGCTTTGAGGACCTCTATAAAGGCGACAAGAAGCTCGTGAAAGCCTACTTTGACGACAAAAAGGAAAACGAGGATTACGAGGTCATCTCTCAGTTACCCTGGTGGTGGAACGGCGGCACATACACGCGCGGCGCGTATGAAAGTCTCTTCTACTACGATGCGAAGAAAAAGTCCCTCACCCGCCTGACGGATGCGGGCTTCAACGTCTCCGATGTCCAGCTCGCGGAGGATCAGAAGACCGTCTATTTCAGTCTTCTCGACGTCTCCGTCCCCCGCCCCGCGCACTTCGGCGGTCAGGACCTTTACCGCATCGACCTTGCCTCGCGCCGTCAGAAGCTCGTCGTCAAGAGTCGCCCCGACTTCGTCATCGCGACATACGCGCTCGGCAAGTCCTTCCTGCTCGTCATGGCCGCGGACGGCAAGTTCGGCATGAACACGGACTGCGACTTTTACAAGCTCGACTACGAGACGCTTGCCGTCACGCCCTACGCCGTCTACGGCGAGGCCATCGGTTCTTCCGTCGGCTGCGACGTCCGCCACGGCGGCGGTCAGGCGTTCAAGATGGACGGCGACGTGCTGTACTTTATCTCGACGCGCTTCGACGGCGCGGGGCTCTACAAGCTCGAAGACGGCACCGTCTCCCCCGTCCTCGTGCGCGACGGCAGCGTCGACTGCTTTGACCGCAAAAACGGCAAAATGCTCCTCTGCGCGCTCTGGGATATGAATCCGCAGGAGCTCTACGACGAGACGGGCCGCCGCGTCACGCACTTCAACGACGCAATGCTGCGCGGCAAATACGTTGCCCAGCCTGCCCCCCTCAACCTCACCGCGGGCGACCACGAGGTGCACGGCTTTATCCTAAAGCCGATGGACTTCGAAGCGGGCAAAAAGTACCCCGTCATCTTCGATATTCACGGCGGTCCCAAGACCGTCTACGGTCCCGTGTTCTATCACGAGATGCAGTACTGGGCGAGCCGTGGCTATTTCGTCATCTTCTGCAATCCCACCGGCTCCGACGGCCGCGGCGCGTTCATGGATATCCGCGGCAAGTACGGCACGGTCGACTTCGATGATCTGATGGCGTTCTGCGACGCGGCGCTCGCAAAGTATCCCGAGATGGACACAGATAACCTCTTCGAAACCGGCGGCTCCTACGGCGGCTTTATGACCAACTGGATCATCGGCCACACCGACCGCTTCCGCGCCTGCGCCAGCCAGCGCTCGATCTCGAACTGGACGAGCTTCTACGGCGTGTCCGACATCGGCCCCGACTTCTCCGAAGACCAGTGCGGCTCGACCATCTGGCCGGATGTCGAAAAATTCTGGTGGCACAGCCCCATGAAGTACGCCGACAAGGTCAAAACGCCGACGCTCTTTCTCCACTCGCTCGAGGACTACCGCTGCCCCGTCGATCAGGGCTATCAGATGTACTCTGCGCTGATCGCGCACGGCGTGGAGAGCCTCCTCGTGCTCTTCCGCGGCGAGAACCACGAGCTCTCCCGCAGCGGCAAGCCCAAGCACCGCATCCGCCGCTTAAACGAGATCACCGGCTGGTTCGAGCAGCACAAGGGCTAAAATGGAAATTCGCAAAACCACCTTGCAGGACGTCGACACGGTGCTGGACGTCTTCGCCGCCGCAAAGCGCTACATGCGCGCAAACGGCAATGCCTCGCAATGGGGCGACGAGTACCCAGACCGCAGCATCGTCACCTATGATATCGCATGCGGCAGCAGCTATGTGATGCTTGAAAATGGCGAGATCGTCGGCACATTCGCCCTCTTTCTCGGCGAGGACGAGAGCTACCGCGTCATCGAAGACGGCGCGTGGCATCTCGATCAACCCTACGGCACGATCCACCGTCTCGCCTCCAACGGGAAAGCGCGTGGCGTGTCGAGAGCCTGCTTTGACTTCTGCACCGCGCAGATCGGCTATCTGCGCGCCGACACGCACGCGGATAACCGCCCGATGCAGCGGCTTTTAGAAGCGTATGGCTTCCGGCGCTGCGGCGTCATCCACGGTGCCGTCGACGGCGGAGAGCGTATCGCGTACGACTGCATCGCGCACATCTGAGCCCGTTTCCGCCGAAAGTCATCATGTAAGAGAGGTCTGTCATGGAACGCAGAATTGTCGACGGCGAGATCACTCTCGTCCCGTATGATCCCAACTACAAAGCGTCGCTTCCGTGGTATCAGGATGCGGATGTGTGCAAGCAGGTCGACAACCGCGACAGTGTGTACGACCTGAAACTGCTCAAGGCGATGTACCGCTATCTCAACGCGCGCGGCAGTCTTTTTTACATCAAGTACCGTGGCCGCCTGTGCGGCGACGTCTGCCTGCATCCGGACGGCGAGATCAACATCGTCGTGGCGAAGAGCTTCCAGAACAAGCACATCGGCAGGCACGTCATCGGCGAAATTCAAAAGCTCGCGAGGGAACAGCACATCCCCAAACTGCACGCGGAGATCTACTCGTTCAATGCGCAGTCGCAGCGGATGTTCGAGCGCGCCGGATTCCACAAGGCCGGCGACGAGCTGTACGAAATGGAATTATAACTTTCAAATAGAAAAAGCGCCCGCTCGGTGAGCGGGCGCTTTTTTCATTCTTCAGAACTCGGGGCCGTCATAGTGGTAGTAGTCGCTGTCGTCGATAAAGCGGTCGTCGCGCGAGAGCTTTTTGATCCTGCGGTACGCCGCGGCGAAGAGCAGCACAACGAACACAACGAAGATCCATGCATAGCCGTCGTACTCATACGTTGCGATGAAATCGTACGTGCCGTGCAGCAGCACCGGCACGAGCACGGCAAGGCGGCGGCAGCGGCGGCTGCGGTACTCGTCGCCAAAGTTGTCGTAGCGCTTGGCAAGGCCGTAGAAAGCGCCCATGAACACACCGAAGCACGCGTGCCCCGGCACGGCCGTGACCGCGCGGATGGCCGCCGTGCCGAGACCGTACATCAGCACATAGCTGATATTCTCCCACAGGGCAAAGCCGAGCGCGACGAACACGGCGTAGACCACGCCGTCGAACTGGCAGTTGAATTCGCTTGAATACCACGTGCGCTTCTTGAGCAGCAGGTACTTAAAGCCCTCTTCCGACAGCGCGACCACAACGAAGTAGAGCAGCACGTTGTAGGCGGTCGAACTCTGCGGCAGGAGAATGCCCAAGATCGCCTCGCCGATCTGCTCGGTCACGATGGCAGCAAATGTCGATAGAATGCCGAAAATCACGAGCGAGAGCAGCAGCCCCGGCGACTCTTTGTCGAGCCGGTCCTCCTTGTAGACAAAGCGCAGCAGGACAATGGCCGGAATGACTGCCGCAGCGATCAATATCGGGTTTACATAAAAGAGAAACATGACAGCTTTCCTCTCTTTTTTCTGATGATATCACAGCATATCAGCCGCGAGAATATTTGTCAACGCGGTGTTTTTTCTTTTCCCCACTTGACCGGAAGGAAAAGCGCGCGTATGATAAATGCATTCACTTTATTCATATAAAGGAGGGGAGAATCATGGAACGTCGAACGCCGTGGCTCGGCTATCTCTGCGTGATCCTGAGCGCCGTCATCTTCGGCTGTATGCCGCTGGGCGCGAATTTTCTCTACGCGCAGGGCGTGACGCCGATGTCGCTGGTGTTTCTGCGCAATCTTCTCTCGCTCCCGGTCCTCGCGCTGCTGTGCCAAAAGCAGGGCGGGCTGCGCATCAGCCGCGGCGCGCTGCTCGAGACCAGCCTGACCGGCTTTTTCGGCTGCTGTATCACGCCGATCCTGCTGTTCAGCTCGTATCGCTATCTTGCCTCCGGCATGGCGACGGTATTCCACTTCGCCTATCCCGTCATCGTGGTGCTCGGCGGCCTGGTGCTGCGCGAACGGGTGCAGAAAAAAGCGCTTTTCTGCGCGGTCCTGTGCTCCCTCGGCATTCTGCTTCTCATCGACCCAAGCGGTGCAGTCGATCCGCTCGGTGTCGCGCTGGCGCTGACGTCCGGCGTGACCTACGCCGTCTACATTCTGCTTTTAGCGCATTTCCGCCACCGCGAGGTCATGGGCTTTCGTATGACCTTCTACATGGCGCTCATCAGTGCGGTCTGCATGTTCTTTCTCTGTCTCTTCTCGCACCAGCTCTGCCTGCCGCAGACCCTCGCCGGATGGCTCGCGGCGCTCGCCTTTTCGCTGATGATCTGCATCGGCGCGGTCATGCTCTTCCAGAAGGGCACGTTCCTCATCGGCGCACAGCGCGCAGCGATTTTGAGTACGTTTGAGCCGATCACGAGCATTTTTGTCGGCATTCTCTTCTTAAATGAAACGCTCACGCCGCGCATCCTGCTCGGCTCGGCCATCACGCTGGTCGCGGGCGTGTTCATCACCCTGGGCGGCAAAAAGGACGAAGACAAAGAAGAGGCGGCCAAGGACTGATTCCCTTATTCCGCCTCGCTGCCGCCGCTTTTTTCGCACGCGCGCAGAGCGACGATCATCGCAAGGCTGTCGCCCAGCTGCGTAAAGATGGCGGCGAACAGCGCGACCTCTTCATCGCTCTTTCTCTGCGCCATGGCCGCCGCGGCGGCGCTGACGGCGGCGGGCAGCGCGTCCTGACAGGACATCGTATCACCTCAGGTCAGTTTATGCACCGGGCGCAAAAATAACCGGCGCATTTCTGCTTCGTTTCATCACCACAAGGAGGTTTCCCGTTCCCATGCACAGCAAATCACCCGCAGTTGCGGCACTGAAGGCCGCGTTTCCGCACACCATCCCGATCTTCGCAGGCTTTTTATTTCTCGGCATGACCTATGGCGTCTATATGCGCACGTCGGGCTTTAGCTTCTGGTATCCGATGATCATGAGCGTCGTCATCTTCGGCGGCAGCCTTGAATTTGTCGCGACGAGCATGCTGCTCGCGCCGTTTGCGCCGGTGCAGGTCTTCCTGACGGCGGTGATGATCCAGGCGCGCCACCTGTTTTACGGTATTTCGATGCTCGACAAGTACAAGGGCACGGGCTGGAAAAAGCCCTACCTCATCTACGCGATGTGCGACGAGACGTTCAGCGTCAACTATACGGCGGAGATCCCCGAGGGCGTGGACCGCGGCTGGTTCTACTTCTTCGTCTCGCTGCTCGATGAATTTTACTGGTTCCTGGGCGCAACGCTCGGCGGCATCCTCGGCGGGCTTCTGCGCTTCAATACCGAGGGGCTCGACTTTGTGATGACGGCGATGTTTGTGGTCATCTTCATGGACCAGTGGCTCAAAGAAAAGCACCATTTCAGCGCGTGGATCGGTCTTATCGCAAGTGTTGCGTGTCTGCTCATTTTCGGTGCGGACAACTTCCTCATTCCCACGATGATCTGCATCCTCGTCGCGCTGACCGCGCTGAGAAAGCCCGTCGAAGCCAAGACGCAGGAGGCGGTAAAATGACGATCTTACAACAGACCATCACCATCATCCTCTGCGCGCTCGGCACGATGCTCACGCGCTTCCTGCCGTTTCTGGTCTTCAACCCGAAAAAGCCGACGCCCAAGTACATCCAATACCTCGGCTCAGCACTGCCGGGCGCGATCTTCGGCATGCTCGTCGTCTACTGCCTGCGCAATGTTGACGTGCTGCACTTTGCCTACGGCCTGCCCGAGCTCATCGCCATCGCCGTGACGATCAGCCTGCACCTGTGGAAGAGACAAATGCTGCTCTCCATCGCGGGCGGCACGGTGTGCTATATGCTGCTGGTGCAGTTCGTGTTCTGATTTTGATTTCAACAGAAAGGAAGATGTTCCCATGCGCGTACTTGACCTGACCCACACCATCGCTGAAAATATGCCGGTCTATCCCGGCACGGAGACACCCATTTTCGTCGGCGCGAACACCTATGAAAAGGACGGCTTCAAGGAGACGAAGCTGACCATGTACACCCACACGGGCACACACATGGACCCGCCCGCGCATCTGTTCGCCGGCCGCACGACGCTCGACGCGTTCCCCGCCTCGCAGTTCATCGGCAAGGCGCTCGTTATCGAGTGCAGCGACTTGAACGAGGGCAAGGCCATCACGCTCGAGCGCATCCTGCAATACGGCAAAGACGCGGAAAATGCCGATTTTCTGCTCTTCCACCTCGGCTGGGACAAGCGCTGGGGGACGGATGCCTACTTTGGCGACTATCCCTGCCTTGATGATGCGGCGATGGATTACATCATCGCGGGCGACTACAAGGGCATCGGCTTCGACGTCATCGGCCTTGACCCCATCGCAGACGAAAACCTGACACGCCACAAAAAGCTCTTCCAAAATAAGGACATCGTCAACATCGAAAACCTCAAGGACCTCGACAAATGCGGCAAAGGGTTGTTTTCGTTCAGCTGCTTCCCGCTCAAGCTCGAAAACTGCGATGGTTCGCCCATCCGCGCCGTGGCATGGTTCGAGGATTGATCTGTTACGCTTTGATGCAGCAAATTGAACGTTCAGGAGGAATACCATGGTAGAAAAGCAGGCCTTGACCGCACTTTTTGAAAAATATATCCGGAAACTGAGGATCACACCCACGTGGGATATCCGCCTTGAATTTGTGGAAGACCCCGCGTGGCCGAAAACCGGCGACATCAAGATCGACTGCGCCGACAGAAAAGCAATCATTCTTCTGAATATTGCGAATCCCAAGCGGGAGGAAAACTTTGAAGAGATCATCGTTCATGAGCTGATGCACATCAAAATGTATCCGCTCGATCAGGTGACCGAATCGCTGATCGTGAATTGCTTTGAAGAAGGCTCGGCAGCAAACAAGTTTGCCTATGAACAGTTTTTTACGACGCTTGAGCAGACCGTGGAAGAGCTTGCCAAATGCTTCTTGCTGGAATTTGGCGAAAACAAAGAGCTCTCCTACGGAAGATGCCGTCAGGAAATGTCCTTCAACGATCTATATGACGGTCTGAAGAACATCGACTGACAACAAATTTCTCCGTCTCATTATGAACAACACTTGCCCCCTCCGTATTTTGAATACGGAGGGGGCAAGTTTATGGTTCTTTTTATCGCTCAATGAGTTTCTGGCCGCTGCCGTAAAGATAGTCGTAGTTTTCGCGCATGATGTTCTTGATAAGCGGAATGCACAGCACCGCGTCGGCTGACATCCACGCAAACGGGTCAGCCACGCACAGGCCGTAGACCGCCGCCTGCGGTGCCTCCGCGCTGACCACGCCGCCCGCGAGCGCCGCAGGCAGCAGCAGACAGACGGCAACGCGCGCGACAAGCTCGGCCGCTCCCGCGCCCAGCACGAACTGCGGCTTGCCGATGCCCTGCACACAGTTTCGCGCGACAAAGATAAACCCCAAGAACGCGTAGAGCGACAGGTCGATATAGAGGTAGGAATTGCCAAAGCGGAGCGTCTCCGCCGTCACCTTATCCGCGCTGAGGAAGATGTGAAGATAGGTGCCGTTGATCGTCAGCAGAAGGCCAATCAGAATGGAACACGCCGCCATGATGAGCATGATGATAATCGACTGGATCGTGCCCTTTTTGATGCGCTTTGTGTCACCCGCGCCGAGATTTTGCGCCGTAAAGCTGGTCATCGCGGAGCCGAGACCGTTGAGCGGCGTCATCAAGAGGCTATTGACCTTGTTTGCCGCACCGAAACCGTTCTGCGCGGAATTAGAGACCATCACGCCGTTCAGCATGTCAAACTGGACGACGATACTCTGCACCACAATGATGCCGATCGCCAGCACGGAAAATTGAAGGCCGAGCGGGATGCCCTGGATCAGATGGCGCGTCACATCATGGCAAGTGATCTGCCAGTCCTCCTGATGCAGGCGCAGCTCGGGATATTTGGAGAAAGCATAGGCAAAGCAGCCCAGCGTGCTGATGAGCTGCGCGCTCACCGTGGCGATGGCCGCCCCGGCGACACCCCAGCGGAACACAATGATAAACAGCAGGTCGAGTCCCACGTTCAGTACCGTGGAGAACAGCAGGAACGCCAGCGGCGTCACACTGTCACCCATGCTGCGCAGGAACGAGCAGATGAAGTTATAGAACAGCTGCGCACCGATGCCTGCAAAAATGATCGCGCAATAGGTATAGGCCGCGCGGTAGACCTCGCCGTTGTCCGGCGTCACATTGATCCACGCAAGCATCGGATCGAGCAGAAGCAGCGCAAGCACCGTCAGGATGACCGTCAGCGCGGCGGATAAAACGATCTGCGTCGTCAGCGAGCGCCGCACCCCCGCAGGATTGTGCGCGCCGACATTACAAGATGTGACTACGCAGAAGCCCGCGCTGACGCCGAAGGCAAATTGCAGGAAAATAAAGATGAGCGACGTCGTATCGTTGACGCCCGCGACCTCCTGCGCTGTCAGCGTTTGGCCGACGATGGCCGCGTCGCTGATCGTGTAGACCTGCTGCAGCAAGTACGAAACAATGATTGGGAAAGAAAACGCCAAAATCGTCTTCCAGCATTCGCCCTGCGTGAGCTCCACCGGCTGGAACAGAGCAGATAAACTTTTTTTCTTCATAACTAAAATCTCCATCATTTTTTGACTGGCAGATTATAGTCTCCCTTTTCCCCCTTGTCAAGGCAAAAGTTGAACAAATCAGGTAAGGTCTTGGTGAAGAAAAGCACGGAAAACGGCACAGTTAGAAATATCATCTTCCGCAGTTTTCAGTCTATCTACGCACTTCACCTTTGGCAGTATTTTGAGAGTGTTCCGCAAAAGAATTCCGCATTTACATCATAAGTAAAAACGAACCGCGGAATGGCGATGGACTCTCTCTCCCGCAGCTATGAATATAAAAAAAGAAGCCACTCTCTTG
>ULSN01019931.1_pt1 | contig 21877 bp, 22 predicted proteins | sample 1956771 | NCBI WGS metagenome assembly ULSN01 (sample SAMEA4835709, study PRJEB28245) | human gut metagenome | biome: gut microbiome; material: fecal sample | place: Denmark | collected 2008
CCGCCGTTTTGCGGCTGGCGGTCAATGGCGTTGCCCGCAATGCAGATGACCTCCTCCGGCACCTGTTGAACAAGTGAGGTGTTCAAACCGCCTGTTCCCATTCTGGCTGAAAGCGTTGGCGCTACCTTATGGGGGCCTGTATAGCGGCTGTCTATTCCATAGTTTTCATACAGTAAAGGCTTTCCCGGACGCAGCACTAAAGGCTGGTGTCCATGCTCCTGTGCCCGCAGGGTTCCGGTGACATTCTCACTGCACTCCATGATCTGCCCACCTTGATCATTGATGCAGAGGATACTGGGCATACAGTTCCCGCTGGGGCTGCCTTTCAGGGTAGGCGATACGCCTTCCTGATATCCGATGGTTCCGGCGCTTGCACCTGCTCCGGCAGAAAATCCAGCGACAAAGGTTTGCTGTTTCATCCCCGGCTGAGCCTGCAGCGCACCTGCCACATCGTGCAGATCCCGCACCTCATCCCGCTGATTGGCGGCAAAAGCCATCCGCTTTTGCAAGTCGTTCTGATTGATGCTGGGATTTGTGATAAAGGTCTGCATTTGAAGGTTCTGCGTCGCCATCAATGCGCCGGACACACCGTCCAGGTCAATGCCTTCATTGCGCTGATTGATGTGATAAGCTTTCGCTTCGCCGGATATGGGCGCGGGCGGGTCAAGCCCTGCCTGCATACGCAAAGCTGCTTCCAATAAGGGTGGCAGCGATTTGCCGCGGCAGGCTGCGCGGCGCAGGATACCCAGGCACGCTGTCTGGGATAGCGAGTATCGGGATGGCGCTGTAGCCTGCAAAATCTGCCACAAGGAACACTCGACGGCGTCTTTGGGGCACTCCGAAGTGTTGGGCGTCCCAAACGATCCAAGCCACGGAGGATCGTACTCCCAATATGCCCCCAGCATATTCCCAGCGCCCGGCCTCAGGTCTAACAGCATGAAGGTATGGTTCTTCAACTTGGAGGAACGCTTCGAGGACTTTTTGAAAATCCGCCCCAGGCTTTTTTTGACCCGTTTCAGCGTCCCGCCCACTTGAGAGAGTGCCGACGACATTTTCCCAAATCCCGAATCTCGGCCGAATATGGATTCCTGTCCTTCCAGATTTTCTGTCTGCATCTCGCATCTCCTGAATGATTCGTATTTGTTCCATAAAGAGGCCGGAACGCGCACCGTTCAATCCGGCGCGCATTCCGGCCACGCTGAGTCCTGGCACGGGCTGCCCCCGCAGATGATGTCCACAGGCGGCAGATACGCGCCGTTCAGCTTTGTAATGTCTCCCATTTGCTCCATGCGTGGGAAACGTATTTTTGATACCAGTATAGGGAACGGTTCGATCTCGCTGGCCCAGATCGGCTCGATGCCGCACCGCACCGAAGCCAGAGGGAAACCGGAGATGCCATCGAACAGGCTCCCCATCGTAAGTTTCCGTGTTGGCTGAGTCATTTCATATACACCTCTTTACTTGATTGCCGCGGCGATGGTTCTCGTCACATTCACTGCGGACTGTGCCGTATAAACGGCGCTCAGAATGTTGGCCTTTGTTGTGGTGTCCACGCCGAAGCTGCCGGCAATGCGGGGAACTTCACCTGCGGAGAGCATGAGCCCCACGCCCATCAGCGCGTGGTCTTTGAACACCATAAGTCCCGCAATGAGTATGGTGGACTGGAGGAAGGCGGTCAGGCACAAGCCAATGACCTGCCGCATCCAGCTCATGAATCCATCCAGATAGCCACGCGGAACGCTGAACATATAGAGGCTGCCCACCGCGATCTGGATGAGCAGGATGCCGCCTCTCTTCAAGTTGGCAAAAAACACCTTCAGCACCGCATAGCCCATAAGGATCACGCAAAAGAGAAGCATGATGGGGCTGGTGATGATACCAAGGCCAAAGTGGGAACTGTTCACCACATCGGCAAGTGTCTGTATCTCGCTGAGTTCGGTGATGATGTCCTGTCCCACCTCACCGATGCTCCGACCGTAGCCGGTAAGCCCTGCGGAAAAGGTTCCCTGCAGCGACACCGATAAGGCATAGAGCCGGACGGGGACAACGGTGAAGAGACTCACCGCCAGAAAGCCCTTGATGATATTCATCCCGCACTGCTGGAGATTTCCTCTGCCGGTGGAGTATTCAATGCCGCACTCAAAGGCGCAGACTACCACGCTGACAGCGAACAGCGCCCAGGCAAGGCGGGAGAAAAAGAGAATGATGGCGCTGACCCATTCCAGTTCAAAAAGTTCCACGCCCATATTGCCCATGAGGGCAAAGAAATTGCCGAGAAAGCCTACGATCTGCCCGTAGATCCAGTCCACCAGCTGATCCAAAACTGTCGCGGCAACAAAGTTCCAAATAAATATCTTCGCTCACCTCCGAAAATGCAGAAAGCCGCCGCCCGGATGGGCGACAGCCTTTCGTATAGAGTATTTTGTTTTGCATCTGACTGCAGCGCTTACTTGAGCAGCCGCGGATAATCTGTTGTACCATTGACGATCGCATAAACGTAGACGGTGTCCCCAATCAATTTGTAGATGGCAACATAAGTCTTCGTCAGCACAAGTTTACGGTAACCGCTTGCCGCAAGGATCGGGTCCGGATGCGTTTGCCCCATCAGCGGGAAATCCCGCAGACGGTTTATGGTCGTTTTCATCGTACTGTAGATTTTCCGCGCGTAGGGAGTTCCTGCCTCCGTAATGTGATACTTTGCGATCTCCTCGAAGTCGTGTTGAGCAGGTGGAAGATAGACCAGTTTACTTTTCGTAGGCACGGAACAGCTCCTCCATTCCTTCGTCAAGCTCCTCCGGCGTACAGACAGGCTCTCCGCTCAGTCTGCTGAGTTCCGCAGCATAAATTTTGTCGCGGTGTCGGAACATTTTTTCCCGCTCCTCGTATGCTGCCATGCTCATATAAACACCGTCATCTTCACCCTTATTCGTGATGAAGATCGGTTCACCGGATGCCTTTGCCAGCTCAGAGATCTGCGTGTACTCATTCCGCAGAGCAGAGGATGGTCTGATTTGCATAGAAATCCCTCCTTATCAATTTCTTGATAGTATTATATCAAGATAACACTTTTTATGCAAGCTTTTTATGAGGCTCCTTGCTAAATACGGGGTGACACCATCTGCCTACTTCCTAATCCAGGACTGTCGCGGCAACAAAGTCCCCAATAAATATCTTCACTCACCTCCGGAAATGCAGAAAGCCGCCGCCCAGGCGGGGCGACGGCTTTCCTTATAGAATATTTTGCTTTAGACCATTATAATGTAGATCAATCGAACATGACCGCATCCGCTAAGTCCTGATTGGTATTGAATATTTCCGTGTCCACGATTGACACGGGAGCATTATGCTTCACAATTTCCGCTCCTGTGAAATTCCATCCACCACCAGAAGCAGCCTCGTTTGTATTCACCATGACCTCCATACCGTTATACATGAATCTTAACCAACCTGCTGCAGTCGTATCTTCTCCTAAATACTCATAATCGTCAACACCAATCAAGGAGAAGAAATCTTCAAAGGACATTTCATCTTCCATGTCCGGAAAGAGTATGCATGCGGTGGTGACAAAACCGGAACATTCCAGCTGGTCTTCATATTCGTTCATAGCCTTTTCAGCATCGCCACTCTGTGCGCCGAAAAAGCAGTAAAGATATTCCGACTCTGAGGCTCCAAAGCATATAGCAGCACTGTCTGGAAATCCATCCGGCCTTACAATCACGTTACCTTCCGGATGCTCGTTTTTCAATTCATCAAGCGTTTTCCCGAGGTCATTGAAAAACTCAGGCGTGCTTGTATTATCATAGTCTGAACGGCCCGTTGATGCACCATTCTCCGTAATATTGGAATCCTTTGATGTTTGGTCATCAGGAGTTACAGATGCACAAGCGGAAAACGTAAATAATACAAGCAAAAGCATCGTTGTAATGACGGCATTATGCTTCATAGTATTCTTGGTAGACACAGAACAATTCCTCCATTCTCATTAAGATTCTCTGGTACCTATCTCTCAAATGGTATTTATAGCAGGATTGTGCTTTTAACGCAAGGGTATCTTTGTGAAGCAACCATGTCTGCCTACTTCATCCACATACACTATCCATGCAACCATTGCCTCATCGGTTATATCCGGCAGGAGGGTCCTGATCAGGCTTTTAATTGTTCTCTCTTCTTGGCTCAGATCCCGATGATGTTCCAGATGTATTTCGGCGCAATCAAGCTGAAAATCAGGCAGGCAAAGAGGATGGCGGGGCCGGTCCATTCAAACTGTCCTCTCTGGCGATAATCAAAGTACGCGCCGCCAAGTTTCACAAAGAATGCGATGGCGAGGATCATATCCAGCGCAGGGAACACCACCTTCTCCACCACGCTCTTGATCTGCTTGGCCGCCTCCGTCCACGTCTGCTCCACCGCTCCCGCGACATCCCCGCCCGCAGCGAGCGCCGAGGTGCAGCAGAGAGAAGTCAGAAGCAGAAGCGTCAATGTCAGAATAATCATTTTTCTGTATTTCAAGAAATCTCAACCTCCTTAAAATGGGGATGCCGCCCCTTGCGGAGCGGCATCCGTTGTTAGTCCTTAATAACCGGTGCGAGGCAGGGGCTTGCTGGGAGCATAAACTCTGGTGACCCAACGGGAGGTCGCCATGATCCACTGCCCATTGTAGACGCCGCCTGCATCCGACGTGTTGACGAACTGCGTACCACCGGTGAGCTTTGAAAGCGCCTTGCAGTCTACGCGGGGCGCCTCCACCTGACGGAAGTTTGAAGGTACAATGCCGAATGCCGCCATGAACTCCGTCACATACTCATTGGCGGCAAGCCCCAGCGCTGCGGGCGAGGCGTCCAAGACGTAGTTTTTGGATGTGCTCAGATTATCCGCCAGTGTGCGCCAGGTATCGCCGCTGAGATTGGTTCGGTAGACGATTTTATAGTTGCTGGGGGTATTCCACGTGCCGGTGTAGATCTTTTCAAGGCGCACCACCTTGACGGGCAGAGTGTCTCTCCAGTAGAACGACTCCAGCGCCGTGGTGGAATTGTTGGCAATGCCGGTAAAGTTGTAGCGGACAAGCTGACCCGGCATGACCTCCACGTAACCGGTTTTCTTGATGGACACATTGGTGTACAGGCTCTTATTGGTCATGCTCGCCTTAACGATTTGACCGGCGTGTTCGATCTCCACTTCAATGGGTGTCTTATCCAGCCCGTAAAACTCCGCCGCCTTGGATTCTACGATTTTGTACCGCGCCAAAGGCAGGGGCTTACTGACCGCCAAGCCGTTTTTATCCGTCTTAATGGTATCCACCAGACGGTTGGTGCGGGCGTTGTAAACTTCAAAGACGGTGTTGGGAATCGGCGTTCCGGCGGGCCAGCCGTTCATGGAATTATAGTCCGCCGAGGTCTTGACGATCTGGATCTGACCGGTGATGGGCGTATTCTTCCACTCGATTTCTGTGGTTTCGCCGGATTACATACACGGTCTTTTTCTGCGTGTCGGGAATATATCCCTCATTTTCCAATTCACGCAGATAAAAACGGCCAGCGGTCAGGTTTTCAAAACGGACATAACCGCGGTCATCGCTTGTTTCCTGCGCAATGGGATTATTTCCACTGTCATAGAGAATGAAGGATACACCGTAGATGCCCTCGCCGGTGGCCGAATCGACCTTGTGGATCAGGATACCGGAGATGGCTTTGTTGGTCACCGTTTTGGTCGTGGTTCTACCATCCTCCACGGCGAAATAGATGGGGGTATTGTCCAGCTGGAAGCCCTTGCCCGCCTCGGTTTCCACGGCATAGTAGCTGCCGCTTTCCAGCGGCACATACACGCGGCCGTCCGTTCCGGTGGTGACGGTGTCCACCAGACCGCCATCGCTGACACGGCGGATCTCGAAGGTGGTGTTGGGGATACGCTGGGTTTTGTCCGCCGCATTCACTTTCACCAGCTCCAGCCCACCGATGGGAGCATTATAATAGCGATAGGTAATCCACCGCTTTTATCCCAGTTGGACTGGGACAGTCAGGGTGGATTTTCCCCCGCTTCGCACCGTGCGTGCGACTTTCACCGCACACGGCGCTCCATCAATGCAAATTATTTGTTGCGTGTATGTGAAATAACCAGTTTGTCCCTATAACCGACAATTTTCTTTTGTGCTTTGACATCAAACTCACTAATGTCCTGATTCGGATTATTAACCGCGATGAAGCATTTCTTATGAAGCGAAATCAGATTGTTGACACGGTTCACCTTATCCAATGGGAGGTATGGATTTATCCGGTGTGCCCATGGCGTATTAGCGATTAACCAACCTCCACAGACCCGGCATCTGAGTTTATCACGGTTGAGAGCGTAAGCCCTGTTCATAATAAACTCGAAATTGTTGAACTTCCCCCATTTGCCATAGCTGATTGCCCGTGCCGACCTATCCGAATACATTTCATCCAGACGCGCCTGCATTTTCTTCTTTTTCGTACGTTCAAAATACAACTGCCGCCCAGTGTCGGTGTATGGTGTCTCAGCTTGGTTTTTAGGTGGAGTTCTTTCCCATCTGCAAAAGGTAAGCGCTGTAAAGCCTACATAGATGTCCCGGTATTTGATAGAGGGAATTTTCTGTTTGTATTGTTGGTGTACTCGAGGAAGGTTCCGGGTTTGATTTGCTGGAATCCATTTCCCGTTGTACTGTTTCAAGCGGCGCCTTGCCGCAAGTTGCAATTTTCTGCTGTGTTTTTGCATGGCAATATTTACCCATGTACAGCATTGATAATATTGGATAATCCCTCTTATCTGACTGTTGATGCGGTTTATTGCACCAACCATTTGCTCACGGCTGTAATTACCGGGAATCTTTTTGATGTCTTCCGCGATTTTGTCAGCTCTGCGCTTTAATCGCTCACGGTCTGGAATCGTTCTTGGGATGTAGCCTCTGCGGGATTTCCCCCGAACCATTTTGAACTCGTAGCCTAAGAATTTGATGTACTTCTTTCTGATGTCTGTTATCAGCGTTTTTTCTTGGGATAATGTCAATTTCATTTTTTCCTGAAGAAAGGATTGCAAGCGAGCTTTCCAGTCTTCCGCATGTGCTCGGGTGTCTGTTGCAATGATGAAGTCATCCGCGTATCTGACAAGGTATCCGGGAACAAGAGTGGTTTTCTTGCGCATGACCGCGTACCTGCTCTGGTCCTGTACATACTGATGTCTGGTTCGTTTATTTTCCCATTGCTTTGATACCCATTCATCCATAATATCTAAATAAACATTCGCGAGTAGTGGGCTGATTAGGCCGCCCTGCGGTGTTCCTTCTTCGTTTAAGGCGCATTCTTCCATGACCCCGGCTTTTAACATGGCCTTGATAATCTGCAAGACCCGCCTATCCTTGATACCCATGTGGTACAACCGCTTTATGAGTATGCTGTGGTCGATACGGTCAAAGCATTTGCTGATGTCACCTTCGACAATCCAGTAATTTCCCGTGTTGTGCATTATAATGTCAACTCGTTCTAAGGCCATAGCCGCATCTCGCATGGGGCGGAATCCATAGGAATGTGCAAAGAATTGTGCTTCTAATATAGGTTCCAGCACTATCCTCATACATTCTTGTACGATTCTATCCCGTATTGCAGGAATGCCCAGAGGCCGCTTTTCTGATTTTCCCGGTTTGTCGATATATACTCTCCGTATCTGCTGGGGTTCAAAATACTTAAATGCACGTTGAATATCTGCTACAACCCACGGGAATGGTTTTTGAAGATAATCTTTGCGCATGGTTTTGGAATCTACACCAGGGGTTTCGCTTCCATGATTGCCTTTGATATTATGGATTGCTGTGATAATGGTCGACTCTGCTGACATAATCTCCAGAAGTCCTTTGAATGCCGGACGGTCGCCAGCCTCATAGACTTCTTTGCTGTGCTGATACAGTGCATCTTGAATTTCGCGTAATTGAGTTTCGGTTTTTGGGTAGTCGAATTGTTGTGCCATACGCACCGCCTCCTCTCTGGAATTGGTGTTTCTGGTTTTAGTCAGGTATGCCTACGGCTTCCTCGACTTTCTGTTCACATACAAATCTGCATTGACTATGCCCCTTCGCTCCACTCCCATTACAGGAGTTTCATCACTACTACGGGCTGCTGTCCCGCGGATTAACAGGTCATTTCCTACCTGTGCGGACAGAAGTGTCATTCTGTTTACATCTTGGGATGTGTCCGTCCACGGTTCCTTTGTTCCCTATGCCTTAGCTTTACATATCGGTTTTAGCCCGTCCCTTTGACCCGGCTGCCGTCTTTGGCCTGTGTGATATTCTGCCAAAGACATTCGACCTTTTTGGTTTTCTGCCGTTTTCCACTACTTCAGATTTCGACGGCGACAGCACTCCACATGGGAGCGGATGGCTGTATAATCATCCTACGCCTTTACGAGCCGTACATTCGGGACTTTTGTCGGTTGCAACAAGACATTCTGGACATGACCGATTTATAGCCTCCTGCGGGCATAGCCGTCTCAGACCATGCTACCGCTCTTTACCGAGCTTCGTACAGATTGCATGACACTACAAATCTGCACGTCGGAGATTCAGAGTTTTTGTTACCCGTCACACCGGGTCAGGCAGGTTCTGCCCCTGCCGAATCAAGCATAGAGTTCAGATTCTTCGGAATCTGCCTTGTTTTGTTGCGTGTTTCCACGCAGATTGTCAAGGAACAAAGCGCACAAAATAGAGGGACTGCGTGTCATTGGGGTTGACCACCACGGTCTGCGTGCGCGTATTCTCGTCGATGGTGTAACCGGAGATAGATTTTTCCTCCGTTACCACCAGTGTGCCGGTGACGCCCTTGAGAATGATCTGACCGTTTTCGTCGGTATAGTACAGACCGTTGGAGCTGATCTTTCCGTTTTCGTCGGGGACAAACTCGCCGGTAGCCGTAGTGATTTTGAAGGTAACGCCCTCCAGCGGCGTCTTGCGGTCCAGAGAGGACAGCTTGTTGATGATGAGCGCGCCCTGTCGCTCATTCCAGAAGGTCATGCGCTGGGGAGACTGGCTCTGGTTGATTTTAATGCTCTGCGGTGTCCCGTCCAATACGAATCCATCCACAGATTTGACCTCTTTTGCGGTAACAGTCATGCCGTCGGTCAGACCCTCAATGACGATCTGGCCTGCGGAGTCGGTGGTATAGTAGCCGTTGTTGGGGCCAACTACCGCACCGGAGGAGTCGGTCACAAGGAACTGTACCCCGGCAAGCGGTTCATTTTTCGTGCCGGAAATGTATTTCTGGAGAAACAATGTTGTGGTGGGTTTGTTGTAAAAGGTCAGCGTCTGGGTGTCATTGGGATTGACGACCACCGTCTGTGTGCGGGTCGCTTCGTCAATGGTGAAGCCCGGAATCGTCTTGCTTTCCGTCGCTACCACGGTGCCGACGACGCTGGAGATGCGAATTTCACCGGATTTATTGGTGTAATAAATGCCGTTGCTGGACAGTTCGCCGTTGGCGTCCGGGACAAAGCTGCCATCCGCGTAGGTGATCCTAAACTCTACGCCCTCCAGCGGCTCCTTGTTGGGACCGGAGCTGACCTTGCGGATGATGAGATTACCGGCAGGCTGGTTCAGAAACTGCAAATGCGCCGTTTCGCCGCTCTTGATGAGTGCGTGCTGGGGGCTGTCATCCAACAGGTAGCCCGTTTTTGCTCTGACTTCACGGGCAATGACCGTCATGCCGGGTTCCAGACCATCCACCAGAATTTCGCCCGCGGCATTGGTGGTGAAGCGGCCGTTGTCATTGCCGAGATAATTGCCGCTGCTGTCGGTCAACAGGAACTCTACGCCGGAGAGCGGTTCGTGCTTGCTGTCGTCGCTCAGCTTTGTAATGAGCAGGCTGCCCAGTGGGGCATTGCCGAAGCGGAGTGTCACCACATCCTGATCCTCGCCGGAGATCCACACCGTCTGGGGTTCGCGGTCGATGATGTGATTTTCATCGCTCTCGATTTCCTGGCAGATGTAAGTGCCGCGTTTGAGGTTTGTCACAGTGAACGCCCCGTTGGGGCCGGTCAGATAGGTCCCGATGACTGTGCCGCCAGTACCGGAAGTGCCGCCGCCTAAATATCTCAGTTCAAAGCGGCAGCCCTCCAAGCCTTTCCCGGTTTTGGCGTCATATTTGTACACGACGAGGGCACTGTGAGGAACATTGTCCACGGTCACGGTCTTAGAGGTATTGGCTTCCAGATAGAACTCGGTGACCCCGCTGCCCTGAATGCCGAAGCCCTTGGGAGCGGACTCCTCCACCAGCTTGTACCAGCCACGGTTTACATCGGTGAGCGTGATTTTACCATCGGAGGCCGTTGTGAATACACCGAGGTCGTTGATCTCGCCGGTGGTGGTATTGTCCGAGCCGTAATAGATATGGAATTTGGCATTGGAGAGAGGATCACCGGTGACGCTGTTTCGCTTTAGGATCGTCAGGGAGGGTTTGACCGCGTTGAAGAAGGTCACCGTTCTGGTGCAGCCTGCTTCCAGATAGACCTCCTGGGGGATCTCAGAGAGAATGACATGGGAAGGCACATTTTTCTCCGTGATGCGATAGCTGCCCACGGGGATGGAAGCGAGGAAGATGCGCCCCGCGCCGTCCGTGGTGGCGCTGGTAGAAAAGCTGCCGTCGATCTGCTCGATGTGGTAGGTCACGCCCTCGATAGGCTCTCCGTTGGCGATGTTTTTCTTGACAATTTCAAGACCCGGCTTTTCATAGTCAACGAAAGTGGCCTCGGAGGTTTTGCCGGGGCGCAGCGCCACGGTCTGCTCGGTATTGCTCACGATGTACGGCTCGGGAACGGATTCCTCACGCACAACATAGACACCGGCAGGAATGGCCGAGAGCGTTGCGGAACCGTCCGTCCCGGTCGTGACGGAGGTGGAATAGCTGCCGGTAACGGACTTAATGGAAAACACCGTGCCGGCGATAGGTTTGCCGCTCATGGCGTCGCGCTTGATGATCTTCATATCGGGCAGCTCATAATTAGTCGCCGCAACGCTGTATTCGCGGTCACCTTCGGAAACATCTACATAAACACTTTTGGGCGTGGGATCAACACAGAAGCCGTCCGGTGCAGCGGTTTCCACGAAGCTCCAAAGGCCGGTGGCGGCGTTCTCAACATAGATCTCGCCCTGCGCATTGGTAATGTCGCTGCCGACGATCTGCCCGTTGAAATAGATGCTGAAACGTGCACCGGCGAGACCGGTTGTGGTTCCACCGGCAGTTTTCTTCAGCGTGATCTTGCCTGTGCCGCCCGTAGGCTGCTCGGGCTGGTCAGGCGCAGGCTCGCCCGTCACGAGCTTGCGCGGTCCATAGTAGTTAAAGAATGACTGATTTTTGCGGTTGCTGGAGATCGCATACACCGCCCATCTTGCACTCTCATCCTCCACGATGGTTGCAGCAATGCCCTGCGCAGCGTACTCCTCGATCTGACGCTGGAACTCGGCATCCTCAGCTGCTTTCTTTGCAAGGAGGGAGTCGATAAGGCTCAGATACAGCTCGTAGGTGTCGGCGTTGGCATAGCCGCCCGCGTCGCCGTCTCCACCGGGCTCGCCTTTATAGCTTTGATTCTCCCAAACGTAGGTCTGCACAGCCATAAAGAGCTGCCCGACGTTGGACTCCTTGCAGTCGTTGAGATAGGTCATCATCCACTTGACGTTCTCGATGGTCATGGCGTCCATCTCGCTGAGGCCGCTGTTTGTGAGCGCCGACTGGAATACTGCATCCGCGTCCGCGCCGGAGCTGGATGTCCACGAGTACGAATCAAGAAATGATTTTGTGGCGTAATGATAGCCGAGGCCGCTGTCCATGCAGTACACGAGCTTGCCGTCTGCCAGCGGAGGGCGGTAGCTGTACGGCGTGCCGTTGGCCAGCAGGCGGGTCGACCAATATGCCTGATTCTGTGTGATCTGAATGCCGGAGCCGGTCTTCGACGCAGCCAGCACCGAAGTCGGCAGCAGGCTCAAGATCGTCACCAGCGTCAAAAGCAGTGACAACAGGCGTTTTTTCATAGGTTTCATAATTTTTCCTTTCTCAAGAGAGGTAACAAAAAGAGCAGGCCGTTAAGGTCTGCTCTTTCCTGATAGTTGATATTTACTTGTTCGCGGGCGTATCCACCCAAGTGACCTCGCAATCGTTCAACAGGAAGACCTGCACACAGTACCAGCAGTCGAAGCCGTCTTTGTCAATGCCGCGCGCCAGTCCGACGCCGATCTCCCCGTATCGGGAGCTCGTCATGTTGTCTGAGTGAGCTTTCGAGTTGGACCACAGCTCGACCACCGCCTCAGAGAGCGTTTTGTGCTGCTGCTCAAGATACAGCTCCGAGATGTTGTGAAGGTTTTCGCCGGTATACTTGCTGTCGGTGACGGTGTTGCTCTTGCGCCCATCCGGACGGGTGTGAGAGTAGACGCCGCTGGCGGCCATCTCATCCGCGCGAACCTGTGCCGCCTGCATGAGCTTGTCGTTGACGCGCAGCGCGGCAACGCCTTTTTGATGCCGTAGCGCATTGGTGCGGTCAATGATGTCCTGCTTTGCAGCGGCGACATCTGTCTGCGCAGGCTGCTCCACGGGCTTTGCCTCCGCAGACGTTACCGGCGCTTCGCCGGTGTACGGCTTTTTCGATTCGACCTGTACACATTTGGCGTCGCTGTCCCAGTAGACATTGAAGTCGACCGCTCTGCCGACGTCGCGCAGCATAACGTAGTTGTTGCCGTTGATGTTGTACGCCGTCAGGCGGACTTCCTGCCCGTCTACAAGGACGCGGTTGGTGGAAAGCGTCGCTTTCAGCGATTCCACCGCCTGCGCCGCAGGAGCACTCAGCGAAAGCCCCAGCGCAAGGCCGCAGAGGACGAGCCCGGTGTTCTTCATTCTGTTCATATCCATACCTCCATTTTAAATTGATATGTGGTGATCTCTGCAGCACGAACATATCACAGGCAAGGCTGAGAAGTCGAACAGAACCGATCCGGCAAAACGGAGAAAGAATCAAGCCTCCACCGCGGTCACGCACCAGCGCTGATCCCGCTGGTTGCGGACGCAGGTGTAAAGCGTGAGCATATTCTCGCCGGAGTCCGCAAGACCGCTGCGGTCTGTCTCGCTGACCTTGCTGACGTCCGTCACATGGTAGGTTCGCGTCCCCAGCTTGGTCGTCAGGGTGATCTTGTCCCCGATGTTCAGCGTGTGGATCTGCCCGAAGTAGCTGTTGGCACCGCGGTTGTGGGCGGCGAGGCAGACATTGCCCTCCCAGATGGAGGTATCTTCAAAATGCCCAACGCCTTTGGCAAGCGTCTTGCTGTCCGTTCCCTGATAAATACGGACACTCAGATCCAACGCGGGGATCTCGATCTTGCCGAGGGAACCGTTTTTGTAGTAGAGCTCGCTCGTTACATCCGTGAACAGCACAGAGAGCTGATAGCCGTTGCCGCTGCTTACCGTACTCCCAGGGGTAACCACATCACCGCTGCCGCTGATCACGGCGCCAGCCGTGGGAAGGGTGTGCGGCGCAAGATTCGGCGTCAGGTATTCGCCGGTATGGAGCGCATTCATGCTCTCCGAGCCAAAGACGGGCGGAATGAGCGCTGCGTTCTTACTCACATCCTCGTTGCGCATGGCACCGCCATCTGCCGTGTGGATGACCTCGATGGAGGTGTCCTTGCCGAAATCGTAATCGTCCGGCGAGTCGATACTGTATTCCAGCGCATACGCCGGAGCTGCCAGAGCCGCTGTCATACAAAGGCTCAGGCAAAGGGTAATGATTTTTTTCATTCTGTCGCATCCTCCTCATCTGCGTTTTCTTTTCTGTGCTTCACCAGCAGCGCGCCGCCGACGCCCGCGCCTGCCGCAGCCACAATTCCGAGGGGAATCAGCACATAGGACCAGCGGAAAGCGGATGCCGCGGAAGGCACATTCACAGGCTCTGCGGGCTGGATGGGTGTTCCCTCAAAGATGGCGACATAGCGGACACGGTTGAGGGCGATATGGCTGACCGTGCCGGAATAATCCGCCGTGACGGTATAGCCCTTGACATAGCTGCTGGTGGCGCTGCCGGTGTAGGTGGCGACGGCGGTATAGCGGTCCGCCACGGCGTAGCCGTCCATGTTGGCGGTATTGTCGGTCTGCCACTGAATGTCGGAGAGCGTCAGGGTCCTGCCGCCGTCCTCAATGCTCTTGGGGATGTACTGTGTATCCTGCTCGGCAAGATTGGGATAGCTGCGCTTGACGGAAAGCTGCTTTGTAGAACTGCCGTAGCCGGACGGCTCGACCTGCACGGTGTCGAGCTTCAGCGTGAGCGTGCCCATAAGCCCGTCGTCCGTGATGAACTCACGCTCCTGCGGCAGCAGCGCCAGCACGGATTCCATATCCTTTTTAGCGCTCTCGATAGAAACATGCTCCGTATGCTGGCGGCTCTCGTTTTCCGGAAGCTCCTTCTTCAGAAGATCCGTCAGGGTGTACTGAAAGCCGTCCTGCCGAAAGTCCGAGCGGGGAATGCCCGCAGGATCGTCTTCCGGACTCAGATCATAGATTTTCTTCAGTTCTGTGCCATCGTCGTTTCGGACGATGGAAGTGGGATAGCAGACCTTGGCGTCCGGCACCGCGGGTTCAAAGTCCGCCGCCAGCGCAGTGGGTGTCAGTGCCAAAGTCAGGCACAGCGCCGCAGCGCAGAGGGATAGCATTCGTTTCATTTTGTGTTCCTCTTTTCTTTATTTTTATAGTGATTTTTCGTCTGCTCCAGCAGAAGGTCATATTCCCAAGGCTCCAGCTCTAAGGAGAGGTAGGCACCGTCTTTCGACATACCGTCTACCCGGTAGCTCAGCACAAGTGGAAGCTGCCGCTGCTTTTTCACATCCTGGGGTGAGATCCAGCCAACACCGCCCACAAAGACGGAGCGGATGGCGGACTCATAGTTTTCTTCATAGCCCTGCCAGAGAAGCGCCTCCCGCAAATCTCCCCGCAGCTTCCCGCTTTGGGGAACGGGAACCAGACGTTCCGGCTCCAACAGGAAACGGGGACGCAGGGTTTTTAAGCAGATATCCAGCGCAGTTTTCAGGTCAGCATTCTTTTTCGCCAAGCCGCTGCGCCGGTAATCTGCCGCCAGAACATCCTCGCCCTGGGCGTCGCCGGGGAAAAGGCGCACACAGCGGATGAGTTCATAAGCGTGAGCGTCATCCGCCATACCAAGGACGCGGACACCGTTCATAGGGAGCGTCCGGTAATGGTCGATGGCCTCCGCCAATGCAGAAAACTGCCTCACATCCCATCCGGGTCTTCCGGGGCGGAGATCGTCCACGGTGTAATAGGTCATGCACATTCAGACATCCTCCTCATTTCATATTCATGCCACCCATCGTGGGCGCGTCGGTCTGCTCCTGCGCTTGAAGCTCTGCCAGCTTCGGCTTTGCCCATTCCGGAAGGAACTTGTCATCCAGCACACCGATAAACTCGCTGCGGTTCCAGCGTGTCATCTCCCCGTCGCTAAGGCAGGTGCAGCGCACCGAGCGGCCAATGGCGTGAGGCGAACAGCCAAAGCCGTCATGGGCATACCAGAGCTGGTTTTCCTGACTCCAGCAGGATTCTTTCAGTGTGTCGGGGCTGAGTACCAGCACCTTGCCGGTATAGTCCTGCTCGGCGCGGTCACCGACACAATGCTCCGCGCCAAAGAGATTTAACGCCTGCACCGCCTTGCGGTAAAAACTGACGAAGCCATCCAGCACGGCCGGATGGCTTCGGACAACAAAATCGCTGTTGTGGTTGAGATCCGTGGGAATATATATCTTCTCTGCCCAATGCTTGTTGGCATAGCTGAAACGCCCATCCCACTTGAGTTCGTGCAGCGTATTGGCGAGCACCCATGCGGTGCGCTTGTAGCCGTATTCGTCCAGCACGGCCTTTAAACAATCTGTCTGAAGGTTCATGCCATCGAAGTTCTGGCGGATGGCGTCCTCGATAGCATTTCGGCAGGCAATGTTCGCCTTGTAACTCTCCCGCCAAAGGGAAAGCTCATTCCGCTTACGGGCTTCAGCAGCGGAATACGGGTAGGGATAAGTATTGTTCATCCCGAGATATCCTCCTTTTCCAACAGACGGCATACGCCTTCCAGCTGCACACCGGAATCCTCCAGCATGGTGCGAACATCATCGTCCAGCTCGTCGATAAGCACATCTGCGGCGGTTTTCTCCGCTGCCTGCACGATGACTCTGCCCTTCTCTACAAAGGACTCCAGCGCGGCGTTGGGCGAGATCCCTGCCTCCGCCAACTGGCAGGGCGGAATTTCAAGGCCGGAGCAGTGAGGTTCGTGTTCACAGGCGCCGCACGCCGTTTCCGTCATTCCGGCCTCCATTGCCATCTGGCTTCTCTCCGCCAGACGGGAGATCAGCTGCGGCGTAACGGTGGAGATGAGAGAAATGGTTTTCAGCAGTTCCGCTACGGTAGGATCTCCCGGCAGCAGCAGAATACAGCCGCTGTCGGTATGGAGGATCAGGTCGCTGACGCCTGCAAGTCCGGAGAGCTGCAAAGCGGCGCGGGGAATGGCAAGAGTTTTATTGTTAGGATCATGGTTCAAATTGAATTTCATGCTGTTTTCCTCCTTGGTGGATGATTTGGGATATGGACCAGCTTCAGCTCCCATTCGCCCAACGGCTCGTCGAAGAGGTTCATCTGGCTGGTCATGTAGGGGCGGGGATCGAAGTTGGTGATGATGAGTTCGCCGAAGGACGAGCCCTTTTTCTGAGAGAGCGGATTGCTGCGCTGGAAGGATAAGATGTACCAATCCTGATAGAGCTTTCGGATAAAGGGGCAGTCATTGTAGGAGAGGACGACATAGCCTTCGCAGCCGGACAGTATTTGCCAGAGGCGGACATGGAATCTGCGGAAGCGCCCCAACTTTCCGGCGATCCGATAAAGACGCTCCGTTTTGACATAGGGTGGATCGGCATAGATAAGACCTTCTTTTCGGTCCCGTTCCCGAATAAGCTGCAAGGCGTTTTTGTTCTCCAGCAGCACATCTTTTAACCGTGCGGACACCGGTGGAAACAGCTTTAGGAAGCGTTCGACATCCAACCCTTTGACACCGAAAGAGTTGATCGTCCCGCTGAAGCTGCCGCGGATGGCAAGGTAATACGCCGCTGCTCGCTTTACATCGTAAAGCGCCAGCCGCTCCTGAAAAATGGGGAGCAGTTCTCCGGCCTGCTCCTCCGTAAAGCAGGATCGATCTCCCAGACACTCGATCTCCGCCTGCACATTTTGAAAGTAGACCTCCTTGTGGGCGACAAAGTCCCGGTAATACTCGAAGAGCTTGCGGCCGTGGATGGGCAGGAATTTCAGTTCCCGCAGCAAAACATTGGAGCATTCCTTGATGCAAGAGAACAGGTTCACCAGCTCGGCATCCAAGTCGTTATAAATGTCCAATCGGTTTGGGTCCGGCGGCAGAGCCAACAGCACTGCGCCGCTGCCGCCGAACGGTTCCACATACTGCGTCAGCTTGGGCGGGAAAAGCTGCAGGATGTACGGTGCGATCTTCTCCTTGCTGCCGATCCAGGGAAAGGGCGGCTTAGCCATGTCCGGCCTCCTCGTCCTCACGGAACCGATCCATAGACCGTTCCAGACCATTGATGGCTGCTTCCAGTCCTGCCGCCATCCGTTTCAGCTGGCGGATGGTGTCGTAGACCTCACCGGCAGTTGTGGCGTAAAAGTAGCCGTTGCGGTCGCTGGCGATGGGATGGGTCTTGCGCCGCAGCTGATTCACCAGCTTTCGCAGGTCGGTCCCGCTGACATGGAGCGTTCGCTCCAGTTCCGTCCCACCGATGCGGTTTTTCCTGCCGGAGCAGGAGCCTTTGAGGTAAGCCAACAGTTGTTCATCGCGCATGTTTTCTCCTTTCCGGGGTGATTTCCCGAAAAAGGGCATAAAAAAAGAAGGGGCCGATCCCCTTTCGGAAAATCGGCCTCTAAGTTGATTATTTCTCATCCGCCGGATAGGCGGGATAAGGCAAAATATTTTTGAATACTACTCAAGTAATGATATAGTCTTCTACAGCTCCTACAGGATGTGCTACCATAAATGGAAGTACACGTTTCCCCATCACATCTTCATCTTCATCTTCATCTCCATCCCCTGTGACATCTACGGGAACTGCACGTAGTCGTTCCCGATGAAAGCGCCGGGGTATTCCTCCTGATAGTGCTTCCCCAGCGCTTCCAGATCAAGGTATTCGCAAAGCTCCCGCGGCACGTTGGTCTCCTGCGCAACGCAGTATTCTCCCAGGGCTTTATAGCTGCCGACGCCTGCAAGCACTTCACAGTTTTTCATATCATCCATGAGCTCCAGCACTCGCTCCGCCGTGCGGGGATCGTGCTGCTCGATCATGGCTGACAGGATCGTCTCATCCTGCTCCGTCATCTCGGCCATGCGGTCGCTCAGGAGATTTACTTCTGCCTGTGATGTACACGGAAGCGTCCCGAGGAAGCGTCGGAGCGTTTTGTCTTTTAGCTCTCTGCGCTGTGTCGGTACCGTGTTCTCCTTTGCCCGCTGCTCGATACGTTCCAGCTTCTCCTGAAACCTTTGCGAGAGCTTCGGCATGATCCGCGGCAGGTCTTCGTATTCCCAGCCGTCTGCGATATCACCGCGCTGCGGGATATCCTCTTTTAAACTGCGCAGAATGTCATCTGGCAGCTCCCGCCGCTCCATTTCGTCATACAGATCGTATTTCCCCAGCATCGCCGTCTGCATAAAAAAGTCCGTTGACTTTTGAGGCCTAGCCTTCTCTCCTGCGGCAGGATCGTTCTGCTTCTGCTGCTCACTGGCCGACCACTCGATATAGCTTGCAAGGATATCTCCCACGGACATCTCTTCGTAAGCGCGCCGCTCAGCATAAGCTCTGTACGGAACGTAGGCATAGTCCTCAAAATTGAGTTCCTGCCCATCCGTGTCCACCGATACCAGCGACTCAGGGTCTTCGAGCGCGGACATGTACACATCGTGCCCCTGCGAGATCAGCCAGGAACGGAAGTCCATAAAACCGTCATCGGAGCTATGTGCGCCCATGGCGGCGCTCGCCGCCCACAAGTCGTTTCTCCTTGCAGCATCCTGGTAAAAGCTGAAAATCTGCTTCCATTCCAAAATCTCCTCTGACGGCAGATTTCTGAGCCGGTTCCGAAGCGCTGCGAGCACTTCTTTCTGATTCCTCGGGTCAGTCGACGAGTGGACCTCGTTTACAATATTCCAAAACTGTTCTTTATCCATTACATTGTCATCTCCATCTTTTCCTGCACCGGCGTCAGCATGGGCTGATAATCCGCGCGGTGCAGAAGACCGTAAGGTGTGATGGCTGCGTTGTCCTCCTTGATGATATCGCAGCCGTAGGCGTAGAGGTTCACATGGGAAATCAGCAATTCCGCCGAGTGATCGTCCGTCATAAAGCGAAGCTGGTCGATGGCTGTCTCCTGCGGCGAACTGATCTCCGTCGTGAGAACATAGTCCTCCAGATGCTCTGTCAGGCTTATGGCGGTTGCAATATCCCGCACCTCAAACTGCTCCAGCAGGGCCTTCAACTTTGGAAGCTGCTTTTCGGGAAAAGGCATATCCTGCACTGCTTTGGCGATCTCGTTGAATTCCTCCAGCTCCATGGGCAGGTCGGTGAATTCTGCCGCATAGGGGATGATCCCGTCGTAATCAATGACCGCGACGCCCTCCCAGCCCTCCGTGCCGAGCTGCGCCTGCGCATCCAGCAACTCCGCCTCTGCTGCGGGAAGGATCAACATCACCGTGCGCGCATCTTTGAAGTCAGGATGCAGGCCAAGGGTCAGGCGGAACAAGTAGCTTGGCTTCGACGGCAGTCCCTTGGCGCAGGGCGGCGCAGCAGTCAGCTCACTGTCACGCAGCACATAACAGTTTCCAACAAAGACGCCGTTTTCCCCATGACGCATCATTCTGCCGATACCGGCAAAGTCCAGCATTTTAAAGACGGCATACGGTACTCCCTCCAATTCTGGAATAAAATCGTTTTCTGCCTAAAACCGGCCGAGGGCAGCATCGTCTGCGGCATCCACTACATGATAACAGTCGGTCTTTGCGCTGACAGCCAGATCCCGCAGATCCTGCAGCGTGATGACACCGCCGTTGGTATCGACTTTATTCTGCACCTCCATGCGTAGAAAACCGTCAAAGGCAACCTCCTGCACTTCGTCCAATGCTGCAAGTTGTGCGGCAAGGTCGTTGAGCTCGTTGAGGCTGATCTCTAACCCGTCCAAATGGGGAGAGAGATACTCAAAGGCAAAGTAGTCTTCAATCTCCATGTACAGGATGTCATCTGTCTGAAGCCGCACCTTTTCCAGCGCGTCCCACAGTTCCCACGGTGAGGCGGGCAAGTCCAGCTTTGCGTATGCATCGCTGTTAGGATTGCCCTCCTTTGCCAGATACATGGCAAACACTTTCTTAGCCAAACTTCATTCCTCCCATTTTCTGCTCATAGTAGCTGGGGTCAGCACCAGGGACGCCCCAGCCGTGCATGCTGCCGCACTCCATGGCAAGGCGCTGCTCCTGCGTCACTCCAAGCCGCTCGTTGTTATAGTCTGCCAACTCTTGGTTATGCGCAGGATCGTTTGTGTTCCAATCGCTGGGGTAGTAGCCGCTCTCGCCGCGCTTGATGCAGATGAGCTCGCCGGTACCGGGGAGCGTGGAGAAGCACATCTCCGGCAAACCCTCTGCCAACTTGGGGGAAAAGAGTTCCTGCTCCGTTTGGATGCTCCACTCGTCCGAGTTCCAAAGGTGGACATGCAATTCACCGCCGTCATCCACGGAAATCTCCCGCTGCTCAAAGCCCTCGCCCCAGCCGTCCGATGCCTGCCCGGTGAGGTATTCCTTTAAGTTTCCCAGTTCTGTGTCCGATAATTCCCCGGCAACGCGGCATTCCGCCACGCCCCAGAGCTGGCGATCACGCTCCTCCACGGTGAAGACGGCGGTGCGCACCTTGGTATTGACGCTGTCGACTTCATCATACCAATGCATGAGCCCTCGCTCCGCCTCCTCCGGCATCCGGTTTTTCACCAGCGCCGCCGTGATCTGATCTTGATAGCCCCGCAGCTCACGGCCCTCCAGCAGTGTGCTGCTATCGTCAAATTCGCCATACTCGTTTCGCTCGTAGAGATCGGCGGTCAGAGGCATATACAGCTTGAGGGTGGTGAGCTTGGGCGGCAGCACCGTGAAGCTGTCCTCGCCGGGGACGAGCGGCAGCGTGCGGCCATTGTTCCACTTCATGAAAATTTGCCCCCATCGTCCACGAAATCTACTTCGCCCTCCGTGCCGGGAAGAATGGGCGCGTAGGGGTCTTCCATCGAATTAAGCCGGATGCGGGTGCCGGGGGGATACTGCTCCTTGATAAAATTCACCATTTTTCTGTCCATCATTTTATTCCTCCCATTGTCATGCCCTGATCGGGCATTTTTTGATATTCCTCCAGCTGACGGGGATTTTCCTCGCCATAGAGGTCAAAGATCATGTCATCCACCTGCTTGCGGACGGTGGGATCGTCGGTCAGTACCTCGTAACGGAATCCTGTGGTCGGGCGGTACGCCAATTCCTCTCGGACGCATTTGAGAAAGGCTTCGGTATCGGTAAACTCATGTGTATCACCGCCAGCATAGGTAACGCGGCCCACCAAGGGCTTGTCCCGCGCCATGTTCTGCCGCTGCACATCGAGGTCAAAGCAGGTCAGATAACCGTTATAATCTCCAGGGGACGGGTTACAGCGCAGGCAGTAGCGATAATGCTCCGTTTCCACGACGTAGCCGTAGTTCTGTACATAGCCGCCGTCGATTTTTCCGCCGTGTTCATAGCAAAAACGCTCCATCGCGAAGCGGTTTTTCAGCACACTCTCCCG
>ULSN01019881.1_pt1 | contig 21705 bp, 18 predicted proteins | sample 1956771 | NCBI WGS metagenome assembly ULSN01 (sample SAMEA4835709, study PRJEB28245) | human gut metagenome | biome: gut microbiome; material: fecal sample | place: Denmark | collected 2008
GACGGATTTGTGCGCCAGCATAGATGTAACTTCTGATACATGTCCCGGCTGGTCCAGGTTATGAACAATAAGTGTAGGACAATCTCCGGAAAAATTAGTCTCTATTCCGTCTATCTGTGCGATATTAATTCTCGAACCGCCAAGCGACTCACCGATTACCTCCAAAGTCTTCCCGGTCTCTCCGGTAAGGCGTATCTGCGCCGTATTGGGATGCGCCTCCTTAAGATGTGCCTCTCCAAATTCAATGTCAATCCCACGGTCTGCAGCAATTTCCATACTGTGCGGAATCCGGTAATCATCCGGTTTCATGCCGAGAAGTCCGGCAACCAGTGCTTTATCCGTTCCGTGCCCCTTACCGGTTGCCAGAAACGAACCATACAGCAGAATCTGTGCTGATTTGATTTCCTCACCCAACAGCCGCCTCGCAACAAGTCCTATTCTTACGGCACCGGCCGTATGTGAACTTGAAGGTCCTACCATTATCGGCCCAACAATGTCAAAAATACTCATAATAGCATCTCCTATGTATCCGCGTAAATTAAAAAGAGACTTTAAGACAGGTATCTTAAAGCCTCTTTGCTTCATGTTGATTATCATACCCCATTCTCATGGGAATATCAATCTTTTTATGCTAAAACCTTGGATAAGAATTCCTTAAGCCTAGGATTCTTCGGATTTCCGAAAAATTCTTTCGGCTCACCGCTCTCAAGAATTTTGCCTTCATCGATAAATATCACGTTGGTGGCAACTTCCTTGGCAAATCCCATCTCATGAGTAACGATTACCATCGTCATTCCTTCTTTGGCAAGCGCTTTCATAAGATCAAGTACTTCTCCGACCATCTCCGGGTCAAGCGCACTTGTCGGCTCGTCAAAAAGAATTACGTCGGGGTTCATCGCAAGCGAACGCACGATTGCGACACGCTGTTTCTGTCCTCCGGAAAGTGTTGACGGATAAGCATCCGCTTTATCCTCAAGCCCGATTCTCTTAAGGAGCGACATCGCATTTTCTTTGGCTTCACGCTTAATCGTGGCCACATCCGTCGTAATCTGCCTCAGCTCTTTCTTATTCTTACCTCTGAATATATTCGTAAACTTAGTCCATCTGTTGTAGCGCTTGTCTTTTCTGAGATCCTGGCACTGCAGATAAACCGGTGCAAGCATAATATTCTGTATAACAGTTTTGTTCTGGAACAGATTAAAATGCTGGAATACCATTCCCATATGCCTTCTGTGAACATTGATATTAACCTTCATATCGGCAATATCCACGCCGTTGAAAATTATCTGTCCGCCCGTAGGGTCTTCCATACAGTTAAGGCATCTTAAGAATGTACTTTTACCGGAGCCTGAAGGACCGATTACAACAACGATATCGCCTTTGTTGATCGTAACATCGATTCCTCTGAGCACTTCGTTGTCGCCAAAATGTTTTTCAAGATTAATGACGTCTATCACTTCTTCTCAAGCTCCTTTCCATAGTCTTAATTCCCAATGTAATGATAAGGACCAGAACAATGTAAATCAATGCCATTACAAGATACGGAACCATAAATTCGTAACTGTTACTGCCTATATAGTTAAATGCTACATAAAGGTCGGTCGCTCCGACAAAGCTTACTACGGATGTCTCTTTGATCAGCGCAATAAACTCATTACCGAGAGTCGGAAGGATGTTCTTGACCGCCTGAGGAATAACTATTTTCATCATTGTCGTTCCGTACGAAAGTCCGACTGCACGTCCTGCCTCCATCTGTCCGCTGTCGACGGACATAATACCGCTTCGCATTATCTCCGATATATATGCGGCACTGTTAAGACCGAAAACGATCATGGACACCTGCACGCCCGTCATCTTCACGCCCATAAGTGGCAACATAACATAGTAAAATACAAGCAGCTGGACAACCATAGGTGTTCCTCTGAATATTCCTACATATACACTGCATATTCCGTTAAGGACTCTCGGGAGAACTTTATACTGCGGTATTGTTCTGATTGCTGCGATGAGCGTACCGATGACAATACCGATTATAAGGCCTATAACCGCAATTAGAAGGGTGTTTTTCAACCCTTCTAATACCATGACATAGCCATTTTGTTCCACGAAAATCTCATAGAATCTATTAACTTTCAGACCAAAATTACCCATGTAAACCTCTTTCGCTTTAATTACTGCATTGCATTAAGTGAATCTGTAATGCACTTAGCCGGTGCAGCATCAATAATTACATAATCAAGGTTGCCGTTTATGAGATCCTGTACTGCAAGTGAACCGTTCTTGTATCCTGTACCGGTTGCCTTAAGTCCTGCAAATCCCATCTCTTCATCACCCTGAACATAAAGTGAACCTGTTGTTCCGTTCTGGTAACCAATCTTAACACTGCTGTCTAATTCTCCGAGAAGCTTCTCAACATCTTCCTTGGTCTTGCATGAATCAAACTTGGAGTCTGTTGAAGGAACTATAAGCTTCTGTGATGCCTGATAGTAAGAATCCGAGAAATTAACGTATTCCTTTCTCTCATCCTTAACCGTAAGACCTGCCATTGCGACATCGCATTTGTGCTGGCCTACAGAAAGACAAACAGAATCGAAATCCATGTTCTGGATTACGAGCTCTTTATTAAGATACTCAGCAAGTGCTGCTGCTATTTCCATATCGATTCCATAGTAGCTGTCACCCTTGGTGTACTCAAACGGCTCAAATGCAGCATTGGTAGCTACTACAAGCTGATCCTTGCTGTCATCAAGTGTTGCTGACTTAACTGCAACCGGCTCACCGTCTCCGAAATAGTGATTACAAATCTCATCGAACTTACCGTTGTCCTTAATCTCCTTAGTGAACTTATTAACTGACTCAAGGAGATCTGCCTGATCTTTGTCAACACCGAAAGCGTATTCCTCACTTGTGAGGTCAATGTCTATAACCTTAGCTGTCTTCTTAGCTGTTCCGCTGCCGTTATCCTTCTTGCCGCATGCAAAAAGTGCTGTGGCTGCCATAACTGCTACAAGAACAAGTGCAATTTTCTTTTTCATATATTTTTCCTCCTGTTGATATTTTACTAGCACAATATAACACTTAATTTGTAAAAAGGCAATAAAATTCTGCATAACTTTACATTATTAACGTATCAAACACCAAATTATATCATAACATCGGATTTTTGCTTGCTGTGTTCTATTTTTTCATTCATTTTTCTGAAAGGAACCGCCAACGCAAGTCCTATTATCAATGAAATTACCACATAAATTCCCATCACCGCAAGGTATCGTATATAATTATGTCCGTACATTCCGCCTATGCATTCCCTCATCGCATTCATTCCGTATGGGAACGGCAGGTATTTATATATATTCCGGTACACCTGCGGAAGCGTCTCTATCGGGAACGTTCCGCCCGCGCCGGCCACCTGGATTACCATTACAATTACCGCGAGTGCCTCTCCGACATTGCCGAATGCCACAGTGAGCGAGTATATAAATAATGTAAACACCAGACTGCTTATTGCAGCTGCAAGCCAGTACAAAAACGGATGCGGGCATTGTATTTTAATGTAAAATATTTCACCAAGAACCGTTATAAGTGTCTGCGCCTGTCCCATAAGGAAGAAGAAAATATATCTTCCGAAGTACTGCTGATACGGTTTCACATTGGTTATCCCGGATTCCGGAAGAACCTTTACATGGACAATCGCAACCAGTATAAGTGCACCGACCCAGAGTGCCAGTATCGTGTAAAAAGGTGCCATAGCCGAGCCGTAATTGGCTATCGGATATATTTCCCGGGTGTCAACCTGTATAGGTGATGCGATAAACGATGCCAGTTTCGCCGGATCGGTCATGAGCATATCCAGCATCTCACCGTATTCGTCCGAATCGGCAATTTTATCAAGTGCTTCTATCACACTGTCGAGTCCTGCAATTACATTATCAACCTGCGTCTTGGACTCAGTGACACCTGCAGTGCCGTCTTTAAGAATATCCTGATATTCATCCATAACACTGCTTACATCAGAGAAATCCCCATTTACACCTCCAAGCATCGTCTGTACATCAAGCATTGATTTCTGCACGGATGTCATTGTCTGCCTGATATCAGGTATAACCGAACTTTCAAGGCTGTTTCCGGCTGCCGACAAAGCATCACGGCATGATTGTATCTGCGCCTTGATATCATTATACAATGCCGTAATCCCTGCATCCACTGTTTCCTTATCGTTCCCGATGTTTTTCAGATCATCTTCAATGGCATCAAAACATTTATCAACCACTTCCGCCTGCGCTTTAATCTCATCCCCGGTCAGTCCCAATACCGCATTGTCATAAAGCTTTCTTATATAAGGAAGAACTTCTTTAAGTGAGTCCATCTTATCCATATCATCAATGCGGTCAGTAACCGAGTCAATTGCTGTATCAAGCTGATTTTCAAAATCATCCAGCGCACCGTCCACCACTTTGAAGCTGTATTTTATCATATCAAGAACTGCCTGGGCATTGCTTGAATTATCAATTGCGGCTCCCTGTATGGAATTAAGCGTATCCTTACCATTATTGATCATATCCTCAAGATTGGGCAGTACTGCCTGTCCTGCGGACATAAGTTCCGATACCGAGTCGGTTATGCCCGTAAAAGATCCCAGAAGTCCCGAGCACAATTTCAGATTATCCCTTAACTGTGTGAGTTTGTCCGTGGCTGACGAAAGCACGTTATTATCCGTGCCCTGCTGCCCGATAATATTACTTACTTCCATAAGGCTCTGTGCCAGCGTGCTCACAAAAGTTGAGTTGACCTGCTCCTGAACGGCAGTTTTGGCTTTACCGGTAATCTTAGGAGCAATGGCGTTTTTCTTATCATTCTCATAATATGTAATCTCAGGGTGTTCAACATCGCCGCCCAGGAAACTTATCATATCTTCGCTGAAATCTTCCGGAATAACAAGTGCCGCATAGTAATCTCCGTTATCAACGCCTTCAACCGCCTCTTTATCAGTGTCCGTAAAAACCCATCCGATCGTTTTGTTGGATTTGAGTCCGGAAATAACGCTGTCACCAACGTTCAGATCAATCGACGCAACCTTGCATCCCGCATCAAGTGACACAACCGCAACTTTAAGATTGGACGTTGAATCCGGTCCGTACGGGTCCCAGTTGGAAAAAATATTGAACCATGCATACAAAGACGGTATTATGCACAAACCCATAATTACCACAACAGCCACCACATTTTTGCTGAGTCTTCGCATATCCGCCAGAAAAATCCTAATTATGTTCTTCATGTCCGGCCTCCGTTCCATCTATTTTATCAAGTACATCACGAATCCTGTTTTCTATGGCATCATTGCCTATAAGATCATAATTCTCCATATCTTCATCCTGTCCGCGCAGTTTCGCCATACGCTCCATAAGGTTGTAATCCATATACTCAACTGTGATCAGATATGCCGCAAGTATAAAAAGAGATACAATCCACAATATCAAAAATATCACTTTGGAACTGCCGGTAAAAAAAAGCAGTGCCAGGAATATAAGCGGAATTATGATTATCAGTTTCAGACCCACCGCAATTCTTTTCTGATTCTTTCTATGTGCCTCTTTTTCATATTCAATTACCATATTGTATGCTTTACGATATTTATCATTACTCATCTCAAGTCCCTCCTACATCATCTTCGTGTCTTCCATTCGCTTCTCAACGAAATGGTTCCACTTAATAAAAGGTTTTCTTATGACCAGTCCGAGCACAAGCGCCGCCACCGCAAAAATCATCAGCTGCAGCAACGATTTTACATACATATTGCCGTACATTCCTCCGATTGTCTCACGCATCGCATTAATCGCATATGGGAACGGGAAGAAAATATATATATTACGATATACGGACGGCAGAAGTTCTATCGGGAATGTTCCGCCCGAACCCGCAATCTGGATAACCATTATTACCACCGCGACTGCCTTGCCTATGTCTCCGAACGAAAGCGTCAGCGAGTACACCAGCAATGTAAATACGAAACTTGTAAGTGAAGCGGTAAACCAGAACAAACCCTTGTCAAGGATCTGGCAGTGCAGCAGATATATATCGCCTAATACAACTACCAACGCCTGTATCTGCCCGAGTACGAAAAACAGCAGATATCTTCCGAAATACAGCTGATGCAGCTTAACGCCTTGAAGATTCTTAGGTTCGGCTTTAACCTTAACGAGTGCAGTTAACAAAAGTGCACCTACCCACAGCGCAAGCACGGTATAAAACGGTGTCATCGCCGAACCGTAATTGGCTATCGGATATACTTCCACGGTATCTATTTTCACCGGTTCGGAGAAAAATTCCCCATAAGTATCCGGGTCACCGCTCATAAGCTTCCTAAGTGCCTGCACCCTTTCATCTTCTGTCGTACCATTAAAGAGTTCTGTCACAGACTTAAGTTTCTCACTCACGCCCTGAATGATCACCTGCATCTGCTCAAGGCTCTGATTGGTACTACCAATCGTCGATACCATTCCGTCAAAAATCGTTCCTGTATTTTCAAGTGTTGTATTAATGCTTTCAAGCAATGTATTAACAGTGGCAAGTATCTGTTCCGTATTGGCAAGTATTCCGTCAATCTGCGGCATGAGACTGTTGGTGAACATATTACGCATATTGGAAGCATAATCTTTGCATGTCCTTACCGCATCCTCAACACTGTCTGTCTTTTTGGCAAGCTCTGCCTCTATCCGGGAAGTTACTTTATCTGCCGCATCCGTAATACCCAGTCCATTGATAACTTCTCTTATGTCATCGGCATTTCCGATTACAGACCCGATGGCATTCAACGCATCCTGCGTCTCTTTATCATAATCCGACGGAAGCTTTATTCCCTTAATGGCCGCCTCAAGCTTAAGCGCCTCTTTCTTAAGTGTATTGACATCCTTCATCGTCTGTATCATATCGTCCGCCATTTTCCGGACATCATCGGTAACCGTTGTATTCTCCAGTTCCGATACCACTTTATCGAGTGATGACTCTATCTGCGCCACGCTTTCTTTTACCTTGGCGTTAAAATCACTGAGACTTGTCCTCGTGGTGCTTATTCCGTTCTGCACTCCGGTCACATCATCAATTCCGGTATCAACCTGTCCTTTAAGGCTGTCAATCTCGTCCTGTGCCTTTCCCACCGACGTGGTAAGCTCTTTATTGGCTGATATCAGGCTTTCTATCGTAGTCTCATATGTTATAAGATTATTATTAACTGCTGTAAGCTTGTCCGTAAATTCCTTTATTTTATTATTGGTTTCAATCTCTCCCGATACATTGTTGGTCTGTTCAAAAACCGTACGTATCACTACATCAACAAACTGTGCGTCGATACTCTGTTGCAGTGTCGATACCGCCGTATCGGTTATTTTCGTGGCTACGGCATTCTTCTTCTCATTCTCATAATAGGTAATTCCCGGATTGGCAAAACCTTCCGCAAACATATTAAACATTTTATATGAGAAATCCTTCTCTATAACAACAGCCGCGTAATAATCGCCGCTTTTCACGCCTTCGATGGCTTCTTCCCCTGAATTTACCATCGTCCACCCTATTGCCGTATTCTCTTTAAGGTTGTCGAGGATTTTCCCGCCCATATTCTGCACCGTACCGTCCTCACCCGTATATCCCTCATCCTCCGAGTACGCCGCAATCTTAATATTACCCGTATTGGCGTACGGATCCCAGTTAGAATATATATTAAACCACGCATACAGCGATGGCAGAATACATAATCCGATTATTATTATCAATGCCAGCACATTCTTTACAAGACCCCTGACATCCGCTTTAAAAATTGCCAGTATATTCTTCATAGCTTAAACTTCCTCCTGAAATTTATCGCACCCTCATAATACAACAAGAGGATGATTTTGGCAATGCAGCCGGACAAGTTAACCAAATAAAGTTGACCAAATAAAAAAGCTCTCCGGCAGGTTATCCCTTCCGGAGAGTCTCTTATCATATGTGATTAATGTTCATACCAGCCGAGTACACCCGGTGTGAGATTCATATTGATCTGCTTAACCTCCTGGTATTCCTCAAGGCCATGGACACCAAGTTCACGACCGATGCCGCTCATCTTGTATCCGCCCCAAGGAGCCTCGTTGAATGTCGGATTGTAACAGTTAATCCAGGTAATGCCGGCGCGGATTTCCTTGATAACACGGATTGCACGGGTTGCATCGGAGGTAAATACCCCGCCTGCCAGACCGTAAGGAGTGTCGTTAGCAAGAGCAATAGCCTCCTCTTCCGTCTTAAAGGTCTGGATTGTAACTACAGGTCCGAAGATTTCCTCTTTTACAATCGTCATATCCGATGTACAGTTATCAAAAATAGTAGGTCTTACGAAATAACCCTTTGCACACTCTCCCTCAGTGTAACGGAATCCGCCGCATACACAAGTTGCGCCCTCTGCTTTACCCTTCTCTATATAGGAAAGAACACGGTTCATATGTTTCTCGGAGATAAGCGGTCCCATGTCCGGATTGTCGAGTGGATTGCCAAGTGTCATTGCGTTGGCACGTTCTGCAAGCCGCGCTACGAATTTATCCTTGATGGATTCCTCAATAATAATTCTTGAACCGGCGGAGCATACCTCGCCCTGATTGAAGAAAATACCTATCATTGCCCATTCAACAGCGCCTTCAAAATCAGCATCCGCAAAGATGACGTTAGGGGATTTACCGCCGAGTTCGAGGCCGATTTTCTTAACGTTGCCGGCTGCCGCACGCATTATGGACTGTCCGACTGCGGTGCTTCCGGTAAATGTTACCATATCCACATCAGGTGATGAAGCCAAAAGGTCACCGACCGTACTTCCCGGTCCTACTACGAGATTGACAGTTCCTTTTGGAAGACCGACTTTCTCAAATATCTCAAAAAGTTTAATTGTTGAAAGCATTGTGTCGGAACTTGGTTTGAACACGATACTGTTGCCTGCCGCAAGTGCCGGAGCGAGTTTCCAGATGGCCATAAGGAACGGATAATTCCAAGGTGTTATCTGGGCGCATACGCCGACCGGTTCGTGAACCATATACGAGTGCATTGTACCGAAGTTGCTGTTTACCTCATATACGCCTCCGCACGGAGCTTTGATAAGGCTCGCGTAATATCTGAAGGTGTGAAGTCCGTCATCAACGTCACCCTCTGCCTCTCTAAGCGGCTTGCCGTTATCGATGGCATCAAGTTTTGCAAGCTCCGGAAGGTATTTTTCTATGGTATCTGCTATCTTAAGGAGAATATCACCTCTCTGCTGTGAATCCATGTCACGCCATTCTCTTGTAACGTAGAATGATTTCTTGGCCGCGGCAATGGCACGGTTTGTATCCTCAAGGCTGCTTTCGTAAACCTGAGCAATAACCTCTCCCGTTGCAGGATTTATTGAATCAATTAACTTACCGGAGGTTCCTTCTGTCCATTCTCCATCAATATACATTTTCTTAATTTCCATTATGTAACATTCCTCCTGTTGGTGTTATTTCTTTAACTTGGTCCACATTGCATCATATATAGCAAGTGTGTCCGTATCGAGGTTGGATACATATTCACCTGAAGCAATTACATCTGCCGGAGGATTCTTTGCCTCGTTGCTCTTATACTCATCTCCGAGTTCTTCAACTGCCTTGGCATTCGGGTTAAGGTACGGAAATTCCTCCGATACTTTCTGTGATGTCTCTGAATCAAGCATATAATTTATGAATTTCATCGCATTCTCTGAATTCTTGGCTGTCTTAAGTACTGCCCAGTTATCCATGAATACATAAGGTCCTTCTTTTGGAAATACGATTTTGATTGCCGGATTCTCTTCCTGTGCAAGTGCGATCTCTGCTGCCCAGCAGTAACCTACCGTACAGTCACCTGAGATAAGCGAGTTCTTCGGTGAATCTGAATCGTATACTTTAACATTGTCCTTAAGTTTAAGAAGCTTCTCCTCTATCTTGGCAAGCTTGTCAGTGTCAGTCTCATTCATTGAGTATCCCATGCTTCTCGCTGTCATACCGATTACGGCTCTGTAATCATCAAGAGATACAATGCTTCCTTTCAGATCTTCGCTGAACAGATCGTCATAACTTGTTATCTCTTTGGAAACTTTATCTGTGTTGACCGCGATTACTGCGACACCGCCCTGATAAGGTACGGAATATTTGTTGCCCGGGTCATATGATGGATCAAGAAATGCGCTGTCGATGTTCTCAATATTGGTAATTACATCTTTATCAAGTTCCATCAGCATATCCTGTGCTATCATCTGTTCAACCATATAATCAGAAGGCTGTACTATATCATATGTTCCGGCCGATTCGGTTTTTACCTTTGCAAGCATATCCTCATTGCTTGAGAAAGTCGTCCAGTTAACCTTGATTCCGTATTCCTTTTCAAAATCTTCGATAACTGATTCCGGAACGTATTCTGTCCATGTAAAAATATTAAGTTCCCCGTTTGATGCTGATTTTTTACCACATCCGGTAAATCCTGCAAGTGATAATACAAGCATCAGTGAAAGTGCTACGCATACAATTCTCTTTCTTTTCATAATATCTCTCCTTTCCAACCACTATGCCTTCTTAAGCAGCTTTTTTATAAGTCCGCTCTGTGTCAGTATGACAAGAACGGTTGTGCCGATAAGAATAAGGGTTGATAACGCATTTACGTCCGGTGCAACACCACTTCTTATGCTCTCATATACTTTGAGAGGAAATGTCTTGGTCTGTCCGTTGACAAAGTAACTGATGATAACATCATCTATGGAAAGCGTAAATGCAAGAAGTGCACCTCCGCCAATTCCCGGTGCCAGAACCGGAAGTGTTATCTCGAAGAATGTTCTTATTCTTCCCGCTCCCAGGTCCATGCTTGCCTCTTCTATTGACATATCATAACCGCCAAGTCGTGCACGCACGTTAAAAATTACAAACGGTACACAGAATGTCGTGTGGGCAATTATAAGTGTAAGCATGCCTCTCGGAATATTAATGTTGGAAAAAAGCGTAAGAAGCGCAATTCCGAGGACGATTTCCGGAATAACAACCGGTATATACAAGAGTCCGTCAATAGCTGCTTTGCCTTTAAATTTAAATTTGTACATTCCTACCGAGGCCAGCGTTCCTATGACCGTTGCAAGTATCATGCTTGTTATTGCAATAATCATTGTGTTTCCGAATGACTGTAAAAGCGTCTGGTTATCAAACAGTTTGACATACCAGTCTAACGAAAAGCCTTTCCAGCTCAGGTATGGCTTGGATCTGGTCGCATTAAACGAATTGGCCACTATGTATATAATGGGTGCGAACAAAAACAAATATATTAATGAACAAAAAATTATACTGAATATCTTTTTTAATTTTCTCTTGGTTCTTTTTTTCATATGCTATACCCCCAGACTGTCCATATCGCCGCCAAGCTTCTGATAAATCTTTACCAGAATCAGCGTTACGAGGATAAGTATAATCGAAAGTGCTGCTCCTAACGGCCAGTTGTTACCGCTCTGGAACTGACGTTCTACGAGGTTGCCGATTACATCTGAATTGCCGCCGCCAAGTATGTCGGCTACGAAGAAATATCCGAGACACGGTATAAATACCATAATGCTTCCCGAAAAAATTCCTCCTGATGTAAGCGGAAGTATTACATTGAAAAATGTTTTCGGTCCTTTGGCTCCGAGATCCGCCGAAGCTTCGAGAAGGCTTCCGTCCAGTTTCTCAATTGCCGTATAAAGCGGCAGAACCATGAATGGGAACAGACAGTAAACCATACCGAAAATTGTGGTGCCCTGCTTGTAAAGGAAGTCAATCGGTTCGCTTATAAGATGTAAATTCATAAGGAAGGTATTGATCCAGCCGTTTGTACCAAGAAGTGATCTCCATCCGTAAATTCTGATGAGAGAGTTCGTCCAGAACGGTATAATTACAAGCATATACAGAAGATTTTTCCTTCTGCTTTTGGTTCTGGCTATTATATATGCAAACGGATACGCCAAAAGGATGCACACAACTGTTGTCGTAAGTGCAATTATAAGCGAATGAAGATATATATCCACATAGTTGGAATCTGCAAGTCTCTTATAATTGTTAAGCGTAAAATGATAACTTACATTGTAAAATTCATCAAGTCCGCAGAAGCTCATGATAAAAACATACACAAGCGGTGCTGCTACAAACACCAGAAGCCATATTGTCACAGGTCCGACCATTGAAATGGCCGGCAGCGTTTTGGATTTAAATCTGTGCTTTGTCATACAAACCGCCTCCCTTACGCAAATACTGCATTTTCAACAGCCTGATAAAATCTGTTATCAAGATTGTGAATGAGCACTGCATCTTCCTTATTCCAATACAGACATACAACATCTCCGATTGCCGGTACTTCCTCGCCGGCAAGACGTTCTATTTTTACCTGTGTCTTATTAGGAAGTTCAGCCACACATTTCACGATATTTCCTACATATATGTAATCCACTATTCTGGCAGCTATTGTAAATCCTTCGACCGGTTCATATGAGTATTTCATCTTCTCCGGTCTTACAGATACGGTTATAAATTCACCGGCGGCAAAATCTGCACCGCATCCGGTAATATCACCGTTCTCAATTCCGATTGTGATGTTATCACCGTCCACAATCTTGGCCATTCCTTCAAAAATATTGGTCTCACCAATGAATGTTGCGACAAATTTGGTCGCCGGATGTTCATATATCTCGGTAGGTGTTGCAATCTGATCCATGACACCGTCATGCATAATTGCAATTCTGTCGCTCATCGTAAGTGCCTCTTCCTGGTCATGCGTTACATATATAAAAGTAATGTTGAGTTTTTTCTGAAGTCTCTTAAGTTCAAGCTGCATCTGCTTACGAAGCTTTAAATCAAGTGCGCCAAGCGGTTCATCAAGAAGAAGAACCTTAGGTCTGTTTATCAGTGCTCTTGCTATCGCAACTCTCTGTTTCTGTCCGCCTGAAAGCTGGTTAGGATATCTCTTCTCAAATCCTTCAAGCTGGACGAGTTCCATCATTTCCTTAACTCTTTCGGCAATCTCCTTCTTCGGGACTTTCTTCATTTTCAGCCCGTATGCAATATTGTCATAAATGGTCTTATGCGGAAACAATGCATAACTCTGGAATACCGTGTTTACATCTCTCTCATACGGTTCTTTCTCTTCTATAGCCTCGCCTTCAACTTTGATGCTTCCGGTCGTCGGCTCTTCAAATCCGGCAATCATTCTGAGAGTTGTTGTCTTACCACATCCGGATGAACCTAAGAGTGTAAGGAATTCTCCTTCCTCCACGGTCAATGTCAGATCCTTGACAACATGATTGGTTCCATATATTTTGTTTACTCCGGTTAATTCAACTATGTTCTTTCCCAAAGTTATCACCTCTTTCTTATGATCCGGCCAGTGCCGCCGGTGCTTCTCGTGTAAGATGCGGCTTAAAGAGCCTTATCTCCTCGCTCACCTGTTCTGATTCGGATGGCCTCTTCAACAGGTTTGATAAAAATCTTACCGTCGCCAACGTGATCGGTAGCAAGCTTTTCACGAACTTTCATGATAATTGGTTCTACTACACTGTCTTCTACAACGACTGATACCATCATCTTCGGAAGAAGGTTAATTGTTGTCTTAAATCCTTTGATTTCGTTGACTCCGGTCACACCTTTCTGTGCGCCACATCCCATAGCTGTTGTGATGGTCATGCCACCACAGTTAATCTCATCGAGAATTGATTTAACTTCTTCGAGTTTCTCCGGTCTGATAATCATGCTAATTTCTTTCATAATGATCCTCTCCTTATCCTGAAATTGGAATTAATAGCGAGCACTTTCATACTCGTCAACATAACAAAAAAGGAGCCAATCTTTTCGATTAGCTCCTTCGCTTTACGGATATATTACTATCATCTTTTTATCGTTTCAATACTTATTTATAGCCATTTTAATACTTATTTGGGGTAATTTTTATATTGCTATTTTACCATTCTGAATAATTGAACCCTGTTTCTGACGCCCGTTTTACGATATATATTCAATATATGCTTCTTGAGCGTATTTATGCTGATGCTGAGTTCATCGCACACTTTCTGGTTCTCTTCACCGTCCACAAGTGCCGCCAGAACTGTTGATTCGCGCCTGGTAAGATCATAACGTTCGCCCATCTCAATAACGGACATCTTGCGTCCCTGTCCGTCATTACCGTATCTGTCCTGATACAGCCTGTATGCCAGATGGTCTTTCATCATGTCCATTACAAACACATCGTCATATGCAAAATTATCCTTGCCTATAGTTCTATACAAAGTTATGACACCAAGAAATTCCTTGTTGTATCCGAGAATTATCTGCAGTGAATAGTGCCAGCTGTTTGGTTTGTAAACTTTTCTGTAATATTCCGTCTGCACACGTTTCTCATCAGATATAATATCTGTTTCACGGTAAACCATACTCTTGCCACTATACATAATGCCGCGGCTGTAATCAAGTTCACTGTATTTGGACGAGCCGTCTTCATCGCAGTTATATGTTACCTGATCAACCAGTCTGCCGCTGTCATCTGCCGCCGCCAGATAGAAATCAGCACTGTCAAAGTCCATAATCATCTTAAGCTGTTCAAGCAGTGCCGTTCTCATAACCGTAACATCCTCAGTCGTGTAAATCTTATATATGATACTATTAAGTATCATCCAGTCATTTGTCTCCAATGTTTTCACAAACTCATCCTCCTTAATTTTATTTTTGATAACGATTATGAACTCTCTTTTTGGATTAGTCAATTTCGTTTTTCTACTCAAATTTGTTATAAAATTAATCATTTGGGGTAAATTTTCTTGCGATTGGAGTGTATAGTAAAGCCCGGCAAATGCTGCAGACATCTGTCGGGCTTTGTAAATTACTGTTCTTTGTAGAAGTTAATAAGACATCCTGCAAGAATTATTCTGCGCTCATCATCGGTAAGTTCACCAATCTTAAGTTCAAATTCTTTCATGTCCTTATTCACAACATATGCTTTCACGCTTGATGCTTTGGTCTTGATAGCATCGGCAATTCCCGGTACAAAAATATAATCAAGATTCTCAAACGGAAGTTCACCCTCATCAATAATAAAAGGTATCATACCCCAGTTGATGAGGTTGGAACGGTATCGCTTGGTTGCATACTCGTTGGCTATGTTGGCCCATCCGCCAAGTACCTTCTGACATGATGCAGCCTGCTCCCTGGCCGAACCGTCACCCGGTTTAACCGCAAAAATCGTACTTCCGACACCGGTATTTTCTCTGCTTACATCAAATGTTTCTTTGATCTTATGCATTATGTCACGAAGCTCAGGAAGTGCTTCTCCCATGCAGTTACCGGCTTCTCTTGCCTTCTCTGCTTTCTGAACTTCTTTGGCGCGTCCTACATAAAGCGGATCCTTTCTCGAAAGTGCAAACTCCGCAAGGCCAAGCGGATTAGAACGGAATGAGGATGTCTCTCCGGAAGGAATAAGCTCATCCGTCGTCGTAACCGGATCATGAATCTCGGATACACACTTGATAATGAGGTTCTCCGGAAGTGCTACCATCTCAGGCCAGTCTTTGATGTTCGGTCCGAACTGAATTTCCTGCTCCGGATCCGCAACTCCGTGACTGTCAAAAACTCTGTTAGCATATATATTACTATCAAAATGATACTTAGGTCCCGTATATTCAACGTCAATATCTGTTGCTGCAGTAAGGTATCCTTTGTTAGCCGCTGTTGCTGCAATCGAACGCGCATCCATAAGCGCAACTGATGCAATCTGGCCCTTCTGCAGCTTGGATCCTTCTCTGTTCGGGAAGTTACGTGTCGAATGTCTGATTGAAAATGCATTATTGGCAGGTGTATCTCCGGCACCAAAACAAGGTCCGCAGAACGCTGTCTTAACTATGGCACCTGTCTCCATAAGGTCCGCAAGACGTCCGTTCTTCGCAAGTTCCATATAAATAGGCGTACTTGCCGGATAAATGCTTAATGTAAATTCATCAGCACCGATTGAATGTCCTCGGAGAATATCGGCAGCATCACATATATTCTCAAATCCACCGCCGGCGCATCCTGCGATAATTCCCTGGTCAACATAGAGTCTGCCATTCTTAATCTTATCCGTGAGCTTGAAATCAACCTGTCCGTCAAGGCTTACAAGTGCCTTCTTCTCGCAGTCGTGAAGAATATCTTCAAGGTTAGCATTAAGTTCTTCTATTGTATAGGTATTGCTTGGGTGGAACGGCATGGCAATCATCGGCTTAACCTTATCAAGGTCAACATATACAACGCCGTCATAGTATGCCACGTTGCCCGGATTAAGTTCTTTATAAGATTCACTTCTTCCGTGAATATCATAAAATTCCCTGATTCTGTCATCAGTCTTCCATATAGATGAGAGGCATGTTGTCTCTGTTGTCATAACATCTACACCTATTCTGAAATCAGCGCTTAAATTGGCTACGCCCGGTCCGACAAATTCCATGACTTTATTCTTGACGTATCCATTGGCAAAAACAGCACCGATAATGGCAAGTGCAACATCCTGAGGGCCGACTCCCTTGGCCGGTGAACCTGTAAGATAAATAGCCACAACACCCGGCATATTAATGTCATATGTTTTATTAAGGAGCTGTTTAACAAGCTCTGGTCCGCCCTCACCAACTGCCATCGTTCCGAGTGCACCGTAACGGGTATGGCTGTCCGAACCGAGAATCATCTTACCGCCTTCTGCAAGCATCTCCCTTGCAAACTGGTGTATAACTGCCTGATGAGGAGGAACATATATTCCACCGTATTTCTTGGCGCATGTAAGACCAAACATGTGGTCGTCTTCATTAATAGTTCCGCCTACAGCGCAAAGACTGTTATGGCAGTTCGTAAGTACATACGGAATTGGGAATTTCTCGAGTCCGCTTGCTCTGGCAGTCTGAATAATTCCTACAAATGTTATATCGTGTGATGTGAGCTTATCAAACTTAATCTCAAGCTTTTCATCATTACCCGATGTATTATGTGATGTTAATATATTATATGCAATAGTATTGTGTGCCGCCTCTTTCTTATCCGGAGCACTTCCAAGCTTAGCCGCAAGAACTGCAGCTGCTTCGTTATTGTCTTCAACAATCTCCGTGCCGCCTAAGAGGTATGCACCGCCCTGACTTAATCTGACCATTATGGTTCCTCCTGAAATTTGTGTATATACATTAATATTAAACTACGGCGCATAAAAAATCAAGACGGTTATCCCCCTTCTTTCAAACGTTTTTTTAACTCTGTTGGTTTACTTTGTCCGTAAAATATGAGAAAATATGTGTATACTATTATTCCGGAGGTAATTTATATGGCAATAAGAAAAGAATTCGGTTTCCCGTCGAGAGACGGCTTAAATACTTGCCATGCCTATTCATGGTCACCTGATGATGGCAATATTCGTGCAATTTTTCAAATCGTCCACGGTATGGAGGAGTATATGGACCGATATGATGATTTTGCATCATTTATGGCAGGTCACGGTTTCCTTGTGGTCGGCGAAGACCACCTAGGCCACGGACTCACCGCTGCAACAGAGAAGGACCTTGGGTATTTTGCCGAGCACGATGCCGAGACAATTCTTGTCCGCGACGTTCACCGTCTCAAGAAAATAACCCAGGAAGCCCATCCAGGTGTGCCTTATTATATACTTGGTCACAGTATGGGTTCTTTCATCTTCCGCAAATACCTTACAATGTACGGCACCGGCATCGACGGGGCAATCGTCATGGGAACCGGTGTAATGCCTTCATTTGTAACCGGCTTTGGTATTTTTCTCACGAATTTTTTGAGACTTTTCCGCGGAGACCGCTACAAGAGTGCTTTTATTGACAAGCTTGCATTCGGCAGTTACAACAAGCGCATCCCCGACGCAGAATCCCCAAGCGACTGGCTTTCACGCGACCGCGACATAATCGATAAATACCGTGATGACCCGTATTGTACTTTTACTTTCTCACTTAACGGTTACAGAACGCTTTTCAAGCTTCTTAAATTCGTATGCAAGGAGCGTAATCTTGCTTCGATTCCGCATGACCTGCCGATTCTCGTGACCGCAGGATGTGAAGACCCTGTCGGCAATTACGGCAAGGGTCCGTCTGCTGTGTACACGCAGTATAAGAAACTTGGCATCACTGATGTTACCTTAAAGCTTTACCCTGACATGCGTCATGAAATCCTTAACGAGAAGGACCGTAATGTTGTATACAATGATATTTTGGCCTGGATTGAAGCGCATATGAAATAAATGGATAATCTGCTCCCGATATGGTAATAATTCTATTGAAATATTACAAGGAGTACTATCATGAATATCGCTTTTTTCAATACCAAACCTTATGACAGACTGTGGTTTGAACCACTCAGCAAGGAGTATGGCATGAAAATTCATTTTATTGAATCTTCACTGATGCCGGACACCGTTATCCTCGCAAGTGGCTTCGATGCAGTCTGTATTTTTGTAAATGACAATGTAACTGAACAAATTGCCGAGGCACTGGCTTCTCTCGGTATCAAACTTATTCTTCTGCGCTGCGCGGGTTTTAACAACGTAAATCTTGATGCCACAAGAGCTCTCGGCATCACGGTTCTGCGTGTTCCAAGTTACTCTCCCGCTGCCGTCGCCGAATTTTCCATGGCTTCCATTCTGACAGTGAACCGCAAGCTTCACCGCGCTTATACACGCACCCGCGATTTTAATATGAGTATCAATGGTCTCATGGGTCAGGATCTCAACGGCAAAACCGCAGGTGTTATCGGCACCGGTAAAATAGGTCAGTGCATGATTGATATTTTCAACGGTTTTCATATGAAAGTTCTTGCTTATGATTTGTATCCCAATGAAAACCTTGACGCAATTTATGTCACCCTTGACGAACTTTTTGAAAAGTCCGATGTCATCTCACTCCACTGCCCTTTAACAGCTGACACATACCACCTGATAAACGAACTTTCAATCCGCAAAATGAAGCAGGGTGTCATAATTTCCAACACTTCCCGCGGCTCTCTCATCGATTCGGCCGCCCTGATTGACGGACTGAAGGAAGGTCATATAGGTGCTGTTGCCCTTGATGTCTACGAGGAAGAGGATGGCCTTTTCTACGAGGATGTCTCCAACAAAATAATCCAGGATGATATTCTTTCGCGGCTATGCACATTTCCCAACGTTCTGATAACCTCCCACATGGGGTTTTTCACCAAAGAAGCCATGCAGGCCATCGCCGTCGAAACATTGCAGAATGCTTTTGCATACGAAAACGGCATGAAGCTTCTGAATATAGTGTAGCAAAGTGGAAATTTGTGGAAATCTGTGACTATCTGCATAAATCATCTAGATATCTTTTGTGATAATGTTGGCACGGTGCGGCTGATTTATTGCCTTTTGTGATAATTCCGGCCGCAATTTTGGTGTAGTCAGTTATATTTCGTTCCGATTGTTGTGTCTGTTATCTAATTCGATGAGCGGTTTTGATATAGTATGTTGTACTTTTAGCACCTTTTTTATCATTTTCGGCGATTTGGTGTGAAAATCCTGCTCTAAATCAGTATGTTTCCGCCCAGATATATCAATTATTAGACCTGTTTCAGGATAAAAGTGTCTTATTTTAAATAATTCATCATCAAAATTCACCCCAGATTAGCTATTTTCCTCAAAAAAGTGGTAGAATTAGAATATCCGATACTCAAAACGTATCATAAGTCACACTCTGTCATCCGGAATATTTCCGGAATTAGCATCCACCCACAAATTAGGTCTTGAAATCCCAACTGAGTTGTGATATGATATCTATCGTTGATTGGCGATGCGTGGCTCAGTTTGGTAGAGCGCTGCGTTCGGGACGCAGAGGTCGCAGGTTCGAATCCTGTCGCATCGACTTATTATAGCCACCTCTTTGAGGTGGCTTTTTTGGTTCCTGCGACCGGGAGCGGAGCGCAGAACCCTGGAGGTCCGGGAGACCTCCGTTTAGTAGTAAAATGCGACACCGAAAAAGCAATATTGTGGTGTATAATATGATTATTTCACACTCCTTTGGCAATAATCTGCAATTTGGTGATAATTAATTGCTATATAGGACACTCACTTATGATAATATATGAGAATAAATATGCTAAAAGATACATGAATTTTCACATATTACAATGTGAGACCTGCCAAATTGGCACCAAATTCCCCCAAAAATGCAAAAAAGTGTGATTTGGTAGATTTTAGCCTTGAAATGGTATCAATTAAAGCATTAAAAGACCTTGAATACATTACACTAAGCCTGAAATTATCCAATATAACGCAAACGCGCATATCAATTATTCACATTCTCTTTTTGGTTCCTGCGACTGGAGCGGCCCGAACTTCGGGCGCCTTCTTTCACCTTCTGATTACAATCAAATTTCCCAATCATACCTTGCTTTTCTTACAATACTATGTTATACTAATAATAAACAAACGGTCAGTCACCATAGGAGGATACAACATGAAGACAACAGAGCAACAGCACATCGAACGCAAAAATGAACTTATGGAGAAATGTTTTGAATGTTACGCAGAAAACGGACTTACAGGCACAGGAATTAAAGCCCTGGCAGATGCATGCGGCTGCACCAAAGCAAATTTATATTCATATTTCAAGAATCTTGACGAACTTATCATTGAATCCACAGCATATTGTATGTCAAAAGTCGAAGATGACTTTATGAAAAAAGCACCAACGGATCCGAAAGATGTAATGCGTTTTATCGAAGAAGTGCCTTATTGGACGGCCAAAAAACACGGCAGCAAATACCGGCTTATGTACCAGGTATATACACTGCCCAAATATATCGAACATGGCAAGAAATTTTTTGAAGGCGTAAATGAACGATACACCGAGTATGCCAAACTGCTTGAGCCCAAAATAGGTATACCGTACACAACCATAACGCCGTTAATATTTATATTCGTCCGCGCATGCGTACATTATGCCATGTTTGAGGACGAATACTATCTGAAAACACAGATGGAGGTATTAAAACAAGGCGTCAGCCTGTTTATAGAACATTACAAAAAATAATATATGTGGAGGTGTTTCGCGTGAAAAAACCTGTAATTGTACTTCTTAGTACATTGCTGCTTGTATCTATTACTTTATCCGCAATCTGCATCGTACTTGTAAAGAAAAATATTACCGGGAAGGAATCCCGCCGGGTAGCCGTACAGTGTGGTCAGAGTGCTATTCAGTGGAAATACGACAACGAAACCGAATGGCATGATTTGGTGGACATTGCACAACTTACAGGAGCTGCCGGTCCGGCCGGACAGGACGGAAAAAACGGCACCAACGGTAAGGATGGCATTGACGGCATAAATGGTGCCAACGGCAAAGATGGTGTCAATGGCAAAGATGGTACCGACGGCAAGGACGGTGTCAACGGTAAAGATGGTACCGACGGCAAGGATGGTGCCAACGGCAAAGATGGCATTGACGGCAAGGACGGCATCAATGGCAAAGACGGCATTGACGGTGTCGATGGTAAGGATGGCATTGACGGCAGAACTGTGGAAGTACGCAGTACGGATGCATATATCCAATGGCGTTACGATGATGGCGCATGGCAGAACCTTGTGGCACTCACCGACATTACCGGTCCTTCCGGCAGCACAGCAATGTCATTAAGTTAAGAAAATTTTTGACTTTCACGGCTG
>ULSN01007369.1_pt1 | contig 21590 bp, 16 predicted proteins | sample 1956771 | NCBI WGS metagenome assembly ULSN01 (sample SAMEA4835709, study PRJEB28245) | human gut metagenome | biome: gut microbiome; material: fecal sample | place: Denmark | collected 2008
GAACTCACGGGTACGGCCTGTGGATGGTGTCCGCGAGGACTGGTCGGTATGAAAATGTTGCGCGACCTCTACGGCGATCGCTTCATCGGTGTTGCCGTCCATCAGTTCAACGCCACTGACCCGATGTACACGCCCGACTATGCCGACATCGACTGGAGTGATGGTGGCTCTAAAGGTGCTCCGTGCTGCATGATCGACCGCAATGGCGAGATCATCGACCCTTTCTATGGATCTGCCGGCGGTATGCGCGATGTGGCCAAGGACTTCGAGCGCGCCATGGAGGAGAAGGCCGTCTTAGGTGTGACCGTTTCGGGTGAATGGAACGCCGACTATACGGCGGTGCAGACGACCGCACAGGTGGAAGGCACGGAGGCTGGACGCTATGAGATGGTCTTCGTTCTGGTCGCCGACAGTGTGGCGGGCAATACCCAGCGCTGGCGTCAACTCAACAACTATTGTGGCTATACCCGCGACAGTTTCGACGACGACTTGTTGGCTCCCTTCCTGCAGGGTGGATCCTACGGTCAGCAGGGCGACTATTGCAAGTATATCTTCGAGGATGTATTGGTGGGTAGTTCTTATAAGAACAAAGGCACACAGTATAGTAAGGACATAGAAAACCTCGGTGGTTTTGTCGATGTGGTGCCTGGCGAGACGGCGGTTGCTACCTATACGCTGACACTTCCCACCAAGGATCCGTTGCGCAACGCTGTGGCCAAGGCCCATGTGGCCGTTGTGGCCATGGTGCTCGACACCGCAACTGGCCGCGTGATGAATGCGGACAAGTGCTATCTTGACAAGACGCCGACTGCCGTGGAGCGAATCTCTACCTCGGAGAAGATGGAGACTGTTCGCTACAATGCAGCGGGCCAGCGTCTTGACGCGCCGCAACGCGGTCTCAACATGGTTCGCTTCTCCGATGGCACGGTCCGCAAGGAGGTTGTCAGATAGCCTCAGAGTAGTGTGTCTCTTCATGAGAGTTTTCAAATTATCAATAATCATCCGCCCCTTCGTGGGGCGAAAACCAAATTATCAACAACAAGTAAAATGAAAAAAGTATTACTGTCTCTTGCGGCTGCCGCTCTCGCTCTGAGTGCTTCCGCACAGGTGAGCACCCGCGTGGTGTCAGTAGGTCCTTCGGCTGTCCAGTATGCTGGTGCAAAGAAGGTTGCCAAGATTGCCTCCAACCAGCGTTGGGCCGGCCTCTATTCTTCTGATGCTCTGGGCGAGTATGGTATTGGTATCCCCAACTACCCGGGCGATAACAAGTGCGCTGCTTACCTTTCTCCGACCGTGATGTCTGGCTATGTAGGCAAGAAGATCGTCGGTATGCGTTTCGGTCTCTGCGCTGCTTTGGACAATTCTCGCGTCTTCATCAACTCGGCCACTGGCGCTATCAACAATGTTCGCATCGGTGACGAGTTGTTCGCCAAGGACGTCGCTGCGCCCAATACGGGTTGGAACGAGGTGACGCTCGATCAGCCGATCACCATCGAAGACGCTACGGGCTTCTTCGTCGGCTTCGACTATAAGCAGCTCAACACGACGAGCGGTGGCCGATACACTAACGATTGCTACCCCATCTCTATGGTGGGTGAGGGTGACACTGAGGACAACAAGCTTTGGTTGTATTGCAACATCACTTCTAAGCAGGGTGGTCAGGGTCTTGGCTGGTATGGTTTCAACGGCCAGAACGAGAATGTGAGTATTCAGCTTCTCGTTGAGGGTGACTTCCCCGATTACAACGTCGCTCCGTCTGACTTCGGTAGCACCACGGGTGCCGTGAATACCGATGTCAACTTCACGGTGTCTTTCTTCAACAACAGTAAGGAGGCCGTCCGCGACCTCGACTATGTGGTCACTGTCGATGGCGAGGCTCAGGCTGAGCAGCATGTCACTCTGGCCAATGCCATTGCTGTTGGTAGCAAAGGCGAGTTCGACGTGAAGGTTCCTTGTGGCTCTGAGGTGAAGAACCGCGACGTCAAGGTCAAGGTGACGAAGGTCAATGGCAATGCCAACCAGGCTGAGAAGGCTGAGGCCAAGGGTACGCTCATCGTTGTCTCTAAGGTCTTCAAGCGTGGTGTCGTCGTTGAGGAGCTGACTGGTACGGGTTGCGGATGGTGTCCGCGCGGTCTTATCGGTATGGAGAAGGCTGGCAAGAACTATCCTGACAACTTCGTCGGTATCGGTATCCACCAGTACAACGCCAGCGACCCGATGTACACGGCCAACTATGCCAACGTCGGTCTTTCAGGTGCTCCCTCTTGCGTCATCAACCGCAATGGCAAGACCATCGACCCGTATTATGGCTCTAAGAAGTCTATCCTCGACGACATGGCTGCTGCTGTCAAGGAGGTTCCGATGGTCGGTGTAGAGGTCAATGGTGTTTGGAACCAGGATTCTACCACTGTCACGATCAACGCCAGCATCGACTCTTATGTCTCTGGCAATTACGAGATCGCCTACGTCCTCATTGCTGATAGCTTGACGGGTGCTGGCTCTTCTTGGCGTCAGGGCAACTACTATGCTCAGCAGTACACGAAGCAGCAGCTGATCAACAGCGGTGAGGAAGACCTCTCTATCCTGGGTAAGGGCGGCGAAAAGGGCTCTTCTTACATCCAGTGGGACTTCATGGACGTGCTCATCGGTAGCTCTTATCGTAACACGACCAACCAGGCTGCTCCCATCACGCTGACAGCCAACGAGACGACGACTGCCTCTTACGAGGTGGCTATGCCGACCAAGGCTGCCCTCAAGAACGCCCTCAAGGCTACGGGCCGTAAGGTGGCTGCTATCGCTATCATCATCGACAAGCAGACGGGTCAGGTTGTAAACGCTGGCAAGAGCTACAACATCACCGCTGCTACCGGCATCCAGGGCGTCACGGGCAACGTGAAGGCCGATGCTGTTGAGGTGGCTCGCTACAATGCTGCTGGTCAGCGCATCGAGGCTCCGGTGAAGGGTCTCAACATCGTCAAGATGAGCGATGGCCGCACCATGAAGGTAATCGTGAAGTAAGCTCCACAATGACTCTATGCGCCAACCATTGAAGCTGGCGTGATAGCATAATCAAAGGCTCCAGTCATCAACGATGGCTGGAGCCTTTTCCTTCTCTGGTCGGATCTGTCAGACCATATCAAAAATCCCCTGCTGCATCGCGCAGCAGGGGATTCAAATATAAGTTGCATTCTTCTTGTTTCAACTGATCCACCGCTATTCCTATCAGGAAAAGTCAGGTGGTAGCGAGAAGAGAATGCTTGAGAGACTTCGTTATTTAGTCGTTGTTGCCACGACGGGGACCGCCTCTGCGCTCACCACGCTCGCCACGCGGACGACGCGGGCGCTCCTGGTAGCCTTCCGGCTTCGGCTCCAGCACACGGTGGGAGAGCTTGTACTTGCCCGTCTTCGGGTCGATCTCCATCAGCTTCACCTTGATCTTGTCGCCCTCGTGGAGACCAGCGTCCTCCACAGTGTTCAGACGGTTCCAGTTGATCTCTGAGATATGGAGCAGTCCGTCCTTGCCAGGCATGATCTCGACGAAGCAGCCATAAGGCATAATCGAGCGGATCGTACCCTCGTAGATCTCGCCAACCTCTGGGATGGCGACGATGGCCTTGATCTTCTGGATGGCAGCGTCGATGCTCTCCTTGTTGGGAGCGCTGACCTGCACCTTGCCTACACCGTCGGTCTCGTCGATCGTGATCGTCGTGCCCGTATCCTCCTGCATCTGCTGGATGATCTTTCCACCCGGGCCAATGACGGCACCGATAAACTCCTTCGGAATATCGAAGGCAACGATGCGCGGTACGTGCGGCTTCATCTCAGCACGCGGCTCTGCGATGGTCTCGGTCAACTTGCCAAGGATATGCTCGCGGCCAGCCTTGGCCTGCAAGAGGGCCTTCTCGAGGATCTCGAAGGAAAGACCGTCGCACTTGATATCCATCTGCGTGGCAGTCAGACCGTCTTTCGTACCTGTGGTCTTGAAGTCCATGTCGCCCAAGTGGTCCTCATCGCCGAGGATATCGGAGAGGATGGCGTATTTCTCCTCGCCCGGGTTCTTGATCAGACCCATGGCGATACCCGATACCGGCTTCTTCATCGGAACACCAGCGTCCATCAATGCCAGCGTGCCAGCGCAGACCGTAGCCATGGAAGAAGATCCGTTGGACTCCAGAATCTGGCTGACAAGGCGCACCGTGTAGGGGAAGTCCTCGGGAATCTGACCCTTCAGACCACGCCATGCCAGGTGGCCATGGCCGATCTCACGACGTCCTACACCGCGCTGGGCCTTGGCCTCACCTGTGCAGAACGGCGGGAAGTTGTAGTGGAGGAGGAAACGCTGGTAAGACTTGTCGAGCACGTCGTCCACCAGTTTCTCATCCAGCTTCGTGCCCAGCGTACAGGTGCTGAGGCTCTGCGTCTCTCCACGGGTGAAGATGGCAGATCCGTGAGGCATCGGAAGCGGTGACACCTCGCACCAGATGGGGCGGATGTCGGTCGTCTTGCGACCATCGAGGCGGATACCCTCGTCCAGGACGCAACGGCGCATGGCGTCGCGCTCCACATCGGCGTAGTAGCGCTCGGCCTCGGCGTGCTTCTCCTCCAGGTCCTCATCGCTGAGGTCGCTGTGGGCAGCATCGTATTTCTCAAGGAAATCGGTAATCAATTGCTTGAAAGACTCCTCGCGCTCCTTCTTCGGGAGAGCCTGCTTCACGAGGTCGTAGGCGGGCTGATAGAGCTCGTCCTTGATCTGCTGGCGCAGCTCCTCGTCGTTGGTCTCGTCGTCATACTCGCGCTTGGTGTCGGTGCCGAGCTCCTTCATCAGTTCCTCCTGCAGCTCGCACATCGGCTTGATAGCCTCGTGGGCGGCCTTGAGGGCACCAATCAGGTCCTGCTCGGAGACTTCGTTCATCTCGCCTTCCACCATCATGATGTTGTCCTTCGTGGCACCCACCATGAGGTCCATGTCGGCCTCCTTCATCTGCTCCGTCGTCGGATTGATGACATACTCGCCGTTGACGCGGGCTACGCGGCACTCAGAGATGGGGCACTCAAACGGGATGTCGCTGCAAGCCATGGCGCAAGAGGCGGCAAAACCGGCCAATGCGTCAGGCTGGTCCACACCATCGGCGGACAAAAGCATGATCTGGACATACACCTCCGTGTGGTAGTCGGAGGGGAACAAGGGCCGCAGGGCGCGGTCAACAAGGCGTGAAGTGAGGATTTCGTTGTCACTGGGCTTGCCCTCGCGCTTGGTAAATCCTCCGGGGAACCGTCCGGCGGCCGCGTACTGCTCGCGGTAATCTACCTGCAAAGGCATGAAATCGGTACCTGGTACTGCTTCTTTGGCGGCGCAAACAGTGGCCAGGAGCACAGTGTTGCCCATCTTCAGGACAGCGGAACCATCGGCTTGCTTTGCAACCTTTCCCGTTTCAATCGTGATGGCACGTCCATCAGGCAATTGAACTGTTTTGGTAATTACGTTCATCTAAAAAATAATTAATCTTTATTGTTTTGACCTACATCTCAAGGGAAAGGCGAATCTTGCCAATTCACCTACCAGCTTCTTCACTTATCAGCCGTGACAATGTCTTCCCAAAAAAATAAAATCATGCAAAATTACTCTTATTTTTGCAGACCGACGAAGAAGCGCCTTTTATTTCGCTTTTTTTATGAATTGATTGGGGGTGAAGTATAGCGACTGCGTATCGTCTGAAATGGAAGGTCTGTCCAAAAACGAGTAGGAGTTGTGGAAAAAACGGCTGCATGGTACGGCCTTTCGGACGAAAATCCGTAATTTTGCAACTGGAATCAGAGAGACAACACAGAATGGAAGTACAGATAGAGCGTAGTTGGAAGGCCCATTTGGAGCCGGAGTTTACGAAACCTTATTTCGCCCAACTTACTGAGGCGGTGCGACAGGAGTATGCCGCCTTTCCGTGTTATCCCCCGGGCCGGTTGATCTTCAATGCTTTCAACCTTTGCCCCTACGACCGTGTGAGGGTGGTGATCATAGGGCAGGATCCCTACCATGAGCCTGGGCAGGCAATGGGCTTGAGCTTCTCCGTGCCCGATGGAGTCGCGTTGCCTCCCTCTCTTCTCAATATATACAAGGAGATCAGGGACGACCTGGGTGTCGAGGTGTCGTCTTCGGGCGACTTGACCCGTTGGGCCGAGCAGGGCGTGTTGCTTCTCAACGCTACCTTGACGGTGCGGGCGCATCAGGCCAACAGCCATCAGCGGCTGGGATGGACCACCTTCACCGATGCGGCCATCCGTGCGCTGAGCGATGGTCGCGACCATTTGGTCTTCATGTTGTGGGGCGGTTTTGCCCGAGGGAAGAAATACCTCATCGACTCCTCACGCCATCTTGTGCTCGAAAGCGTCCATCCCTCTCCCTTGTCTGCCAACCGAGGCGGCTGGTTTGGCCAGCATCAGTTCTCCCGTTGCAATGCCTATCTGGCCGAACACGGCATGGACCCCATCAACTGGTAGCGTCTCATGAGGTACTAATCACGCATTCTACGGCCAATGGATGGCTTGTGGATGGCGTGGAAAGAAGAAATAATAATGGAATTGCATATCCTTCAAGTTGGCGACGTACTGGTGTCGCCAGATATATTCACAGAGAAGTTTTGTTGCGACCTTGACGCATGCAAGGGTGCTTGCTGTATCGAGGGCGATGCGGGGGCGCCCGTCACGATGGATGAGACACTCGCCATCGAGGACGTACTGGACACGGTATGGCCTTCGTTGTCGGCCCAGGCCCAGTCGGTGATCGACCGTGGTGGTGTCGCCTATACCGACGAGGAGGGCGACTTGGTGACGAGCATAGTGGGAGGCAAAGACTGTGTATTCACCTGCTATGACAAGGACTGTTGTCTGTGTGCCCTTGAGAAAGCCTATCGGGCCGGGCAGACCGAGTTTGTCAAGCCCATCTCTTGCGCCCTTTACCCCATCCGAGAGAAGCAGTTTGCTCCCAATCTCTATGGACTCAACTATCACCGTTGGAAGATTTGTGCACCGGGCAGAAAAAAGGGAGAGGAACTGGGTCTTCCTTTGTACCGCTTTCTCGAAGGTCCCCTCACCCGTCGCTTTGGCAAGGCGTGGTATGAGGAACTGTGCAGTATAGCAAAAGAGCTGGGGCTATAGACAGCTCCCAGCTCTTTGGAGGAGTGGTCGCTTCTCTTCGTTAGGCCTTACTTTATTTGGGAACGATGACAATCGTGATGGTAGCGTCGGAGAAATGATACGCCCTGTCGTCGTATTTTAGCAGATAGACACGGGTGGCCTTCTTGTCGTCTGCGACCATTGTGATGGTGGTCTCGTCGTTCTTCCTATTGGTCACCGTGTGTCTATGCCGTTGCGCCTCGCGCTTGAATCCATGGATAAACCTCTGTGCGTTGACTCCGTTCACGACCAATCGTTTTACCACCTTCTTCGCGCGGCTTGTGTTGGGATCGCGCTCCACGGCGCTTGTAAATTTCGAACCGCCTATGGCAGAGTATTCTTCTACCATCCTGTCTATGCTGTTCTGAGCCTGCAGAGGTATCGAAAGCAGCAGGGACAGTCCTAACCATACTATGAATTGATATTTCATATCAGCCTTCCTTTCACTTTAGTTTTTGAGTATTTCTTTGAGTTTTTGTCTTTCCGCTGGATCGCCTATGCTCTCCAGCACCTCTTGTTCGGCCTCCTCAATGACGGCTTGCCCATCCGCCTGGCGCTCTATCTGTTGTGCGTCGGCCAGCGTCTGGCGTATGTCGTCTTTGATTTCCCGCAGGTTGTCGTAGCGCTTACCATCCACGATCATGTAGCTGCCCCCATAGAGTTGTGCCAAATGGCGCTCCTCCTGCAGGGTGTAAATCCACATCCCGCCCAAGGAGATCAGCACGGCAGCTGCTGCTCCTACTGCCCACTGTGTCCAGCGGATCGTCCATCGCGGTCTCTTCCGTGGCTTTTCTTCCTTCTGGGGCGATGGCAGTACGGCCAGGTCGCGGAAGTATTCGGCGTAGGGGAGCAATGACTCATCGACATTTTCGTTTTGTGAGAAATAGTCGTAGAGTTGCTTTTCCTCAGCGAGGGTCGTCTCTCCGTCGAGGAATCGTTCCACCAGATTGTTTATTTGTTCGTCTTGCATGATGTAGAATGATATAGTTTGAGAATCGTTCGTCGCGCTCTGCTCACAGTTTGTCGCACCGATTCGGGCGTGGTGCCCGTTATCTCGGCGATATCGGCATATTCCATGCCTTCTATGTGGCGCAGCCTGAATATGGTCTGTTGCAGCGACGGCAGTTTGTTGAGCAGTCTGACGATCCGCTCGTAGCGTGCGTCCACCTCTTTTACCGGTTCAGCCATGGCCAGCGTCTCTACAGGCGTGGTGCGTTTGTGGCGTCGGAGGGTATCGATGGCCAGATTTCGGACGAGGACGAAGGCCAGTGGCGCTATCGGCATGTGCAGGTTGGCATGGAGCTGCCATAGCCGAAGGAGTGCGTCTTGCACGATGTCCTCTGCGCAGTCGCTGTCTCCCGTGTGGCGCCGCGCCGCGACCATCAGTTGGGGCCGCAGCCGTCGTACCTCATTTTTGAATTGTGTCTCGTCCATTGTCGCTGGTATCTTGAGGCATGGCATTCTTCTCCGTGGCGTGGGGCGTCAATAGTTGTTGAGTCCTTTGGTGTTGATCCGTCCCATACCACTGTTGTCGATGTCGGTATCGTCGGCAGTGCCCTTGAGTATCATCTGTGCCACGCCGCTATTGACTGCGCGTAGTGTTTTGCAGTCCACCTCTGCGGCGAGGACTCCGACGCCACTGTTTGCGATCTCCGCCTTCGCACCTTTGAAGTGAATAGTCGTATTTCCTGACCCTGTATTGACCAAATGGATTTGGTCGCCCGTGATGGTGGCGTCCATACTGCTCACACCACTGATCATCATGTTGGTCTCGTTGCAAGTCACATCGGACAACTTCACCTGGTTGACTCCCGCCATGACGATATCCAGTTTCGGCACGTTGAGGTGTTCGGCACTGAATGTGCATACCCCTGACATCTCTAGTTTGCGCAGCGATGGAGCGGTGATGTAGAGGTCCACCTCCTGCTGCTCGCTGTGCTTTCCGTCCAAGTCGCCGACATAGGCTCTGTTGCGCTTGCCTATGCTAAAGCGCTTGGTGGGAAGACCTAAGTCGGCGGTCCGCAGCTTGAGGCAACCGTTGTGGGTTGAGACTTCCAGCAAGTCGAGGTTCCCGTGGTGTAACTTGGCTACGACGCGCGTCTCGTTACCCTGTGTGAAGTAGATGTTGGCTATTGTTCCGCAGTCGATGTGGTCGAAATCCTTCACCTGATATTCTCGTGTGTCGATGACTTCGTCCTTCCCAGCCTGCTTCTTTCGGTCCTTTGTGTCGGGAGAAGGGGCGGCGGAAGTGTTGAAAGCGTTGCCCGCATACTCCTGTGCAGGTATAGTGGCGACGTTGTGCTGACAAGCTGTTGCGACACCGCTGAAGAGCAGCGAGGCAAGCATAGCGATGATGGTTGTCTGTTTCATAACTTCTTCGTTTTTGTTTAACTTCTACCCATAATACGCAGAGCACGTCGTTTTGTGACACAAAGATGCGATTTTTTTTAAACCGAGAAACTCGCTCCTTGGGGAGGAAGAAATCACTTGTGTGGGCACCACCTACAAGTCACCTTCTGGCAGAAACAGTGATTTTAGTCGTGAGAGCCCTTCCTCCACATATTCTCCAAGTACCCTCCACGTATCCTCCTCCCTTCCAGGTTATATCGCTTCCGTATTGTTTCCGTATTGTTTCCGCTTCTGGAAGCGAGAACGATAGAACCATGAAAAAAGGACGAACGAAGGACGAACGAAGGATGATACGGGATTGATACGGGATCGATACGAGACCGATACGTGAATGATTTTTTCCGACTTCTAACTGGGGGGTGCTGATAAGAAGTTTAACTTTTCCATGATTATTTCGTGTATTACGTTTTACATTTCAACTGCCTGCTATGTCCGGCTTCTCATGCTATAATGGCCGATGCATCTGTTGCCGTGACGAAGCAACTATACAAAGATAACCTTTAGATCTGCCGAATACAAGCCCATTAGTATGATTTAACGCCCCGTTAACTTTTTGCCCGTATTCGTTTAACAAAGCAAGTGTCAGGCAATAAGTGTGTCTTATTGCATTGTCTTAGGCTCTTTTCGTAGTTCTATCCCCAAAACAGTTGCTGCTGCCAACCTCCGCCTGCTGCTGCGATATGTGTCTTTAGATGACTTTGAATGGTAAGTAAATACAACAATGTGGGTGAGAATGTTTTTACTATTTCAGCCAAAAAGCAATGTGTGAGGCCTTCAGGTGGATGCAGAAACGAGGAGGGAATTCCGTCACGAAGAAGCGTTCCACCCCCTAACAACCCGTTTTGGGTTTGAGGAAATGGAGCGCTCTTGGTCTATGCTGTCCGAGTGTCAGAAGGATAAAATCGGCGAGACGTGTTGTAAATGAAATCGTATAGGTTCTCTTTAAACCCCCACTTTTTCTTAAGGAATGAGGTTTTTTCTTCCTCGCTGATATTGCCAGAGCATGAGCCAATTCTCCTTTCCCCATCGTATAATTGCCTTTGTTAAATCAGATGTCTTTTCTGATTGTCAGGGTCAGATCTGGATTCCGCTCCATGGACTGAAAGGATTAAACGACAATCCCTATATAGTTACAATCGAAGGAATCGTACCGCTATGAAAAAAAACAAGATAATATTGCCGTGTGTTAATAAAAATTTATACCTTTGCAGTGGCTGCAAGTAAAATGATGTAATAGTTTTCCGGCTATATCACCTTTTGCAATGGCTATGCAGTTTATACACATTGTACAAACTTCCCAACTGCATCAAAAAATAAATAATACAACCTTTGAGAAGTCGGTTGTGACTAAATCTCCTTAACGATGAAAAAGGTAAGATTATTTGATGCCGAAAATAGTGCAAAGGCAGTCCACTATTTCCGTGAGCACTATGATAAAGGCGTACTAATGAAACGCCCTAATGGCGGTATTTTGGATTTCCAATAAAACCGTAAAATGCAAAGCAATTGTATCGGCTATACGGCCTTTTTGAATTCATTAAAATTAACAGAATGAGACTCCTTGTTTTATTTATTACGATATTATTATGTTCGAACACGATTATGGCTCAAAGGCTATATAGTGAGAGTGGCGATATTTATGAGAAATCAAAGAGGAGTGTTGTTGATCATGCCAAGTTGGGAGTATTTTATGAATTAAAGTTCCGCAAAGATTCTACCAAGTTGGATGATTATACTGAAGCGCAAACAGTATTGATGGTTTCAGATAAGCACTTGCTTTTTACTGATTATAATCGATTGGCATTAGATTCAATAAATGACTATTTAGCCAGTAGCAAACAAAATAAAAAGGACCAAAAGGCTCGTGAAGAATGGAGGCAAGCTATTAAAAAATGGACTTTTTTCTTTGTTACGCTAACTGATTTAGAAGAACAAAAAACCACGGTACAGACTTACGATGTATTGCGAAGCTACGAGTACACTTACCCAACGCCTCAAATGGACTGGCAATTGGTATCTGGGGATTCTACAATAAATCAAAGAGCTTGCAAAAAGGCCATTTGTTCTTTTGCCGGTCGAAATTATATTGCATGGTACACTGAAACGATAGCACTTCCTTACGGACCTTATCTTTTTACAGGATTGCCTGGGCTGATCATGGAAATTCATGATGAAGGTCGCAACTGGATTTTTACAAATAACGGGGTCGGAAAGATGCCTCAATACAGTGACATGTATCTTTATAAAAAAAAGTATATCAAAGATTTGATTGTAACCACACGCGAGAATGCCCTGACCGGTTATCGGAATGATATTGAGGATTTTGATAATCTGAGTATTGAGATTTACAAGGTAAGGGTCGAAAAGAATGGCCAAATGGTTACTCCGGAAGCAAACAAGCCGAAACGTCCCAGTAATATGCTTGAATTACAATGGTAAAGAATTTTAAAATATTATTTATGCTATTTCTGTTTCCTTTGTCTGTATGGGCGCAGGAAACAGAAGTCGTTTTTAAGGGTATTGTTACGAATACAGAAGGCATCGGCATTGCTAATGTATTATGTAAGGCATTAAGTGCCACGGATTCTTTACTGGCTTATGGTATCACACAAAGCAACGGACAATTTCATTTGCAATACAAGAAGAATGTAAATAAGCTGACATTCTCAAAAATGGGCTATGCCACACAAACTATTTCAGTTCAAAAGGATAAATATCAATATACCGTTCAGTTAGAAAAAGAGCCTTATGAGCTTGGTGAAGTTGTAGTGAAAGAGGCCCCTATAACTCGTAAAAAAGATACGCTTGACTATTATGTAGAGTCTTTTCGTCAGAAAGAGGACTATAGCATTGAGGATGTGCTCAAACGCATGCCGGGTATTGAAGTGACGACTTCAGGACAAATTCTGTATCAGGGTAGCAGCATCAATAAACTGAACATTGAGGGATTAGACCTTATGGGTGATCAATACAACCAAGCCACTCAGAATATGCCAGCTGAGGCCGTATCTACGATTCAGGTTATGGAAAATAATCAGCCCATCCGTGCCTTGGAAGGAAAAATTCATAGTAATCATGCGACACTCAATATAAGGTTAAAAAAGAACTATAAAATGCGCCCTTTTGGTGACGCAGAAGTGGGAGCCGGAGGAACGCCTGCTATATGGGACGGTAGTCTGACAGGGATTCAAGTGGCAAAGAAAAATCAAGTATTATTTACCGGAGCCATAAACAACAGAGGTGCCTCATTGCGCAGCTTGCAAAATGGCATGTCGAACTTTACGGGCATTTATACACAAGAGCAATTGCCTGCTCCTTTCCTCTATTCTACTACAACCCGCCGTCCACCCATTTCACCTATTTATTACTTGAACAACCGTTCCTATTTTGCTGGACTGAATTATATGCACGCTTTCACTCCTTATTCCACTTTACGCTTCAATCTGCTTTACAACCACGAAGGAGAAAACCGTGAGGATAGCACCCGATGCGAGTATTATGCGGGCGACACAATCAGTATTTACGAAAACAATCGGCAAAAGAGCTGTGAAGATGTAGTAAAAGGACAGGTGCGTTACGAATTGAATGGCAAGAAGGTGTACGTGGAGAACGTCCTTTCGGGGCAATGGCAGGATGTCAGCTCCTATAATCAAAATGTATCCAATTTAGGCTCTTTGGGAGAGGACATACATCGCAAACCTTATTTTATTCAGAATGTCGCCAATGTCAACCTGACCACTCCAAGTCGTGTCTATAGTTTGGCTTCCATTGTGCGTACCTATCAGACGCGCGAGCGACTTTCTGATTATTGGACAGCAGATAACGAATACAAACGGCAGAGCTATTATCTGAATCATTGGTTTATGCGCCACCGGCTTTCCACGGCTTTCGATATAGCGGGCAATCCCTTGACGTTGGGTTACATTATAGAATACAAGCACAACCGACTATACGATACCCAACAGACGGCCACTTCGTCCTATTGGCTGCACACACTCGAACCATCGTATCAAATTCAGTGGAGCGGTGGAAACGTCGAACTACTTCTTCCTGTGGAATATACTATTTCCCGCTGTGGCTGGAGGAAAGAAAAAGACCAAAAAGTTCTTTTCTCTCCTTCGCTCGATTTCACTCAACAAATTAGTTGTCTATTGCGAATGGAAACCTCGGTAGCCTATAACCAAAATGCTTCAAACGGCGATCCTTGGTTCAATGGAACGATGATGAACAACTACCGTACATTTACGACAGGTATCGACAGCCTTTCGGTGCAGCGTGTCGCGTTGGCGAATCTCCGTCTGTCGTATCTGAACACCATCACGCTCTTTTCGTGGAATGTTTATGTCGGCTGGACGCGCAGTACTTCCGACCATTATCTTAAAAGTCTTTATATGCCCGATTATACGCTCTTTGTTCCAGTGTGGAACGACCGCACGAAAACTACTTGGAGCATGGCACTATCATGTCGTAAGAACTTTCGCGATGCCCACATCAATTTGAGCGGACAGACCAATTATTCATATAATAAGGAGTTTGTGTCTCAAAACGAGGTGGAAGATTATCTGCGCTATCATGCCTTGCATGCTTCAGTCACGGCGCAATGGAGCGGACTAACATGGTTCCAACCCAAACTCACCACGGCCGGAAATATCAGTTGGAAAAAGCCTGATGTCTTCTCCGAAACTGACAATCTGCTGAAAAATGCCTATTATTCCTTAACAATGGATTTCTATCCTATCAGTAAACTCCGGCTGTATGCCGACTTTTCGCAATCGGTCTTCGAAATAGTCTGTAACCATTACTCTATTAACAGTTTTTTGAATGCTGGTATGCGCTACGATTTCAATTCTCGCTGGTCTGCAAGCGCAAATTTCAACAATCTGTTTAACCGCAAAGACTACGAAGTTTCGCTTTATCAAAGAGCCAATTTTCAATATTACCGCGTACCACTGCGTGGTCGTGAGTTTATGATTTCGCTACGGCTTAAATATTAAGATAAAGTCCTATTTAACCCAAATCGGTCATTAGGATTTCTCTGTGTCGTACGGCAAAGAGAAATCCTTTAATTTTTGTAGCAAAATATCTATGATGATTATGAGGATGGCATAGCCAAAGTGAGATGGGAGGTTAATCCTGATGGTATGTATTATCGTGATGAGGATGGCTTTGGCATGACTGACGATGATGAAATCAATCTTGAAGGAGCTATAGACAGAAAAGGTGGAAAACTCGGACGCAAGGTAGGCTCAGTAAAAACGGAAGAACAGATGAAAGCCGAATGTAGGGAAGTAATAAGTTTGCTCCGCAAAGGGTAATCCATTCGGGATGTTGCGAAGCTGGGTGGAAAGGGCGTGAGTACGGTGCAACGAATGAAAAGAATGTTCAAAGTGCAATTGCAATAATAAAATGTAAGATTTTACGTTTCTTTCTAAGAAAGTTTTTGGGTGAGTGTTGTTTAAGGGCTAAAAGCACTACCTTTGCACACATTATAACAACAATATGTTTAAGGTCACAAATTGTGGTTTTGAAAAATGAATATAAATATGACAGACATAACGGAAAAGACAGAAAACGGCGAACTGGTCACAAATCGTGACCAGTTGGTTGTCGTAGATAATATAGTCTCTAATAAAAGTAATTAGAGGACAGCAAGTTATGCTTGACAAAGACTTGGCAACGCTATATGGTGTAGAGACAAGAACTTTGAACCAAGCAGCCAAACGTAACATTCAGAGGTTCCCTTCTGATTTTAGGTTTTAGTTAACAATAAACTTTAAAAATTACGAATTATGAATTATGAAATTTAGGTATAATGCCTTTAATCTTCCTTTTCTGAAGATAGGAGGTTTAAAGACAGAAACTTTGCGAGACATTTGGGAGAAAGAATCGGCGTGGCAATTGATGCGAGGTGGTATAACAATTTCGCAAATAGACACTTGTAATTCATGCAAGTTACATAGCTTTTGTAGCATGAGAAACTGTAGGATAAGGTCTTATTCTCAGAAATTAGGACTTTTTGCCAAGCCTGATAATTGTCTTATAGATAAAGTAGAATAATATGAGAAAGTATTTTGAATTACTAATAATGTTCTTAGGGTTATGCCCAATGCTGATGGCACAGAACATTCAAGGGGTTGTGACAGACACAAAAGGTATGCCAATTTCATTTGCCAATGTTGTGGAACTGGCACAAGCAGATTCTTCTTTCGTTAAAGGAACGGTTAGCGAGGAAGATGGTTCTTTCATGCTTGAAGATATAAAAACTGGCAATGTCATTCGAGTTTCTCTCATCGGTTATGAAACACAATATATAAATTATACGGGGCAAACTACCGTCACTTTAAAACTTCAGGAAAGCACCAACATGCTTGGCGAGGTTGTTGTCAAAAGTTCGTTGCCAAAGACCGTGCTGCGAGGAGAGGGAATGATAACAAATATAGAAGGCAGTGTGTTGGAGAAAACTTCCAATATGGAACAGTTGCTTTCACGCATTCCTAATGTGTCTGCCAAAGATGGGCAGATAGAAGTATTTGGTCGTGGCACACCTGTTATATTTATCAATGGTAGGAAGATGCAAGACCAAATGGATTTGCAACGTTTGCAACCAAGCGACATAAAGAAAATTGAAGTAATCAACAACCCTGGTGCACGATATGATGCCAGTGTGAAGAGTGTCATACGCATTACCACAAAGAAGACGCAGGGCGAAGGCTTCAGCTTTGACAATAAAACTACGTTTTCGGTCAATGAGGAAAAACGTTTGAGCTCATACGAATCGTTCCAAGGAAATTATCGAAGAGGAGGATTGGATGTCAATGGGTTCTTGTATGGTGCATATGCTCACACTCCAGAAAACAAACAGGTGACGCAATATTCATACATCACAGATACTTGGCAGCAGAATATGAACGTCAATCAAGAATTCACGAACATCAACCCATACGCGCGCTTGGGGGTTAGCTATATGCTTGGTGAAGAAAGCAATTTGGGTGTCAGCATCAGCTACAATCGTTTCGCAAAGGATAAGGGCGAAGGAACTCAGACGTTCAATATAATGCAGAACAATGTACAGAAGGAATCGTCAATCGTTGATTATCTTAGTCCAGGTCAGTCAACGACTTATTCCGCCAATGCTTATTATGTTGGCAAGATAGGAGGGCTGAATGTGGATTTCAATACAGACTATTATTGGTATGGCAAGAAGCAGTGGATGGACTTACACGAAACAGTGCTTGACGAATATCGCCAGACAGAGACGGAAAAGTCTGATGTCTGCTCTTATCGCAACAATCGTAACTATTTGTTGGCATCCAAACTTGTCCTCAGTATTCCATTGTTGAACGGCACTTTTTCGTTGGGCGGTGAATACAGTCATGTGAATCGAAAAAATCACTACCAAGTGGAGCCAGAAGTGGTTGATAACGAGAAAGAGAAAGTCAAGGAATCAATGACTTCGGCGTTCGTTGACTATAGCCGTAAATTCGGGCAACTGACGATGCAAGCAGGGCTTCGCTATGAATACATCGACTTTAACTATTATGACAATGAATTGTATATAGCAGAACAAAGCAAGACTTACGACAATTGGTTTCCGTCTTTGGCTCTCTCGCTTCCTGTTGGCAAGACACAGATGCAACTGACGTATGCCACAGACATCTATCGTCCAAGCTACAACGAGCTTAGAAGCGGTGTGCAGTATGACAACCAATACACCTACGAGTCGGGCAATCCATTCCTCGTTCCTTCAATTACGCACAATCTTGCCTACGGACTCTCTTGGGAATGGATCAATCTACAACTGGTTTATTCGCATATCTCAGATGAGGTTTGTACGATGACGCAGACTTATCGTGACGATCCGATGAAGTCACTCGCTCGCCCAGAGAACATCAATAGCTACAACTCTTTCCAAGCAGGCCTGACGCTGAACCCAACCTTTGGCATTTGGCATCCAACATTGGAAACAATGCTTTATAAGCAATGGCTCAAGATGGATACGCATGTGGGCAATAAGCTTGACAATCCTGTGGCAGTTTTCCAACTTACCAATGCGTTTGACTTCAAGTTTCTGACGGCTTCATTTGTAATGACCGCACAGACCGAAGGTAATATGGGTAACAAATGTATCCGCCAAGGCTATTTCAATACAGACCTGTCACTCTACAAGTCGTTGCTCAAGAATCGCCTTACGTTGACACTTGACGTTTCAGATGTGTTTGGAACGGGGAACCAACATCGCACATTCTATTCAGGTGCGCAAAGAACAATGTTATATGACCTAAATTCCACAAGTACCATTACCTTTAGCATCCGATATCGCTTTAACGCAACGAACAGCAAGTATAAAGGAACTGGTGCAGGTCAATCTCAAAAGAACAGAATGTAAAGTCATAAAACCAAAGCTTCGGAAAAAATTAAAAATAAACTTGTTGCAAACAGAAAGTTTCTCGGATTTTGTTTGTACTTTTGCCATGTCATTCGGAGATTTTGCTATACTTCTATTTGCAGTACTAAGGTAGGTGAAAAATCCGACATGGCAAAGTCCTGAACAACTTTTTGTTGCTCAGGTACTTATAAAAAATGCTAACTCATAGTGCTGCGGGAATTAGGACTAATATGAAACATTTATTGCTTATTCTAATGAGCATTATTGGCTTGGGTAGTGTGTCTGCTCAATCACAAAACGTAAAGTGTACTTATGCGGCAACTCATGTAATCTCTGATGCTGTAAAGAACATTGAGGATGCACACATTCGTGAAATGGTAATTCAGAAATTCCAGAATGACAAGAAAACGTTCACAATGCTTTATGCTGATGGAAAATATTCTTTCAGCGAAGGCTCCAATGGAGGTGATACTGGCATAAAGGTCGTTGGATTGACTGGAGATATTTATATCGACATGGCAAAGGATTCTGTGTTTGCACAGAAGTACATTGTTGACAAACTCTTCCTCATAAAGGATAAATACAAACCTTATGAGTGGACTCTCACTAACGAGAAAAAAACAATAAATGGCAAGGAATGCACAAAGGCTACGGCAACGGGTAACATACCTGTTACCGCATGGTTTTGCACGGAGATACCATTGGGTGTAGGTCCGTTGGGATATTTGGGACTGCCAGGAATTGTGATGCAACTTGATACGCCAACTTATTCGTATGTCTTGCAAGAAATGGTCAATCTTAATGAGACTCCAAGTTTTGAGGTTCCGACAAAAGGAAAGGTTGTCTCACAGGAAGAATTCAACAAGCTGGAAGCTGAAAGAATTAAATCTCGTGGTGTAGAAGCAGGCAAGGTAAGAATTATTAGTATGTAAATGAAGCATAAACTCCATATTAAAACTATTGGCATACTACTATACTTGTTGTGTAGTAGTATGTTTTCATTTGCCCAAGAGCGACTGTCCGGCAAGGTTATTGATGACAATGGAAAGCCAATAGCTATGGCAAATGTCATGCTTTATCCAGACAGCCTTGCCAAACAATCCATCCTGACATATGCCGTGACTGACAACAAGGGCATTTTCCATTTAAGTTCTATATCTGTACATCATGCATGGCTGCATGTGAAAAGCATAGGGTATGAAAGTCTTGTGATGAAATATGATTCATCGCAGTCGTCATGCCTGATAACCCTTCATGCAAAATCGCAAGAGTTGGGCGAGGTCGTGGTCAAAGGCAATTACTCTGGCATAAAAACCAGAGGGGATAGTATAATTTTCGATGTTAACCATTTCAAGACTGGTGCGGAGGAGAATGTCTCTGATGTTTTGCGGCGTTTGCCTGGCATGGAAGTGAGCGAGACCGGAAAGGTGAAATATGAGGGGAAGGCCATTGACAAAATCCTTGTCAATGGCAATGACGTGATGTCTACAGGTAGCGGAATGATGCTCAACGGCTTGCCTGCCGATGTGGTGAGCGGAGCCGAAATTCTGCGCAATTGGAATGACGGGACTCTCGCCAATTCTTTAAGAAACAGTGATCAAAGAACAGCCTTGAACATCAAGACATCAGAATCGTTGCGCTTCACCTCGAAGTTAGATGCAAGTGGAGGCATATTGAACAAGTATCAAGGCAAGTTAACTTCCTTGCTCATCGGTAAGAAAGGTTCGTTTTCTGCTGCTTTGTCATCAAACAACTTGGGCAAGGAAATTCTTTCCTTGGAAGATTACATAGGTAGCATCATGAATTTCGGCGGACTTTCATCAGGTGGCGTGAGCCAGATGCAAATTTCCGAGGAAGAGAGTGCCATGCTGACACCTCCTTCCAATGTGTATCGCAACGAAAACTCTGCCCTTATTCTAAATGGTGCGTATGCACCTTCCAACAAATTAGACATCAAGATAGGAATCTTGCTAAACAAGGCGAAGATGAATGCCTTTGACAGAAACAACAGTTTCTATTTCGCCTCTTCGCTTGAGACAGAGTACAACGATTCCACAGAGAAAGACAATGAGACAGGCTCCGCCAATGTGAGGATAAAGTGGCAACCGACAAACAAACTGGAGATACTTTCTTCTACGTTTGCTAAACTGTCCGACTATTCGGAAACTCAGCAAATGACATATTGGGGCAACAATAGCATGGATTTGGAAGAAAGCAAGAAACTGAACAATAAAGATTTAAGACAATCCGTACAAGTCACTGGCAGTTTCGGAAAAACATCTCTATATGCTTTGATGGCCTTTGGACGCAAGTCGCAAGACGAGAAATTGAATGTTCTCAATGACAGTCTTCTGTTGCCTACTTACTATGTGCAGGAGGCTGGACTGTGTGGCATTCGTTCATATTTCTCAACAGAGAACTATTTATATGCTTTAGAAGCAGGTGGAAAATGGTCTTTGCCAAAAGGTTATAGTATGGCTTTTGCTTTTCGCCATGACTACAACAAGGACAAATTGCATGCGGAGGATTATTCTTTGGATGACAATAGTACAGAGGGCATATATAAGAAATTAAGTGGTTCACTCATCTTTGAAAAGACTACAGGACTGCTAAGATTCAAAATCAATGCTTCTTTAACAGGAAATAAATATGAACGTTCAACTGAGAGCACAAGCAGTTCCGTCAGGTTCAACTATAATTCATTGCTTCGACTAGTGTTCAGTCCCAAGAGCGAACTAATCTTAACTGGTAGCAGTGAGACTTCGCAGATAGAACTTAGTAAAATGGCAGACTTTCCTGTGCATCTAGCATACGACAGGATACAGATGCCATCTTCCATTCATTCACCATTTGTCAGCAAGGATTCATATTCCATACACTATCGTCTTATCAATAATTATAGCAATCTGTTGCTGTTTGTTTCGGGTATGTATTCCAAAACAAAGGGAGACGGATTGGCTGATGCCACACAACATGGAGTCACAAGAAAACAGACTTATATGGATGGGGGCAATGAAGAATGGATGTCTTTGCATGGTGTTGTAACCAAGGGCTTAGGACACTGGCCGGTAGATGCAAACGTGAAAGTGGCGTGGACCAATAGCTGTGTGGCAAGTTCTTTAAATGGTATGAGGTTCAACACAAAGGTGAATGTGCCAAAGGGAGAAATTTACTTTACGACAAGGTTCAAATCAATATTCAATTTTGACATTGGTGGCTTGTACAAGAAAAGTATGTACACAAGTTACGCTGGTAAAGAACAAGACAATGAGCAGTACGAGGCGCATTTGTACACATATTTTAAATATGATCATTTCAAAGGATCTATAAGATATGCCATCAGCAAGACCAATGGAAGTGGCTTGGAGCGAGTATCCAACAATGTTGGCTTTCAACTTTCTTACAGTATGAAAAGACTCCAGCTCACTTTATCGGGTGACGAGCTTTTGCATTTGCACAAGAACAACTGGTTGAATATCAGCAGTTCTTCATATTCTACTACGACATCATATTATATGAGAATGCCTGGGTACTTGCTTTTTTCATGTGGATTGAGAATTGATTAAAGCTCTACATTACCTTTAAAAAGCCAGCCGTCGTCGCAGAAAGACAGTCCTTGTACCTC